>Ga0172362_10000877_pt1 | contig 25406 bp, 11 predicted proteins | sample LakKivs1_kivu2a2_FD_114534 | JGI IMG/M metagenome (GOLD analysis project Ga0172362, IMG submission 114534) | Sediment microbial communities from Lake Kivu, Rwanda - Sediment s1_kivu2a2 | ecosystem: Environmental > Aquatic > Freshwater > Lake > Sediment | place: Rwanda: Western Province, Lake... | reverse complement strand
CAGCGCCCCATGTCTCCGGCGACGGCGCGGCGGTAGCTGTCGCCCGGCTCGCCGCCGGCCGCGGCGCGGACCGGCAGGTCCCGCGTTCGCCACAGTTCCCTGCCGTCGGCCAGGGACGTGGCGACGACGGCGGCCTCGCGCCGGCACAGCACGGCCCCGGCGACGACGAGGGGGTGGATCAGCGGGGGCAGGTCGAAGCGGAGATCAGCCCAGCCGGGCACGGCGCGGCGGACGCGGACCCGCCCGCCTTCGATGGCGACGGACATGGGCGGCTCGGGCGGCTGGGCTTCGGCGGCGGAGGCGATGCCCAGCGAGTCGCGCAGCGAGGCGTTCCGCGACGCTTCGCCGTCGCTCCAGACCGGAATCGCTGCGGCTTCGCAGCCGGCCATGAGCGACACCGAGCGGGGCGAGCCGGCAAGCGACGTCCAGTCGGCCGTCGGCTCCGGCGGCGCAGGCGAGAGGGCCGGCTGCTGGGCGAGGGCTTCGCTCAGGAACGCCACCAGGGTCGTGGGCTTCCCCGCGATCGTGGCCGAGGCGACCGCGTGGTGCTCCTTCAGTTCGGCCAGCAGCGCCGCGGCCCTGTCCGGCAGGCCGCCCATGTGCCAGGCGACGGCCGCCCTGGTCAGCAGGGCCGCGGGGTCGCCGCCCAGGCGGCGGTGCTCGCGATAGAGCCGCTGCCAGACGGCGGCGGCCTCCAGGTACGCCCCCCTGTCGAACGCCCATTCCGCCGCCAGCGCCATGGCCCGCCCGCCGTGCGGCGTGTGGAAGTAGCGCCGCCCCACCGAAAGCAACCCGGCCTCGTCGCGGCGCTGGCGGGCCGCCTCGAAGAGCTTTCCGGCCGCCAGGTCGTGCCGCCGGCAGTACAGGTCCTGCGCCTCGTCGGGCATGGCGGCCAGCGCCCTGGCCGCCGCCTCGATGGTCGTCTCGTAGCGGCGCGCGTCGGAGGGCACCGGGCGCAGGGCCGGCCCGTCCTGCGCCGTCATCAGCCCGTGCAGCGCCTCCTGCGCCTCGTCGTAGCGCTTCTCCTGGACCCAGCGGGCGATCTCGGCCAGGCGGTCCTCGGTCGTGCGGTCCACGTCCACCAGCGGCACCGCCGGCGGCGGCTCGCCCTCGCCCGGCTGGGTGTCCGACCGCGATTGCCCGAAGAGCAAGCCCGGCAGTGCCAGGATCGCCAGGGCGGCACGTGCGGCATAGCGCGTTGTCATGGCCGCACGCTCATTTCGCCTCCAGAACCACGAAGAAGCCGTCGCTTCCGGCCGCGTCCTTCTGGAGCGGCAGGAGCGTGTGCATTCCGCCCGTCGCGCCGCTGCCGGCGTAGACGACCCGCAGGCGCCCGCCGACCTTGCGGGCGTCGGCGCAGCGGGCGCTGGTCTGGCCCTGCCTGTCGCATCCCTGCATCCGCGTGCAGAGCAGCCGCCGGGCGAAGTCCGCCGAGAGCGCCAGCAGGAACGCCCCGCCGCGCGGCTGGTCGGCGGGGCAGGGGTCCAGCGACAGCGGCAGGACGGGGTCGGCGTAGCCGGCCAGGTACAGCCGCGAGTCATCGTCGGCGGAGATGTCGCCCTCCTTGACGCGGGCGTTGCCGGCCCGGCCGCGCTCGGTCCGCGGGCAGAACTGCTGGCCCTGGACGAACCTGCCCGTGCCCGGATCGAGCTTGATGAGCACCGATTTGTGCTCGGCGCCGCTGTTGTGGAACTGGTGGTGCTGGTCGCCGCCGACCAGCTTCACCGGCTGCATGATGTTCACCGGCGAGTAGCGGAAGATGTGGTTGCCGCCGGCCGACTCGAAGGCGCAGTACAGCATCCCGTCGCGCCCGATCGCGCAGCGGTAGCCCCGCGTATCGGCCATGTTGTTCGTCGGCTTGTTGATGAAGCGCTCCGAGGCGCGGTCGGTGGACCAGTCGTAGTCGGCCCACTTCTGCCTGCCGTCGTAGCCGACGCCGAGGGCGTAGGAAATCTGCACCGGCTCGTTCCGCTTGCCGTCGTAAGCGCGGGCGTTGCGGAAGCCCACGGTGACGATCGTCCTGCTGGCCGAGTCGATGCAGACGTCCGACGTGTTCGTCCGGGCGATGCCGGCCGCCAGCTCCCTGCCGGCCGGGTCGAACAGCGCCACGCCCTTTCCGGCGGCCACCGCGGCGCAGTGCCCGTCGCGGGCGGCGTCCACGCGCGTGCAGCTTGCGGGCAGGTCGCGCCGCCACAGGACCTTCTGTGCGCTTGCGTCGAGCTTCACCGCGCCGCCCACCCCCGCGGCCAGGTAGATTCCGTCCTTGTCGTCCAGCGCCAGGTCGTTGATCTCGGGCGCGACGCGGACGGCGCTGAGAAGCTTCTGCCCGTCGCCGCTGATGCGCAGGACGCAGCCCTTGGCGCCGTCCGCCGCCCGGTTGGCGATGGCCGTGCGTCCGACCGCGGCGCCGCCGAGGTTGGCGCCCAGCACGATGGTGCCGTCGGATTGGATCCGCGCACCGCGGACCGAATCGCCGTCGGCGCCCAGGAACGAGGAAGCGCGGAGCACAAGGCCCTCGGCGCCGGCAGGGGCGCAAAGACCCAGCGCCACGCACCCGACAGCCGATGCCACTATTGCCGTTCTCATGTAGTGCTTCCTTTCCTCAATGTTCTGGCCGGCGTTCCGCCCGCAGATCGGGCGCCGGCTTCCGGTTCATCAGCGCCGCCAGCGACTCCCGCGCCGCCCGGCGCACGTACCAGTGCTCGTCGTTCAGCGCGGCCGTCAGCGCCGCGGCGCTCGACCTGTCGCCGATCCTGCCGAGGGCCGCGGCCGCGGCGCCGCGCACGGCCCAGTGCGGGTCGCCCGCCAGCGCCTTGGCCAGCGCTGCGGCGCCCGCGGCGCACCGCAGCGAGCCCAGCGCCGCGGCGGCGGCACGGCGGAGGTGCCAGTCGCCGCCGCCCAGGGCCTTGACCAGCGCGGCGGCGGCGTTGGGGTCGCCCAGGCGGCCCAGGGCCTCGGCCGCCGACTCGCGCACCGCCTCGGCCGGGTCGCCCAGCGCCGCGCCCAGCGCCGGCGCGGCTGCCCGGTCGCCCAGCGCGGCGATCGCCTCGGCGGCGCGGGCGCGCACCGTCGCGTCGGGGTCGGCCAGCGCCTTGCGGAGCGCCGGGGTGGCCGTCGGATCGCCCAAGGTGCCCAGGACCGCCGCCGCGCCGGCGCGCACGTCGCCGCGTGCGTCGGCCAGCAGCGCCGTCGCCGCCCGCACGGCCTCCGGGTCGTTGGTGTGCCGCGAGTAGCGGGCGAGCCCTTCGGGGCCGGCGAGGATGGCGTTGCGCAGGCGGTCGGTCGGCGAGTCGGCGTCGTCGATGACCGCACGCGGCGCCAGGGCCGTCACTCGCCGGGCGCCGGCCCGCAGGTTCTCGTCGCCGCCGCGCAGGCCCGCCCGCACGAAGTCGCGCACCTTCGCCTCGCCGAGGTGATCGGCCAGCCTCGCCGCAACGTTCTCTCGCACGCGCCCGTTGGGGTTGCCCAGATTGGCCAGCACGAAGTCCAGCGACTCGCCGCCCGCGGCGACAAGAGCGCCGATGGCGGCGCCGGACTTGACGCGCCCGCTCAGCAGGACCTTGCGAAACACCGGCAGGCTCCGAGCATCGCCCCAGTGGGCCAGCAGCCCGCAGGAGTACTCCAGCTCGCCCGCGCTGAGCTTGCCCGACAGGATGCGCCGGTGGACGGCCTCCAGGAGCCTGTCGTCGCGGATGCCGCCGCCGCGGAGGAACTCGCGGACCACCAAGAGCCGCGTCGCCTCCTCGGGGCTGCTCAATGCCTCCAGCAGCAGCGGCACGAGGTCCTTGCCCGCTCCCGGGGGCGTCCGCGCCAGGGCGCGGATGGCCGGGATGTGCAGGTCGGCCAGCGCATCGGCCAGCGCCCGCGAGAGCGCCTGGAAGATCGTCTCCGCCTGCGGCGAGTCGTCGGGGCGGAACGAGCCGCCGGCCGTTCGCCTCCCGCCGCCCGGGCGCGCCCTGGCGCACATCGCCGCGTACAAGACCGCCAGCGATTCCACCGCCGCAACGCGCACGGCCGGGTCGGCCGGGCCCTTCGCCAGCGCCGCCAAGGCGTCGATGCCCGCCTTGCCCGCCGTCGTGGCGAGCGCGGCGGCCGCGGCGACCTGCACGAGCCGGGCCTCGTCGGTCAGCGCCGCCAGCAGCGCGCCCTCCGCCTCCGTTGCGCGCAGCTCGCCGAGGGCGCCGGCCGCCTCGCGGCGGATCGCCGCCGCCGGATCGGCCAGCAGCTTCACCAGCAGCGGCACGCCGCGGGCGCGCTCGCCCGGCAGGCTCCCCAGCGCCGCCGCCGCCGCGGCGCGCACCGACGGGTCGCCGTCGCCCGTCAGCGGCGCCAACGCGTCGAACCGGGCCTTGTCGGTCTCGGCGGCCGCCAGGACCACGCCCACCGCGGTCAGGCGGACGGCCGGCGCGGCGTCCCTCAGCGCCGCGCGCAGCGTGTCGGCCAGGGGCATCCTCGCGTCGCGACAGTCGGCCAATCTCGCCAGCGACCGCAGCGCCGCGGCCCGCACGCCCGCCTCGCCGTCGCCGACGAGCTTGAGCAGCAGTTCCACGGCCGCCTGCGTGCGGCACACGTCCTGGCGGGCGCGGTCGCCGCCGCCGTAGCCGTCGATGCCGCGGTAGCGGAGGGGCAGGCTGCTGAAGGCGGGCAGCGCCGCCGCGGCGCCGCGCCGCATCGCGGCATCCGGCGAGGCGGCCGCGCGGAACACGTGGTCCCTCGCCCGCTCGCCGATGGCGCGCAGGGCGGCCAGGCAGAAATCGCCCCCCGTGCCCGCCGTCAGCATGTCCACCGCCAGCGGCACCGTGCGCGGGCCGTCCAGACGCGACATCACCAGCACCGCGCGGCGGCGGGCCTCGCCGCTGGTGGCCGCCGCCGCCGCCGCCACCGCGTCGAAGCCCCCCTTGCCGATCCGCACCAGCGCCGCGGCGGCGGCGTTCGGCCCCGGCTGCGCCCAGTGCCCGTCCAGCAGGCTGGCCAGGAACGGCGCGGCCGAGGCCGCCTCCGGGCCCATCTCGCCCAGGGCCTTCGCCGCCGCCGCCATCACCCACTGGTCCTCGTCGTAAAGCTGCTCGACCAGCCGCCGCACGTCGGCCGGCATGTCGGCGGGAATCGCCTCCCTGCCCAGGCTCGGGCGGAGGGGGTCCAGGTCGGGCCGGTTGCCGGGCGGCGGCGCCGCGGACGCGCAGGACAGGAGCAAAGCGGCCCCCGCCGCAGCCGCCAGGCGAGCCCCGCGCCCGGGCCGGCCGGTCCCCGGCGATGTCCGCGTCGCCCGAAGCACGGATCAGTTCCTCCTTCCGGGTGGTGTGCCCGTCGGCTTCGGGCCCACCATTGCCGCCAGCGACTCCCGCGCCGCCCGGCGCACGTACCAGTGCTCGTCGTTCAGCGCGGCCGTCAGCGCCGCGGCGCTCGACTTGTCGCCGATCCTGCCGAGGGCCGCGGCCGCGGCGCCGCGCACGGCCCAGTGCGGGTCGCCCGCCAGCGCCTTGGCCAGCGCGGCGGCGGCCGCGGCGCACCGCAGCGAGCCAAGCGCCGCGGCGGCGGCGCGGCGGAGGTGCCAGTCGCCGCCTCCCAGGGCCTTGACCAGCGTCGGGGCGGCGTTGGCATCGCCCAGCCGGCCCAGCGCCTCGGCGGCCGACTGGCGCACCGGCTCGGCCGGATCGTGCAGCATGGCCACCAGGCCCGACAGGCAGGTGCGGGCCTCCAGGCGGCCCAGCGCTTCCGCCGCCCGGGCTCGCACGGGCGCCGACGGGTCGTCCAGCGCCGCGGCCAGCGCTGCGGCCGCTGAACTGTCCCCCGCCTGGCCCAGAAAGTCGGCCGCCGCCGTCCGCACCGCGCTGTCGGGGTCGCGCAGCAGGTCGGCCGCCGCTCGCACCGCACGGGCGTCGAGCTTTCGCAGCCGCCCTTTCCAGGCGTCCGGGCCGCTCAGCAGGATGGCACGCAGGTCGTCGGTCGGCGGGACATCCGGCGCCGCTTCCCTGCCGACCAGCTCGGTCAGCTCGGCAGCGCCGCGGCGGAGGGCCTCGTCGGGGCCGGCCAGCGCCGACTTGACCAGCGCGGCGACCTGCGGGTCGTTCATGTCCTTGGACAGCGCGCCGACCACCAACTGCCGGATCCCGTCGCGCGGATCGCCCAGGTGCTTCAGCAGCAGCTCCAGGCCCGGCTGCCCCATCTCGCGCAACAGCCGCAGCGCTGCGCCGCTGGTCTTCGGCTCGCCTCGCTGGAGTATCCGCCGGCAGCGCGGCAGCACCGTCTCCGCGTCGCCCATCCTCACCAGCGCCGTCAGCGCCAGGCCGTCGGTGCTCGGCCAGTCGCCGCCCGTGCGGGCGATGTGGCGAAGCGGTTGGAGGAACGCCTTGTCCGGCACCAGGCGGAACCGCTCGATGTGCAGCAGGGCGACCATATGGGCCATCCGCTCGCTGCTCGCCAGCGCGGCCAGGAGGATGTCGTCGGACACGTCGTGCCCCGGCAAGCCCTCCATCAGCGCCTCGGCGGCCACGGCGTGCAGGGCCGCGTCCGGCCCGCGGAGCAGCTCGACCATCAGCTCGCCGACCTGCCGGCGGGGGAACGACTCGCGCAGCGCCGCGGGCACGGGCAGCAGGCCCTTGCGCGCCGGCCAGGCGCCCTGGTTGCCGGTCATTCGGAAAGACAGCCCGTTGTCCCAGCGGACGCCCCGCAGATCCAGGCAGCGCTCGGCCAGTGCCCGGGCGGCCTCGAACCGGACCATCGTGTCGCCCGTCTTCGTGCGGCGCATGACGGCCCGCACGCCGTCCGGCCCGCCGCAGCGGCCGACCGCCAGCGCCGCGGCCGCCTGCACCGCCCGCGCCGGATCGTCCAGCGCCTTGACGAGCGGCGCCTCGGCCTCCGTCGCGCGCAGCTTTCCGAGCAGCAGCGCCGCATGCTCCCGCATGGCGGGCGCGCCGTCGCTCAGCAGGTCCGTCAGCAGCGGCACGGCCCTGGCGCGCTCGCCGGCAATCGAGCCCAGCGCGGCCGTCGCCTCGACGCGCACGGCCGTGTCGGCGTCCGACAGCACCGGCTTCAGCGCGTCGAACCGGGCCTTGTCGGTCTCGTCGGCGGCCAGGACCAGGCCGACGGCCTCGAGGCGCACCGCCGCGTCGGCGTCGCGCCGGGCCGCCAGAAGCGCCCCCGCCAGCGGCAGCTTCCTGTCGGGGCACGGCAGGACGTCCGCCAGCGACCGCAGGGCCTCGAGGCGCACGGAGGCGTCGGCGTCGCCGGCGGCTTGCAGCAGCCGGTCCACCACCAACTGCGTCCGGCAGAACTCCGGCGCGACGCGCGACTCGAAGCCGTGGCCGGTGATGTCGCGGAAGTTGATCCGCATCGTGCAGTAGGCGGGCATCGCGCGGACTGCGGCCAGACGCGCCGCCGGCTCGCCGCTGTCCAGCGCCCGCAGCACCCGCGCCAGGCCGCGCCGGCCCCCCATGCGCAGCACGCCCCACTCGTAGCCGCGGTACGACGGCCGGGCCGCCAGCAGCTCCAGCACCACCGGCACGGCTCGCTCGCCGTCGATCCGCCCGATGGCGACGGTCGCGCGGCGCCTGGCGTCGCCGCCGGTGACGGAAGCCGCCGCGGCCGCCGCCGCCTCGAACGCGCCCCTGCCGATCTTCACCAGCGCCTGTGCGGCCTGGTTGGCCGATTCGGTCGAGAAGTGCCCGTCCAACATGCTGGCCAGGAAAGGCGACGCGGGGGCCGCGGCCGGGCCCATCGCCCCCAGCGCCCGGGCGGCCGCGGCGCTGTTGGCGTCGCGGGCGTCGTAAAGCTGCTCCACGAGCCGCCGCACCTCCGCCGGCATGTCCGCGGGAATGTCCGCCTTGCCCAGCGTCGGCGGATACCCCCTCGCCGCCGGCGCGCAGCACAGCACGGCCGCCGCGGCCGCCAGCGCGCCGCGCCGGCGGGGTCTGTCCGCGGCCATGCCCCCCGGCGTGTGTGGATCCCGCGCCGTCACGGTCCGGCCTCTACTTTCCCAGCACGATCCGCTGTCCGTCGAAGGCGACGGTCCGCCCGCCGATGGTCACTTTGGCGCCCAGGCCCGCGCCATCGACCCTGGCGGCGGAAGCCGCGCCCTGCTGGATCGTCATCACCACGAAGTACTCCTCCGCCGCGGGCAACTGGCTGCCGGACAGCCGCGCGCCCGCCGGGGCGATCACCCACCCGGCAAGGCTCGCCCCCGCGCCGCCCGCGACGACGAACCGGCCGGGCCCCACGTCCGTCGGCTTGGCCGACAGTGGCAGCCGCCACGCCCCGGACAGGCCCTCGCAGCGATCCACGACGGCCACCAGCAGCGGCGAACCGCACGCTCCGGACAGATCGACGGCGATGTGACGAAGCATCTTCACGCCGGTCCTGGGCGGACCGGGCGGCTTGGGCGGCGGCGGCCCGCCCGCCGGCCGAGTCGCCGAAAGGAACCCCCGGATCTCCGCGACCGTCGGCACGCCCCGCGGCAGCGCCGGCAGCGGAGCGGGGGCGACCCGCGCGCCACGGGCACGCTCGGGCGCCGAAGCATAGCAGCCGGTCAGGTCCATCCCGACCCGCGCCTGTCCGCCCTCGACGCGGCTGTAGAGAAGGCCGGCGGCCGCGGCGTCGTTGAGCCTCCGCGGCCCGGCGAACCCGCACAGCCAGTCGCCACCCAGGCCCGACACGTTCAGCACGCCGGCCGACAGGTCGGCGTCCCTGCCGCGGCCTCCGGCGGCGGGCGTATCGCGGCCGGCGGGTATCACCGGCATCGACTGGAGGTTCAGATACGTCTCGACGAGGATGTCGTTGGCGTCCTGCCAGCGGTCGCGTAGGATGAAGTGCCCCTGCTCGGCGTCGTCAACGGACAAGGGCAGTGCCTCGCCGGGGGGACGGGCCGGCACGTCGAAGGGGTAGCCGGCCAGCGCGTAGGCGGCTTGATAGGGATACGCCAGGCCGAAGTGTCGCTTGCCGGCCAGTCCCACGTCGCGGTCGAAGCACCACCTCAGGGCCGGCAGCATCGCCCGCGGCGCCGAGCCCAGTCCCATCGGCCACAGGCCCGACGCCTGAATGGAGATGCTGGCCAGGCCGAAGTCCGGCGCCCCTTCGCCCGTCGCGTGGGCGGTCAGGACGTTGCCGGCCAGCAGCATGGCGTTGGCGGGCGACAGGTCGCGTCCGCGGGCGACGCGGCTGGCGTGAAGGAACTGGAGCACCCCGCCGGCCAGCGCCAGGTCTTTGTAGAGCGCTGCCTCGATCCCGCGGCCGGCCCCCGTGACGCCCGTGCGGAGGTAGGTGGCCACGTGATACTCGGCGGCCCGTGCCAGGCGGTCGGCATCGCCCAGCGGCCTGGCGTCGGCGCCCGCGTCGCCGAGGATGGCGATGGCCGCCAGCCCCGCGCACGCCATCCGGATCGCGTTGCGGTGCCCCCAGGGCGCCGGGTTGTACGCCTCGGCGTTCATGGCGAACCCCTCGTACATTCCGTCGGCCAGGTCGGCGGCGGCGACGTGAAGGTAGTCCGCGACCAGGCGGCGGAACGGATCGTCCCAGGCGTCGAAGCACAGGTCGTATGTCAGCGCCACGCCCAGCAGGCGCGCGGCGTGATGGATGTCCTTGCGGTCGCCCGGCATGGGCTTGGCGATCACCTCGCTCATGAGGATTTCGCGGGCCTTCCGCGGCGCGTCCTTGTCGGCGGTCAACTGCCAGATCGCCCCCCAGTTGGCGGCCATCCAGGAGGTGTGGCGGTCGGTGACCTGGGCGGGCTGACGCAGCGGAGACCTCCTCAGGAGCATCGTCGCGATCGCCTGCCCCTCGGGCGTCTCCATCCGCTTTCGCAGGTCGGGAAGGTCGTCCTTGCGGAAGATCAAGCGGGGGTGTTCGCCCGGACGCAGCGGCTTGTGTCCGGCCACGGGCGCGACCATCGGCCGGACCGGATGGCCGAAGGCCGCCCCCTTCACCGGGCGGTCCAGGAACGTGCCCGTGAACGAGCCGACGAAGGGGGGCGCCGGCTTGCCGCCGTCAGTCGGCGCCGCCTCGCGCCGCTCAACCAGATCGATCTCGTAGCGCGCCGAACCGCCCGGGGCGATCGGGTCGGGCTTGATGTCCAGCCGCACCGACAGCCTCAGGCCGTTGCCGTCCGCCGGCGACGCGGAGACCGTGCCCGGATGGAGGGTGTGGTTGTACTGCCAGGCGGCGGCCCAGAGATTGGGGTCCAGCCGCCCGTCCTGGACGGCCAGGTCCAGCACGACCGGTCCGCCGCCTTCCGCGGCGCCTTGAAGGACCAGCCGAACCGGTCGATCGAGCTTCGCCGCGGCCGACACGCCGCTTGCCCACAGGGCCAGGACGGCCAGCCCCAACGCCATCCATCCTGTCCGGTTCTCTTGCCGCATCATGTTGCCTCTACACGCTGTCAGGGCGCCAGCGTCAGCCAGCCGTCGCGGGTCTGGGCCGGGGTTTCCTTGTCGTTGATGACCAGCCTGACCGGCCCGCCGGCCCGCAGCTTCATCGCCGTCAGGTCTCCGGTCACCGTCACCGTCCCGGGCGCCACGCGAACGTGGGCGAAGCCCGTGAAGGTGAACCGCTCCTGGCCGTCGGTGAGGGTGACCGGCTCGCCGGCCTTCGGCCCCAGGCGCACCATGACGCGGTCGTCGACGGGCGACGGGGCCCGCCCGCGGACGGCGACGGCCACCGCGTCGGCGGTCTGCCCGATGCGCCGGAACTCGTCGATCCGCCACGCCAGCTTCTCAAACGGCTCGTGAAGCGTGACGAAGAGGGTGTCGGCCGAGCGGCGCTCGGCGATGACGGCCACCCCGCCGGTTTCCGGCAGGCTGACCACCGGCTCGCCGACGGGCTTGAACGCCTTGGGCGGCGTGGGTTCCTCCGGCTTGGCCTGCGGGGCGCCGTCCTCCGGCAGGATGGGGATTTCCGTCCGTTCGTGGTCGGCCTTGTCGTATCCGCCGGTCCGGGGCTTAAGGCGGCGCGGGAAGCGGATTTTCTCGAGTTGCTCGGCCTCCTGTGCGGTCAGCCGGCGTGGCGGCACTTCGCGGGCGAAGTAGGCCCGCGTGCCCGCCTCGCCCAGCATAGTCACGCGGACGCCGACGCGGCGGGCGTACCACTCCGGTCCCATCAACGTCTGGTTGGGGTCGGCGGCAGTGGCGGTCTGCACGGCGTTGAGCGACCAGGCGCCGCTACCGGCGTCCAAGGCGTGCTGATCATGGAACGAGTACCGCAGGGAGTAGGCGTACTTCTGGTCGCCCGAACCGACGACGTGCTCCTGAACTTTGCCGAGCGTCGCGTCCAGGGCGTTGGTGGGCCGCCAGTCCTCCGGGCGGTCCGGGCGGGCGGAGCCCAGGGCGTGGACGAGCCAATGGCAGGTGCGTTCGCGGTCGGCGGCGACTCGGAACACGTCGAGCAGGTACTCGCCCGTCAGGGCGATCGCCCGTTCCATCTCGACGCCGGGCGCGACGGGCAGCGCCGCGGGCGGCGGCGGCGGGATGACCGGGCGGGTCGGCTGTGTCGCCGTCGGCGGGGGCGGGGGCGGCGGAGGCGGGGGCAGCGGCGGCGGAACCGCCGACCGCACGGCCGCGAACTTCACCGACGGGGCGAACCGCTGTCGGACCGTCCCCACGCCCACGCCGGGGCGGTCGGCATTGTCGATCACCACGGTGCTGAACGTCTTGCCGCTGCGCGCGATGGGCGGCACGGACCGGGGCGGACTGACGTACCGGTAGATCGGCCGATTGAACGCATGGAAGCTGTGCAGCGACAGCGCGGACCCCGCCAGCTCGTCCCCCACGCCGTCGGTGAGGCGCAGGACGGCGAACGGGGCAGGCGAATCCCAGTACTCCGCCCCCTCGGCCGCCCGCAGCAGGGCCATCCCGAGGCCCGGCAGGACGAGCGATCTGGCGGCCGGGGGTTTGGCGTCGGCGACGCGGATCGGGTCCAGACCCCAGAACGGCGAGGGGTACACCACGCCGTCCCGCGGCTGGCTCATCCGGCACAGCAGCCAGTCGAAGCCCGTCTCGGGCCAGCGCTGGTGGGCCAGTTCAAGGACCAGCGGCAGCCGCATGCCCAGGCTCGCCGGGTCCGTGCCCATGTTGTACTCGATCTGCGGCAGGCCGACCAGGTCGCGGGGCTTCTTGTCGTAGCTGTAGAACAGCTCGCTGCGGAAGGGCAGCAGGTCGGGCCAGTCGTCGGTCCGGCCGGCCAGCCGCCCGATGACCAGGCCCGCGCGGAACACGTCGCGTGGGTGCTCGTACTTGGGCAGGACGATCTGCCGGCCCCCGCCGCCGCCGGCGGCCGCCGCGTTGCCCGGAGCGGCCAGCGCGGGCGGCATCTCGAAGAAGTTCGCGCGGCGCATCCGGCTGGTGAGCGTGACGGCCGAGCGGCCGTAAAACGGCTCGCCGCCGGGGACCTCGATCCGCGGATCGCCCACGAGGAAGTGCCCCTCCAGCAGGCGGCGCATGGTGCCGCCCGTCTTGCCGACATACTTGAACCCGAACTCGTCGAACCCCAGGCGCTCGACGCCCCGGCACCACAGCCACATCGCTCCCAGCACCCGCGGGTCGGGATTGCATCCCTGGGGCGACAGATAGCCGTCCACCATGCCGTCCAGGTAGGCCTTGGGTCCGCTGGGGGACTCGAACGCGGCCCGCACCAGCCGCTTGTCGCGCAGGGCGACGGCCGTCAGCGAGCGGAACAGCACCCGCCCGTTCTCCCAGCCGCCGTCGTGGCTGTAGTCGTACGTCAACTGCTCGGCGCACACGCGGTTGAACTTCGACTCGCAGGTTCGCCGCCACGCCGGCCGGATCGCCTGCCCGAACAGGTCGTAGCGGAACGGCAGGTCGTAGTTGCGCCAGCGGAAGGTGCCGCCCCCGATCTCCACGCTGCGCCCGGCGGCGTAGGCGGGGGAGGCCAGCACCTCGGCCAGATGCAGCATGACCTGCTTTTCGTACTGCTCCGCCTGCTTGTCGCCGGTCACGAGGTAAAGGAAGTAGTTCTCCAGGACGGCCCGCTGATCGGGCGAGGAGGCCGACTTGGCCAGCGACTCCACCTTGTCGCGATACCAGGGGGCGGTCTTCATCTTGTCGGCGAGCTGGCGGGCCTCGGCGGCCGTCCAGAGCATGAAGGGACGCGCGTTGGGGTCGTCGGCGGCCGAAGCGCCGCGGGCGGCGGCGGAAACCAGGACCAGGCCGCAGACCAGGCCCCACCCACCACGTTCGCCAGGCCGCTTGTTCATGCTCAGGGTCTCTCCGCCTTGCTGGCGGCCCGCGACATGCCGCGGAAGTACGCCTCCAGCATGGGTCGGTACTCCTCGCCGCAGGTCTGGAGGAACTTCTGGATCACTTCCTGCCGCTCGCGGGGGCGCAGCTTGCCCCAGTCGTCGCTGCCGCCCAGCAGCACGTCGGTCTCGAAGCTGAACTTGGTCGGCGCCTCCCCCTCCTGAAGCCCGCCGCGCTTGAACTGCTCGATGGCCGTCATCTCCCAGTTGATCTGGAGGTTGCCGCGCCCGTCCTTCTCCTCGTCGTTGATGATCCCCTGCATGAGGGCGAGCATCTCGCTCTGGGGGCTTCGGACGACCGGCCCGGAGTGCCCGACGTCCATCAGGCGCCGGATGTCGTGCAGGCCGGCAACGATCCGCCGGTATGGGTTGTCGCGCATCATCCGCCGGGCGCGGACGTGCAGGCGGAGGATTTCCGTGTCGGTGAGCATGTCGGCGTACTTGGCGTACAGCTTCTGGTACATCGGGATGGCGAAGTGCGTCCGCTCGGACATCTCGTACATCTGCGCGACGCGGGCGCGGGCCGTCGCGCTGAACGTCAGGCTCAGCGGCAGCTTGCCCTTGCAGACGATCAGGTAGCGCACCAGGGCGTCGTGCAGCGCCCCGTCGCGGGCGAAGCACTCGCCCTCGAAGAACGTCACCGTGCAGTACACGTAAGGCGGCATCGTGTCGTACTGGTAGAGGAAGAAGGCGTGCAGGACGTTCTCCTTGGTCAGGACCGAGACGGTCTCGGTCGCCTTGGCGTACTCGCCGGCCTCGTATTCCTTCAGCGCCTTGGCGAAGACGGGGACGCGGCGGGCCAGGGCCTGGCGGAACCGCTGAAGGTTGTCCAGCACGGTGTCGCGGGCGCCGCGATCCAGGTCGGTCAGGATCGACTCCACCTGCTCGGCGGGCATGTCCGGCACGTGCTCGATGGCTTTGCTCTCCGACAGCATCGTCTTCTGCCCGCGTGTCCAGGTGCGGGTGGTCGCGCCCCGCATGTTGTCGGGGATCCACTCCTTGAGACGCCGCAGCTCCTGGGCGAAGTAGCGCCGCTCCTCCCTGAGCACCTCGGCGCCCAGGCCGGTGACCATGTCGTCGGCCGGCCAGAGGATCGGCTCGTACCGCGTGCGCTCCGGGACGGACTGGTTGGCGTCCTTGGGTTTCACGGCGTCCTTGGCGTGCGCCGCACCGGCCAGCGCCAGTGCCGCGATAAGACCGACGATCGCCGCTTTTCGTGCGTTCATGGTTGTCTCTCCCGCACGGCCGCCTCGCCCGTCAAGGAGGGCGCGACCGGCCCCTGCTTGGCGCCGCCCGGATTGCCCCCGTACTGAGTGGGCATCCAGTCGGGGACCATCCAGTCCCTCGCGTCGACCAGGGCGTACTTGAGCAGTCCCTTGCGGATATGTTCCTGGAGGGCCCGCAACTGCTCCGCCTCCTGCTCGACGGCGGAGTCGGCCTTGCCGCTCTGCCGGGCGGTGTCGACGACCTCCATGCGGCGGTTGACGTCCCTCTGGAGCGTGACGAGCAGACCGATCTCGTTGACCCGCGTGTTGTGCAGCGACATGCGGGACAGGAAGCTGTCGTAGGTGAACTGGCGGTCCTTCTCCGTGACCGTCTCGCCGAAGCCGGGGCCAAGGAGCTTCTCGATGGCCTCCAGCCGCTCGATGATGACGCCCTGAGCGGCCTGGGTCACCGGCCCGGGGTCCAGCCCCTCCAGGCGTACGACGACGCCCTTGGACTCGCTGCGGGCCAGTTCCAGCAGCACGCGGGCCTCCGGTGGAAACAGCGCGTAACCCACGTTGTGCGCCGTGCTCATGATCTCCCAGCAGACCTTGAAGTCCGGCTCGAGGCTCTCCTGGTCGCGAGCGATGGCGCCGATCCACAACTGCTCCGTCCGCCGGAACGTCCCGTCCGGCGACCGCTTGTCCCAGACGGCCTTCGACTGGGCGCGGCAGATCTTCTCCTTCATCAGCATCCGCTGGATGCGCCCCAGCATCTGCTCGTTCATGGCGTACTTGTTCTTGTCCATCTTCAGCTCGGGCGCGACGCGGTCGCGGACGGCCGCGAGCAGGTTGATCACGTCGTTCTGCCTGGGGTTGGCCTCCTTGGGCCGCTGGTTGGCCAGGTGGTTGGCGGCCTGGGCGCCGCAGTCGGCGGCGTTATCGATGGCCGTCTCCAACTGCCCGTAGATGCCCGTCAGCTCCGCGTCGCCCTCGACGGTGGCGGCGCGACGCCGGTTGGTCTCCACGATCCCCTTCAGGTCCGACACGATCCCGTCCTGGTCCTTCTTCTGGGCCGGATACCGCGGATCGTCCTTTAGGCGGTCCATTTCGACCAGGGCGTCGCCCAGCCGGGCCGACCAGTCGGCGACCTTGGCCAGCGACTGCTGCTGGCGCAGGGCGGCGGCGATGGGGTCCAGGGCGATCAGGACCGGCGACTGCCGCGCCCAATCCGTTCGCCGGACCTCCATGCGGGCCATCGCCTGCGCCTCGCGCTGGGCCATGTCGGGCGAGTCGTCGATGGCCGCCAGCCCGCCGGGGAACAGTTCGCGCATCGCCGGCTCCAGCTTCGCCGTCGCGTCGTCCAGGTCCTTCTGGTCGTCGGCGATCTTGACGGCGGGGCGCACGTCGGAGAAGCCCTGAAGCGTCTCGTCGAGGCGCTGCAGGGCGTCGGTGAGGTGCGCCCGCGCCTCGGCCAGCGCGACGTGCCCTTCGCTCAGGTCGTCGGCGGCGATGGCCTTGGCGCTTCGCTCCAGTTCGTCGGCGGCGCCGCCGACGCTCTCGACGGCATCGAGACCCCGCTTGTCCGCCGGCAGCGAAGCCGTGGCCCGCTGCACCGTCTCGCTGCCCAGCAGCGAGCGGAGGGCGGTGCGCAGGGCGGCCGTCTCCGTGTGGTAGCGGCGGACGAGGACCACGTTGCGGGCCATCTGGTCGGGCGCGGGCGTGGGGTCCCACAGGGCGTCGCGGGCGGTCTCGAAGCGGCGCAGCAGGCCCGCGATGCTCTGCCGCACGCCCGCGAACTCCAGGGCCGCCGGCGAAGGGGCCATCTGCCGCGTCCGTGCCAGGACCGACTCCTGGCGGCCCACCAGTCCGTCCACCTGCCCGCGGACCTCGACGATCCTCGCCCGCATGGCGTCGCCGAACGCCAGCATGCGGCTGAGCCGCTCCAGCACCTGCTGACGCTGGATCAGCGCGGCCAGGTCCGCCAGTTGCTGCTGGAGCTCCTGGATGAGGAACAGCCGCCACTCCAGCCCGTCCTCGCCGCGCAGTGCGCTGAGCACCTCGCGCAGGCGGGCGACGACCTTGGCCTGCGTGGCGTCGGCGGGCACCACCAGCCCGCCCTGAAGCAGAACGACCACCTTGTCCAGGTCGTCGGCGATGAGGGCGGCCTCGGCCTTCTGGGCGGCCGCCGAAATCGCCGCCGCCGTCTTCGGGTCGCTCGCCTCCAGCCTGCGCGACACCTCCGCCATCATGTACACCAGCTCGGCGTAGCGTTTCTTCATGACGCCCTGGAGCCGGATGGCCTCGGCGACCGGCCCGGCCGGACGCGACGCGGGGCCCTGCGCGCCGACGGACAGGCACAGCGTCCCGGCCAGCGCCCACGCGACGAGCGCCGCCCGACCAACGGTCGGCCTTCGCGCCTCCGGCTCGTGATCGTGATCGGCTGTTTCCCGGCGACGCGCGGGTGTCGAAGTGGGTTGCCTCATGGTCTAACCTCCGCCGGCATCGTGGCCGGCCCGCTGGCGGGCGGGGCCTTCGCCCGGATCGTCCGCCGCACCTGGTCGCCCAGCTTGATGAGCGTTCGCAGCACGCTCTCGACGCCCTGGGCGTTTTCGACCTTGTACATGCCCTTCACGACGGCCTCCAGGGCCGCAATGAGGCGGTCCTGGATGGCGATCAGCTCGGTCAGCTCGCGCGCCAGCGCCGCCCCGTCGGCCAGCGACCTGGCCGACTCCATCCGCCGGACGAGCGGTGCGGCCATGTCTCGCGCCGCCGCCCGCAGCGGTGCGATCACCCCCGTCCGCAGGCGCAGCTCGTCGGCGCCGCCCACCGCGCGGTTGTTCCGCAACTGCTGGAGGATCGCCTCGAGCCGCGAGACCGTCGCGCCCAGCAGGTCCTCGATCTGCTGCTGGACGTCGCAGGCGCCCGCCACGTCGCGCTGCGCCAGGGCCAGCGTGGTGGCCTGCGCCGCCTGCTGCGCGGCGTGCCGGCATCGCTGCCGCACGTCCTTCTGCGTCTCGATGATCCGGTCCACCTGCTCGCGCAGCAAGCGCTGCTCGGCCAACGCGCGGGCCAGCAGCTCGTCGGCGGTAACGATGCGGAACGTCAGGAGGTTGCCGGCGGCGATCTGCGCCCCGCCGGCCGCGTCGGGCCGGCTGTCGGTCGCCACCGCCTGAATCCGCAGCGTCTCGCCGACCTGCAGCGGCGGGGCGTTGGCGTCGCCCCTGGCGGCCAGAAGGCGCAGGTCGAAGGGATAGCGCAGCTCGTCCGGCTGCGGCTCGGGCGGCAGGTAGGCCTTCAGCAGCTCCCGCCGCGTGTTCCGCGGGGCGCTCTGCACGCTCCACTCGACGTGCAGGGCGCCCACGCCGTAGTCGTCGCGCGCCGTCACCGCCAGCGGCACGGCCGCCACGGGCGTTATCTCGCCGCCCATGCCGGCGGCCTCGACGTGGACGGTCGGCGGCTGGTCGGCGCGCATGTTGAGTTGGAACGACGCGGCCTTGGGGTTGGCGAACCCCTCCGTGTCGCGCAGCGCCACGCGCAGGGTCAGGCACGGGCGATAGGGCCGGGCCGCGGGGACGGCGAACTGGCCGTCGATTCGCCGGTGCGCCTCCGGGCCGGACGGGGCGATGCGGCACGCGCCGGCCGGGCGCTGGTCGAGGTGCACCGTCGCGTCGGCGAGGTCCTTCGTCGCCAGGCCGGTCAGGACGACCACGCCGTCTTCGGGCATGTCGACGGTCGCGGTGCCGCGGCGGAGCTTGCGGGGCGGCACGCCGGTGTACAGCGGGCTGCGGACTTCCAGCTCCAGGTCCTTCAGCTCGGGCCGCTCGACGACCTCCACGCGGACCTCGCCGGTGCGGTCGTCGTTGCCCGTCACGTGGAAGGTCAGCGGCTCGTTGACCATGGGGAACGACTTGACGTAGGTGCGCCGATTGTCGCCGCCGGCGGGCACCGACTCCGACGATTCGCCCTGCGTGGCGAAGCGCATGTGAAACGTGACGTGGTCGGGCGCGACCGACCCGGCCCGCGCGGTTGCCGTCACGACCAGCGGATCGCCTCGCAGGACGCGGATGGGATTTCCGCCCGCCACGTCCAGGTGCGTCCGCTTGGGATACGACCGCTCCTGAAGCAGCATGTTCCGCCGGGCCCATGGGACCGCGACGGCCGGGGCCGCCCACGCCAGCACGCCCGTGACGAGCAGCAGCCCGCCGGCGGCGAGCGCCGCCGCCCACGCCGGCCGGGCGCGAAGCACCGAGCCGAACCGGATCGCCCGCACGGCCTGGGCGGCCTCGTCCATCACCTTGGCCACCAGCTCGCCCGACGCGCCGGCCCACTGGCGCGGCCCGCGGGCGAACGAGACCGCGCTGGCCAGGCGGTCCTCCAGCCGCGGATGGGCCCGCTCCACCAGCGCCGCCAGGTCGGCGTCGGCCAGCGGGCACAGCAGCGGCCCCACCAACTGCCGCCACGCCACCGCCGCCGCCGCGCCCAGGCACGCCGCGTCCACCAGCAGACGCGCCGGCAGCCCCAGGTGCTGCATCGTCAGCCGGTACAGGCCGTAATCCAGCGCCAGCGACGCCCACGCCGCCAGCAGCGCCGCCCCGGCCGTCCAGGCCGCCCCGCGCAGCGCGACGCGCAGCCGCAGCGCCAGCCGCAGCCGCCGCAGCTTCGACCGCACGCGGGCGTCGACGGTTTTCGTTTCCGGCTCACTCATCTCGCGGCACCATGGCGATCACGTCATCCGGTTCATCTTGCGCAGCGTCCATTCCGTCAGCAGCAGCGCCCCGAAGAGGATCAGCATGAACTTCGTGCACCACAGCGGGTAGCCGTTCTCGCGGCGCGTGACGACCTTGCCCGGCGGGATGCGCGCCGGCAGGCCGCCGGCCTCGGCCAGCGGCACGAACCGCCGCTCGTCGCCCGCCAGCTCGCGCAGGGAATCCCAGTCGGCCTCCGGGCGGTGGAACTCCGCCTGCGGCAACTGCACGCGGATCCGCCGCGTGGACACGTCGTCGGCGGTCCAGTCGGCCCGGCCCTTCTCGTCGCCCTTGACGTCCAGATCGAACGCGCCCACGCGGTCGGCGCGGACGGTGCCGACGAACAGCCCCGGCCGCTCGCGCCGCGCGACAAACGCCGCGGCCTGCCCGCCGTCCAGCGGGCGCATCTCCATCGACAGGGCCTTCGCCTCCAGCGGGTTGAGGTCGCGGTTGCGGGCCTCCACGCGGACCTCCACGTCGCTGCCGGCGTCGAACGTCTCGCCCGCCGTCGTCACGCGGATGCGGTCCTTCTCGCTCCTGCCGGCGGCGAGGAACTCCATCACGCTCGACCAGAGCCGCTCGTAGATCTCCGCGTCGTCCAGCGCCCGCCAGCGCCACGTACCGTCGAAGCCGGCGTACAGCACCCGCCCGCGCCCGTAGTACTGCACCGCGATGAACGGCTCGGCCTGCTCCTGCGGCACGGCGGCCGCGCCGGCGCGCACCGCCAGCGCCGTCGCCAGCGGCTTGAGGCGCGCGGCTGGCTGGCTGCGGTAGACGCCGTCCAGCCGGCGCCACGCGGCGAGGCTGTCGCGCCCGTCGGCGGCAAGCTGGAGGGCCGGATGCACCTGCCCCTCGCCGGTCAGCTCCAGGGCGAAGGCCTGGCGGTCGTCGCCGGAGGCCGACAGGCCCGGCCCGTCGGCGAGCACCACCGGCAGCAGCGCCGCCAGCGGCTCCAGCGCCCCGTGCCGCGTGAGCATGCGTGCGGTGAACTTGTCGCCGGCCAGGTAGCACAGCCCGCCCTGCTGCGCGCTGACGAACCGGTCGAGCAGCTCCACGAGCCGCTCGTCGAAGCTGCCCGGCACGTGCCGCGGGTCGCACAGGACGACCACGTCGTACTCGGCCAGCTCCTGGGCCGTCGTCGGCAGGGCCGCGCGCTTCATGCCGGCTGAGGCGTCCTGGTTGAACGCGCTGTCGGCGTTCTGCTGCCAGCCCGTCACGGCGTAGTGCTCGGTGCCCCGCAGCAGCCAGTTGCGCAGGTACTGGAACTCCCACGACGCCCCGCCCGCCACGAGCAGCACTTTCATCTTCTCGTCGGTCACGCGGACGGTGGCCGTCGCCGCGTCGTCGGCGGGATTGCTGTCGTCGCGCGGGGGCGAAATCCGCGCCTCATACGTACCTATCCCCACGCCGGAAGCCTCGGTAATCAGCGGAATTTCGAAGGTCTCGGCCTCCCGCTCAGCGGCGCCGCCCGGCCGCTCGCCGCCGACCGTCACTTCGGCGCGGGCGCCGGTGTCCTCCCAGTCGCCGCCGCCGCTGCGGCTGCGCCACAGCTTCACCTCCAGCGTGGTCTTCGGCATGGAACGGCTGGTGACCAGCGCGGTGAACGACAGCCTGCTTCCGGCGCGGGCCTCGCGCGGCCCAAGGAGCTGGCTGACCGCCACGTTGCGCGGCGGCACCGGGTCGCCCACCGCCACCGCGTACAGCGGCACGGAGCGCTGGGCGGCCACCTGCACCGCGCCGCCCAGCCGCCCGCGGTCGCCGGCCGTGCCGCGCCCGTCGGATACCACGATCATCGCCGCCAGGCGCCGCCCCTCCAGGCGCCCCAGCGCCTCGCGCACGGCGCGGGCCAGGTCGGTGTGGCGCCCGTCGGCGCGCAAGTCGCCCAGCGCCGGCCGGCCGGACCCGCCGGCCGCGGGGATCTCTTCCACGTACGACGGCGCGTTGGCCTCGGTCACGCCGAAGCGGTACAGCAGCACGGGGTGGTCGCCGGCCAGGCGGTCCAGCAGCCCGCCGGAGCGGGCCAGCACGGTCCGCGCCGCCTCGGCGCGGCTGGGGCGGTCCTCGCCGGCCAGGCGCTGCTGGCTCACCCCCATCGCCGCGGCCAGGGCCGCCCGCTGCGTGTCGCCGCCGTAGCGGTCGCGCCAGCGCATCGACAGCGTGTCATCGACGAGGACGGCCACGGCGTCGTTGTCCACGTGGCGGAATCGGATCACCAGCTCCGGCTGGAGCGCCACCGCCAGCACGGCCAGCAGCGCCGCCACGCGCAGGGCGCCGATTCCCATCCGCACCGCCGGCGGCGCGGCCAGCTCGCGCCGGTAGCACCGCAGCACCAGCCACGTCGCCGCCGCCAGCAGCACCAGCAGCCCCAGCAGCATCGACGCCCCGCCCGGCACCGTGGCGCGCAGGGACCAGCCGTCGGCGCCCGCGAAGTCGCCGGGAGAAACGCCGAACAGCCACTGCCACAGCCGGCCCATCACGCCGCCTCCCGTCGGCCGCCGGCGCGCGGCACGTAATGCGCGAATCGCAGGCCCAGCACCGTCTCGGCCAGCAGCACCGCCGCCGCCGCGGCCAGCAGCGCCCACCACAGCGACCGGCTCCTGCCGGCGGCGCGGACGGCCCCGGCGCCCTCGGCCAGGCCTTCGACGCGCGTGAACGGCCGGTCGATGGCGGCGCGAATCTCCTCCTGCGAGGCACGGGCCAGCTCCGATTCGCGCGCGTCGGGATGCCGGGAGAACAGCACCTTGTGCTCGGTGCGGTCGGCCAGCGCCAGCATCAGCTCGTACAGCCCTGCGTGCGGCGGGGCGGCGTACGAGACCGTTCGCTGCCGCCCGTCATCCTGCAGCGCCAGCGTCTGCAGGTCCTCCTTGGGATACGCGGGCGTCTTCAGCACGGCCGACAGGGCGCCGCTCAGCCGCCCCGGCAGCGTGTAGCCGATGCTCCTGCCTGTCACGTCGTCGTGGATGTTCTCCGCCGTCCGGGCGAGCTGCCAGGCCATGTCGTTCATCGCCGGCAGGAAGGACAGGTCCTTCGGCCAGTTGGTCCAGCTCGTCTGGGGCGAGGCGTACCACATCACGACGGTGCCCTTGCCGCAGGTCCGCCGCGCCACGGCGGGCGAGCCGTCGCTGAACTCCGCCAGCACGCGAGGCGCGTCGGGCGCGGCGCCCGCGCCGGCATCCGGCCGCAGGGCGGCCATGTAGCGGCTGAAGCGCAGGAACCGCGCGAAGTTCGCGCCCTTCTCCGACAGGACGCGCAGCATGGGCTCCTCGGCGATGCTGGCGGCGTTGAGGCGCACGAACCCCTCGCCGCCGGCGCGGCGCGGCGGGCCGTCGGCCAGCGGCAGCGGACACAGCCCGCGCCCGTCGGCGTACAGCGGGCCGTTGTAGAAGGCCGTGCCGAGCCGCTCGCCGGCGAAGATCACCAGCCCGCCGCCGGCCCGCACGTAGTCCTCCAGCGCGCGCACGGCCGGATACGTCGTCCCGCCGTCCGCGCCCCGCGCCGGCGGAAAGTCGCGCACGTTTGTCAGGATGACCAGGTCGTAGGCCGACAGCGTCGCGGCGCCCCACGTGTCGGCCGCCCGCACCTCGACGCGCCGCCCGAAGGCACCGGTTCCCGACGGGTCCAGCGCGCCGGCCAGGGCGAATGAGGCGCTGTTGGGGTCGCCGGGGCTGTCGCTGCCGTCGACGATCAGCACCCGCAGCGCGTCGCGCACCGGCAGCGCCAGCACGCGCGTGCTGTCGGCCGGCAGGTCGTCGCCCGGCAGCGCCACCCGAACCGACGCGCTGGACGGCGCCTCGAACGTGCAGGCAAACTCCACCTCCGTCCGCTGGCCGGGCGCCAGCGGCGCCACCGGCTGCACCGGCAGCGCCGCCTCGCCGACGTTCACCTCCAGCCTGCCCGCCGCCGTCGCGCGCCGGGCCGTGTTGCGGACCGTCACGCGCATCGGCGTGGAGGCGCCGGCCACCACGATGCTCCGCCCGGGCGCCACCTGCTCGACCGTCAGGTTGGTCTCGCACGGCAGGCCGAAGTCCAGCAGCAGCAGGTCCACCGACGCCGGGTCCATCGCGGCCAGCGCGCCGCGGACCGCACCGGCCGCCGGGCCGGCAAAGTCCGCCCGCCGGAAGTCGCTCACCACGTACAGGCGGACCGGCATCCGCTGCTGCCGCGAGGCGATCAGCGCCGCGGCCGCCTTGATCGCGGCCGGAAAGTCCGCCCGCAGGTCCGTCGGCGCCGAGCCTTTCAGGCGCGCGGCCAGTTCACCGCGTTTCGCCTCGCCGGCCGGCAGCAGCCCCGGCCCGGTCGGCGCCGCCGCGCCGGGCCGGCAGGCCGACACGATGGCGACCCGGTCGGCCTCGCTCGCGGCGGCGATGCGGCCGAGCACGTGCGCCACGGCCTTGCCATACAACGTCTCGGCGCGGAGGACCTGCCCCATCGACATGCTGTCATCCAGGACGAACACGTGGGCGGTCGGCGCGTCGGCGCCGCCGGTGGCCTCGGGCGAGCGGATGTTCGCCAGCGCCAGCCCCACCAGCAGGCACGCCAGCACGCGCAGGGCGATGAGGATGAGCTCTTCCAGGCGGAGTCGCTGTCGGCTGCGGCGGCGGCTTTCCAGCAGGAAGCGGAACGCCGCGAACTCGATCACCTGGTAGCGCCAGCGGAAGAGGATGTGGATCAGCACCGGCCCGCCGGCCAGCACCGCCCCGCCAATGGCTATCGCAGGTATCCACGTCATCGACGCCGCCTCGCCGTCTCTTCACCGTTCGCACAGCGGCAGGTGCCCGTAGGGCAACTGGAGAATCACCAAGGCCGTCGACGTGCCGTACATCGGCCCCACGTCCTCGCCCGGCCAGGAGCCGTTGGGCCGCTGGGCGCTGACCAGGTCCTTGGAGATCTTGCGGTAGAAGTCCTTCCAGTGCTCCCCTCCGCGCTGGTACTTGGCCTGCGCCAGGTAGAAGTTCGTGTAGACCTGGAAGTCCCGCTCGTTGCTGGTGTCCTTGACGTTCTCGTCCACGTACTGCCACAGCCGGTCGACGAACCGCGATTCGCCGCCGTCCCCCCCGGCCTTGCGGTCGTAGACGCCCGCGGCGTAGTAGCAGGCGATGGCGGCCGTCGAGATGCCCAGCCGGCTGGTGCCGCGCGACACGGCCGAGTAGGCGATGCCCCCGTCGGGGTTCTGGCAGTGCTTGAGGTAGGCGACGGCCTTGTCGATCGTCTCGGTGGGCACCTTCAGCCCGGCGTTGCGGCAGGCGCGCAGGCCCTGGAGCACGCAGCTTGTCGTGCTTCCCTCGTCGCCGCCCTTGCCCACCGGGCTGTACAACCAGCCGCCCTTGTCGCTCTGCCCGTTGGCGACCAGCTTGATGGCGCGGTCGAGGGTGTGCTTGAGCCGCTGCTCGTACTCGCCCGCCGGCTCCATGCCGTAGCACTGCGCCAGGAACGCCATGCTGAAGCCGTGCCCGTAGGTGCAGCGTGCCTCGACCTTGCCGGCGATCAGCCCGTCGGGATGGGTATCGCCCAACTGCATCAGGTAGACCATCGCCCGGCGGATGTTCTCGGCGTATGTGCCGTGGCTCGGCGTCGAGCCGCTCGACAGCAGCGCCAGGCCGGCCAGTCCCGTCATCGCCGCCGGGTACGACCGCCCGCCGTAGTTGGCCGGCAGGCTGCCGTCGGGCTGCTGCGTCTTGGCCAGGTAGTCCAGCCCGCGCGCGATCGCACGCGCCACCGGCGGCGTGACCAGGCGGGGCAGCTTCGAGGCGTCGGCGTCCTGCGCCGCCGCGCCGCCGTGGCCGGCGACCAACGTCGCCAGCACCGCCGACAGCCAGATCCGCCACCACCTGCCGATCAACATGCCGTCCCTTCCCCGGCAAACCGAACCATGAAAACGTCGCCGCCTGCGCACGCTTCCCGCGCCGCGGCCCGGATATCTCCTTTAGCGCCGCCCCGCGTCTCCGGTCTCGGCAGGCATGCGTAAACAGTGTTCGCGCCTGCGACACCCGCTGTGAAGATGGCGCCTGGCTTAGAACGGCCGCACCGGCCGTGCCATGCGTGGCCCGTGGCCGGTGTCCGGCCCCCCCCGGATCGCTGCTATCTGTCCACCTTCTCCAGCGCGGCCAGAAGGCGAGCCGGTTGCGTTGTGGCAGTAGCGCGGCCTATCCAGGCCGCGAAACCGTCGGCAACCAAGCCTTCGCGGCCTGGATAGGCCGCGCTACTACGGAGCCGTTG
>Ga0172362_10000875_pt1 | contig 25426 bp, 19 predicted proteins | sample LakKivs1_kivu2a2_FD_114534 | JGI IMG/M metagenome (GOLD analysis project Ga0172362, IMG submission 114534) | Sediment microbial communities from Lake Kivu, Rwanda - Sediment s1_kivu2a2 | ecosystem: Environmental > Aquatic > Freshwater > Lake > Sediment | place: Rwanda: Western Province, Lake... | reverse complement strand
CCTGGGACCGCAGGAATAGTAGAGTTGCTACCACGACAGACCATCATCATGGCTCCGCTCCCAAGTTCGGCTATCGCAGGTTCACACAATCCTCTGGACGAGAGCTTTGGGTCGATCTTCACCATTTCGCTCAACCCCCACTCGACCTCATCTCCGTCCCAGTCGCCGATGAAACATCCTGCTTGCCACTTGATTAGGAAGGGGTTCTTGAAGTCGGAGTCCGCGGGACAGCTCTGAATCGGCAGAATAGTCTCTCCGCGTGATGTCTTGATCGGCCTGCAGAAGGAGATGGCGGCGTTGTTTGTCCCATATGTCACCCCGTCTGCCCACCTCAGTGTGTCATGTCCCTTCTGTATCAATTGGCAGGCGGGTGGGAATCGACCGCACTCTCCTCGTGATATGACATAGAATATCCTCGTGAAACGCTCTACATCCCCTGTAAAGGTTGATTGTGGGTAGATGTGGTAGTTGTAGAACAGGAATAGCGCGTCATTGCTGTCGTCGAGCAGAAACGCGTTCTCCCCCCACCTCAGGATTCCTCCCTTCGTCACCTCCGGTTCAAAGAGGATGGACGGCGTTGACCAAGTCCGACCATTGTCCTTGCTCGTCCTCTTGTAGAACTTGCCTCCCGTGTCTGAGGCGACCTCTTGGCTGAGTATCTGAAGCATATCAGTGCCATCCCTTCTGCAGTAAGTGGTGTTCGCGGAAAATGCGATACCAGGCTCAGTGGGGAACAGAACTCTTCTCTTTACCCTGTCTACCAATACCAGGCTGTGTTCCGCAACGCTCTGTATTAAGTCATGTGTGCGACTCAGATCCGCTGACCACGTTCCGCGCATTATCGTCCCTTGTGGTCTGCGTGCTACTCTTGGTCAGCAAGGACTTGACGAGCCCATTTATGACCAGCGAGAATCCAAGTGAATAGGCCAGAATGAAGGCAGACATTTCAAAGGGCAACGGCTCGAAGCCTAGTATACCGAACGTTGCCACGACTATCCCCGTCAATACGTCGAATCCCATCGCAGCTAGAAGGGTTCTGCTGGGCATCGAACTCCAGAAGTTCCCTCTCTCCCTTGCCACGAATATAGAGGACACGGAGAAGAACAGCAACGTCTCGAAGCTGAAAGTGATGACGGGTGGGTCATCCATCGTGAGGCTGAAGTACTGATGCCCGACATAGAGCAACCCGATCGCCTCGACGGCCATTAGAAGCCCCAGTATGGCTGCGACCCTCGCCAATCTGGTCACGTCCCAGATGTCCGGTTTCTTGGACCACTTGACGTTATCTGTGGCCAGCGACAGCTTGACGAAGTCGGACATGAACATCAGCAACATTATGGCGGATGCAGAAACCAAGTATCTGCCAGTTGTCAAGAAAGTCAGGATGACATAGAGAGTCTGGAGAATAGTCCAGCTGATCTTGTTGAGCACCCACGTTGATATCCTCTCGAACGTGACCCTCCCATTCCTGACTAGGTCGACGATGCTGGACAGTCCCTCGCTTGTGAGCACGACGCTCGCCACTCCCTTCGCCACATCTGTCGCGTTGCTGACCGCAACGGCAACTTCTGCTTGCTTCAAGGCCGCAGCGTCGTTCACGCCATCGCCCGTCATTCCCACAATGTGGTCCCTGTCTTGGAGGGCCTTGACTATGCCGTACTTGTCCTCGGGGAGTATCTCAGCGAAGCCATCGCTGTCCTCTATCATTCCAGCAGCCCCGACCGTGTCCCTCTCCATGGCCTGTCTCAGGTCCACCGCCCTCATGATATTCTCACCGAGCCCGACATCCTTTGCTGTCTCTGCCGCGATGGGCAGTGCATCGCCCGTTAGCATCTTCACAGATATCCCCAGCTCCCGCAACTCGCCCAGTAGTCCCGCTGAGTCCGGCCTAGGCGCGTCGTATAGGGTTGCGAGACCCACGAAGCGTGGGGGCGCTTGCTTGCCATCCGCCGCAACTGCGAGGATCCTGCGCCCTCTTCTCGCGTGCTCCGACATCCACGTCCTGACTTGGTCCGCATCCGCCTTCTCCAAACCGCACTCGGCTATGATTGGCTCCACGGCTCCCTTGATGACTTGGAACTGGTCGCCGTCCCTCCGGACGGTCGCAGTCGTCTTCTTTGTGCTCGGATCGAACGGCACGAAACCGGTCTGCTCGAATGAACTGACTGGCAGGTTCTTCCGTCGCGCTGCGACTATGAACGCCAAGTCTATCGGATCCCTGTTTGCCTCTTCGGAGGCCAGCGCTCCGTACAACAGGATGTCATCTTGCTTGGACCCACGCCAAGGAATCACGTCTGCCACAGTGAGAGCGTTGGTGGTCAATGTCCCGGTCTTGTCAGCGCACAGTATGTCCATGCTTGCAGCGTCCTCAACAGCGTCCAGGCGAGTCACGAGGACACCCTTCCTCACGAGTTCCATGGATCCTACTGCGGTGCTCAACGTGAACATGGCTGGCAAAGCTACAGGGACCGCGCCCAAGAGCAATACCAGCACGAGAGGCAACAATTCAAGCAAGTCCATCCGCTCAGCGATCGAGACAATCAATGCGACTGCCAGTGGTACGGCAACGATGGCCAAGAGCCATCCGGAGATTCTGGACACTATCTCGTCAACGTGGGACTTCGGGCTTGCGATCTGCACGAGTTCTGTCGTCCTGCCGAAGTAGGTCTTGACCCCTGTCAGCGCCACGACGCCCGTTGCTTCACCTCGTCTTGCGATCGAGCCAGAGTAAAGTAGGTCATCCGCCGATCTCTGGACCTGCATCGATTCCCCGGTCAGCATAGACTGGTCCACGGCTAGTTCGCCTGAGAGCAACTTCACGTCAGCTGGAACGAAGTCGCCAGATCTGATCCTGACGATGTCGCCCGGCACCAGCGACCTCGCGGGGATGGTCCGCCACCTGCCGTCTCTGATCACCCTTGCGTTCACTTGGAGCTCTTTCCTCAATTCATCAACAGCATCTGACCCCTTCTTCTCCTCGTAGAAGCCGATGGCTGCGTTAAGCACAAGCAAGCCTGACACGACGTACACGTCCGAATACTTCTGGAGTGCCCAAGAGAGGATGATTATGGTCTCAAGCATCCACGGCGTGACCCCCCAGAACCTCTTGGCGAGCTTAATCAACGGGTTGGGCATCCTCTCCTGCACTTCATTGCGACCGTGCTTCCTCAGACGGCTTTCAGCCTCCGCCTCAGTCAGACCGACTGCGGGATTGGACCCAAGAGACCTAAGGGCTTCCTCGCTTTTCGCCTTCCGCAAGTCGATCGCGGGTTCACTGTGGGAATCGGGTTGTCCCATGGAGTTCTCGAGCGAGGAACTTCGCCGTGGTATTCCGTATTAAGTCTCACTCTCAGACTTAGTTGCTTCCGGTCCTTCCCGCCTCCTATTCCCTCACTGCAGCGAAAACTAGTCCATTCCCGGAGCCAACGCTTTTATGCGGGCAAGACGACCCGTCGAACTGAATTGAGGCAGGTCAGGTCAAGGACTCTAGAGACTCTTCAATTGAGGTCGAAGGAACTAACGACTCGGACTTGGCCTGACTTCGTGAAGCTCTTTCAGAAGCACGGAGGAGTCTGGGGAGGATGCTGGTGCTTGTTCTTTCACTTGACCGGGCCTTGGGCGAAAAGAACTGGGGCGCAGAACAAGAGGGACAAGAAGGCTCTGGTGAAGACAGGGAAGGCTCACGGAATTCTGGTGTATCACGAGGGCGAGCCGGTAGGTTGGTGCCAGTTCGGACCCCAAGGTGAGTTGCCCCGCATAGATGCGATGGAGAACTACGCGCCAATAGACAAGAAGAGTTTCTGGAGGATCACGTGCTTCTTCATCGACAGAGATCACAGGCACAGAGGCGTTGCGAAGGAGGCGCTCAGATCAGCCTTGACCGCGATGAAGTCACGCGGGGTGAGGCTAGTTGAGGCCTACCCTGTCGACACCGGGAACAAAAGGTACCCGTCTCCCGTCCTATACAAGGGATCGCTGAGGCTGTTTGAGGGGTTCGGCTTCAAGAAGGTCGCGAAGTTGGAGAAGAATAGGTACATCGTCAGGAAGAAGCTGTAAGCGTTCGGCGCGAGCACGAGCAACGGACTACATCGTACGGTTCTCCAAATGCGCGCGGCGAAGTCTTAAATGAAGCCCGAAGCAAGCGGTCGAGAGATCCTCGTTGAAGTGGGTTACCAGAGAGCACGTTCACGTTGACAGAGTGGCCTGTCCTTGGCTGATCAGAAGGTTTGTTGACCCCGAGGCGGAGTTCATCTTTGTCCCTCCTGAGGCGATCGAGAAGACAGCGACTGAGAGGGGCGCAATTCCCTTCGACTCGCCGGGATTCGAACTGAGCCACAAAGGCGACAGATGCAGCTTCGATGCCATAGTTGAGAAGTATGGCCTCAAGGACCGGGCCCTGTTGGACTTGGCCACCATAGTCAGGGCTGCGGATACGGGGAGGACTGACTTGGCACCAGAGAGCATCGGACTCGAAGCAATAGCCAGCGGCTCGATGATGATAGTTGCGAGCGACCTCGACGCGATCGAAAGGCAGGCCTTCGTATACGATTCGCTGTATGCCTACTGCAAACTCCGTCTGCTGAGAAAGAGGCATGCTTCTGAGATTGACAAGATGGACAAGTCTAGTCGCCTCAAGTTCTTGAGGGCGCACATTGAAGGTGAGCAGACGTGAGCACTTCTGAAAAGCAAGTCTGGCATCTGTTCCTCATCCTATGCGTCGTTGGTCTCTTTGCGATCCTGAGTTCCACCATGGCGAAGAATCCCGTGCTCAATCCCTTCGCCCAGTTTCTGAATGCGCCTGAGGCCATGCTGGGCTTCATAGCAGCGGCTTCCACGATCCCTGGGATCCTGATCAGCCTGCCAGCTGGCTCCCTTTCAGACGTATTCGGGAGGCGAAGGGTGTTGATCGCCTCAGGATTCGTCTTCGCCACCGCGCCATTCCTGTACCTCTTGGTCGGCAACTGGTGGCAACTGGCGCTGGTCAGATTCTACCACGGGTTCGCCACCGCAATGTTTGGTCCAGTGGCAAATGCGTTCGTCGCAGAGTTGTACCCACAGAAGAAGGGTGAGCGCATGTCCCTGTTCTCGTCCGTCACGGCGGTCGGGAGGACAGCAGCTCCTCTCCTCGGTGGCTACATCCTGTCGATCACGAACTACGGTTTCCACGATCTCTATCTGGCCGTCGCCTTCGCGGGAGTCACTGCTTTCATCGTCATGTTCCTTTTGAGGGAGGGTCCGAGCGGCCCAAGGCCACCCGACGAGAAACCAAGCGGGCAAGCGGTTGGCGCCCTCCGAGGCTGGACCCTAGTGGCGCGAAATCCCGGGATAGTGGCCGCGAGCGTGGTGCAAGCATCGCAGTACTACGCGTTCGGTGCCGTGGAGTTCTTCCTCGTCGGGTACCTGAAGGAAGTGGTGCAACTGGACCCCCTTTCCGTAGGCATGGTGTCGGGGCTACAAGCTGCGATGATCCCGATAGGCGGACCCGCGATGGGAGCGCTGTCTGACAGGATCGGAAGGAAGCCCCTGATAGTGTTCGGCTCAGTCGTCGGAGCCGCAGCCCTAGTGCTCTTCCCCCTGACGACCCACTTCTACCTCATCCTCGCACTTTCTGTCGTGTACGGCCTCGGTTTCTCAATGGTGACATCCTCAACCCCCCCACTTGTCAGCGAACTCACGAGCAAGGAACTCGTGGGCACTGGCATGGGCTTCTTGAGCACAATCATGGACGTGGGACAGACGCTCGGCCCAATAGTCACGGGTCTGATTCTCGGGTTCGGCTTCGGCTACGTGGGTTCGTTTGTCGGGATAGCCGCAATCCTGCTGGCGGCCTGTTTCGTGTTCTTGGTCATCGGGATCTGGAAGAAGTAGCCAGTTCTCAGTTCATATGAGCAGAGTTCCCCTTCTGATCCTCCACTATGACTCCAGAGAGAATCAATCTGTCCAGTATGGGCACCACGTCGTCCGGGTCAATGCCTGCTGCTTCGGCGATCGCGGTCGGTGAGGTCGTCTTCAGATGGACAGCAGTTGCCTTGATCTTCCGCTGAGCTATCAAGGTCGTGACCGATGCCACTAGCATTGCTAGCACGCCCAATGGTACTGCGGTAAACGCGTAGACGAAGAGCGGAACCACGAGGAAGAACAGCACCGGGGAGAGCGAAGTCTGCAGCTCTCCGGGAAGGACGTAGTAGATCCCGACAGAACCGAACGCTAGCACGAGCAGTATGACAACGAGTCTGAGGTTCAGCACCTTCAACACGGACCGACAAACGCGGAAGGTCCAGCCGGTGAGGCTAGTATGCCCTGACACAGTCACGGCACGTTGCGTGTACGCCAGTCCTGATATGTGTATCTGAATATGAACCCAGCTCGCAAGGCCCATCGTGTCTCGGTCGCGCGCTTGAGCTCGCGGTTGGTTCCAGTCCTTCATAGGAACCGGCTGCATTGGATGCCGCTTCTGCCCATCTATGCGTTAGGATGCGATATTCAGCCGCACGAACGGCAAGGCTAAAAAGCGGACCCCAGCCCGGAGCAACAACCATGAATGATGTCTACCGGCTCATCGATGAACGCTCGCATGCTTTCCTCGAAGATCTCAGGGAATTCATCCGCCAACCCGGAATCAGCACCGAGAACACCGGAATAAGCGAGACAGTCAGCTGGCTTGTCGAGAGAATGGGTCGTAAAGGAATCAAGGACGTTCGCGTCTTCCAGACCAAGAGACATCCCATCGTCATTGGCAGGATCCCAGGAACTGGCGGACGGACGCTGCTGGTGTACGGCCACTATGACGTTCAGCCGCCTGGAGACAGAGAACAATGGAAGGCTGACCCATTCTCAGCGCAGATGATTGGCGATCAAGTCCTGGGGAGGGGCACTTGCGACATGAAGAACAACCTGATGGCGAGCCTGAGCGCGGTCGAGGCGATCGTCGGGAGCAGAGGGTCGATGCCCATCAACCTGATCTTCCTCTTTGAGGGCGAGGAGGAGATTGGCAGCCCCAGTCTCAAGCCGTTCATCGAGGAACACAAGGCGGAGCTCTCGGAGTGCGATTCGATTCTCTGCGGGGAAGGAGGGGAAAGCAAGAAGGGCCAAGCCTTGTTGATTTATGGGTACAAGGGGATCCTCTACGTGGAGCTGTCTCTGCGGTCTCCGACCGGTGTCGACGTGCACAGCTCCTACGCTGGAATGACCGAGAATCCCGCGTGGACTCTGGTCCGTGCGCTCAACTCCCTGAAGGACGGTGACAAGGTCGTCATACCACACTTCTACGACGGGGTGGAGGAGCCAAGCTTAGGGGAGAAGATCAAGTACGGGCTGGCCCAGACCGTGGTGAGCAAGAAGGAGCTAGAGGAATCCTTCGACCTGAAGACTAAGGATGGCATGGGGGTGTCCGACGCGCTGCTGGAGGCCTTCTACAGGCCCACCCTCAACATAGATGGGCTGTGGAGCGGCTACACGGTTCCGGGCGGGACAAAGACCATAGTCCCCGGCCAGGCATCCGCGAAGCTCGACATGAGGCTCGTTCCTAGGCAGGACTCGTCTGAGATTTTCGAAAACCTGAAGAGCCACTTAGAGAGCAAGGGATTCGGGGACATATCGGCGCGAAAACTGGGAGAACTGCCGGCCTACAGGGTGGACCCCAGTGAGCCGATAGCGAGAGTCGCCAGCCAGGCACTGAGGAACACAGTGAACAAGAACGTCATGGCGCTGCCGATAGCACCCGGGTCTGGGGCAATGGTGTGGCTCCCTCACATCTTGGGCAAGCCCATGGCATCGGCCGGCTCAGGACCCGCCTACATGGCGCACAGGCCTAATGAGTTCATAACGGTGGAGCAGTACACCAAAGGGATCAAGCTCTTCGCGACAATCTACCAGAACTTCTCACTTCAGACGACCTGACTGGTCAGACCTGCCACCCGGCGATGTTGGTCGGACAGGCGCTGCTGACGAATCCCCCCTCAGCGATGTTCTGGCACACACGTTAATTAGGGGTAAGGAGGCTCATCCTGAGTTGCGTTCCAGCAAGATGACGAGTTCGAGCCTCGTGTTTCTTACCGCGGGGCTGCCTGACAGCGTCCGACGCCTAGAGGAGAGCGGGCAGTTCAACGAGGCGACTCAAATGATAGAGAGGATCTTGGCCGAGAACAAGGGCGCTCCTCTCATCCTCACCTCCAGGCTCAGGTGGGAACCCGAACGGTTGGACAGGATAAGGAAGGACTACTCCCTCAGTGAGGAAGAGGCATTTCGGAGCATCAGGACCAAGATCCCTGACCTCCGCCTCGAAGAGTTCAGAAGATTGGTCGACGAGTATCTGGTCGATCACAGAGAGATAGATGGACAGAGGAGATTCTTCAGAAACTTCGTCCCCAATCTCATGAGGGACAATCCGGAGGCACAGAGAAGAGCCAAGGACGTCGGTGATGCCTCTGAGAGGGCAAACAAGCTTCTACATCAGCACATCGATGACATTGTCAGCATTGGAGCGGGCTCAGGGAGCCAGTACGCGGAGCCAGTTAGGAGAAAGGCTCGGATGACCCTGAAGGTGAGGCATGACATTGTCCCGAACGGGGAGGTTGTCAGGGCCTGGCTTCCCTTTCCGAAGATGGATCCGCTTCAACCCGAAGTGAGAGTTCTCTCTTCGTCGCCCAGAGACTATGTCTTGTCCCCTGAGGAAAGCCCCCAGCGCACGATTTGCCTTGAGGCAGAGGCAGCGGCAGGAAAGGAGCTTGAGTTCAACGTTGAGTATGAATACGTGGCGCGGGCCTTCTACTCGAAGTTGGATCCGACGAAGACAGGGCTTGATCCCGGGGTCGGGCCGAAGGAGGAATACATCTCAGAGGAGTTACCCCACGTTGCTTTCACGCCCTACCTTAGAAAGGTCGCAGAGGAAGTTGTCTCGAGTGAGCGGAACCAATGCCAGAAAGCGTGGCGGATCTACAGTTGGATAACGAAGAACGTCAAGTATGCTCTCGTCCCGGAGTACTCGACGATCGAGTGCATCAGTGACTATGCGGCTCGGAACCTCAGAGGAGATTGCGGGGTGATGGCTCTCCTCTTCATGACTCTGTGCAGGATAAGTGGAGTTCCGGCGAGGTGGCAGTCGGGATGGTACCTGAACCCCATCAGACAGAGTCCCCATGACTGGGCGCAGTTCTACGCTGAGCCCTACGGTTGGCTCTACGCCGATCCGTCGTTCGGCGGCCACGAGACATCGGACGAGAGGTACCACAAGTTCTACTTCGGAAGCATTGATCATTTCAGGCTCTTGGCGAACGCGGGCATCTGCTCAGACTTTCACCCCTCGAAGACTCATTACAGGTCGGACGTGGTTGACAACCAACGGGGAGAAGTCGAGTGGCGGGGAGGAAACGTCTATCTTGATGGATTCACGTCCGAGCTGAAGGTCCTTTCAGCGGAGAGTGAACTCCCTGGTCAGTAATGGACTCTCCAAGATCACGCAGGGGGAGGGGGCGGTGGAGGAAGAGGAGGCCGCACTGCTGTCGTCCGATGTCGTCTCGCGACGATCAGACCAGAAACTGCGAGAACTGTCGCAGCCCCTCCCCCAATCAAGTAGGCCACTGTGGGAAGCAGCTTCAAAGAGGCCGATATGAACAGAGCAAGGGCTCCAACGAACACCCCGGCCCAGAGCAACTTGTTGTACCTGAAGATCGCTTCCCCCTCTAGGGGCTTGAAGGGGAAGGAGGAGTAGTAAGCGGACATCGTGACCATCAGCAACCCCGTGTCTCCCAAGACATCGTATCCTAGGGACAGTAGAGCCCAGAAGGGCAGCATGAGCATCAAGTCGCAGAACACCTTTAGGGCGGCCACGATCCCTGCCTTGTCCACATCGAGGTCACCCTCGTAGTCTGTCCTGCCCGGGGAGCCGAAGGGCAGGAGGAAACCGAAGCCTGAGATGACCAATGCCGCCAGGCCATACAGCCAGATCTTGAAGTCGCACCACACATCGAGAGCTGCGGCGATCCCGTGGGCGAGCAGCTCCTTGATTACGAAGAACGCTACCACGGTCACGAGCACAGACGGGGCCACTGAGAGAACCACGTTGATATCAGCGAAGTTCGGGAATCCGTTGACCTCCACGTACGAGAATACGAGGAATAGCATGAGAGCAGAGAGAGCCAACGACAAGAGCTTCCTGCCTGAGATGAACCCCCTGCGCCTTCGGGCAACCAACTCCTCACCAGTGAGTTCCTTGAACGATTCCTCCGTGTAGAACTTCAGGAATCCCTTGATAGAGTCCGGCAATGGGAGGCTCGATATCGCCGCGTTGAACTGACCGCCCAATCCGGTCGCGCTTGCAACAGCGGTGAGTCCTGCGCCCACGCTTGCCCCTAAGGCCACTGCCACGGCCGCCACAGACGGGGAGGGCGTGCTCCTGGCGAGCTCAGGCTCTTCCGCTGGAGGCTCCTCTGTGCCGGCATAAGGGGCTGAGCTGACATGAATTGTGTAGTAGGAGATCTCTGGCGCGAGGTAGGACTCCCAGAACGTCACCTGGAAGGACTCGTTCTCGCCTGCCCTTATCTCATCTACGTTCGCGTAGTACCCCGCGAGTGGTCTGCCTTCTGCATCGTAGAAGCTGATCGCTACGACCACAGCTGTCGCGTCCTCATCTCCGACATTGGCGACCTCCCCTGTTACGACCACAGTGCCGTATTCCCCAGCGGACAACGTGTGCGTGACCACGCTGAACTCCTTGTACGGCACTTGTCCCGTCTCAACACAAGTCGGGACTAGCTCACAGGTCAGATCCTCACCGAGATTGACTAGGGGGGAGTATGAGTACAGGAGGAATGCGAACTTCTCCCCGGGGAGGACGGTGTGCATAGGAGCAAACCAGAAAGACGTGCTCACTATCTTTCCGTCACTATCGTAGAAGGCGCCGTAGACTACGGCAGCCCGGACACCAGACTCCCCGTTGTTCGTCAGCTCGCCCGCCATCACCCTCAGCCCGTCCCTCGACAATACCCTCTCGTTGACGATTCCCAGGCCTCTGTATGGCTCCTCGTCCGTCACCGAGTACTTCACGGAGATATCGTACGTGGCCACGTTGGCGCTTGTGCTCTCGTCCAAGAGGACAACGTGAAAGGGAAGCCTGTCGCCAGGACCCAGTAGGTTGTAGGGGATCTGCTCGCCGTCCTCCACTCTGTAGACTCCTAGCAGCGACACGGTCGGCGCTGCTTCGATTTGTCCGCCCTGCGAATCCTTGAATACGACCTCCGGCCTGACATGCTCGAGGTTTCTACTTCCAGTGACTTCAATGACCCCTATCACGTGAAGGAAGTCCCCCTGGTAGGTCTTGTCACCTGTTCTGTATGAGAACCACTCTATGTACGAGCTATGGGCCACGACCGCGGCATTCTCCTCTCCGCCCTGCGACTCTCCGCCTGATATGAGGACTGAGAACCACACCAAAGTGAGCAAGAGAACAGAAGCAAGAAGAACACTACATTTCCTCATCTTCCTGTGGGATGCTACTGGGCACATGCCGTTTGCTGATATAAGCTTTGGTTCCGCCTTCGTTCGCATTTCCGGGCGACGATATGGTGCCGTGCGTCTTGATTGGTACATCCCTCGCATTCCATGAATGCTGATGCACTTCTTCCGCCAACGAACCACGAATCACCGAGTCGCGATCAACTTGCGCGCGGTCAGTTCGTTGAGTCAGTTCAACAAGATACCTGCTCGCCCGGTGCTACTTGGGCAACAGGCAAACCAAATAAGCCGTCATGTGATCTCGTTCCCGTGGACCTACGCAGGGCCTGTCTGGTGAGTGGGATCATGATCCTCTGTTCCGTGCTCGCCAGCACATTTTCGGCTCCGGCCATGAAAGTGGTCATATACGTGGTCTCATGTCCGACCTGCCCCGAGAATTTCGAGGGTGACCCTACGCCATACATCACCGATCTCAAGTCAGCGCTTGACGGGATAGGGATTACGGACATAGAAGTCAGGTATCTCAGCCCGGTCAATACTGACGAGTTAGTTCTGCTGTATCAAGAGCTCGGCGTTCCCGGGTGGATGCGTGGAACGCAACTAACGGTGAGCATTGAAGGCAAGTATCTCTTCGTGAATTTCGTACCCGCGAGGTTCATAACTGAATTTCTGGCTGGATACTCGGATAGGTATCAAAGCATCGTGATCTATCGAGACCTGCAGCGCGAGCTATACGTGGCGATGGACGAAGCTGGGCACGTCAAAGAGTGCGGCATTCAGAGCTCCCTCGCTGAGTGCATAGGTGATGAGAGTCCGTTCTCATCCAGCTTGGGTTCGGTCTTGTTCTTGGTCATCGCGGGGGGGATCTTGGACAGCATAAACCCCTGCGCATTCTCCGTTCTATTGTTCTTCATCGCCTTTGTTTTCGCAATGAGCGAGCTCTCCATAGAAAAGACCAGAAACAGGGTGATGACCGTTGGCCTCGTCTACATCGCTGGGGTCTACCTCGCCTATCTTGCTATAGGTCTCGGCCTGGTGACCGTTTTCTCGTTTTTGCCCTTTTCGGGCCTGATCGGAGAAGCCGGTGCACTGCTGATAATCCTCCTAGGAGTGATAAACCTCAAGCGAGTGCGCGCGGGTAAAGGTATCCTTTTGGGGATATCGGATTCTAGGATCGAATTGGTTACAAAATGGGTTGACAAGCTGACGATCCCGTCCGCGTTTGTCTCGGGGGTTCTTGTCAGTTTGTTTGAGTTTCCCTGCACGGGTGGGATATACTTCGCCATCCTAGCGATGTTGTCTCAAGAGACCGCCTCTCTGCAAGGATTAGTGTTTCTCCTCATTTACAATATCGCGTTTGTCCTTCCTCTGGTGGCTATCTGCTTCTTTGCGTCGCGGAAGTTCTACTCCAAGGAGGTGTTGGAGTTCTTGTCAGTGAAGTGTCCAACGCCTTTGAAGGGACAGATCGGACTCGTATCTAGCCTGGCGATGATCTTGTTGGGCGCGGTTCTGCTTTTCTTCTATCTAACCTGAGGCTTCCCAGCCCAGAGCTAGTAGGCTTCTTCAGCCTCTTGAGGAACTCCGACAAGCTGATACGTCTCGTCTTGCTGCCTGTCTGGGTACACTGATCTCGGCGGGCGATCACTCAAAGTCTCGCTTGTGTGTTGAAGAAGTTGGCGGGACGAGGCCTAGCTTTTCTCGGAAGTTGTCTCAGACCGACATTGGATATAGGCCGAACTTCCTGCCTGCATCGAACATCGTTGCGATGTTCTGCGGAGGGACATCAGGTTGTATGTTGTGCGCTGCTGCGAGTATGTAGCCCCCACCAGGCGCATAGTCCCTTATCCTCGTCGCAACTTCCTTCTCTACGTCTTCCACGGACCCTTGAGGGAGAACGCGTTGGATGTCCACTCCGCCATGAAAACAGACGCTCTTTCCGAATTCCCTCTTCAACTCTGAAGAATCCATATCCTTTGCCCTTGGCTGGACAGGATTTATGATGTCGAAGCCGATTTCGATCAAATCCCCCATAATCGGCCTAATGCTCCCGCAACTGTGAAGCTGAACCTTGACCTTGAATCCCTTCTTGATGAAAGATAGGAGTTCCTTAACCCTAGGTTTGACCTTCTCCCTCCACATGGCGGGAGAAATGAGCATCCCGTGTTGCATGCCGTAGTCGTCGCCATACAAGACTATGTGCACATAGTCCCCGACTTCATCAAGAAATGCCTTCCATAGCGCCTTGTGGATCTCAAGGGTCTCATCCAGCAAGGCATCGACTAGCTCAGGGTTCGTCCCAAGATCGCGGTAGAACTTGTTGAATCCTCTGAGCCAGATCGCGAGTTCAAGAATGCCCCCTGTAAAGGAATCGCACGTGAGACAATAGCCCCCATCCAGAAGCTCCCTCGCTCTGTTCCTCAGACCTCTGGTTCTCCCTTCGTGCGGCTCCGGTCCCCTGTACTTGCTCACATCGCTGACGCTCAAGGCATCATGAAGAGGGTTCAGTCCTTCTACCATCTCGAAGTAGTAGCCATGGTATTGCTTTCTCAGGGTGATTCCGAACTCATTGGTGTAGGTACCCTCGGTCACGACTTTCATCTCCTCCTTATCGGGAGGATTCAGCCTTATGTGTCTGAAATCAATGTCAAATCTCTCCAAGATTGCATCTGGTATCTCAACAAGGCCCTGCATGCTATCCCATGTCACGGAGGGCAGCCCTTCCAGACGCAAGTAGCGTTTCAGGTTGTCGTATGCTACGTTCGTTATTCCACTTATTGGCCCACCGAGATCCATCGGAACCCTATCCGGCTCTCTCAGGTCCATTGCGGCTAGTACTCTTTCTATGTGCTCCATCTGGCGCACCTCTGTGCCGTTTTCTTCTGCAACTAGCCCCTGACGTGTTCAAATTCCGTCAGAACCAAATAAGGGTTTCCTCGGGCTATCGGGGTCACGAGAGACTCGCTGGTCAAGCGATCGAAGGAATCACGAAAGAGTAACCGTAGGCCTACGACCTCACCCTCCAGATCACAGAAGGGGCTGCCTATGCCATACAAAGACTGCGGCGGGTGCTGTCCCCACGGTCACCAACCGAGGGTTACCCTAGGGTTCGAAGAACATGACTTGTCAGAAAAAGGGGATGGCGTTGGTCCTGTCTAGGTCTTCTTCCTAAGCAAGATCAACGCTAGTGCTGCTATCGCGATTGCCTCTATTACGACAGCGATTTCTACTATGCCAACCGATCCTGACAGCGCTGTAATGTTTGTCTTGATGGATGCCAAGTCCGTACTCATAGTCACAAGTTCAGGGAAGGCAGGAGGCGAATATGAGGCGTAGCCTTTGCCTATGTAGAACTCCGCATCATCCGCGGGTATCCTCTCGGAATCGCCAGCCTCGAAGGGACCGTACCAAGTCAAGTCAACTCCTCTGAACTTCGGTGTGGCGTTCGTGAAGTAGACGGTTGCGTAGTCTACGGTTCTCAGCCTTATCCCGCCGACCCACGTTCCGGTCTTGCTTGAGTTGAATCCGTTTATCATTAGGCTGAATTGTGCCCACCAGGGAACCGGCATGATCCACGGGTTGTCGGCTGTCGGCCAGCCTATCCACTGAAATGTGTTCACCGGCACGAAGGCAGGCGCCTGCACCACTGGTATGGTCGGTAGTTGCGCGTAGTATATTGCCATGGCTTGCTGGAAGAGAGTTAGGCACTGGGTCTTGTTGGTCAGCGGTGAGGTGGTCGCCAATTGATTGACTATCGCGTCATAGCTTGAGTTGATGAATCTCCAGCCGTTATACTCCCAACTCCCTACTGCCTGTCCAAGTGGCAGAGTGTACTTGCTGTTGTACAAGTTGAGGTTGAAGAAGGGATCAGTGTCGCCCGGACATTGCCAGCCATAGAAGATATCGTAGTCTCCCTTGCGGAGAGCATCTGTCAATACTACGTCCGCTAGAGGCTTCACAGTGACGTCTATTCCTCCTGTTCTGAGTTGTTCCGACAGGACTTCAGAGGCTCTCCTCTGCTCCACCGTGTTTGTCTGCGTGCTGACTAGGTAAAGCATCGTAACCCTAGTGCCGTTCTCAGTCACCCAGACGCCGTCAGCTCCTTTCGCCCAACCGAGAGACTGGAGTATCTGTGTTGCCTTTGTTGGGTTGTACGCTGTTGGCTCATACTGTGTGATCAGGCTCTGTATCGAATCGAAATACTCTTGGAACCCTCCGTATGCTGGAAAGATGTAAGGGGTGGGTACGGTGGTCTTGTCGTATGCCAAGCTTGCAATTGCTGTTCTGTTGATCAAGTATGAGACCGCTCTCCTAACCTGCGGGTTATTCCAAGGATATTTCGCATCCTGAATGAACAGCACTCTCGGGCATGGATCGTTCCACGCATAGGGAGCTGCCTTGTACCAAGATGTCACATACGGGTTTCTTTGCTGGAGTGTCAGGAAGCTGCCGAAGGACAGCAACCCTATGCCCACTGCATCAACATCGTTGGATGCCAAAGCCGCAGCCAGGGTTTCCTCGGTGCCCAAGGTCTCAAAGACGACATACTTGGGTGCTGGCCTTATCCCGTACTTTGCCGTCGCCCACCAATCATCTCTGCGCTCGTAGACAGCCGCAGTCTGGGTCGCGCTTACCAGCCTGTAAGGTCCAGTTCCCACCGGGTCAGGGTAGTTTGTGAACGTCAGCGGGTCCTTGCCCTCCCAGATGTGCTTTGGCACTATCGTCAGCCCGCCCCAGACTCTGACGGCGGGGAACGTGTCCCTGTTGAGGTGGAACCTCGGGTTCGCTGCCTTCAGGTTGATTCGGACAGTGTAGTCGTCTATCTTAGTGACTGAATCAACATCCGCTGCGACAGCGGCCGAACCCGACAGTCTAGGCGCATTCTGCAGGAGCATGTTGTACGTGAACACTACATCGTCTGCTGTGAATGGATATCCATCGTTCCATTCGACGCCATGTGTCAGATATACAGTGATGCTCTTGTAATCTGAGGAATACTCATATCTCTGTGCCAGCCACATTACATCCTCGCCCGTCTGGTAGTCCCAGTAGGAGAAGTACTCCCAAACGTTCTGTTGCATGCCCGTGCCCGATCTGGAAGGCGCACCCGGGGCGTAGAGATTCAGATTGGCGAAATTTGCATATCCGCTGCCCAAGCCGCGCACATAGTACAGGGTCTCCTCGCGGGGAAGGGCGGGAACAGCCTGTCCTACCTGTGGAATCTGCATGGGCAAATAGAAGAGTGTAAGAACAAGTGCAAAGGCTATTGGAACGAAGATACGTTTGTTCGTTGTTTATCACCGGTATATAGGCACGTACAGCTGATTTAAGCCTTAGTCTCAGGTCGCGCGCGAGGACTCCGAGTGTATCAGAGTCTGGACAATCTGGATTGCCTGATGGATTTCGGTCACGAAGTCTGATACAAGTGACAGGCGACGAACCTTGTCTTTTCCTGCTTGAGCACAGGCCGCTGCGTCTTGCACACTTCGAGCCTGAACTCGCATCTATCATAGAACTTGCATCCGTCCAAGGTCTGGGTCTGGGACTCCTTGGAGGGCAATTCTATGTGTTCTTGCCATCTTTGTCCGGGGTCAGGTATGGGAATCGAGTCTATGAGCAGCCTAGAGTAGGGGTGGAGTGGATCTGCAATCACGTCGTCTATCGGCCCCGTTTCTACCATGCTTCCTTGATACATTATTGCGATGGCATCGCTGACGTAGTGGGCTGTCGAAAGGTCATGAGTGATGTAGAGAAAGGATACATTCTGTTTTTTCTTCAAGTCTAGCATTAGATGCAAGATGCCCGCTCTCATCGAGGCATCCAGCATTGACACTGGCTCGTCTGCCACTACTATCCTTGGCCTTAGGATGAATGCTCTTGCGAGCATTATCCTCTGCCTCTGTCCTCCGCTCAGCTGATGGGGGTACTTCCCCAGTATCTCCCCTGATCTCAGTCCTACTGCCTCCAGCGCCGTTGATATCAATTGACCAGTCTCTTCGTCCGTTTTGGCCATCTTGAACTTCTGTATGGGCACTCTCAACACGTGGTCCACAGTGTACATCGAATTGAATGCCCCGAACGGATCTTGGAATATGGCTTGGACTTCCCGTCTGTACGTTTTCCACTCATCCCTGTTCATGTTCAGCACGTTCTTGCCTCGGTAGATGACCCCGCCATGAGTTGGTCTTATGAAACCCAAGATCATTCGGGCAGTGGTTGTCTTGCCGCTCCCGCTCTCGCCCGCGATGGTTAGCGTAGTAGGCCTCTCGGCGGGCATGTTGAATGAGACATCGTCCACAGCTACCAGTTCCCTTCTCCGGATGAGTCCCCCGATCCCAAAGATCTTTGTCAGGTGGCTTACTTCCAACAGCTTCCCCGAGTCGTTCATGATCAATCACCATACAGATGGCAGGCTACAAACCTGTCAGGTTCAACCTCGGCAGGTCGAGGCTCTTTCACGTCACACGTTCCTGCTATGAGGCGCGGGCATCTGGGGTTGAATCGACACCCCTTCGGGGGGTTCCTGAGGTCGGGTGGCAGTCCGCCGATCCATGCAAGTTTCGCCCTTGCCCTCAGTTGTGGTATGGACTGTATGAGCAGTTGGGTGTACGGATGCAACGGATCCTTGAACACGCTTTCCGTCTTTCCGATCTCCGCTATTCTCCCCGCGTACATTATGGCCACCCTGTCTGAGACTTCTGCCTGAGCCGCCATGTCGTGAGTTATTAGCAGGACAGTGCGCATTCTGTCTCGGATCTCCTTAAGCAGTTGAAGTATGCCTCTTTGGACAATGACGTCCAAAGCTGTCGTGGGCTCGTCCGCTATCAGGACTTCGGGATCCAATATGGTGGCCATGGCGATAGCGACTCTCTGTTTCATGCCTCCACTGAGCTCGTGTGGGTACATCCTGATGACCTCGTAGGACAGGCCCACATTGCGCAACGATTCTCCTATCCGATTGTCCAGTTCTTCGTTTGATTGCCTGCCCTCATGCGCTTCTATGCAGTCGGACATTTGATCTCTCACTCTCATCACTGGATTCAGGGCATTCATCGAACTCTGGGGAACGTATGAGATCTTCTTCCATCTGATCAATCTCATTTCTTCTTCTCCGAGTTCGAGCAAATTGGTGCCGTCGAATCTGACCTCCCCTCCTCTTATGTGCCCGGGAGGCTTGAGGAGCCTTAGGATGGACAGCGCGAGGGTCGTCTTGCCGCAGGCAGATTCTCCTGCGATCCCGAATACCTCTCCCCTTCTTATGATGCCGAGACTTGCCTTCTCTACAGCCCTCGTTGGATTCGACCCCGTTCCATAGTAGGCGGTCAGGTCTTTGACTTCAAGAACACCGTCGTGCATCTTACCTGCCTCTCAACTTGGGATTGATCACTTCTTCAAGGCCTGCGTGCATCAGGTACAAGGAAAAGAAGGAAAATATCAGGACAAAAACCGGTGGGGCCCACCACCACCATAGCCCCCTGTACATGGCTGCGCTGTTAAGGGCCCACCAGAGCATCATTCCGAGGGTTCTTTCGGTCTGGGGCCCGAGGCCGAGTATGGACAGGCCTGTCTCCGTCAAGATAGCTGAGAGAAAAGCATTAACGAAATTGGCAATCATCCATTGGAGCATGTGAGGCATGAGTTCTCTTACTATCAATTCAAAACTGCCCATCCCTGAGAGTCTTGCCATATACACGAACTCGTGTTCTTTCAGGCTCAATGCCTGGGCCCTAATCTGTCTCGCGGGCCAAGCCCAAGCGAATATCGCAATTATCATGGCCATCGCTTCAACTGTCACAGCTCTGACTAGCGCAGATATCAGTACCAAGAACATCAGCGATGGAATCGAAAGGAAAACATCTGTGAGTACTCTGAGCGTATCATCCACAATGCCACCATAGTATGCGCTGACGAACCCTATGATAGCACCGGCGGCTGTTCCTATGGCAGCAGCTATCAGACCGATTTCGAGAGAGTTCAGGGTACCGACAAAAAGCTGAGCTAGGATATCCCTGCCGAGGACATCCGTCCCCAGCAGGTGATCCGGGCTCGGAGGCAATGCAGGCGAGGAGTTGCCAACGCGAAGAAGGTCGGGCGAGGACAGGAGCACTCCAAGCAAAGGTATGACAACCAGAATCGCAAACATGGCAAAACCTGTGTCAAAGTTGCGGTTGCTGAAGGGTCCTCTCAAGAAACTCGTCAGCCTGCCCGCGAGTCTCCCGGGTAGCGCGCTCTTCAGTGTCATTCGCCTCCATGTCTGATTCGGGGGTCTATCAAGGGATAGATCATCTCAATTGCGAAGTTGGCGGTGGCAACCGCCATGACTATTATCAATACAGTTCCCTGTATCAGAGGATAATCGAGAGTTGTGATGGCCTCAGTTGTTAGAGATCCAATGCCCGGGTAGGCAAATACGACCTCCGTTATGAGTGCCCCACCAACTATGCGACTTAGAGAAATGGCTAGGCCAGTGACCTGAGGCAGAATGGCGTTTCTGAAGGCGTATCTCCACAGAATCTGACCCTCTGGCAGACCCTTGGCTTCTGCCATCAACAGGAAGTCTTCTCCCTTTGTCGTCGTTATCATTGACCTCATGCTTAGGAACCACCATCCGAGGGATGACAGTATGATCGTTGATGCTGGGAGAATCGAGTGTTGAACAACATCCATGGCGAAATCCAAGGTGAACGCAGGGACCAATCCGGCAGTGTAGCCTCCTGAAGCCGGCAACAATCTCAACGCATAGGCAAACAGAAAGACTAGCATTACAGCGAATATGTAGTAGGGAACGATGTACAGAAAGAGAGCTGCTGAGGAGAAGATGCTTTGGAGCTTCGATTCTCCCGACCACCCGGCGAGCGCGCCCAGAAGAGTGCCGATGATCCAACTGAGGACAGTTGTGGTTCCCAACAAGCCGATGGTCCAGGGAATAGCTTGAAGGATCAGATCAGAAACCGTTGCGGGAAAATGCACTATGGAATAACCCAAGTCGCCACGCATGACTTCACGCACATAGGAGACATATTGGTCTAGCAGACCTTTGTCCAATCCGAACATTCGTTTGTACTCCTCCACCATGGGTTCTGCCCCTCTAAGCCCTCCCATCTCCGAGAGCCTCGCGATGACTACGCTCATGGGATCTCCGGGAGTGAGGCGGGGGACCAGAAATATCACCGTTACCGAGACGAGAATTGTCAGAGCGAAAATCGCTAACCTCTCGATTAGGTACTTCGCTGGAATGGCCATTAGCGCCACAGGTCCGGAATTCGCTTATATCCTTTCTTTCCTGGGCTTCAGTACACTCAAGAAGGCTCTGACGCAGATTCCAGTTGACGCGAAATGCTGAGGGGAAGCTCCAAGGCAACAGAAGCAGACGTGAAGTAGATGAGCATTCTCTTCGTTGGTCGAATCCTGCCTGAGCAAAGCTAGAAGATCAACGATGGGAGAATTCCTGCCGCGACTTCATCGTCTCGGAGACGGTGCCAGTCGTCAATTCGCTTCTTGTCCAACAAGCCGCTTCTCTAGCGTGGGTTGATTCTGTTCAGCAGGTCGAGGAGGTCTTCCAAGTCCCCGATGGAGTAGTCACCAATCCGCGCCTCGCCATGCTGTATGATGACTGAAGTCATCCCTGCCTTCCGCGCCCCAGTGGAATCACTTGGAGAATCGCCCACCATGATCGCTTCAGATGGCTTGCATCCAATTGTCTCACATGCATGAGAGAAGATTGAGGGGTCGGGCTTCGTTGTCGGATGATTCTCTCCCCCCAGTATGATCACGTCGAATAGGCTGCCGACGGGGCTTCTCTCGATTATGCTTCTCTTGTCGCGAATGCAGTCGTCATAGTCTGCGATGATGCCCAGTTTGTACCCTTCTCTCTTCAATTCCCCCACGACGTGGGTCGCGCCTTCCACTAGGTGACTATACGCTTCAATGGTCCTCCAGTACTTCTCAACAGCATTCCTGATGGTCTTGTCATTGAGTTCCAGCCCTAGTGTTCTGATGGCGGCCCTCCAAATGCGGATCCTGTCAAACTCCCTCCTTGAGAACATTGCGGTCTCTGCGCTCTTGTATGCCTTGTGGACGCATTTGGTATCTATCTTGATCCCGCGTCCTGCCAAGTCAGCCTCGATGACACCCACGGCTGCTTCTTCTCCATACCCCTTGAACCTATCATGAACGTTAAGGGTGTCGTCCCAGTCCAGAAAAACAGCCCTTATCATCGGCTAGTCTCGGAGGAGGCACACGATGCTAAGGCGGATATCCCAATGTATACAGGTGCTTCCACCCCTTCTGCAGAGGCCGTCTCGTCACAGCTTCGATCTCTTCCTTTGACCTCTGGCTCAGCTCTTCAGTTGGGGGCAGTACTCCCGGCGGGAACTTGCTCATGATGTCGTTATGCAGTTCGACTAGATAGTCAAGTAGGGCACTCACCCCCGCTTGTGCTTTTTCAGCTCTGGCCAATGTCGCCTTCCCAACGCAACCCTCGGGGTACGCGAACACTTCAACTGGGCCGCACCCCACCTGACCGTACCAGTTGATCGGTCTCTGATAGACGTTGCCAGCCTTGTCGATGTGTTTCGGGGGTAGGTATCCCTTCGGCACCGTGTCGACCGCTTCCTTCATGTCGATGAATTCGGGGAACAACGCCAACGCGAACGAGGTCTCAACCTCATCGGCGTGCACAAAGGCTGTCTCGAATGGACCTCCGTGTTCTTTGTCCTTGACAAAGTCGGGTATCGCGTGGTACCAGTTCACGTTCACGAACACGCCTGGAACTTGGAATCTCTTCGCAAACTGGTGCATCGCGGACGGTATGACATACTCCTGACCATGTCCATTGAGAAGAATCTGCTTCCGGAACCCCGTGTTCCAGAAACCAGCCATAACACCTCTCACTACTGCCTTGAACGCGTCATCGTCGACCATCACTGTACCCGGCATTCCCATATGGTGGAAGGGATGGGAACCGTACCAGACCGGCATGGCTACTGTGCATCCGGTTTTCTCGGCAACGAGTTCGGCCATCCGAGTGACGAGGTATGTATCCTCGCCTGGGCATGCGCCGGGCCCGTGCGCCTCAGTGCTGCCGAGCGGGATGATTATCAGATCGTTCTTCTTCACCCGTTCTTGGATCTGAGCGCCCGTCATGTTCTGAAAATAGATCTGCGACGCGGCCTCCATCTGTCCTTTCTTTGGGAACTCCCACTTGACCATAGTGAACTTGCGGCAGATAGAGTATATAACTTCGTGGTAGTGTAATTCCCTGTCACACGAAATGCCGCTAGAGTGCCTTGAGAAAATCCATCGTCCTGCGCAGCGCCACCTCTGAGGTAGGTTCCTGCAGCGTTTCGGCGGAGACATACCCGCCGTATTCGATGTCCTTCAGTGCGTGGAAAAACCCGCGGAAGTCAATGTGGCCGTCGCCCGGCGCCCTCCTGTTGCTGTCGGCTATGTGTACGTGGACCAGCCTCTTCCCCACGTTTCTCACCACTTCCTCTATTGACTTCTCCTCGATGTTCATGTGGAACGTGTCCAACAGGATTCCCAACCTCTGCAAGTCGTTGTTACGCGCGAATTCCAACGTCTGATATGCAGTGTTGAGTATCGCAGATTCATACCTGTTCAGGGGTTCAACGATCAACCTAGCCTCTCCCAATTCCTTCATAGATCTCGCGAAGCTGGGCAAGGATGGCTGCGGCGACACGCCACCCTTGATAGAGCCGATCACCACCCCGCAGTCAAGCCGCTCCCCCAGCTTGCAGAACCCTTTCACCCGCTCTACGGCCTTCCTTCTCGTGCTCTCGTCCTGAGAGCCCAGATAGAGCCCGTCCAGTGTCGCCAGACCCGTGCCGACGGCAGACACCTCTAGTTCGTATTTCGACACAAGCCGTCCAAGTTCGAGGGGTTCGACATCGTCTGCACTCCTGAGGAGGAGCTCTATTCCGTCGAATCCAATTCGCCGGAGGGTCGGGACAGCGATCTCCAGCTTCTGGCAGAATGAATAAGGCACGCTCGCCACGGGGCACACCGACACTGACGACTTCAAGCTGATTCGGGCACTGACCTGTCACCCGCTGCGCTCTTAAACTTCTACTCCGTCGGACTGGCCCGTAAGACAGAAAAGCTTGGCGTGCGCACGCTAGGACAAGATGAGGGCGGCAGTTCTTGAGGCAGATTGGCAACCCAGGAAAGGTTACAAGACATCGGATGTCGAGGAGAAGACTCACAGGACCTACTTTGGGTCCCAGGTCTGGAGGCAGCCCAGGCTCGTCGTGAAGGGCATAGACAAGCCAAAGATCGGGCCGAGGCAGGTGATGCTCAAGCTCAGGGCGACCGGGATATGCGGCAGCGACGTGCACATGGTTCAGCAGGACAAGGAGGGGTACATGCTCTATCCGGGGTTAACGAAGTTACCGATAGTGCCCGGTCACGAGATTTCGGGAGAAGTGGTCGAGGTCGGGCCTGAGGTCACTATGCTGAAGGTCGGAGACATGGTGACCTGTGAGGAGATGTGGTGGTGCGGTGAGTGCGATGCGTGCAGGACCGACAATCTGAACCAGTGCCACAACTTGGAGGAGATGGGCTTCACAACCAATGGTGGGTTCGCTGAATTCCTGGCCGTCCACCAGAAGTACTGTTGGAAGGTCGGCGAGTTGTTGGACGTCTACAAGACCGAGGACGCCGCCTATGAGGCAGCAGCTACCTCTGAGCCCACATCCGTCGCCTACAACGCCATGTTCGTCAGGGCTGGAGGCTTCAAGCCGGGGGCAAACGTGGCGGTCTGGGGTGCCGGTCCAATAGGGTTGGCCTCAGTGGCCCTTGCCAAGGCGGCCGGAGCGGGAAAGATCGTTGTGTTCGAGGTCAGCGAGGTCAGAAGGCAGCTGGCCAAGTCGATGGGCGCTGGTGTCATCGCCAGTCCGAAGGAGCTGTCAGACAAGGGCGTCCGACCCTACGAGAAACTGCTCGATGCCACTGGAGGTGAGGGAGCGGACTTCCTCGTTGAAGCGGCCGGAGCGCCTCAGCTCACGCTTCCTGAGATGAACAGAGCTCTTGCCATCGGGGCGAAGGTGGCTTGGATAGGCAGGGCCGACGCCGAGGCGCCCATCTATCTCGAGCTATTCCAGACGCACGCATCGCAGCTGTTCGGAGCTCAGGGACACTCTGGCTACGGGACCTTCAAGAACGTGATACGACTCATGGCGGCTGGAGCCATAGACACCAGGAAGATGGTGACGGCAAGAACATCCATAGAGGGGATCTCAGATTACATCAAGAGACTCATCAGCAAGGAGGAAGTGAAGGTTCTCGTCAAACCGTAGCAGAACCTCCGTGTCGTCCGGTCAAAGGGAGCACCTGAGCCTAGTGCAACTCTCCTAGGGACACAGGTTTCTTTCGGGCTACCGAGAGTCGACATGCCTCCGCTATCTCGACCGCCCGAATTCCATCTGAGGCAGATATCTCAGGATTGCTGCGAGTGATGATGGCCTTCGCGAAGCTGTTGTCCTCAGCCTCAAATGCCGCGTCGAATCTGTCGGCGAACCACTTGACGCCAGATTGCCTCAACCCCTTCCGATCTGCGAAAGTGAGACTCGGGTCGTTCATGGCACCGACGACAGCACTTCCCCCGCTACCCACGACCTCTGTCCTGAGGTCGTATCCGTAGGAGCTCTTCCTGAACCCCTCGACGTACCCGAACGCGCCGGACTTGAACTTCATGAGCACGGCAACGGTGTCCAAGTCTCCCTTCTTGGCAACGTCCTCGCACACCTTCGAAGATCCAGTGGCGTAGACAGACGAGACCTCTGACGCCATCAAGTTCCTCCCCATATCAAAGTCGTGAGAAAGCATGTCGTAGAAGATGCCTCCGCTCAACTTGGGGTCAGCGGCCCACCCAGGAGGCGGCGCTGGGTCGTGAGCGATTGCCCTGTATATGAGGAGAAGACCTAGCGATCCGTTCGCTATGCTGTCCTTCACCTCTCGG
>Ga0172362_10000869_pt1 | contig 25502 bp, 18 predicted proteins | sample LakKivs1_kivu2a2_FD_114534 | JGI IMG/M metagenome (GOLD analysis project Ga0172362, IMG submission 114534) | Sediment microbial communities from Lake Kivu, Rwanda - Sediment s1_kivu2a2 | ecosystem: Environmental > Aquatic > Freshwater > Lake > Sediment | place: Rwanda: Western Province, Lake... | reverse complement strand
TCTTCGATATTGGTTATCACGGTGATGCGTGGGCGAAGATTCAGAAAAGAGCGATCGTATTCACACGCCTCGGCGACGAAGATCCCCCCCAGCCCTTCCCTGGACGAGGTGTCGAGGTCCGGCACGTGCGCGCCGACGACGAAAGAGGGGTCCTTTCCGGCGCGGACCAGGATCCACGCGAGCATCGCGGTAGTGGTCGTTTTGCCGTGGGTGCCGCTCACGGCGACGCCGGTCTGGTCGGCCATGAGAAGGCCGAGGGCCTTTGCGTACTTGATGACGTCGATGCCGCGGCGGCGGGCCTCGGCCATCTCGGGGTTGTCGTCCTTGACGGCGGCCGAGGCGACCACCATGGTAACGCCGTCGGGGATATTGCCGGCGTTATGGCCGACGTGAACGACCGCGCCCATGCTGCGGAGCGCCTGGAGGACGGCGCTCGAGCGCATGTCGGAGCCGGAGACCTGGACGCCCTGGCTCAAGAGCATTCGCGCGACGCCAGACATTCCAACGCCGCCGATTCCTATGAGGTGCACCTTCTTAGCCGGGAAGACCACAGTGAGAGTTCCTTTCTATCCACAGAATCGGCGTTACAGGGGCGGATTCTCAATCGCTTTCAGGATTTCGGTCGCTACGGTCTCGGAGGCGTCGGGACGGGCCAGGGTTTTCGCCGCGTCGTGCATAGCCAACAGCCGTTCGGGGGCCGAGAGAAGCGCCTTCGCGGCCGCGGCGAGGTCCCGGCCGCTCGCTTTCGTCTGGTCGATTATCTCGGCGGCCCCCCGGCGGGTAAAGACGCAGGCGTTCTCCACCTGGTGGCGGTCCTTGTGATGCGGGTACGGCACGAGGATAGCGGGCAGGCCGAAGAGCGCGAGCTCCGAGAGCGTCGTGCCGCCCGCGCGCGCGATAACAAGCGCGGCGGAGCGGTAGGCCGACGGCATGTCGTCAATGTAGGCGGCGACCTGCGCCGTGGCGCCCGCGGCCTGGTACGCGCCCCTCACGCGGCCGATGTCGGCCGAGCCGGTCTGGTGGATTATCGGCCGTCGCGATTCGGCAAGGGATTTGGCGGCCTCGACGACGAGGTTGTTGAGGCCTACGGCGCCGGTCGAGCCGCCGAGGACAAGTATGGCGCCCTCAGGGCTATACAGGCTCGAGGCGGCCGCGTCGACGATCTCTCGGCGCAGGGGATTGCCGGTCACCGCCCACTTGGCGCGAGAGGGCAGGCGGCTCGCCGAGTCCGGCAGGGACAGGCACACAAGCAACGCGCGGCGGGCGAGACGGACGTTGGCCACGCCGGGCACGGCGTTCTGCTCCAAGAGGAAGGTCGGCAGGCCTAGCCCCGATGCGGCCCTTACGGGGGCATAGGAGGAGAAGCCGCCGAGGCCGACGACCGCGGAGACACCCAGCCGCTTCACGAGCCGCCTTGCGGCAAGCCAACCCGCTACGAGCGCGTAGGCGAACCTGGGCGCCCCAAGCGGCGAAGGCGGCAAGGGCGCAGAGGGCAGCGAACGGCAGGTGAGGCCTTCCTTGCGGAGTATCTCGGTCTCGAGGGGGCGGCCCGAGCCCCAGAATTCAACTGAGAGTCCGGGCTTTCCCCGCACGAGCGCGCGGGCGACGGCAACGCCGGGGTAGATGTGGCCACCGGTGCCGCCTCCGGCAAATACTACCAACATTACCGTACCCGTCTTTATTCTGCCGCCTCGGCGTTCGCAGACCGGGCGATACTGTAAAGGATGCCGACACCCATCAACATGAAGACCGCGGCCGAACCGCCGGCGGAGATGAACGGCAGCGGAATGCCCTTCGTCGGGAGGACCTGCGTGACGACGCCGATGTTTATGAGCGCCTGAAGCGCGATGAGCGAAGTGATGCCGGAAGCAAGGAGCATCCCCTCGGCGTCAGGTGCACGGCGTGCGATGGAGGCGCCGGCCCAGACGAACGCGGCGTAGAGGACCAGGACGACCGTAACGCCGACGAGGCCCAGTTCCTCGGCAAGCACGGCGAAGATGAAGTCGGTCGACGCCTCCGGCAGGAAGAAGAGTTTCTGGGTCGAAGCGCCGAGCCCGACGCCCCAGGTGCCGCCGGAACCGATGGCGATAAGCGACTGGATGATGTGGTATCCCGATTGCGCGGGGTCCTTCCAGGGATCTATCCACGCGTCGATGCGTTCCTTGGCGTAGCCCCTGCTGACGAGGAAAAAGAGGAGCGGCACGGCCGCGGGTATCGGAGCGCAGAGGTAGACAAGGCGCGATCCGGCGGCGAAGAGGACGATCCACGCTACGGCGAAGAGGAGTATGCTCGTGCCGATGTCGGGCTCCTTGAGTATAAGCGCGCACGCCGCGGCGACCACGACGAGCACGGGCGCGAAGGCGGACTTAAAGGACCTGACGCCGTCGCCCTTGCCGGCCAGAAACGCGGCAAGCCAGATGAGCAGGGCGAGTTTCGCGAATTCCGACGGCTGAAAACCGATGGGGCCGACCCTTATCCAGCGCCTGGCGCCGTTGATGCGAACGCCTATCCCGGGGACGAGGACGAGCACGAGAAGTACCAGCGCAACGACGAGTATGACCCGGTTGTGGCGCGTAATGACGTGGTAGTCGGTGCGGGCAAGCGCGATCGCCGCGGCAAGCCCCATCGCGACGTAGATCATCTGCTTGACGAAGGTGGAACTCACGAGCGAACCGTCGCCGCGGGCGGTGGTCGAGAAGATCATCACGGCGCCTATGCCCAACAGGACGGCTACGGAGGCGACGAGGACGGTTTTCGCGGGGTCGGTTTTGGCGGGCACGACGAGCCTCCTTTCACCTTAGTTTCAACGTTACAAGTCCGAACGCGGCGAGTATCGCGGCGATTATCCAGAAACGTATGGTCACCTTGCTCTCCGGCCAACCCTTGTACTGGAAATGATGGTGAAGCGGCGCGCAGCGGAAGACGCGGCGTTTGGTGCACTTGTAGTTGAGGACCTGAATGATGACGCTCGCCGCTTCGGCGACGAAGATGCCGCCGATGATCACAAGCAGGAGTTCCTGCTTTATCGATACGGCGACGAAGCCGATCGCGCCGCCCAGCGGCAGTGAGCCGGTATCCCCCATGATGACCTCGGCGGGGTAGCAGTTGAACCACAGGAACCCGAGTGTCGCCCCCGCGAGCGCCGCGCAGAAAACGGACAATTCCCCCGCCCCGGGCACGAACTGGATGAAGAGGTAATTGGAGAAGACCGCGTTGCCCACGATGTAGGAGAGCACGGCGAAGGACGAGGCGACCATTATGGTGCAGCCGGGGGCGAGGCCGTCGAGGCCGTCGGTGAGGTTTACAGCGTTTGACGAACCGACGACCACGAGGAGCACGAAGGGCACGAAGAGCCATTGGGGCATTATCCAGATGAACTTGGCGATGGAGACGAAGGGCAACTGCAGTATCGTGCCCCACTTGTCCTGTCCGGCCGTGTAGTGCCTGATGAGCGTGAGGGCGATGATGACGGCCAAGAGCGACTGGGCAGTGAATTTCATGCCCGCGGTCAGGCCCTTTTTTGACGGATGGGTGAGTTTGATGTTGTCGTCGATGTAGCCCACCAAGCCCAGGTATATCATGCAGAGGTTCGCGACGAGGACGTAGAAGTTCCAGGGGTCGGCCCAGAAAAGCGAGGAAACCACGCCGGCGAAGACGATGAGCGCTCCTCCCATGGTGGGGGTGTTGGCCTTGTCCTTGTGGAGGTCGGCCAAGAAGGGGGAGTCGGTCTTGTCGGTGCGCTCGCCGATTCTTCGCTTGCGCAGCTGGGCGATGAACCACGGCCCGACGACGATGCATATCAAAAACGACGTTATGGCGGCGAAAGCCGCCCTGAAGGTCAGGTACCTGAACAGGTTCAGGGCATGGAAGTGCGGCTGCAGGGTAAGCAGGAACTTGGAGAGCACCTCAGTAACCTCCTCGCGGAAACATCACCTAAGTCAGAAAGTCCATCACCTTCTCGAGACCGGTCGCCCTCGATCCCTTTATCAGGGCGACGTCGCCCTGTTTGAGTTCGGCGGCGAGGGCTCGGCCGACGTCGGCGGCCGAAGAAAAGACCCGGGTCCTGCCGGGGGCCACGCCCGATTCGACGGCGGCCGCGACGGCCTTTTCGGCCTGGGGGCCGGTGGCCCAATAGAAATCGAAGCCCTCCGCGGCGGCCCTGGCGCCGAGTTCGCGGTGGAGCGCGGCGGAATGCTCGCCGAGTTCGAGCATGTCGGAAAACACGAAGAATTTCCTTCGGGCGGCGCGCCCGGCGAGTTCGTCGATGGCGCGGGACATGCTGTCGGGGTTCGCGTTGTAGGCGTCGTTTATGACGACGGCGCCGCGCACCTTTTTCTCCTCGAGGCGCATGGAGGGCAGGCGGAAATCCGCGAGGCGCGACGCGATGTAGGGCAGTTCGAGGCCGAGCCTGCGGCAGACGGCGGTGGCGGCAAGGGCGTTGTAGACGTTGTGGAGCCCGGGCACGTTGAGCCGTGCCTTGACCGAGTCGTTTATCGCGAAGGAAAAGCCCGAACCGTCGCGCTCGACCTTGCCCGGGAATACGTCCGCGGTCTTGGCGAAGCCGAAGGTGAAGACGCGCCGGGGGACGATGCTTTTCATTTTCATCAGGGCCGGGTCGTCGGCGTTGAGGATGGCGACGCCGTCGGGGCCGAGGGCGTGGAGGAGTTCGGCCTTGGCGGCGGCGACGCCCTCGACGGATTTGAGGCCCTCGAGGTGCGCGCGGCCGACGTTGGTTATGACGGCGACATCCGGCTCGGCGATCTCCGCGAGGCGTGCGATCTCACCGGGGTGGTTGGCGCCCATCTCGAGGACTATGACGCGGGTGGAGCTCTCGGCGGTGAAGATCGTGAGCGGGAGGCCGACAAAGTTGTTGTACGACGCGGGGCTGGCGACGGTGGACATGCGGTCCTGGAGCACGTGGCGTATCATCTCCTTGGTGGTGGTCTTGCCGTTGGAACCGGTGATGCCGACCACGGCGGCGCCGAGAGTTTTCCTGTTGGCCCTGGCGATGTCGCCGAGGGCCAGGAGCGTGTCGGAGACCTTCAGGAGCACCTTCTGGGCGTGTTCCCTGGAGATGGGGAAGTCTTTCGAATAAAGGGCGCCGCAGGCGCCGGCGTCGATCGCGCGTGCGAGGAAGTCGTGGCCGTCGAACCTGTCGCCGACGAGGGCCACGAAGAGGTCGCCGGGTCTAATCGAGCGGGAGTCCGTCGAGATGCCCGCTACGACGTAGTCGCGCGCGCCGCAAACCACCAACGCCCTGGCGGCAAGGCGTATTTCGTCCACGGTCATCGGCTTCAATGGCGCAGCCCCTTAAGCAATTCACGGATGACGGTCTTGTCGTCGAACGGGATGACGGTGTCCTTGAGTATCTGGTAAGTCTCGTGGCCCTTGCCGGCCACGAGCACGACGTCGCCCGGGGCGGCCATCCTGCACGCGGCCTCGATGGCCTTTCTCCTGTCGGGCTCGGTGTAGAGGTCCTCCGAAGGCTTGGTGCCGGCGAGGATCTCCTGGATTATCGCGCCGGGTTCCTCGCTGCGGGGGTTGTCGCTGGTGACGATGACGACGTCGGCGAGTTCCTGGGCGACGGCGCCCATGCGGGGGCGCTTGGTGCGGTCGCGGTCGCCGCCGCAGCCGAAGACCACGATGAGCCGGGCGTCGACGAGCGGCTTCAGGGCGGCCAGGACCTTGCGAAGGCCGTCGTCGGTGTGGGCGTAGTCGACAAAAGCCGTGAAACCCTTGGCCTCGACGACGCGTTCGAGGCGGCCGGGCACGACGGCGAGGGCGCCGATTCCGGCGGCGGTTTCGTTGAGCCCGACGCCCAGGGCGAGGGCGGCCGCCGCGGCGGCGAGGATGTTGTAGACGTTGTGGACCCCGATGAGAGCGCTGTGGACGTCCACGGCGCCGACGGGCGTCAGGAGCCGCACGGTCGCGCCGTCAATGCCCATGGAGACGAGTTGGGCGGAGTACTCCGCGGGCTTTTCGATGCCGTACCAGACGCAGGCGGCCTTGGAGCGTTGCGCAAGCGTCGCCGAATTGGGGTCGTCGGCGTTCATGACCGCTATCGCCTCGCGGGGCAGGTAGCGGAAGAGTTTGCCCTTGGCGGTGAGGTACGCGTCGAAGGTCTTGTGATAGTCGAGGTGCTCCGGGCTGATGTTGGTGAAGATGCCGCACGCGAAATCCACGGCGTCGACGCGGTATTGGTCGAGCGCGTGCGAGGAGACCTCCATCACGGCGTACTCGGCGCCGGCGGAGACCATCTCAGCCAAAAACCGCTGCACGTCGAGGGCACCGGGGGTGGTGTTGGGAGCCGGCAGGACGCGGCCGCCGATCTCGTAATTGATCGTGCCCAAGAGGCCCACCTTGGACCCGGCTACTTCGAATATCGAGCGCAAAAGGTAGGTGACGGTCGTCTTGCCGTTGGTGCCCGTCACGCCCACGACCTTGAGCTTGCGGCTGGGGTGGTCGTAGAAGATGTCGGCCATAACCGCGAGGGCGTGCCTGCTATTGGCCGTGACGATAAGGCAGACGTCCGAGCCGAGGGTGACGGTCTCCTGGGCGACGACGACATTGGCGCCGCGGGACACGGCATCGGGTATGTACTTGTGGCCGTCATCGTTGGGGCCCTTCACCGCGACGAAGACGACCCCCGGCGTGACGTTTCTGGAGTCGGACGTAACGCCGGTGACGTTGCGGTCGGAGAAGTTGAAGACCTGGAGGCCGTCGAGGGTCGTGATGAGATTTCTAAGGCGCACGGCGCACCTCTCGGGGGGAGTCGGGCCGCGCGGGGATTTTCTCGGCCGAGACGAGGCGGACGGTGGGCGAACGGCGCCTCGAGTCGATGTACATGTAGTCGAGGGTGGCCTTGAGCACCTCGGCGCAGTGCGGGGCGGCGACGGTGCCGCCGAAAAGCGATGCGCCGCGGGAAGGCTCGTCGACCACGATGAGGACGACGAGCTTGGGATCTTGAACGGGGCCGGCGGCAACGAAGGACGAGACGTACTTGGTGTGGGAATAGACGCCGTTCACGAGTTTCTGGGCGGTGCCGGTCTTGCCGGCGAGTTCGTATTCCTCGATATCGGCCAGCCGCCCGGTGCCGCGCTTCACGACGTTTCGCAGGACGCGCTTGGTCATCGTGCGGGCGGTTTCGGCGTCCAGCACCTGGGAGAGGATTTCGCCTTCGGTGTGCTTTTCGAGGACGTTGCCCTCGGGGCTTATGACGCCGCGGACGATGCGGGGTTTCACGAGGTAGCCGCCGTTGGCGATCGCGGAGAACGCGGCCACAACCTGGAGAGGCGTCACCGAGACCTCGTGCCCCATGGGGACGCTCGTGACGGTGTAGTCGGTCCACCTCTGCGGCGGCGCAAGATACCCGGCGGACTCGCCGGGGAAGCCGACCCCCGTGGGACGCCCGAAGCCGAAGGCACTGAGGAAGGCGTAGGCCTTGAACGCGCCGAGGCGCTGGCCGACCTTGGCCATGCCTATGTTGGAGGACTTGACGACGATGTCCTCGCCGGTCAGGTTGCCGTAGGGGTGATGGTCGTGCAGCGTTCGCGCGCCGACCCTGTATATGCCGTTGCCGCAGAAGATGGTCTCGTCGAGGGAGACGACGCGTTCCTGCAGCGCCCCGGAGAAGACGAAGGGTTTGAACATCGAGCCCGGCTCGAACGTATCCGTCACGGCGCGCAGTCGCCAGGTTTCCTTATCGGAGTCAGCGTAACTATTGGGGTCGAACGTGGGACGCTCGGCCAGCGCCAGTATGTCGCCGGTATTGGGGTCCATCACTATCCCCGTGACGCTCAAGGGCGCGTACTGCTGGTTGCAGCGTTCGACGGCGGTCTCGAGGAAATCCTGGATGTTGGTGTCGATGGTCAGCACGACGCTGTGGCCGTTGACCGCGGGGATGAAGACGGCGCTGGGGCTGCAGATGCTTCGCGCGAGGCCGTCGCGGCCCTCCTCGCGGTAGCCGTCGATGCCGGCGAGGCGGGCGTCCATCGCGGACTCGACGCCCGCGAGCCCGTCGCCGTCGATGCCGGTAAACCCGAGGACCTGTGCGGCGAGGGAGCCGTTGGGGTAGAAGCGCTGGGGCTCCTCGCGTAGGTAGACCCCGCGGATCCGCGCGGCGCGGACGGCGGCCTGTTCGGCGGGTGTGACGAGCCGCTTTACCCATACGAAGTGTTTCTCCGGGAAGGCCAAAAACAACTGGTGGAGCTGCGCCTGCTCGACGCCGGTTATCGCCGCGAGTGCCGAGGCGGTGGCGGCGAAGTCGGATATCTCGGCGGGATTGGCAAAGACCGAGCGGCCCGGGACGCTTATGGCGAGTATCTCGCCCTTTCGGTCGTATATCCTGCCGCGCTCGGCCGGGATGGGGACGTGGGTCCTGTAGTTGAAATAGGAGAGGACCCTGAACCTGTCATGTCCTATAACCTGAAGTTGGACGAGCCTAAGCCACAGGACAACGAGGCCCATCAGAACGCCCAAGAGCAGCAAACGCAGCCTTGACGACCCCTGATGCGATGCCAAAACACACCCCCGCAAGCGACTTGCCATCCAAGGCCGTTATCTTCTCACAAGACCGCGTTCGGGCCGGCCGGCGGCGGCGGCGACGGCGGTCGGCGCCTGCCCCCAGTTGCTCGGGCCGACCAGGCCCAGTTGGAGTCTTTCGTTCTCGGATTTCAGTCGCGCCGGGCTCGCAAGCATGGTGACCCTGCCTTCAAGCGCAGCAATGGAAACGCGCAGGCGGGTACTCTTGGCCTGGAGCCGCCCCAGTTCATAACCGTACTGTACACTAAGCGCGTGATAGTAGATGTTGACGATGGCGACGGCGACGACCGCCAGCATACACACGACCAACCTTCGCATACTCATCCCTGACTCCTTTTAGCGGCCCGCAACCGGGCACTGCGCGAACGCGGATTAGAAGAGACCTCGGCGGGAGAAGCCCGCAGGGGCTTCTTGGTAATCAGGGAGTAAATGCCGGCGTGCGCGCGATTGCGGAAGTCCTCCTTGACTATCCTGTCCTCGAGCGAGTGGAAGGCGATCACCGCGATACGGCCTCCCCTCTCGAGCAGTTCAGGTGCGATTTCGAGTATGCCTTCAAGGTTCTCCAACTCTTCATTAACGGCTATCCGAAGCGCCTGGAACACCCTGGTGGCCGGATGGATACGCTGCCACTTGCGGCGAGCGCGGGCGCGGACGACCAGGTCCGCCAGTTGTCCCGTGCGCGTTATCCTCCCGGCGCGCCTGGCCTGGACGATCCTTCGCGCAATGCGGCGGGCGAACCTCTCTTGGCCGTACTCGCGCAAGATCCGCTCCAGTTGGTACTCCGGCGCGCGGTTCACGATATCGGCGGCCGTGCGGGACTGGCGCTCCCGATCCATCCGCATGTCCAGGGGGCCGTCCTGGGCGAAGGAAAAGCCCCTCTCGGGGTCTTCCAACTGCAGTGACGAGACGCCGAGGTCGAGGAGGATCCCGTCGACCCTGCCGACGTCGGCTTCGTCGAGCGCGTCGCGGGCATCGAGGAAGTTACCCCTGCATATCCGGCAGCGCGCCAAACCCGGTCCGGCAAGCCGTTTCGTTGCCATGTCAAGGATCGCAGCGTCCCAGTCCATTCCGACCAGAACGCCCTTTTCGCCGAGCCTCGCCGCGATCTCTGCGGCGTGGCCGCCGGCGCCCAGGGTAAGGTCCAGAAACTTCTCACCCGGCGCGGGCGCCAGCGCGTCCAGGACCTCGGCAACCATCACCGGCCTGTGAACCTCGCGATCCGGTTGGGCAGTCATCTGGACGCCGGCCGAAACTAAAGGCCGTCAAACAGAGACGGCCGCCGAGACGCCCGCCTGACTCAGGAACCTCGCATAGGGGCTCATCTCAACGGCCTGGGTGCCGACGGCGGTGTTCACGTGCGCTACGCGCGCCGCCAGCCGGCCAAGTTCAAACTTAAGAAAAGATGATTCCGCAGCCGTAAGACCACTGCTTACAGCCTTCTGCAGGAGAGCCCTGGTATCGGCCATCCTGCAGGGCACACCCTGTGACCTCTTCTCCCCCTGCGCCACGCCCCCCTCCTTTCACGGTTAGAACAGTTGCTGGGCCAATGACTCGTACTCTCCCCCCGATGCCGCCTGTACCGCCTTCCACTTTTCGCGGTCCCACACTTCGATTCGCGTGTAGACTCCCACCAGGGTGACGTTCTTCTTGAGACCGCCAATGCGGCGCAAAGTGTCCGGGATCAAGATGCGGCCCTGTTTGTCCATTTCCACCTGTACGGCGTTGGAAAAAAACAGGCGCTGAAAGCGCCTGGTAGCCGAATCTGTAAAGGGCTTGGTGCTCAAACCCGATACCACATTGTCCCACTGGGACGACGTGAAGACGAAAAGACATTCGTCGAGGCCGCGGGTTATGAAGAAGAAGGGCTGCTCTTGGGCGGTTTCGACTACTTCTCGGAACTTGCGGGGCATGCTTAGGCGGTTTTTCACGTCGAGGGTATGCTCGTACTCGCCTATGAACATCAGTGGCCGCTCCCACTTCGCCCCACTTCATCCCACATGCGCGAGAAATATACACTGCTTTATCGACCTGTCAAAAGGAAAGTTGCAACTTTTTTGACGCGAACGACCTGAGGGTGCCAGGGGACACGATGTCACTACATCATATTGGGGGAATTCTTTTCTGCTTATACAACATATGGTGACGACAATCCGCGAAAAAAACTTGCAGAACGCCCCATCTGCGCTTCATACGAACCGGCCATGTTTGCATTGCGGAAGGGACGAATCGAAGGGGTCGCGGTCAGCTTGTTTTACTTGATCCGAGGAGCCGCTTGTAAAGGTCTTCGTGCGCGGCGACGAGGGCATCGGGATTGTGTCCTCGAAGCACTCTTTCGCGTCCCGCGCCGGCGAGCCTGAGGCGAAACTCGCAGTCGTCAAGCAGTCTCTCGAGCGCCACGCGAAGCGCACGCGCGTCTTTCGGCTCGACGAGAAGCCCCGTGCGGCCGTCGTCGATTATCTCGCGCGAACCCTCGACCGACGTCGCGACTACGGGGAGGCCCGCGGCCGCCGCTTCGAGAAGCGCGTTGGGCATCCCCTCCCATAGGGAGGGGAGGACGAAAATATCCGCGGCCGAGTACAGATCGTCGACGTCCGCGCGCCATCCGAGCAGCCTGAAGCGCTCCCCCATCGCCGCGGAGTCAATCGCGTTTTCCATTGTGACCCGCTCGGGGCCTTCACCCGCGACGACAAAGAGCACGTCGTCTCTTGATTTGACGAGTTCGCGCGCCGCTTCGACAAGGTACAGATACCCCTTCTGCGGATCGAGTCGCCCCACGGAGAGAACGACCTTCACGTCGCGGCGCGCGCCGAGCCCGGCGCGCACGTCGTCGCGCGGTTTCGAAGGTGAGGGAGGTTCGACGGCATTGGGGATGACGACGAGTTTGCGTTCGCGGACGTGCGCCTGAGAACGCGTGAATTCCCTTACGCCTTCGGATACGCAGACCTCGGCGTCCATCAAGAACTGCGTGAGGAAATCCATCCGGGTATGGGATGGGCGGCGCCGCTCGGCGACGCGGATTGAGGATACGACGATCGGCACGCGGGCGAAGATATTGGCGAGCCGGCCGGCTATATTGGCGTGAAAGAGAAACGTGTGGAGGACGTCCGGGCGCGCGCGGCGAAGGATGCCGACGAGGCGTGCGAACGCCACGGGGTCGGCCTTGAAGTCCATGCCGGCGTAGTGGACGGGGATCGATTCATCCGAGAGCCATCGGCCGAGCGGGCCCCTGCCCGAGAGCGCGGCGACCTCGACGTCCCAACGGCGCTTTTTCATGGCGCAGGCCAGGCGGAAGAGGTTCTTCTCGGCCCCTCCGATATCGAGTTCGGTGACAAGGTAGAGTACTTTGGGCATACCGGTCCGCCGCGTTTTCAGGTAGAATCATCGTTAATTGTATTTACGCACATCGGCCAGGACAGCGCACAAGTAACAATGAAAGTTTCACTGTTCGATTACGAGCTGGATCCGAAGTTCATCGCCCAGACGCCGATCGAGCCGCGCGACTCGTCGCGGTTGATGGTGCTCGACAGGGAAACCGGCCTCGTCGCGCACAGGCATTTCAGGGACATCGTCGAGTACCTTGGCTCGGAAGACCTGGTCGTCCTCAACGACACGCGCGTCATACCCGCGAGGGTTTTCGGGATAAGGAAAACGCTCGGAAAAGTCGAGGCGCTCTTCCTCGAGGAGACGCCGGGGCGGCTGTGGCGGGCGATGCTCAGGGCCAAAGGACACATACGGCCCGGGGAGAGGCTCAAACTCGCGGACGGCGCAATCGAGGTCGAGGTCGTCGCCAAGGACGAGGACGGCGTGTTCACGCTGGCGGTGCTTCGGCCGGCGGACCTCGTGGCGGCCCTCGAAAGCGTCGGACACATGCCGGTGCCCCCGTACATAAAGCGCGGCGGCGGGGATGAGTCGCTGGAAAGACTGGACCGGGAGCGCTACCAGACGGTCTACGCCGAGAAACGCGGAGCGGCGGCCGCCCCCACGGCCGGGCTTCATTTCACCGAAGGTCTCCTCGCGCGCGTCGCCGGCATGGGCGTCGAGATCGCGCGCGTGACGCTCCACGTGGGGCTGGGCACGTTTCGACCGGTCAAGGTGGACGAGGTCGAAGACCACGTGATGCACAGCGAATACTTCGAAGTAAGCGCCGAGGCGGCGCGGGCGCTCGAGGCTGCGCGAAAGGAGGCCAGGCGCGTCGTCGCCGTTGGCACGACCGTCGCCCGGGTCCTCGAGAGCCTCGGCGCCGGTGAAGCGGGGCCGGCGCGCGGACGGACCGGGATTTTCATATACCCCCCCTACCGCTTCCGCAGGGTTGACGCTATGGTGACGAATTTCCATTTGCCGAGAAGCACGCTCGTGATGATGGTGTCGGCCTTCGCGGGGCGAGAGCGGCTCCTCGCGGCGTACGAAGAGGCGAAACGCGAGGGCTACAGGTTCTACAGTTACGGTGACGCGATGCTCATTCTGTAGGAGGCTCGGCGGCGAGTTTGCCGGCGAGTGCGAGTGCCTCTTCGCGCGAGGCAATTTCCTCGTCGAGTTGTGCGTTGTAGACGAGCCTCAGGATGCGGCCCATCCTGGGGCCCCTCTCTACACCCAGGGCGGCGAGGTCTTCGCCGTTGAGGAAGGGTTTGGGCTTTATGGCCTCCTCGGAGAGGCTCGAGCGCGCGTTCACGGCGAAATCGTAGTTGGAGAGGTCGCGGTTCGAGGCCATGGCGTCGATGCGGTGGAGTTCGGCGAGTTGCTCGAAGAATTCGTGGGCGAACAGGCGCTTCATCGTGCTCTTTTTCATCCTGGCGACGTCTTTCAAGATCATGTGGTGCCGCACGAGAAAGGCGATCGTGTCGGTCTCACGCTTGGAGAGTTTGAGGCGCTCGGCGATCCGCCGCGACATCTGTTCGCCGACGCGCTCGTGGTCCAAGAAGAGCCGCTCGCGGCCGGAATCCGCGGTGGGCGGCTTGCCGATGTCGTGCAGAAGCACGGCCATCGTGAACTCGAAGGACGGCTCTTCGAGCATAGACACGGCCAGAAGCGTATGCTGCCAGACGTCGCCCTCGGGGTGGAGGAGTTTACCCTGGCGGACGCCTTTGCAGGCGGCGACTTCCGGCAGGATGTGGACCAGAAGGCCGCCGTCGTCGAGCATCTCGAGGCCCATCCGGCGGTTCTGGTCGACGAGGATCCCTTCGAGTTCCTCGCGTATTCGCTCGCCGCTTATGGAGGTTATCTTTTCGGCGTTGAGCCTAACGGCCTGGAAGGTTTCACTTTCGATGGTGAACTGCAGGGTCTCGGCGAAGCGTATCGCGCGAAGCATCCGGAGGTAGTCCTCACCGAAGCGCTTGTTGGGGTCGCCAATGGCGCGGATGAGGCGCCTGTCGAGGTCCAAGCGCCCGCCGACGTGGTCGACGACCTTGCCCTCGACGGGGTCATAGAACATGCCGTTGACGGTGAAATCGCGGCGCATCGCGTCCTCGCGGTCGCGGGCGAAACGCACCCCCTGGGGATGTCTGCCGTCCCTGTAATCCTCGTCCGAACGGAAGGTCGCGACCTCGAACTCGAGGCTGGCAATAAGGACCTTTATCACACCGAACTTCTCGCCGACGTCGACGGTGCGTTCGAAGAGGGCTTTGACCTGGTCGGGGCGGGCGCTCGTGACGACGTCGTAATCCTTGGGCCGGCGCTTGAGCAAGATATCCCTCACGCAGCCGCCCGCCAGAAGGGCGACGTGCCCCTTTTGCCGCAGCGCGCGGATGATCATCAGCGCGCTGTCGTATTTGAAAAAAGCCTGGGAGTGCGCGACCTGCTCTTCGTCGTTCATTTCTCTCCGGCGGACCTTCCGGATACTCGATTGGCGGCGAGGCATTCAAACATAGCAACAGCCACAACAGCATATAGGAAAATGTCGCCCAATGCAAGGGCGGGCTTGAGGGAAGCGAGCGCTTCGTCAAGCGCCGGCACGCTTGAGACCACGAGCGCGGAAGGGTTGGCGGCGCGGCGCCTCGCGGCGGACGCGTGGAGGCGGGAAAGGTCCGATTCGGCGGGGTCGGCATTGACACAGAAACCGGCGCCCACCGCCGCGGCGTCGTCCGAGCGCACACGGTAGGAGCCCAGAAGGTCCGTGTCATCGTAGCGGACCGCGCCGTTTTCGGACGGCGCGACGAGGCGTTCCCGGCCGTCGGGGGACGTCACGTAGAGCCCCCGGGGGAAACGCCCGGGCGCAGCAAGCCAGGCGGGGTCGCCGGCGAAGACCTCGGCGAGGACGCCGGAGGAGGCGACAAGGTGATACGAGATCTCGTAGACAAGCGGCAAGAACAATTGCGACGCGGGGAGCGCCGACATCGTCCTCGTCGGCGCCAGGGCGAAAAGCACGACGCGCGCGCCGGAGGCGGATGACGCCACAATCGCGGGATCGAGCGTGTCAAACCTTGCGAGGACCTTCGCGGGAGCGTCGCCCAGGTCCATGAGCCAATAGTCGTATACGTGAACCGTGTTGTAGAAGGCCGGGGGCTCTTCGGCGAACGCGGCAAGCAAGGCGTCGCCCGTGTCGAGAGACGAGATGCTGAAGGCTTCTCCCGTGGCCCGCCGGGCCGACTTCACACCGAGAAGCCTCGCGGGAAGCCACGGGGCTCCACCCGCGGCTGAGGGGTCGGCGGCGGGGAAGACCACGAGGTTGCCGCCGGCGAGCGCGTAGTCGGCGAGCGCGCCGGCGAGCACGTCCGGGAGGCGGCCGCGAAGCACGAGGTACACTGTGTCATAGCCGCCGAGGTCTCCCGCCTCGCCGTACTTTTTCACCGCAACGTCAAAGGGGCTCCTGCCGCCGCCCTGGACGAAGAAGGGGTCGAGCGCGCGGCGCAGGAAGAAGGCGTCGTCATCGAATTCGGGCGTCCGGTCGTCGCTCTTGAGAATGAGGGCCCTTATCCTGTCGCGCGCGACGAGGCGGAAGAAGCGGCGGTTGTCCGCGGCGACGGCATCCGAGGTCTCGATACTCACCGCGCCGGAGAGGGGGCCCGGCCGGGCGACGAGCATGGACATCGAGACGTTCGAACGCGAACCGGGCGCCAGCGTCACGGCGCGGGAGGCCAGGCGCTCGCCGTTTGCCAGAAGCGAAACGGGAAACGTCTCCTCGACGGGCGAGTTGGAGGAGACGGCCGCGGTAACCTCGAGCGCGGTGCCGACGACGCCGCCCTGGGTCGCCACGGAAAGGCCCGTAACGGCGATGTTCCGCGGCGCCGCGGCGCCGCAATCATAGATCACGGTGTCCACGCCCACAAGCGCGGTACGGGTTTCGTCGGCAAGCTTTTTCGCATCGGGAAATGAATTTGACTGAAGGTCGGTAACGACGTACATGAGTTTCTCAAAGGAAGCGGAGCCGGCGAAAAGCGCGGCGGCGCGGCCGAACGCAGCCGCAAGCGAGCCGCGGGCGTTCGAGACACAGAGCCTTGCCGCCCGGGCGCGAAGGCCCGAAATGTCCGGCGTGAAAGCGGCGGGGCCATCGGCGTCGGGCGGGGCGGTCGCGATGAGCGCGGCGAGGTCGCCGCTTTTGAGGCGCGAAAGCGCCGCGTCGACGGCCTGTTTGGCCCTGCTCGAACGCGAGACGCCGTCCTCGACGGCGGACATCGACATGCTGTTGTCGACGACTATGACGACGTCACAGCCAGCGCGGGGCGAACCCACGGCGCGCTTTACGACCGGCCCAGCCAGGGCGAACGCGAGAAGCGCCAAAAGGAGCATCCTCAACAGGAGAAGCATGAGGTTGTCGATGCGCCTGCGGCGGGCGGTCCTTCTCGCGGCTACCTTGAGGAAACGCGTCGCGGCGAAGACGACCTGAGGCGCCTTCCTGCGGTAGATTAGGTGGATCACAAGCGGTATCGCCGCCAGCGCCAGACCGAAGAGAAATCCCGGAACGAGAAAGCCCATCATCCGAGCCTCTTTCTCTTGTCGAGGTAACTCGTGAGCGCCAACTCGAAAGGCACGGCCGTGTCCGCGAGCACGTATTCAATGAAGCCCTCGGCACAGCCGCGGCGCAGGTTGTCGAGAAAGGCGTTGAGTTCCTTCAGGTATTCCCGTCTCACGTAGCGTGGGTCGGCCTGGATCTTTTCGCGCGTTTCCGCGTCGACGAAATCGGATATCCGCGCGAACGGGAAGGTCAGTTCGTACCTGTCGAGTACGTGAAAGATGATGACCTCGTGCTTCTTGTGGCGAAAGTGCCTCAGCGCACGGAATATCTCGCGCTCGTCGTCGAAGAGGTCTGAAATGACGATGATGAGACCGCGCTTCTTTATGTTCTCGGCGAGGGCATGGAAGGTCGACGCGATCCCGGTGCCAAACGAGGGGCGGGTGTGTTCGAGTTCGACGAGGAGCCGGTCGAGGTGCGCGGTAGTTGCGCCGGGGGGAATGCGGCTCCTGATGTCGGCGTCGAAAGTCACGAGGCCCACGGTGTCGCGCTGGCGTATCATGAGGTAGGCAAGGCTCGCGGCGAGATACGCGCCGTATTCGAACTTGGTGACCTCGCCCGAGCCGTAGGCCATCGAGGCACTCGCGTCGAGGAGTATATGGCAGCGCAGGTTCGTCTCCTCTTCGAACTGCTTGACGTAGTAGCGGTCGGTCCTGCCGTACGCCTGCCAGTCGATGTAGCGGAGGTTGTCGCCCGGCGAGTATTCGCGGTGCTCGCTGAACTCGACGGAGAACCCGTGATAGGGGCTCCTGTGGAGGCCAGCGACGAAACCGTCGACAACCGTTCGCGCGACGAGGGAGAGGTTCTGAAGGCGGTTGACCGCATTCGCGGTGAGGAACCTGTAGCCTGTTGGGTTTGCGGGCACGTCAGCCAGCCTCCCCACCCCTGCCGAGGAAGAGGACGCGGGAATGCCCGTACGTGCGGTCGTCGTCGATGACCGCCGACTCAAGGGTTTCGTCGAAGGGGATCTGTTTCGGGACCCTCAGGATGACCGTTGCGTCAGCGGCGAGTCCATCCGAGGCGAAGAGATCGGCGATAAGCGCCTTGAGGCGGGCGCGGTCGTTCGGGTCCGTCAGGAACGCGAAGGGAGGGTCGAGAAAAACGAGGTCGAACGGGGGGCGGCCGACTCGGCCGGGCTCGTTGCGGGCGGCAAGGTAGCGCGCGGGGTAGAAGGCATCGCCGGTGAAGATTTCGGCGCGTTCGGTCATGCGCGTTTTCTCAAGGTTTCCGGCGATACAGGCCGCGGCGGCGCGGTCCTTCTCGACGAACAGGACGGCGTCGGCGCCGCGGCTCAGCGCTTCGATGCCCATGATGCCGCTGCCGGCGAAGACGTCCACGACGCGAAACCCCTCGAGGTCCTGGCCGAGGATGTTGAATACGGCCTGCCGCGCCATTTCAAGCGGAGGGCGCACGGCTTTGCTCTTGGGCACCTGCAACTTGAAACCCCTCAAGGTCCCTGCAGTTACGCGCAGCATCGACGGTCCTCGCGAGTCCGCAGACACGTTGCGGTACAAGCACGCCAACATTATGACAAGATCCGGTGCAAATCCAACGGGCAATAGGGACCTTTTGCCAAAGGGGCCCGGCGGGGCGGCTCTTCGCACTCGAAACCAAGATTTGGCTGGACTTGAGGCGGGGCGCGTAGAAACTTTCGCAGAAAAGGAGCATTTCAAGTGGTCGAAGACGTAAAGCAGGAGTTTCAAGTGCTCGACGGGCGCGGAAGAACCTCGTGTCTTTGGGGAGTCATAATGCGTAGAAGGGCATTCCTCAAGGCGGTTGCGTTTCTGGCCTTGACGGGCGCGGCGTTCGGCGCGGACGATTTTCAAGCGCTCGTGGAAAAGGGGCAGCTCTACCTCGATACGGCGCGCGTCGAGGCGGCAAAGGACCTCTTCGAGAAAATCGCGGCGATGTACCCGGGGAGAGTAAACGAGATCGCCTCGGACAGGGCGTGGGTTTACGTGAGGATAGGCAACGACGCGCTGCAGGCGGGGAGCATTGCGGTCGCGGACCGCAGTTTCGCGCTCGCCGTCGCGATATATCCGGACTTCAAGGACATAGTGCGCGACCAGTGGGCCTATACGGGGCTCTACCTTGCCAACGAGTCGATAACGCAGGCGGCGGAAAACCCCAGGCGCGCCGATTGGAAGGCTATCGAGAAGGACCTCCAGTGGGTGCTGTCGCTTAGGCCCGGCGAGGCCGAGGCGCATTACTCGCTGGGAGTCGTGTACCAGTTCGAACGCAAGAACGACAAGGCCAAGAGGGAGTTCGCCGCGGCGCTGGGCGGGCGGCCCGTGGGGGCGAACAGGTCGCTCAATTCCATCAAGGAGGAAGCGGCGAAACTCTTGGTGGGACGCAAGTACAGTTTCGATCTGCGCCCGGTCTACCCGCCGAGGGAAAAGAGCGACCCCGGGCCGTGGCAGACCTACACCGAGCGTCCGTTCGTCGTCTACCACCACAACGCACCGTTGGCCAAACGGGTCGCGGCGGCGCTCAGGTACTATCTTTCGCTGCCGGTGCTCGGCGGCGTCATCAGCCCGTCGGATCCCTTCCCCCGGGAGTGCGACGTGTACGTATTCGCGGACGAGCAGGCGTTCCGCGCCTCCGGCGGCAAGGAGACATGGGCGGGCGGGCAGAGCAGGTTTACGCTCGAGGACGGCGTGATCACGGCCGCGACCGTGCAGGTGTTTCAGACGACACCGGAACTCACCGAAAGCGCCGTCCCGCACGAACTCACGCACGTGAGGCTCGCCGCGAGCCCCTACTTTTTCGGGACCATGCCGCTGTGGCTGATGGAGGGGATCGCGTCGTCGGTGGAATCGCCCAACAAGAAGGCGATACACGCACGGGTTATCATAAAGGCATACGACGATGACAGGCTCATGGGGGCCGGGGAGTTGATGTCGCTCAGGCAGTACCCCAAGAACGAGGCAAGCGACGTGTTCTACGCGGAGTCGGTTGCGATAGTCGAGTCGTTCGCGGAGAAATACGGAAAACAGCGGTTCTGGGGGTTCATGTCGGCCATGAAGACCAAGGCGCCCGTGGACGCGGCGGCCGAGGTCTACAATCTCACGCCGGTAGACGTGGAGGACATGATCCTCAAGTGGGCATCGGCGCGCGCGCCGAGCGAGTAAGCGCCCGCGAAAGGCGCGTCAGCGCACGGGGGCCGCCGCCGCGCGGCGCCCCGCGATAAGGGCGCAGACGGTCTTATGCTCGCAGCGGCACGATGGACGGCGGTCCGCGGCGAAGGGCCCGCCGGCGCGTATGCGTTCGATCGTCTGAAGTACGCGCTTGCCGGCCGCGGCGAGACCGCCCGCGCCGTAGGGCCACGTCACCGGCAGTCCGGCGCGCAGGAAGTAGAGCGTCACCTCGGCCGGGGGACGGCCGGTCAAGCGTTCGTGGGCCAGGGCGTAGACGTCCATCTGGCTTCGATAGTGCTCAGCGTACGCGGCGGCCTCATCGGCGGGCACATCGTCGCTTTTGAAATCGACTACCCGGCCGTCGAGGACGGCGTCGATTTTGCCTTCGATGAGGTAGTCACCGAGAAGAAAGGAGAACCGCATCTCGCGCGCGGCGTCGGCCGCGGTCGCGACGAGGCGGTAGAGGTCGGTTCGCTCAAAGCGTTCGAGGATGGGCAGGCATTCGGCGCGAAGGTCGGCTACACGCGCGGCGTAAAGGTCATCCGCGGCGAGGACGCGTTCGAGGACGTCCGCGAGCCGCTCACGGCGCCCGGCTTTTTCGATTACCTCGTGGAGAAGCGTACCGACCAGGTGCCCCGGAATGCGTCCGGAACCCTCGCCGCCGATGACGAAGTCCGGGGGAACGCGGCGGAGGTGCACGAGTTCCCAGCGCAGTGGACAGCGCGCGAAGTCGGCGATCTCGGTGGCGGTAAAGCGGTCACGGCAGGCGGTCGCCCTTGCGGCCGGCCCAGAGCGGGCGAGGATGCCGGCGTCCTCGGCGCGGGGGGCCTCGGGCAGCGGCGCGCCCTCGACAATGCGATCGCGCAAAGCCAAGAGCGCCGGCGCGCCGGCGTATCGCGAACCGGTCGCCAGGGACGACGGACAGGAGTACTCGATCGTAACGCCGTCGAAGTCGCGGTCGCCGGGGACGGTAAGGTCGATATCCATGGCGTCGAGTATCGAGCCGGCCCAGCCGTCAGCCTTTGCCGGGAAATCCCCCCTTTTGCCCGCGGAGCCGGAGATAATGAGGTGGTCCCTTGCGCGGGTGGCGGCCACGAAGAGGATGCGGGCTTCCTCCGCCTCGTCGCGGTCGTTGATGATCTTTTTGACGACCTCATAATGGGCGCCTTGGCCCTCGCGCCCGCCGGAAAGGGAGATCCCAAGGCCCCTGTCGAGTTGAAGCGGCGAACCGCGTGCCCTGCCGAATTTTCGCCGTCGTCCGCAGTCCGCGACTATCACTATCGGGAACTCGAGCCCCTTTGCGTTATGAACCGTCATCAGGCGCACGACGTCGGCGCGCTCCTCTTCGACGAGGGCTTCGCTCTCGCGCGCTTCGGACTCTTCGAGATCGCTCAAGACCTTCACGAAATCCTCGAGCGTCCCCCCCACCCTCCGGTCGAAGGCGCGCGCGGCGTCGCGCAATTTGAAGACGTTGGCCACCCTCTGCGTGCCGCCGAAAAGCATCGCCACCGCCGCGGGAAATCCGGTCGCCTCTAAAATCGTTTCAACAAGTTCTTGAACGCCGACGCGGTTGGCGACGGCCGAGAGCCGCCGCACGAGGAGCACCGCCCTCTGAAACGCCGCCGCATCGGGGCCGGCGCCCTTCGCGGGGTCCGCCGCGGCGCTGAAGTAGTCGGCGAGAGGACGCCCGACGGCGAGTTCCGCAAGCGCGTCGTCGCTTACGCCGAAGAGCGGGCTCCTGAGGGCAGCCACGAGCGACAGGGAATCGTCACCGTCCACGATGAAGCGCAGCAGGTTGACGAGATCCTTCACCTCCTGGCGCAGGTAGAACGTGCTGCCCGCGACGGTGTAATAGGGGATGCCGGCGGCCCTCAGTTCGCGCTCGTAGACGCCCACGGAGCCCATTGAACGAAACAGCATCGCGACGTCGCTGTACCTGGGGGCGACCGCCTTTTCGCGGCCGTCGGCGTCCTTCTCGTACACGGCGGGCAGCCCCGAGTCGACGATTTCCCTTACGCGCGCGGCGATCGCCTGGGCCTCGATGCGGCGCGCGTACGGGAGGCCGCGGTCGCTTGCGGCAACGATGAGTTCGACCCTGCCGGGGCCGGCGGGCCTGGCGGCGGCGAGCGGCTCATGGGAGGTGCGGTAGCCGAACTTGGAGCCCGCGGGCATGAGGCGCGTGAAGAGGATATTCACGAAGGCGAGGATGGACCCGAGCGACCGGTAGTTTTCGGGGAGGCGCATCACCCCGCCGCGGCCCTCGCCGGCGTACTTGGCGCGAAGGTCCGAGAAAACCTCGACCCGGGCGCCGCGGAAGGCGTATATCGACTGCTGGGCGTCGCCGACGACGAAGAGGTTCGCGCCCTTCTCGGCGATGGCGCTCACCAATTCGTACTGCACGGTATCGGTGTCCTGAAACTCGTCGACGAGTATGAACTTGTAGCGGTCCGCGAGCGCGCGGGCGACGGAGGCGTCGCGGGTCACGAGGTCCCGCGCAAGGACCAGGAGGTCGTCGAAATCGAGGCCGCCCGCCTGACGCTTTATCCTGCGGTATTCGAAAAGCGAGGCGTCGTGGAGGCAGACGAAGTCGCGTATTTGGGCGGCGCGCTCGTCCCACTTTTCGGCGTCGAGCGCCCCGAGGATGTCCGCCAGGGGCTCGAGAACGCTCCTCAGGTCGTCCATCGACTCCTTGACCAGAGCCAGGTCGTCGCCCCATCGTTTCGTGGCGCCCCGGAGGTTGATCTCCCGGTACATGGAGAGAAGGATGCCGGGAACTTCCGCGGCCTTGGACATCTGCAGCGAACGGTGCAGCATGACGATGTTGAAGCGCCTTTCCTCTATCCTGTCGCCGGACGGACCGCTTGATGCGCCAAGGTGCGAGATAGCCCGTTCGAACTTCTGCGACGAGAGCGCTTCGGCCGCCCATTCGCCCATGACCTCGAGGGCGCGCGACCGGAGCAGCCGCGCGACGCGCTCGAGGTCCGCCTGACGTATCTCGAGCCTCGCCGAAAGGACGGCTACATCCTCGCGCCTGGCGAGCGAATCGACGAGCATGTCCGAAAGGGCGCCAAACTCGTAGAGTTCGAGAAGCCGCATCGCCGCTGGGTCGCCAGACTCAACCGCGGCGAAGAGCACGTTTCTCACGGCCCGCGCGGCAAGCGCACCCGCCTCGGCGTCTTCGAGGACGGCAAAGCCCGGGTCGACGGCCGCCTGGACGGCGTATTCCCGCAGTATGTCCGCGGAGAAGGCGTGGATCGTGCCGATCTGGGCGACCTCGACGGCGAAGAGCGCCTTGCGCCAAGCCTCGCGCACGCCGGGCGACTCCGAGGAAGATGCGAGCTGCTGCAGGCGCTGGTGGACGCGGCCCTTGAGTTCGCTTGCGGCCTTCTCGGTGGAGGTGATGGCCGCGATCTCGGAAACCTCGGCGGCCGCCGTTTCGAGGACGTACATGAAACGCTCGACGAGGGTGGAGGTCTTGCCGCAGCCGGCGCCGGCGGAGAGGATGACGTGGCGGTCGAGAAGGTGCGCCGCGGCGAGCTGGTCGGGGTTCAGGCGCGGTTCATTCATCGGCTTTCTCCAGGAATTCGAGCCTCGCCTGGCTGTAACGGCATACGCCGCGTCCGATGCAGAACGGCGGGCAGTCGCCTGAAGGGACGGCGGCGAAAAAGCCGCCGCGAATGAGGTCGGCGGTCTCGAAAACCACCTCGGCGAAGGCGCGGCGCCACGCGGCGTATGCCTCGGCTTTTTCGAAACTCTTCACGGGCTTGCGCCCGCCGGCACCGGAGACGGTCCTGTAAAGCGCGCCGACGGGGAGGACCTCCCCCGCCGCCGGCAGAACCGCAGGCGCCGCATAGAGGTAGACGGGCATCTGCATGTCGATGAACTTGTCCACGCTCGCAAGGGTCGGGGCGCGGGAGAGTTTGTAATCAAGGATGAGGACGCGGTGGGCGGCGCCGGCGGCGTTTCTTCTGGCCGAGCCGTCGACGATGTCCACGCGGTCGATGCGGCCCACAAGCGCTTCACGGCGGCCGTCTTTCTCGACGAAGACGGGCACGGCCGTCGAAGAGACGTCCTCGATTTCGCCGCGGGAGGCGCGGCGCGGGCCGAACGACAGTTCGAAAAACGCAGGCATGTAGCGGACTTTCTCCTTGGAGAGGCGGCTGATCTCATCCTCGACAAAGGCCCACAGCATCGCGTGAAGGCGCGACTTTTCCATCATCCAGAATGCCTCACCGCCAAGCCCGAGGCGGCGTTCGCGGGCGCCGGCGACGCTCGCGAAGACCCTGTCGAAGTCCTTGTCGAACGCGGCGGGGTCGCCCTCGAAAAGAAGCGGCGTCTTGCCGGCGTCGCGCACCTCGGTGAAGAAGCGCGCCAGGACCTCGTGCGCGATGCCGCCGCGCGCGAGGGGCGTCGGGACCACGTCGGGCTCCTCGGGACGTTCGGCCAAGAGGACGCGGCTCAGAAAGAAACTGAACGGGCAGCCCCTGTAGTCCGAGAGCGCGCTGCCGCTCCAGGCGGCGCCGCGGCCGAAGCGCGCCGCGACGGCGGCCGCGGCAGGGGCGCTCAGGCGGCCGTCGAAGTTGTCGAAGCCCACGAGGCTTTCCCGGCGGGCTTCGATCGACGCGCCGCGAAGCGCGGCGCCGAACGCAGGGTAGACGCTTTGGGCCGCGCCGGCCGCCGAGGCGAGTTCTTCCATCTTCTCGCACTTGCCTACGAAGACGGCGGCGGAGATCGCCGCCTCGAGGGGCGAGGCGGCTTCCTCGAGCGGCGTTACCACGCGCGAGGGGCCATAGTGTCTGCGGTCGGCGTCGCTCGATGCTAAGATGCTTTCCAACTCGTCGAGGTAGAAGGACGCGAGTTGCGGCCTTCCGGCCTCGTCGGTCGCGGGATAGGTGACGTAGAGCGTCGTATCGGCGCGGGTCACGGCCTGGTAGAAAAGGAGGCGCTCGGCGGCAAGGTGAGACTGCTCGGTCCGCGTCACGAGGCCCAGGCGCGCGAGTTGTTCGCGCTCCGGCCGGCTGTAGAAGGAATTGACGGGCAGCGGCGAGGGGAAGGCATCGGCGACAAGGCCGCACAGGAACACCACCGGGAATGAGAGGTTTCTCGCCGTCACGACATCGATGAGGTTCACGCCCGCGGCCGAGAGTTCGCCTGAAGAAGGCCCTCGAGCCTCTGCCGTGCGGCGGAGAAGCTGGAGGAAGGCGCGCGCGGACATGGGCACGGCGGCGCGTCCGGACCGGGAAAGAACGTCCAGGGTATCCACAATCGCGGCATACGCAGCAAGGTCTCGGAGGAGGACCTCCTCGTCGAGGCCGTCGACGAGGATGCGGCGCGGCACGCCGAGGGTTTCGATGACGGCCTTGAACCGGGCGGCGAAGACCGCCGGAGGCGCCGAGGCCGCAAGCGGCCACACGAGGTCTTTGAGCCTTCGGACTCCTTCGCGCAGGAGTTCTATGCGCGGCACATCCTGGGCGGCAAGCGCAACCGCTGCGTCTTCGTCGGCCTCGTCGGCGAGGCGCGCGCCCTCGCGGCGGGATTCCAACTCGGCTTCGAGGCTCGCGAGACGCACCTCCCACTGCCTGAGGCCCTTGACGACGCCCGCCTGGCGCGCCAGGCGCCTCACCTCGGCGCGCGTAAGCGCGCCGCCGACAAAGGCCACAAGATCCACGTAAGGCGACGAGAGGGATTTCACGACGGATTCCCTGTCGAAGTCGCCTTCGATAAGATCCACCGCAAGGACAAGAAGCGAGAAGAGGCCCGAACGCTCCGGCTCGAAGTCCGCGGCACACGAGAGCGGCACGCGCATCCGGGCGAAGGCTTCGCGCGCGAGGGACCCGTAGCCGCGCAGGTCGCGCGTCACGACCGCGATATCGCACGGG
>Ga0172362_10000868_pt1 | contig 25511 bp, 28 predicted proteins | sample LakKivs1_kivu2a2_FD_114534 | JGI IMG/M metagenome (GOLD analysis project Ga0172362, IMG submission 114534) | Sediment microbial communities from Lake Kivu, Rwanda - Sediment s1_kivu2a2 | ecosystem: Environmental > Aquatic > Freshwater > Lake > Sediment | place: Rwanda: Western Province, Lake... | reverse complement strand
TCCAACAACTGAATTTTTTGGTTGTCCATGGCGTCCAAATCTTCTTCCTATTTCTTCACAGCTTAATCCAAGTGCTTTTCTCAAAACATACATTCCAACTGCCTTTGCCATTGCAACATCAGGTTGTCTTTTCTTGGATAATATTTCAGAAACAGAAACTCCATAAGGATGATTTTCTGTTCTTATTTTTATATTAAGGACTCTTAGTAGTTTTTCTGTAAAATCAGTTAGTTCTCGCAATTTTTTTAACTCTAAAGGGGCCATTAGCACTCTAAGCCTTTCAGGATGAGCTGATTTGTATTTTTCTAAAGCATCTTCAACTAATTCTTCTACACTATATTTTAAGCTTCCATTGCTTCTCGTTGAATAATCAGAAGGCTTTATTCTTCCTTCATCAGGATCAAACTGCCTTTTCCCCCCTTTTTCTTTAGTGGCGAGAATAATTGTAGTATGATTTTTTGAGTGTTTAGGATGCCCAAATCTTCTTCCTATCTCTATAGTGCCTAATTCTGGAAGTGCTTTTCTCATAACATACATTCCAACTGCCTTTGCCATTACAACATCAGGCGGCTTTTTATTGGATAATATTTCAGAAACAGAAACTCCATAAGGATGATTTTCTGTTCTTATTTTTGCATTAAGAACTCCAAATAGTTCTCTTGTAAAATAAGCTAGTTCTGCCTTTTTTTGTAAGTCCCTTGTAAAATAGGCCAGTTTAACTCTTTCTCGTGATATTCTTAACTTTCTTGGGGCTCTTTGCTCTCTATTATAATGGCATACATCCTCTAATACGCTCAGAGCTCCTGCCATGCTGTCTCTTTCGATAATAGTTAGTTTTCTTGCTAAGGTTAAACTTAGGTTTCTTTTGAGTTGTTCTAGTGATTGTTTGCATGTTTCTTCATCTGCAGTTGGAACATGCATGGTCACTTTTAATCTGTCATTTAATTTGCTATCTTTAATGTACTCAGGTGCCGGCTTTGATTTATTCCCGGTTAAATTTTGGATAAGTTTTGCCAGATTTCTTACGTATGCCCTTGAACTGGGCCTTAGGTCTTCTACAATTTCTACGTCTATTCCATCAGGAGTTTCAGTTAAAACTAATCTATTGCCTTCATCAATTGGATAACTGCTCTCTTCAGTTGTTTGAGGAGGGGTGTATTCTCTGATTATTCTTCTTGAAGTTACCCTTACAATTGCCTTACCTTTTTCTAGTTTCCTTTCTAGTTCATCTACTCTCCTTACTACTTTTAAAGTCTTTAGGACTTTATATACTTCCAGTGTTCCTGCTTCTCCTTTTACTCCTTCTATAGTTATTGTAACTGGTTCACCATACAATTCTTTCATTTTCCCTTAGTCCTTATTTTTTCTTTTTGCTAGAAATCATCTCTTATTTTTGAATTTTATATTCGTCCAGGAATCTTTCCTCGTCTTCGCTTAAATCCAGTTTTTTCCTTGCTTCTTTGTTGAGCATTAGAGGTAGAAGGAAGAAATCTTTCATTGCTCTTTTTTTTCCAATGTGCACTGCTTTTGCAAACTTGGCTGCTATTGACTTCTTTTTTGCATACTTTTGGTTCTGAAGCCATATTTTTAATATTCTCTTAGGCCTTTGGTACACTGTGAATCCTGAAATAGGCTTTGTTTTGTGAGATGCGTGTGAAATGCCTGCTGAAAGCAGGAAATTTTCATAAACTAAAAATCTCCAGTGCTGCTGCCTGTGAATTCTCCCTCTGAAAACATCTGCCTTGCTTAACGCATCATAAGCTCTTGCAAGCTCTTCCCCTTTGTACTCGTAAGGGATATTTTCTTCTATCCAGAGGAAAATCTCATCTATAGGCATTTCCAAATTGTCGTAAACCTTAAGAATTTCCGGGTCTGACTGGTTTTTGAAAACTTTTCTTAACACATGGAAAATATCCTCTTCTTTTTCTCTCTCGTGTATGTCTCCTGCCTCAATTTCAATATCCAGTGCAGTTTGCAAGTCGTTTAATGCGGCCCTTACATCTCCTCTTGATTTTGCTGCTATTTCTTTGAGAATGTCTTCTTTAACTGGCTTTTTTTCCTTTTCTGTTATTCCTTTCAGAAGTGTTAAGATTGTTGTGTAAGCCAGCTCTTTTATCTTTATTAGTTCAGCTTTTCTTCTTAAAAGATTGAATTTTTGCTGCCAGATGTTATTGGCTGTTATAATTATCGGATGAGAGGTTTTTTCAATTAAAGCCAGCAGTTCCGGAAGCCCTCCTTTATCAACAGATAACCCGTCCACTTCGTCAACTAAAATTATTTTTCCTTTTTTTCCAAATAAAGACTGCTGCTCAGTTGCAGGCTTCATAATTTCCTCAAGCTTTTCCTTGTTTCTCAAGTCAGAGGCATTTAGCTCGAAAATTTCGTAATTCAGCTCAAAAGCAAGTGCGTAGGCTAGAGAGGTTTTTCCAGTTCCTGCAGGCCCATGCAGGAGAATTGCCTTTCTTCTGGGAAAATTCCTGAAAAATGAATTTATGCTTGCTATTGCTACTTCTTGCCCTTTCACATCTGCAAAGCAGGTAGCCCTATACTTTTCACATAATGGTACCATTTTTCTTTTCCCTTTTATTATGCTTATTTTAGAGTTTATAAGAATTTATATGATATGAAATAGCAGATTATCTGGGAGGTTTACTGGAAAAAGCCCTGTTTATTTTAAGGATTCATTAATTACATTTTCAAGCCCAAATTTTTTTAGTATATCAAAATAAGCTGTTTTTTGGTTATTATTAACAGGCAATTTCCTTAAATCTTTTCCGCTAATGAATAATTTATAAAATTCATCTGCAACATTTTGCCCTATCCTCTTGGCAATTGCAATTAAACAATATATGATTTTTTCATAGCCCTCTTCAACATCGACTCTCTGGAGAGCACAAAATTCTCTTTTCTCTTTTGGATTTAATTGCATAAACTCTGTTTTTCCGTCGTTTCTAGTTGAAAAATATTTTAATTGGAACTGTTTATAAAGTCTTTCTTTTATTATATCCTCTTGCGTAGCCACATTATTTTATCTTTTTTAGATTTTATAAAAATTTATATAGCAGAATCTCTATTTAATATATAAAAAAGGCAACATGAACCAAAAACTGGCTGATATATTTTATGAAATAGCGGATATTCTTGAAATTAAGAAAGTACAATGGAAGCCAGCTGCTTACAGAAACGCGGCAAGGGCTATTGAGGGCCTTTCCGAGGCGGTTGAGGAGATTTATGAGAAAAAAGGCGAAAAAGGGCTGAAGGAGATTCCGGGGGTTGGAGAAGCTATTTCCGAGAAGATTATAGAGTGCATTAAAACCGGAAAAGTCAAACATCTTGAGGAGCTTAAAAATACAATTCCTAAGGGGCTTAATGAACTTCTGAAAGTTCCTGGCATAGGGGCTAAGAAAGCTTTAAAGCTGTATAACAATCTTGGAATTAAGTCTGTAAAAGAATTGGAGAATGCTGCCAAACAGCATAAAATAGCAGGCATAGAAACTTTTAAGGAGAAGACAGAGGAAAATATTTTAGAGGGCATTGAATTTATGAAGAAAAGCGGCAAAAGAATCTTGCTGGGAAAAGCCCTGCCTGTTGCAAGAAAAATTGTAAATGAGTTAGGAAAAGTTGAAGGAGTCAGGGAAGCAGTTGTTGGCGGAAGTCTAAGGAGAATGGAGGAGACAATAGGGGATATAGACATTCTTGTTGTTTCTGAGAAAAATGAAAAGGCAGTTGATTTTTTTACAAAAATGCCTGTTGTTAAAAGAGTTCTCGCAAAAGGGGATACGAAAGCTGCTGTTGTTACAAAAGATAATATACAAGTTGACATAAGAATCATAAAGCCAGAGTCATTTGGCTCTGCCCTGCAGTATTTTACTGGAAATAAATTACATAACATAAAATTAAGAAATATAGCAATAAAAAAAGGCTACAAATTGAGTGAATATGGTTTGTTTAAAGGGAAAAAGCAGATAGCAGGAAGAACAGAAGAAGAAGTTTATAAAAAACTTGGAATGCCGTACATCCCCGCTGAATTAAGGAATGAAAATGGCGAAATAGAAGCTGCCTTAAAGAAACAACTTCCAAGGCTTATAGGTTATAAGGATGTTAAAGGGGACTTGCATGTTCATACAAAATGGTCAGATGGGGATAACAGCATAGAAGAAATGGCTAAACAAGCTAAATCTCTTGGATACAAATATATAGCCATAACTGACCATGGCTCAGATAAAGGAATGAAAAGAGTCAATGAGAAACAGCTTATGAGGCAGATAAAAGAAATTGATAAAATTAACAGCTCAGGAATTGAAATATTGAAAGGAGTAGAAGTGGATATAAAAAGGGATGGCACTTTAAGTTTAAATGATTCTATTTTAAAGGAACTGGATGTTGTAATTGCCTCTGTACATTCTGGCTTTAAGTTTTCTGAGAAAGAGCAGACAGCAAGAATCCTGAAAGCAATGGATAGTGAATATGTAAATATTTTAGGGCATCCTACTGGAAGGCTTATACAGAAAAGAGAGCCTATTGATGTTGACTTAGAGAAAATTTATGAAAAAGCCAGAGAAAGAGGAATTGCTTTGGAGATAAACGCATCTTTTGACAGGCTTGATTTGAATGATGGGGAGGTTAGGGATGCTGTAGAAAAAGGGGTTAGGCTGGCTATAGGAACAGACGCCCATTCTATTTCTCAGTTAAGCCAGATGGAGTTAGGAATAGGTGTGGCAAGGAGAGGGTGGGCATCAAAAAAAGATGTTTTAAACTGCCTTGAGTTAAGCAAGTTAAGAAAGTGGCTGAAAAGATAGGTTTAAAAAACATGTTTCCCTAAAGAAATAGCCCTGGGAAAAGAGTTCTTTTCAAAATGGAAGAACAGAAAGTAACCAAAGAAGATTATGACTTTTTATGGAGAATTGTGTCTTTACAGCATGCTTTAGTTTCTTCTTCTGCTGACCCTGTTGTTTTAAGAACAATTAAAGAAGGAGCAGATTTTGAGATGACTGTTTATGGAGGAATGTATTACGATGTTTGTAGAAATGAAAAACTTGCAGTATCTACTGTTAGAAAGAGAATAGAACTAGCAGAATCTGACATCAGGCAGCATTTTAAATTTCATAAAAAAGCTTTAGAGTATTTTTTAGAGATGGATAGGGCAATTATTTCAGGTGATAGGGGACTTTTTTCAGATAATTGTGAAGTGCTATGTAAGGATTCTTTAGAATATTTTGCTTTGGTCAAAGACCATAAAGAAAGATTAAGAGAATCTAGTTTTTTAGTTTATCCTTTTTGTCATCCAGGCCATTATTTTCACGTTCTAAATGGTCCTTTTGTTAAAACTTGTGATTTTAATCCCTATGAGAGTTATTTGCAGGGAACAAGTGGAGTGCAGGATATTACAGAAAAGATCCCTGATTTTAAAATAAGGCAGGATAAGCTTCCATACGTTCATCTCCCATTGAACGAACAAGAGGGGGCTGGCTTATCTGATATTAACTTTAAGAATAATCTTGCAACAAATAAGCTTCTTCTTGAAAGAGCTGGATTGGATTTAAGAGGAAATTAATCAGATTTATTAAGCCAGATTTTTTATTTTTATATGGTTAGTTTGTTTAAGTTTATTAAGAATAAGATTAATAAAACTAAATTTGGTTCGTATTGCCTTAATGGCATTCCTGAGGGATGCAAGTACTGCATTAGAGGGGAAAAATTAGTTTTGTTTGTAACTGGAAAATGTGCAACCAAGTGTTTGTACTGCCCGTTAAGTGAGTTAAGGAAGGACTCCAGCCAAACCTGGGCTAATGAAAGAGAGTGCAGAACTGTCGGGGAGGTTATAGATGAGGCTTATGAAAGTAATTCAAAAGGAGTAGGCATAACTGGTGGAGACCCTTTAGTTGTTTTAAGCAAGACACTGAAATATGCTAAAGCGTTAAAAAAAGAATTTGGCAAGAATTTTCATATTCACATTTACCTCTCAACAAAACTCGTTTCTGAGAAAAACCTGAAACAACTGTCAAAAGTGGTTGATGAAGTAAGGTTTCATCCTGTTTATTTGCTTGATATTAAAAAACAGAAAGAAGATGTTAAAAAGATAAAACTTGCTTCTAAATTTTTTAAGAGAAAGAACATTGGAATTGAAGTGCCTTTATTCCCTGACAAGAAGAAAGAGATTTTTTCTTTTATCAAAAAAGTTGAGAGATTGGTAAGCTTTGTTAATTTAAACGAGCTGGAGATAGGGGACAGCAATTTTAATTATATATTAAAAAAATATAACGTGGATAAAAATGGTTATACAGTTAAGAATTCTATTAAATCAGGGTTATGGATTTTGAAACAATGCATCAGGGAATGCATTAATCTCAAAATGCATTTATGCACAGCTGAAACAAAAAATTGGTATCAGTTTAAGAATAGACTATTAAAGCATAATGCCCTTCCTTTTGGAGAGAGGACTAAAGAAGGGACAGTTGTATATTATTCTATATTTAAGAAAGATAACCTTAAATTTGATAATCTTAAAAAGTATTTAAGAGAACAAGAGGGATTCTTTGACAAAAGGAAGAATAGGATAATAGTCAACAGACAAAATTTAGCCAAGTTTTCTAAGTCCTATAGGATAAGAAAGACAGAAGAGTACCCTACATATGACTTGATTGAAGTTGAGGAATATTTTATAAACTGATTTTTTCGCAGATAATACAGTTTTCTTTGTTTAATTTAAAGAGAGTTGCTTCTTTTTTTCCTTTTAAAAGTTTTTGATATCTGCTCCTTTCTTTCCAGTAATCTTCAGGTTTTATTCTTATTTTGAGGACGACTCTGCCAAAACCAAATTTTTTTAAAATGTTAATTGTATTGTTGAAGTTATTAGAGACAGCAACGAGTTTATAAGCTTTTGAAAATGCTCCCGCTTCTTTGTTTTTGCATAAAGCTCTTGAAGTTAATAAAAATCTGTTTTTCTCCCTTCCGAGTATTTTTGCGTTTATTAGTAGGGCGAATTCGTTTTCTATGCCTGCTTTTGTTACTGCACTGGAGACTTCATAAATAAATTTTAAAGGCTTTTCGGATATTTCTGCCCTGCTTCCTCTTTTTTCTATTCTTGCTCCAGATACATCTGCAGCTGAAATATCTGCTTTTTTTAGTCCATTAAAATAAACTGTCATTCTGTTCAGCTTATTGTTGAAGGACAGGTATTCTGCTTCAAATTCCCCAAATTTTTTTAAATCTTCTAACTGCTCAAGGTTTATCTGGGGAGGGAGTTCAATAGAAATATTTTTGGTTATTTTGGAATAGATGTCAAGAATTTTCATTATAGAGGGCTTTATTGAATGAATAATTCTTGCAGGCTCACTTTCCAGTCTTTCTGGGTCGCAGAATATTATGTCCGGCTTGAATTCAGCAATCTGTTTTGATACTTTTTCTGATAGGATATCTCCATGAACAAACTTTATTTTCTTTTCTTTATCGTTTATCTCTGCATATTTTATTTTTCTTTCATCTATTTCTACTGCAAGAACTTTCTTGCAGGTTTTTGAGAATGCTATTGATTGGGAGCCTATCCCGCAGCACAAGTCAACTATTCTATTGCAGGAGAGCCTTTTTGCCCTGTAATCCGCCACATATTTTGGGGTTGAAAAACGCAAATCCTCAAGATTAAAATACTTCATCCCAATAAATTTTGATTTAGATTCCTGAGCTCTTTTCCTTGCTTTTGCAATGCTTAAAATTTCCTTATTGGAGTATTTTTCAAATATATTTTGCATGTTTTTACAAGGAAAAGGCTGTTTTAAAGCTTTATTTCCGTTAGATATTTAAATCATGATTTGTCTATAGTTAATAAAAAGAGGTTAAAAGATGGCAAGAGTTTCAGCACCTAAAGAAATAGAGGAATTTCCTAGAAGATTGAAGATATTCCTGTGGGTAATCATTATCATGCTTATTGCGGGAACCTTAGGATTTAAGCTTATTTCTGGAGAGAACGTTAAATCTTCTTTTTATAGAACTATTAAGACACTTGCTTTTATGTTTGAAGATGAAAGCACTATATCTGAGAGACTTATGGAGATATTTCTGTCCATAGTCGGGGTTTTTCTTGTTTGGTGGGTTTTATGGAGCATTGCTGATATGGCATTAGATGGAAACCTAAGAAAATATTTAAAAATGAGGTTTTACTCGTTTAAAGTAAGTAAAATGAAAAATCACAGCATTATTGTTGGAGGAGGAAGAGTAGGAGAGGAAGTTTCCAGAGTCCTGACTCAAAAGAAGAAACCTTTTTTGGTTATAGAATCTGACCCAAAGGCTGTTGCTTCGCTGAAGAAAAAAGGATATGTTACTATTGAAGGAGACGCTTTAAATGAAGAAACCTTAAAAAGGTCAAATATTGAAAAAGCCTCTAAAATTATACTTTCTCTGCCTAAAACCGAGACAAATATACTTCTGACGCTTACAGCAAAAGAGTTAAACCCAGATATTGAAGTTCATTCAAGATGCGAAAATTCTGCTTTAGTGTCCAAGCTTAAAAGAGCCGGCGCGAAAGTTGTAACTATTCCTGAAATTATAGCAGCAGATAAGATTGCTGAGGATTTAGGGTTTTAATAAATTTTCAATCTCTTTTCAGCAGCACGCAGAATCTTTTCTAATACAGAAGAATACTTTATTTCTAAATTTGCTTCACTTCCTAAAGAAAAAGCCCTTACTAAATGGCCATCATGACACCATCCGCAATTAGGATTTGCTTCCATTAACTTTGGTTTTCCTTCTCTATCAATTCTCCAATCAAATCTCGCATAATCTCTGCATTCTAAGGTTCCAAATAAACTCACTGAATAGTCTTTAATAAGATGCTGTAAATCCTCAGCAATTTTTGGTTTGATTGAAACAAGTTTTTTCCATCCTTCTGAATCAGGATCCCATTTTGCATCTTGTCCTATAATTTTTGGCCCTTCGGTTAATAAATCTAAGTTTTCCTGTATTATTCTAACTTCAAGTTCAGGAGGATTTCCAATCATTGCTACGCTTAATTCTTCACCAGGAAGATACTCTTCAACCAAGACAACAGCTCTGTGTTTTGACTGCCTTAACTTTTCTCTAACCCATTCAATTTGTTTTGATAGCTCTTCATGACTGTTCACGACACTCGCATTATTAATAGCAAAACTGCCATCCCCATAATTTGGCTTGATAAACACGGGGAATTCAAGTTCTGGAATTGTATCTTCATTCTCTCTTAACGAAAAACCCCTTGTGACAGGGATTCCTTGATTAGAGGCAATTTTTTTTACAGCTGATTTGTCATAGCATAATCTCAAACATCTAGGACCGGCACCAGTATAAGGCAAGCCATATTTTTCAAGACATTGAGGAATATCTTGCTCTTTTAGGGGATGATTGTGAAGTCCTTCATCGCAAAAGTTAAGAACATAATCAACTGGACTTTCTCCAGTACTTTTTCTCTTTGATAGCGCCCTTAAATCTTTTAAAAGTCTAGTATGATCATCTAAATATACAACTTTATAATTATCCAATAACCCTAATGCTCTTTTAAATATGTCCACTGTTTCTAGGTCTTCTGGATTGAACCTTCCATCCTTCTTTACAGGATCAGGCAGTCTGGGGTCTCCCAAAACTACTGTAATATTTTTATTTTTCATTACATCAAAGGCAAGGATACCTCTGCCTTTAGACAGAGACCTGCGCATCCCCCCGAATTTAAACTGCTTCTAGCATTTAGTAATATTTTATAGGTTCTGAATATTTGCAATTTTTCTCTGGACGCTTTTTCTGACATTTTTTATAATCCCCCATTCTTTTTATTAAGAGACAAATATTTAAATCTTTTGATATTATAACTACTAATAAGTTACTAACCACAGAAAGAAAAATATCCCCCATATAAACAGTATCTCCGCATAGATGACTTTGATAGAGAAACCGAAAATTTAGTCTTGCAACGATTATTATTAAAATTCTATTTTTATTAAAGAAAAATTATATAATATTTCTGTTAAGCTAATTTTTGGAGGAGAGGTTGTTACGTAAAAAAGGCCCTTGATATTTCCTGTTCGGAGATACTGGACAAAAGAGATAAACTTTTAAATGTAGTAATCCAATATATAGAGTTTTTAAATAAGAGAGGTGAAAATGATAATTGGAAACTTAGTATTGTTTTTGGTATTTCTGTTTATATTAATCAAATGCGCTAGTTATGCGATTAAGTATTCTTCAAGAATTGCAAAAATCCTTAGTTTTCCCGAGTTCATTGTCAGCTTTTTTATTGTTGCTTTAATTTCAGTTCTTCCTGAAGCAACTATTTCGATTATTTCTGCTTTTCAGGGAGAGCCGGAGTTGGGGCTGGGTACTTTATTAGGCTCAAATGTAGCTGATTTAACTTTAGTTTTTGGAATAGTTGCATTATTTTCCTCCAGAGGAATAAAAGTTAAGAGCAGGATATTGAGCAACAATTTTTATTATCTTATTCTTCTTTTGTTCCCGCTTATCTTAGGGTTTGATGGCAGGTTATCTAGAGTGGATGGTATAATTCTGTTATTAGTTGGCTTATTGTTTTTTGTTAAAGTATACTTGGACAGCCATAAATTCCGCAAGAAATTCAATCATGCAAAAAAAAGACATTTTATTAAAAGCCTGTTATTTTTGATTTTGAGCATGATTATCATTTTGCTGAGTGCATTTCTGACTGTAAAGTTTGCAGTAAACTTCGCATATGAAGTAAAATTACCCTCAATATTAATAGGGTTAACTATCTTAGCTGTAGGAACCTGTCTTCCTGAATTAATATTTTCAATAAAGGCTGTAAGAAAAAACCACGACAGCCTTGCGTTAGGGGACGTGCTTGGAACTGTGATTATTGACGCAACCGTAATATTAGGTTTAGTTGCAGTAATCTCTCCTTTCAGCTATAATCCACACAACGTCTATGTGACTGGGACTGCAATGTTTCTGGCAGGGCTTCTTGTAACTGTATTTATGAAATCTGAGAAATCCATAAACAAAAGAGAGGGTTTGCTTTTGATACTCTTTTATGCTTCGTTCATTATTATAGAGTTTATTGTGAATAATGTAATGGGAATTGGATGAATGAAAAACGCTCCACCATTTTCCCCGCGATATTAGAACTAACCTTTATAATCTTCTTTTTCTTTGGTTTAGTATGAAAATAATCTCGTGGAATGTGGCAGGAATTAATGCATGTATAAAGAAAGGTTTAATAGATTTTATGAAAAAAGAAAATTCAGATATCTATTGTTTTCAAGAAGTTAAGGCTTCACATGAAAATTTCCCAAAAGAATTGAAGAATCTTGAAGGTTATAATGGATACAGTGTTTTTGCTAATAAAAAAGGGTATAGTGGTGTCTCAATACTATCAAAGATTAAGCCCTTAAAGGTAATTCAAGGATTGGGAAGAGAGGATTTTGATAGCGAAGGGAGAGTATTAACATTAGAATTTGATAAATTTTATTTAATTAATGTGTATTTTCCTCATTCGAATAGAGAACTAATTAGGTTAGGTTTCAAATTAAATTTTAATAAAGAATTTTTAGAGTTTTGTAATCAATTAGAAAAAAATAAACCTTTAATAATTGCATCAGACTTTAATGTTGCTCATAAAGAAATTGATTTAAAAAATCCAAAACAAAATAAGAAAAATGCGGGATTTACTCCACAAGAAAGAGGGTGGTTTAATTCTTTTCTTATGAATGGATTTATTGATACCTTTAGAGAATTTAACAAAGAGGGTGGAAATTATACGTGGTGGGCATATAGGAACAAAGCTAGAGAAAGGAATATTGGTTGGAGAATTGATTATTTTATAATTAGTGAAGAGTTAAGGAGTAATTTGATAAGAAGTGAAATACTAAAAGATGTTTTTGGTTCTGATCATTGTCCAATTCTTTTAGAAATTAAATGAGTAATTTAGAATTTTCCCTGCCCCGCTAATACAAACGAGGCAAGCAGGCTTTCTAATTGTATGAACTCATCGCTTCCTTCAACAATCCTAAATTCAGTATCTCCTGTTTTTTCTGTAAGCCTGACTTTTAAGGCATTTTCAATTGGAAGGTTCCATATTTCTTTTTGAATAGCCTTTATTGCATCTTGTCCTGAAATAGACTCTTTTAGCATTATATCCAATAGTTTTTCCCTTGACTTGAGGAATTCTCCTGCCAAGGCATATTCTAAGGCTATTCTTATGTCTGCTGACTTTGCAGAAGAAGAAATAGTGTTTATTAGCTCTTCTGTTATGTTGGTGCTTATAGCAGAAGTTGCCTGCATTAGGTTTATAACTCTCCTGCAATCCCCTTCGCTGGACTCGTATAAGGCTATCATTCCTGCTTCATTTACTGTAATCTTCTCTTTTTCAGATATTTCCTTAATTTTCTTAAAAATATCCTTTCGTTCCAAGAGCTTGAACCTGAATATAGCGCACCTGCTTTGAATAGGGTCGATTATTTTTGAAGAATAATTACATGATAACACAAATCTGCATGTGCTTGTGTAATTTTCCATAGTTCTTCTTAGTGCTTGTTGTGCTTCTCTTGTCAGAGCATCTGCTTCATCTAAGAATATCACTTTAAAAGGAACCTCTCCTAATGACTTAGTTCGCGCGAAATTCTTAACTTCCTGCCTCACAACATCTATCCCTCTTGTGTCAGAGGCATTTAGCTCAAGAAAGTTTTCTCTCCAGTTTTTTCCGAATAATTCTTTGACTATTACGATAGCTAAACTGCTTTTTCCAGTTCCAGCAGGCCCGGCAAGCAGCAGATGAGGGATATTTAATGAGTTTGTTAAGTTTTTGACCCTTTTTACAATTTCATCCTGGCCCAGAATGTCTTCAAATTTATTAGGCCTGTATTTTTCAGTCCATATTTCGCTTGACATTTTATTTTCCTCCTTTGAATAGAAAATTAGAGATAAAATTATCTTATAAACATTGCTATAATAGAAAATATATTTGGCAGCTTATTTGCTTCTCTGTCTATGTAATCTTCTTTTTCTCTTTTCCTTTCTAAGCCTCTTTCTCTGCCATTTCCAACGCATCTGGCGTTTTTTCTTCCATCTTCTGCTGCTTCGTTTCATGAAAAAGATAAAAGAAGGAGGTTTTTAAAGCTTGCTTTTTCCAGTTGAGCAGGTTTCAAGTTCTTCTTCTATGGAAGCCATTATTTAGTTTAGCATTTCCCTTAAAAAACCAAATTCGTTAGACAAACACTGGTTTATTGGGAGGGAGGCATCAATTCTGATTTTTGGGAATCTAATCATTTCATATAAATTTAATAAGCGATTATAAACTGATGAGATATAATTTTTATACCCTGCTAACATTTTTTCCTGCTCTCTGCTAGGGAGGTTTTCTACCCTTTTAATGTATCTTCTTTTTCTTCTTCCCCAGGATATTTCAGGAGTAATATCCAGGAAGATTATTCCTGTATTTAATTTTTCCAATAAAGAACAATAGTCATCAAAATAGGACCTTATAGGTATATGGCGCATAGATGCGTGAGATAGAGTAAAAATATTGGATTCATCAAAATAACACCTATTTTCTATTCCTTCTTGAAGCTGACTCATTCTTCTTAAGTCTAGTTCTATTGCTTCTATTTCATCTAGCCGAGTTATCGAAACTGCCCCTTTAAGTGAATATTTGCTGTTGATAATGGCTCTTCCTTCTTTAAAGAAACAAAATTCCATATCCTCGTCAAAAACAGGATTTTTTCCCTGTTCTCTTATTAGTCTTATGGCTGTTGTTTTTCCTGCTGCCTGCGGGCCCGCTATAATTAAATAACAGGATTTTCCCATAGAGATTAAAAGGAAAATATACTCTTATCTTTTTTCAATATTATTTTTATTCGGTATATTCTGCAATATTGAAAATATTTTATCCCTTAGGTTGTGAAGAAAAGTCATGAACTCGTTCCTTCTTGTTGAAGAAGGTGAGCAGAATTTACAGTACTCATCTGGAAGTTTAGCTAACGCCTTTAGTCTTTTTTCATTAGTCCATAATTCCCTGAAAGAATTTTCAAGTAAGTTTCCATAAGGTTCCACTTCGTAGTAAGTTCTGTGCCCACAGGCATAAAGATTGCAATCCGGACCAATACATGCCCAAAAATGTTGGTTGAAGCATTTTCTTCCACAGGAATAAAATGCAGAGTCATCTTCTTCTATCTCTTTTTTAGAATATTCAGATATAACTTTAAACTTCTTAGTCTGGAGTTCTTGGGATTTTTTAAGCTTGGCTGTTATACTATCAGAAATCCGGTGTATCCCTTTTGGATTTGTGAAATCAACCCTAAATCTGATTTCATCTACATTTAAATCTCTCATTAATCTGGTTGCAGGAACTATCTCATGATAATTTTTTTCTCCTATCACATAGCCAATAATGACTTTTAAATTTCTTTTTGTTTCTTCTCTTTTTTCTAGAAGTTCCCTTATGCTATCTATAGTCCTATGAAAACCAGGTTTCCCTTTCAATTTTATAAAAGTTTCTTCAGAACCGCAATCTAGGCTTAATCTCAATGTATCTGCTTCTAGTATGTAATCTAAATACTTTTTTCCGTCTAGCTCTTTATCTAACCATAAGCCATTTGTAAAAAAAATAACTTTTTTCCCAAGTTTCTTAAAAAGATGTATTGCATATAAGGAGACAGGGTTGACAAGGGGCTCTCCGGTTGTCCCGCATAATTTCACTACCTCTATTTCAAATCCGTTTTCCCTGAAACCCTCTATTTCATTTGCTATTTTATTAATCTCCTTTATCCCTATTTTGTTGGGTATTCTCTTACTAGTAAGGGCATTACCAAAACAATGTTTGCATCTTAAATTGCAAGAAGAACTTGGCTGTATTTCTACTTCATATGGCGGAACAATCTTTCCATGGAAGATAGCGTCCATTCTTTTTTGATGTTCCTGCAACAATTGCCTCTCATAGTCACAAGGAGGTTCTCCCCTGTTCAGAAAATCTCTAAACCTTTTTTGGTTTTCTTTCGGATATCCTTTTAGTTCTATAGCTCTCGCTAATACAGGTGTTCCCATTTTTATAAAAAATTAAGGCAGGTTTTGCCTGCCAGTAAAATCTAAATTTACTTTTCTAAAACAACCTCTAATTTTCCTGTCTCTATTGTCGGAGTTCTTTCTGAGCAAGTTACTATTTGTTTTGTTTCTTTAGCAAATGTTTTATTTCCTGAGTAAGCACAACCATCATTGCATATGTATGGTAAAGATGCGATAAGCGTAGCTGCTGCAATATTCCTTATTGTCTTGTAAACTTCCATTTTTTACCTCCTATAAAATTTATTTATGTCATAAGAAATGCCGTAGAGAACTTAACACTTGCCAATATTTTTTTTATTCGAGATATTTGCGAATATTAGAGAATAAGCAGGATATTCTGTATATTGAAGAAGACTTAAATGAAAGTTTCATTAGCTTTTTCTTCTAATAATACACATGTCATGAAAAATAATGTCAGGTAGTTTAGTTATCCATTAACAATATTTTTCTTATTCCATATATATTCCTATATATTCAATATTGTATATATTGAGAAAAGATTTAAATATATTCGCACATTATTTATTATGTTTAATATATCTGCAGACTCTGGGGGAATATGATAAAATGAAGAGAAGGATAATAAGGCAAGGGCATAATACTCTTACAATGACTCTGCCTTCTGAATGGGTTAAGAAGTTAAACTTGAATCCGGGAGATGAAGTAGAAGTTGCTGAAGATGCTTCTTCCTTAATTGTTGGAGGGAAACAGAATGGAAAACTAAAGACTACGAGCATTGATATAGACGGATTAAGTGTGCCAATGCTCTGGAGATTTTTCCAGTCTGCTTATAGAGAAGGTTATAATGAAATAAAGCTGGTGTATGATGCAAATAAAAAATCCTATGAGGGCGCTTATGATTATTATGCTTCTCATTTTGAATATGCAAAACTAGGAGAAAAACACCCCGAAAAGCCAGCTTTTGACATGATTTCTGAGCTAGTGAATAGGTTTATAGGTATGGCTTTGATAGATCATGGGGATGGCTATTGTATAATAAAAGAAATGGGGGAGCTTACAGCAAAGGAATTTGACAATTCTTTAAGAAGGGTTTTCCTGCTTATTCTTGAGCTGTTTGATAAAGTAATATCACTTATCCGGGAGAATAAGACGGGAGATATAAGTATTTGTAAGACTCTTCATGCAATGGACGTTAATGTTGATAGATTCATAGATTATTGCTGTAGAATTAACAATAAGATACACGACACAAGCTTCCAGAAAAACAAGCCCGCTATGTTCTCTACTCTGTTTTTGCTCGAATTATTAAGCGATGAGTTTAAGTACATTGGAAGGCATTTGGCAAAGTCAAAAAAGAAAGTAGATGAAGTAAGTTCTTTTGCAGAAACAATTAAAAAACATTTTGAAATGTACTACCACCTTTTCTATAAGTTTAACAGAGTAGATGCAATTAAATTCGGACAAAATGATTTCAGGATTTATAATGATCATTTCAAGTGGAGAGAGTCTTTGAACAAGGATGCTGACAGCATAAGAGGGCATTTAATGCAGATCAGCAAGTTTGTATTCTGCCTGATGGAATTGAGGATAGAGATGGAGTATTAAGAGCGTTTATTTTTAAAGTATTCTTTGGCTTTTTCTAATTCTTCTAGAGAGCCTATATCACACCAGAATTTATCTGTGAGATGCCCATAAACCTTGCTTTCTTTATGCAAGAAGCGCAGTACTTCCCCAAAATGATCTAAATTCTGGAATTCATGGTTTTTTATTTTTTTAATATCCTGCTTTTTAAGTAGGTAGCAGGCAGTTGAAAATATGCTGCTTATAGGTTTTTCAGGCTTTTCCTCATAAAAAATTATCTTGTTATTTTTATCCAAAATAATGTGGTTGTATTTTTTAATCAGCTCTTTGTTCTTTGTTTTTATCAAGAAAGTTGAACTTGAGTCTTTTTGATTTGACAATTTTATTAATTCGTTCAGGTTAAATTCAAATAAATTGTCAGAGGCTATTAAGAATAAGTCATCCTCTTTTATAAATTTCAAGGCAAATTTAATGTCGGAAATAGCGCCTCTCTTTTCATATTCGTAGTTTATTCCGTTGTTGAGTATTTTTATCTTAAACCTGCTGTTTTTTTTGTAACTGTCAAGCCATTCCAGGAATTCTGTATAGAAGCGATTATTGCTTGAAATGTAAATATTTTCAACATTTTCGACTTCTTTAATTTTTTCTATTATATGCTCAATTAAGAGCTTTCCATTTATCTCAATTAGGGCTTTGGGAGTGTCCCTTGTTAATGGGTAGAGTCTTGTTCCAAATCCTGCAGATAAAATTAGGGCTTGCATTTTAGGACACCTTTTTATTTACTTTCCTCTAATATATTTTTTAAAGAGGATTCTGGGTCGTATTCACGACCTTTATTTATCTCTTCCCTCCAATTGATTTTCCTAAATTCAGCAGCTATGTCGCCCGGAAACTTATCAACAACGTCTATCCCTACTATTTCATACATCGCAGGCATGTTAACCCTTGGAACAATGCTTGCAATTACTGGAGCAATACTTCTTCCAAGGGGTGAACTCTTGAATACTATGTTGACGTTTTGAATAGCCAAATTAGAAACATAGTGTTTTAGAACCCTATCTGCCAAGTGGGCAAATAATCTTATATCCTCTTCTTCTAGTTTGTGTATTTCATACTTGCCGTTAAAATGAAGATCCAGTTGATACTGCCCTTTTGGAGTCCATGGAGCTATTACTCTAACCTTCTCATCCCCATCGTCTTTATTTAATATCAGTTGTTGTTCTTCAAGTTCTTCGTAGTATAGGTTTAATCTGTTTTCAGTTACTTTTTCTTTTATCATCACTATCTCCCATCCATATTGTGTATGGATATGGGGGATTGTTTGGCCTGCTAGTCTTCCTAGATTAAGCCCTACAACCATTCTTGGCAAGTCAGTTGTCCTTAATGGTTCTTCTATGAATCTTTTCCCTAATTCAATAGTTGCTTTTAATCCATAGTATAACTCTTCTCTTCTTATATCTTCTAATTTGTAGATATGAAACTTTTTTTTCCTTATTTCTCTGTCATCGTGCCATAACATTATAACCCTCTGATCATAAGGCAGAAAAGGGTCTGCATTGGGAAAATTTGCTACTTTTCTATCTAACAAAAATTCTAATGTTGGGTTGTTCTTTAGTTTTTCAGGGTTGCATAATCTGCATTCTTCTACTCCTCCAGGGAGATCTTCATTTGGCTGCTGTCTAGGGGCATTTACTCTTTGTGCACGCCTTCTTGATAGTGCAGTAGGCCTTGGATTTAATATGTCTGTGTGATAAAAAACTCCTGCAGGATATTCATTTTCAAATAATGTTAGCATATTATCTTTAGGCATTAGAAGAACTTAATTCTTGTCCCTATTTTTCCCTACTGCCTTGTGTGATATACAAAAAATAATGAGAATAGTGATGAATATTCAAAGGAGCGATTCTTCTAATGCGCTCATGGCCTCTATTTTTGCAGAGGAGTCTGGCTCTTCAGCCTCCCTTGAAAAACATTCCCTGCCGCATGGAGTAAACTTTAATTGGCTTATTTTAAGATGCTCCTGCAGGGCAAGTTCTGCCTGGAATCTTCCAATTTGCGAATAGGTTGTCTGATGATAAGTCCCCTGAATTATTTGTCCGCTTCTGTCTTTTCCATAATGACTAGAAACAGAAAGCTCTCCTCCTAAGTCATTTATTTTAGCTTTGCCTTTTGAAGTCAGCTCCAGATAAGTTTCTATGAAGCTGTGAGGCCTTAAAACATAAGTCTTTTCTTCAGAGAAAAATGGAGCTTCTCTGTTCTCCTGTCTTTTAATCTCTATAGTTATTAAACTATTTAGGGGTTTTATGCCAAGCTTCATCCTTTCTTTTTCACTGCCTAAGTGCTCGTTAGCTTCTTTAAAGAACTCTTCAATTCTTTGGAGTTCAGATTCTCTAATTCCTATAATATGCTTCCTGTAATTCCTTTCTCCGAGAATGTCCCTTAATCTTCTGTCTCTGCTGGCAAAATACAGCATGAGCTTAAATTTTTGGTCATACTCCCCCACAACCACATCCCGCTCAAATGCCACCATTTGGTCTGGACTCTCTTCTGGCGTGTCAGAAGAATCTTCGTATCTGCTTGGAATGGGCCTCCAGGAAGTATCTTCTGCTTTCTTGCCAGATTCTCCTGTCTGGATATCAAATCTGGGAGTATTAAACCTCTTGCCGCATATGTCTCTTTGCCTGTTAGTTAAAAAAAATGTTGGTTTATTTTTTACAGCCTCCATTTTTTATCGGGACTCAACTATCGAAGTTAATTTTTGAGAATTATCTTTTCTTGTTTTAATCTCCAGGCTTGTTGGAGCAGGCTTGTGTATTCTTTCAAGTTCCGGAGTGCTTCTTATTGCTCTTATCAAGACTTGTGCAGTGCAATTAGGCTCGTTTTCGCATTCCTGGCTGTAGCTGTCTTTTCCGCATTCATGCTGCGGCAAAGGATTTCCCGAACGAATAATCCCTGGCTCTGGCTTATTTTCTGCGTAGAAAGTTATACATGTATCTTCCTCTCTAATTTCAAGACACCAATAATTTACCCATCCAATATACTTTTGTTTCATGAATAATTCAGTTAAAATTTAGCCTTAATTCTTGTCAATATTTTTCTTGTGTTCTACATGTTACCCTATTTTCACTAGTGTAAATAGTGAAAAAGTTTTAAATATAGTGAAATATTGTATATAGTATGAAACGAAGGATAATTAGACAAGGGCACAACACTCTTACAATTACTCTTCCTTCAGATTGGACAAGAAAGTTTAATTTAAATGCCGGAAGCGAGATAGACTTGATTGAAAGGGAAAATGGATTGTTTATTTCCACTGAAAAAAACGGGGAGAGCAAAAGGGCTGAGTTTGATATAACTGGAATGGATATTCCTACAATATGGAAGTATTTTATGGTAGTATATAGAGAGGGTTATGATGAAGTATTAATTAGGTTTCCTAAGGATATCAAATTAGAAACTCCTTACAAATTCCTGACTCAGCACAGGCTTGATATGAGATATGGAAAAGAAAGAGAAAAACAGACAATACTTTCTGCTTTACAGGGATTTGTAGCCAGATTTATTGGCTATGAGATAGTAGAGCATGGAAAAGACTACATTATTGTTAGGGACATGGGAGAATTGACAAGCAAGCAGTTTGATAATTCCTTAAGAAAAATCTTCCTTATTATTCAGGAGATGGCAGAAGAAACCTTAGAAGCTATAAAAGACAACGATCCCAGCATCCTGATGCAGATACACGATGTTGACGTTAACTTGGATAAGTTTCATGACTATTGCATAAGAATCTTAAATAAAACAGCAAACAAAGAAACAAGAAAATCCGCGCTTCTTTTTTCCACGCTGTACATCCTGGAGCTTGTTGGAGATGAGTTTAAGAATATTTCAACTCACATGATTTATGATACCCCTAAAACCAGGCTTAAGAATATATTAGATCTTGCAAAGTCTACAAAAGAACAGTTGGATGTTTATTATGACTTATTTTACAAGTTTGACAAAGCCAAGATAAGTAAACTTTCAGAAATTGACAGCAAAACTTATCTTAAAGTACCTGAAATGTACAAGAGAGCTACTGAAGCTGAAAAAGAAGTCTACCATCATTTAAGGATGATAGGGAAATACATAAATGCTCTTCTTGAATTAAGAATTGAGATGGAATACTGAAATATATTTTGCATATTGAAAATGCTTAAATATAAAGAAATCTAAGCAATTTTAACTAAGATGGGAAATAAATTTTATTTGGGTTTTGATATTGGCGGAAAAAGGGTAAGAGGTGTTATAGCAGACAGTGAAGGACAATTTGAAGAAAATCATGTTATTAAAGAAGACGGCGACAGGAAAAACGGCCCTTTGGGAATAAGCAGCCAACTAATAAGAATTGCTAAAAGGTGTTCTGATTTAAGAGGAATTTCTCTTGAGGATATAACTACATCAGCAATATGTTCTGCAGGTCCGCTGGACATGGAAGAATTTGACGGATGTATTAAAGATTCAACCAATATTAAGTTTCCAGAAGTTGATGATTTAAATCTAAACGAGTTGCCTGGGGGCTGGGTTTACGATGGGCATCCTTTAGTTGTTGAAGACTCTATTAAAACTACAGAAAGTGGAAAGAAGTTTAGGCATGTTTGTATTCCTTTAGTTGATCCAGTTAGTAAGGCTATTGGAAAAAAACCTATTTAGGAAATGATGTTAATATCGCAACAATAGGCATTGTTATTTTTGGTGAAGGGAAAGACTATGGAGATCCTAATGACATGAAATATACTGTAGTTGGTACTACCCATGGGGCGGGTTTTGGGGCTGGTGTCTGGACAAGAAGAGGGATTTTATGGGGAGTTGATGAAAATGCTGCTGAATGCGGGCATCTTAAGATTTTTGATAAAGGGTCGAAATGCGGCTGTCCAAATGAAGGATGTGCTGAAACTCTAGGGTCTGGAACTGGTGTAGAGAATAATGCCAGAACAAAAATAGTAATGTATAGGTTTGAGTCAGATGTTTATAAGAGAGCAAAAGAACTCGCTTTAAAGTCTGTTAGCTTGGATGAAATCAAAAAAAATCCATTTATCCCCTTAAATTTTGTTGATGCTAAATTGGTTTTTGATGTTTACAACAGCAATTCTAAAGATAGAGTAGCAAGAGAGGTTGTTGAAGAAGCCGGGAATGCAATAGGGAGAGCATACGGGGCGATTGCTTGTTTTTATAATCCATTCTTTATAGCAACTTTTGGTGGCTTGATGAGTAATTGGGGTTTATTAGAGGACAGGATTAATGATGAGATGAGAAGAAGTTGTAATGTCAGAGTTCCAGATGTTTTTGTTACCCGATTGGGAGAAGACGTTGGATTACGTGGAGCTATTGCTAGAGCGATGGGTTATGGAGAGTAACTTCACTATCTTTCTTATTCTTAAATATATAAGATAGTAAATATATTGGTAAAAGTTAAGTTTTAGTTTTTTGATTGAGTTTTATGGCAAAGTTAACAGAAGAAGTATCCTTGGAAAAAGAACTGGGATTTCCTTTTTTCTTTAATCCAGAAACTCTGGAAACAAGATGTGGTGAGGGAGTAAGTCTTGGAGAGCCTTGGTTTAAGACTCTTGCCATATGGAGGAGTTTGAAGCTGGCTTATAATTGCACTGATGAAGAGGGGAATATAACAAAACAGCCTAATTTGGAGCAGTATAGAAATCCTCATTCTATTATTTATTCTGGCAGAAGAGGTGTTTATTGGGATAATGATCAGTTATGGGATTTGATTAAACAAAATAAAATCAGGCCCGACATAACCTTGCTTTTTTCAGGAACAGTCGCAGATGAGCTTATAAGAACAGAAGGGCACGAGCATCTCTCTAATTTTCCTGAGATTTATGAAACAGTTTATGGAAGAGGCGGCTATCTTTTGTTTAAGTCAGATGGAGACGAGGTTAAGGATGTTATGTTTGTTGTTTCAGAAAAAGGAGACCATGTTGTTTTTCCTCCAGGTTATAAGCATATAAGCGTGAATATAGGAGAAACTCCTCTTGTGATGACAGATTGGGTAAGCACAGAAGCGAGTCCTAATTTTGATTATATAAGAAAACATAATGGGGGGCCTTACTGGGTTGTTAAAAAAGAAAAAAGAGGCAAAAAAGATGGAGTATACTCTGATAAGAATCCAAGGTACAAGAAAAATACAAAATTAAGAGTAATCAAGCCTGCAGACGAAGTGGAATTGTCTCACGGGATTAAAATAAAAAAGGGAGAGCCTATGTTTAATTTAGTTAAAAATGGACATATTGAAGCATTGGATTTTTTAAATGACGCTTCTGACAGAGATTTTTATAAAAAAGCTTTTGTTCCTCTTTAGCCAACATAAGAGGGTGTTGGGAACTTTTTGTTTAACCTCATAAGTTCGCTTATTATTTCTATAGATTCTTCAGATAATGCATGCTCTAACTTATGGGATTCTTCTAATGCTTTTTCTTCATTATGCCCAAGAACTTTTTCCACAAATTGTTTAATTATAAAATGCCTGTCAAAAAGCTTTTCAGCTTTTCTTTTGCCTTTTCCTGTGAGAAAGATTTTAGAGTATGGCTGTATTTTTACAAGATTTTCTCCTGCCAGTTTTCTTAGCATTTCTGAGACACTTGGCTTGGAAATTCCTAGCTCTTTTGCTATATCAATGCTTCTAACACCTTTCCCTTCTTCAAACTCGTAAATTATTCTTAAATAATCCTCCCTTTTTTTCTTTTCCATAAGTTAGGTATACCTAACTTATTTATAAATATTCCTGTTTGAAGAAAGGTTTTTAAAGGAGACTATTTTTCAGAACTCATGCAAGTGTTTAGATATTATTATGGGAATTATAGCGGGAAGGTAGAATTTCCTTATAGTGTGACTTATCATTTTAATGGTCAAAATAATGAAAGAGCAGTTGCAGATGTTCAGACTTTTCCTTTGCGCATAAAAGTAGATGGCAAACTATGCGAAAAACTTCTTTCTTTGAGTTCAGAACAAGAATCAATTGAAAAAATTATAGGGAAGTCCAAGTTTAAAGTTGAGCTTAGAGGAAAAAATAATAAAGATTCTAAGAATAAGGCAAGAGGCGCGATTAATAAGGTTTTATTGGGAAGGACAAAAGCACTAATAAGCAAAGGCTATTTTTCTTTAAGTAAATAAGTTTATAAATTTTCTTTTCTAATGACTTTCATAGCCCCGTAGTGTAGCGGTCAAGCATCACACGCTCTGGCCGTGTGGACCCAGGTTCGAATCCTGGCGGGGCTATATACCTTTTTGGCACCTTAGAGGGCCATGGCTATTTTTTGGCGAGTTTCCAAAGAAGATTAAAAAGGAAAATAATTTAATTTAAGTTCTTTATAAATTAAAAGAGTATCATAGTCTGGGAATAATAAAATAAAAAATTTACAAACTGCTATCTGCTCAGCTTTTCAATCTTTGCCCTTATTCTCTTAACATCTTTTTCATTAATCTTTGATAAAATTTCTTTTGACTTGCTGAGGAAGTAAGAAGCGTTGCTCATTATAAAGTCAATATCTTCTTTAGAAACGATTTTATCAACATAATATTGCGAGGTGTTTCTTGCATCAAATGCTTTGTCTATAATCTTAAAATCTTCTTTTGAATAAAAATCATTAAGAACACTTTTCATAAATTCAAGTGTGCAAGTATGAATCTCGCATTTTACTCCAATTTTCATAAGAATTGCATAAAGCGAGTAGTACATAGAATAATAACAAGCAGAAATAGCAAATTGCATGTTTAAGCCTTTCTCGCGATTCATTGTCCCGATTGCAGCTTCTGCCATTTCAATATAACCCTTAGAAAGATTTTCATTAGGCTCAATTAACTGAATTCCCTCTTTCTTGCCACAGCACCATTTTAATGTTACCATATTAATTCAACAAATTCCTCAACTCCTTTGAGTACAATATGATTTTTTATAACCTCTTTCACAAAAACATCTTCCTTATTAATCTTTTCTTTGCTTGACTTAACAATATTTATTTTTATTTTGTAAAGATTTTCCAAATCTTCAGTATCTTTTATGCTTCCAATAACAAAAACATCTAGATCTGACTCTTTATTACTTGTAAAATTAGCATAACTTCCAAAAATAACAAGTATCCCATTTGCTCTTTTTTCTAAAGCATAAAAAAGGTCTTTTAATTTGCTGTATTTTTGAATAAACCTATTTTTCCTTGCTATTTCAAGCATCTTCATAATATCTTTAATCTGAGGATTTAGCATATTAAGAAAATAGTATTTATTCTTGCCTTCTGTTGAATATTTTAAAACCCCTTCTTTCTCAAGCTTATTAAGCATATTGGAAACTGTTTTTTGGTTCATTTTAAGCTTATTTGCAACCTGCCTTCCATAAATCTTCTTATTATAGTCAAGGCAAAATTCTTCTAAAATATTAAGCGTCTTATCATTAAGTATCATATTACTCATATGAGTAATAAAGTATTTATAAATCTTTCCATCTTCATATTCCTATTCTTGAGAATAGGGGTATTTTTAAAGCTAAAGGGCTATTGGGCTCTAATCTAAATTTAAGGTAAGCTCGTAGTCCTTGAAGGTGCCAGAATGGTGTAGGTTTCTGGCGGGGCTATTTTATTTTCATTAATAAGGTTTTGAATTTTGATGTTCTGGTGAAAACCTCATAAAAAGTATGTTCTAGAAGATAAATATAAAATTAGATTGCAATAACCTGCTGCCTTAATCAAGGAGTTTAAATTTTATGTTTGGTATAATTATAAACTAAAATATAAGCATTTCACTAGATCCTATTTTGAGTCTTGTAGAAAGTTTGATAAGTAAAAACCACCCCTAGTTATTATTGCAAAACAAAAAGAGGTGGTTTAAATGAAAAAGTCCAATAAGTATAAAAAACTTATCAATCGGACTAAGGGGAT
>Ga0172362_10000867_pt1 | contig 25514 bp, 29 predicted proteins | sample LakKivs1_kivu2a2_FD_114534 | JGI IMG/M metagenome (GOLD analysis project Ga0172362, IMG submission 114534) | Sediment microbial communities from Lake Kivu, Rwanda - Sediment s1_kivu2a2 | ecosystem: Environmental > Aquatic > Freshwater > Lake > Sediment | place: Rwanda: Western Province, Lake... | reverse complement strand
GTGTTTGTTGTTTGTTGGGCCAAAGATATGGCAACAATTCAAGACACAATAATAAATTCGACCAATGCGCCTAAATTGGGGTATGAATAGCGTTAAACCTTCGACAAAGTATTTATATCGGTGCCAAATGGTGGTGCAATACGGGGTTAATGGTCAATCCATCACGCTATCAGGTGCGCAATGAATGAGCGCGGGCAATGTGGGGTAATGATGGCAGCGCGGCACGTCCTAAACCATGCACCAAAAGAAAAGGTAAAAAAGTTGGGCGGAAAGTTTTGAAACAGTACCCCGGGGCGAGCAAAAAAAGTCCGTTTTCCTTTTGGGGAGTAGGAGTGTATATGGGGGTATAACCCCAACTCTCTCCTTCCGTCAGATATTTTTACATCCCCATCTCTCTCCATCTACGATTATTAAAAAAGTCTCACTCCAATTTATCGCATTCAGATAGGGCTGCTACAATTAGCGCGATTGGCGCGGCTGCTATTTTGAATATGGTTGCTACTTTAGTTTTCATGGTTGCGATTGATTAGGCCTGTAAATAATGTGTTTTTTGTGTGCGTTTTGAAGTGCTGCGCGAAGGAACTCGACTTTATCTTTGGGTCTTTTGTTTTCGGCTTCGAGTGCTGATTTGTGCCTCTGAATATTTTGTATATCTGTCCTGATTTGTTCAAGGGCAGCTACTACTTGTTTGGTTTTGTGTTTTGTCATGGTTGTTGTTGTTCGATTAGTTTCATAACCCAAGCGGTAGTTTCTTTACTCAGCCCGCTAATGTCAACGAGTATTCCTTTTTTATTAAGTTTTCGGCATTTAATTCTTTTTTTTCTAAGGAGTTTTAATTTTTCACTTTTTGTCATGGTAGTTCATCTTTTTCAATTATTGGTTCCCACCCAACCACTTTTACTCCGCTACCCATAACGGGTACACCGTCTAAGTCGTTAAGGATGATGGGTCGGTTGATGAAGTGCGGTGGGTTGTGCGGTATTTTCCCTCCTTGTGTTAGTTCATATTCGAGGTTGAGTATTTTTTCTGCAAGCACTTTAGGGTGTTGTTGTATCAGTTCTTCGTATCTACGGCATTCTTCGAGGTGGTATGAGTGCGGGTTGTGTTCTTGGTTTTCTTCAAGTTCGGGGCTTCCGAAATAACATTCTGCGCTAAGAGTGTTTGCAGGGAAGTTTCCGTTGATAGCGTCTTGTACTGATTTTGGTACTTGGTCACTGGTTAGTACGGAGAGAAGTGTTCTGTCATTTTGTTCTGCTTTAAGGACGTAGGGTAGGTATAGGTAATCTACGCCACCGTGATTAATCAGGTTGAAGTTTCTTATGAATGCGGCCTGTTCTTGGGTTATTTCGATTTTTACATTGTTCATGGCTTTGGTTCCTCTTTAATAGTGATGGTGATTTTGTGTGAGATTAACGGGAAGAACGGTGTTGGTGCGTTATCGAAATGCACGGTTGTTGAGTATTCGGGCTTTTTTTTGAATGAGTCGAGGTTAATTTTCTCTATGACGTCTTTTTCAAAGGCGTTTTCGGGAGTAAGTTCGATTGTGGTTTGCGAGTTTTCGATGATGACTTTTGCTTTCATGGTTTGAGTATTTTTATGGCATATCTGCCTATTGTGAGTGGCTTTGACTTTCCTATCCTTTCTGAGAATGGCGGCTCTATAATGTCGTTGTTTCTGAAATAAAGCCCGTATCGGTGTATTTTGAACCATGCCATGCCTTTTGTGAAGGCTATTGTGAAGGGGACGTATAGGAATCTAATGCAGACGTGTACCTGCTCGTCATTTGAGTAGTTTGAGTATTTGAAGGCGCGAATCATTTTTTTGTAACTATACACTTGCTCTGGTGTAAGCGGGTGTTTCATATATACTTCTGTCCATTCTTTTACTACACCTTCCCTTTGTTTAAACAACCTATTGTATTCCTCCGTTGTCATGTCTCTTGCCCCGTCTGTTTTCACATACTTGTTGTAGAAGTACACGAGGTCATTTGCGCATTTTTCAATTTCTTGTAAATCTGCTTTCAATAACGCTTCTTTTCGTTCTTGTGGTGTCATCACTGTATCGCTTTAAGTGAATTGAGGAAAAGGATAAACTCGGTTTCGGTGACTTTACCTTCGAGGAAAAGCGTAGTTGCCCGGTGTGCTTTTCGTGTGATGTGGGTGGTTGGTGAAGTTGGCGGTTGGTTTACGAGGTCGAGTATTGTCATTGGTTGTTGTAGTAGTAATATGGTATTGACTTGTTTGATTACGGGGTTTGTGTAGTCGGTGGTCATGGTTCAACTTTTGGCTTATTGTTCGGGTCTGTAACAGCATCCCAAACAGCCTTTGTTGCGGCTTTCTGAGATATTACAAGGGTTATTCTCTTTTGATTGTTCACAAAGCGTAGTTTGCGGTCAAACGGCCCGATATACTTGAAGTATTCGGTGGTTGTTACTTGTTTTCCGTTTCGTGTTGATGTGTATTTGAGTAGTAGCGTTTCACCGTAAATAAAGTTTATGAGTTTCAATGACGCTTTGCGATTTTGTTCATCTTCTCCACTACCTTCATGGCGTCCGCGTTATCCATGTGCTTTTGCGCTACTGCAATAATGTGGCTTTCCATGAGGTTGATTACTTTGAGTTGCATCCCTTCGTAGGTATTTGGATAAAAACCCGCTTGATTGGTGGCGTAGTAACTTACGAAAGATACGTCATAATCGGGTTGCTTTGTTACGGGGTTGAAGTTCTCTATGATTGTAAATATTCCTTCGAGTAGGTCAATGATGCCAGCTTGAACGTGTACTTCTTCAATCAAGCCGCAAAGGTTGATGATGATTTCTTTGTTTTGGTCTTTGATGGGGGTCATTAAATGCATTTATTTTCCGCAAATGTGAGGTATAACCCCGCTTTGGTAAATGCAAGAAATGTTAAAACCCATTAACCCTTTTTAACAAAGTGAGCGCACGTCTGTAAGTAGTTTTGCGGGTATGAAAGACGAAATAATGGTTTTCCGTTCAGCAATGAAGTCGGTAGCGCGAAAACACCCAAAGAAGCAAATTACGGGTGAAATGGTGATTACGGACGTTAATACAAGGTGCTACATTTATGTTGGTGATAAGTGCGAAATATCTTCATTTGGCCGAAACACAAGTGATGCGCTTATCGAACTTGTCGAAATTACCCTCAACTTGTACTTGGTTGAGAAGGACGCAAAGCGACCTTGGTGGAAACGGATTTTAGAAGTGTAAATTCCCTCCTTTCAAAATACTGCGCTTCAAGCTAATTTTAACGAGTTGGCTTTTTTGCGACTTGAAGATTGTGAACGTGTTTACCTTTATTCCGGTAATTGCAGTAGGTACTACAATTTCTCTAATGGTTCATTAACCCTTGCTTGGAAACGTCTAAGCAAGGGTTTTTGTTACATTTGCCAAAATTCAATACAATGACTAAAGTAAAATTAGGCCGACAAGTCGAAGTCGAAAACACCGAAAGAACATTCGGAAGCGCAGACAAGTACACAATGGTATGGATGGAAGATGCAACGGGTGACGTTGAAGAACCATTCTTGTTCACGGACGTTGAAATTCAAGTAGCGAGAGAACGCGCAAGAAAGAACCCCGAGGACATTAAACGTCAAAGCGCGTTGTGGAACCTGTTTACATGATTACATTTGCATTATGGCAAAACAAAGAACACCACAGGTAGAGGAAGCGAAAGTTGAGGCTACCGTAGAAACAAAGGTTGAGCAAGTTGCTCCCGTTAAAGAAGTTGTTGAAGCACCGGTAACGGAAAGACCCTCACCCACACCGACATCGGTTAGGCCGAATGGAATTGGTGAGGACGGCCTTGCTGTAATCAAATCGGTAAATGACATTTTCGCAACGCTTTCAAGTAAGCAGTCAGACCCACGACTTGACAGGGCTTACAAAAATGCGTTGGCGAAGAAAGATGCGTTTGTTTCATCATTGCAGACGTACTTCCTTATTGGAGGGAAGTGAAATAGTGATTGGTTTTTAATTGAGAAGGCCGTGACTTAACCGTTACGGCCTTTTTTGTGTACTTTTGTGCCAATAAATTACAATAATCTATGAATTTGAACCAAGGGTATATCCCAAAAGACGTGCATTTCAAAGAGGAAGCACGAAAAAAGCTGATTTCAGGTGTTCGCAAACTTTCACAAGCGGTTAAGAGTACGCTTGGTCCGGGTGGAAACACGGTTATTATCGAAAGCCCTCAATTATTGGCGGGGTTGACCGTTACCAAAGACGGTGTTACGGTAGCGAACAATACAGACCTTATTGACCCCGTAGAAAACATTGCTTGTAAGATTGTAAAAGAGGCTGCTCAAAAGACGGCTTTGAGTGCGGGTGACGGGCCTCAACCGTTGTGGTCAAAAATTTTGACACCTACGGGATGGACTACAATGGGTGAAGTCAAGGTAGGTGACGTTATTTGCGGCACAAAAGGCACTGCTCAAACCGTACTTGGGGTGTTTGACAAGGGTGAGTTAGATTTAAGTGGACTTCGTTTCAAAAGCGGAAAGCAAGTAGATTGTTCGTTAAATCACTTATGGACGGTGAGGTTGGAACATAAAGGTTATAGGTATGATTACGCGCCTACAACACCACAGATTGAAGTGTGTTTGTTTTTGAAAACAACCAAGTCAATCACGATTGCCACAATAGACATTGAAACCGCTTTACGGACGGGGCTAAAAGTTTCAATCGTTGGTTGTGGGGAAAAGTACAATCAAATTGAAGAAGTTGATGAGGTGGTTTGGACGGTTAAAAAAGCCCCTATGCGTTGTATCAAAGTCTCAAACAATGACCACTTGTACATCACAGACGGCTACATTCCAACCCACAACACAACTTCGTCAGTAGTCCTTGCGGAAGCCCTTGTAGTTAAGGGTGACGAACTAATAAACGGTGATGAAATTCACGTTCTCAAAGAACTCAACGACCTTACGGAAAAGGTGTGTAACCATTTGGTGAAAAACTCAAAACCGCTTACAGCAAAAAGAGTAAGGCAAATCGCAACTATTTCGGCCAACAACGATGAAAAGGTTGGAAAGGTGATTGGTGATAGTTACAACAAGATTGGCAACAAAGGCGTTGTGATGATTGAGAGAAGTGACGATGAAAAAACGTATGCCGACATTATTAAAGGTATCCGAATGAAAACAGGGTACACCGACCGTTCATTCATCAACAACTATGTGAAAGACGAATGGATTGCCGAAGACGCTTGGGTGCTTGTAACCGATAATGACATTAGCACATTGCAGCAAGTGTTGAAGGTGTTGGAATACATTGGTGCATTGAAAAAGCCACTTGTGATAGTAGCCCCTTGTTCGGCAAACTTCGTAGCCTCGATGGTAGCGAACATGAACGCGGGGAACATACAAGTGTGCATTGTTGAACCACCGGAGTTTGGTGCAAAGCGTCACGAAATCATGCAAGACATTGCATTTGCTACGGGTGCTACGTTCTTCGCTAAGAAAGGCGGAATGGACATTACTATGATTGATGCAAAACACCTTGGTCAAGTGAGTAAGGCTGTTGTAGGGCATGACTACACAATCTTCACCCCAAGCGGTGCTTTCATGGACGAGGATAAAGTCGTGCTTCTTGATAGACGAATTGAGGAAATCGAAGCGTCTATCAAAGCCGCAAGACGGGAGGTTGATAAACGCGGATTGAAAGAAAGGCTTGCTTGCCTTGTTGGAGGGATTGGTGTGATTAAAGTAGGCGGCAAGACCGAAATGGAGTACCGTGAACTCTATGACAGGGTAGATGATGCCGTACAAGCCGTAAGAGCTGCAAAGCAAGGTATTGTGAGTGGTGGTGGTGTTGCGTTGCGCGATTGTGTTTCGATTGTGCCGGACACAAAAGCGGGGCAAATACTCAAACACGCCTTGACCGCGCCCGAGTTGCAGATATGGCAAAATACAGGGGTTGAGCAAACCTCAATCCTTGAACCGGGGGTTGGTGTCAACTGCAAAACAAGCCAAACCGTGAACATGATTGAAGACGGTGTGATTGACCCGTTGATGGTTAGCGTGAACGCTTTGAAGAACGCCACTTCGGTTGCAACTACAATTTTGAGTACAAACGCTGTAATGACAGCAATGAGAAAGGAGGTTGCAGATGCGAATGGCTAACCGATTTATCGCTATTGAAAAGCAAGTAGAGGCGCAAACTACCAAAAGCGGCTTTATTGTCACGGGGCAAGACCTACAAGATATGCCGTACCGAAAAGGGAAGGTGATTGCTGTAAGCCCGCTTGTAAGCCCTGAGATTGGATTGAGTGAAGGAATGAGTGTGTACTACAACAATGTACGCGCCCTTGACATTTTCCATGACGGGCAAAACATTATCGTGATACAGGAAAACGACCTTATTGCGGTTGATGTGTAACCCCGCCTTCGCGCTTCACTCTATTTAAGGTGCTACCACCTTTGTAAGCGTACTCACCATCTTGCTTTCTAAGGAAGGCTTCTATTTCATCCTCCGTATATTTTGCAGACACTTCGGCTATCATAGCGTCATGTGCTTCTTCAATTATACGGAGGTTTCTTTTTACCTTACGTCCTAAGTAGTTTTCACGCCCCAAAACATCGGGGTTGTAAACTTCAATACCCATTAGCAACTTGTAGCACTCGTCCACAACCGCTTCGCCTTTTGGTGTAATTTCCCAAAAGCCCTTGAAGAAACTTTTGTTGTTCTTGCGGGTATCGTGAATATCATTGATGTAACCCATCCTAACAAGGTCGCCCAAAATAGTTCCCCAAAGGTGGTGGTGTGGGCTGATTACTTGCAACCTTCTCCATACGAAAACGCCTTCATGTCTTACGGCAAACAAGGTTTCGAGGTGCGCTTTTTTGAGGTCGTACATATTCCTTGCGTAAAACAAAACCGTTGCAAGGTTCTTTAAGTAGTCCATGTTTCCCCTCATTGGGTAGTCCTCATATTTCATTGTATGGTATTTTAATTGCACAAAAATACAAACTTTGTTAAATGTGGTATATTTGCCATGTGAAAGACCAAGGTTTAGGCGATACGGTAGCAAGGGTAATTAAAGTCACAAGACTTGGAAAAGTCGTGTCATTGATTACCAAGGTTAACTATGATGAACCTTGTTTGCCTTGTTCACAAAAGCAAAAGAAGTTAAACGATTTATTCCCTTACACAAAGTAACATGGGTGCATTTAAGTTTCAAGGACAACTCGCATTAAAAGTCATACCAAGCGATACGATTGACATTCCGTATCCAACTCCTTATTTCACAGGACAAGCCTCGGCAACAACGGCAAACAAGTTGGTTATGGCTTCGGCTGACTTCATAAACACCACTCCCGTTCAACCCGGTGACGTTGTTTACAACACTACCGACAGTTCATGCGCTATTGTGACTGCGGTTGATAGTGCGACAACACTTTCAATCTCAGCGGACATTATGGCGAATACTGAAAACTTCGCCTTGCACACGCCTACTACCGAACCACCTGTATTGTTCATTGGAACTGCGGGTGACGTAGTGGTTGAGGACGTTGGTGGGAATACAAATACTTACGCGAACATTGGCGATGCCCGTGACTTTTCATATCAAGTGAAAAAGGTTAAGACAGCGACAACAGCAAGTGACATTTTAGCGATATGGTAATATGCCACAAATCAGCAACTCAATATACATCGGCAAAACTATTTTCGGAGGAAGCGGTATGGTAAACCTATATGAGTACACATCAAGTGATGTTTATACCAAACCTAACGGGTTAATCGGGTTGCTTGTTTGCTGCGTAGGTGGTGGTGGCGGTGGTGGCGGTGGTAGAAAGGGTGGAACCAGTAATTCTGCCGGTGGTGGTGCAGGCGGTACAGGCGCGGTTGTGACAAGATACATACCTGCTGCTGACGTACCCGCTTCTGTTACGGTGACTATTGGCGCGGGGGGAACGGCCGGTGCTATTCAAGCTACTGCTAACACACATGGAAACAACGGAAGTGACGGAGGTAATACTTCATTTGGTTCTTTGGTTGTTGCAAACGGTGGGAAGTTGGGTAGTGGAGGCACTAAGGAAGCAGGTAATGCCGGTATAGGTGGCGATACGGCCAGTTGTGTTCCCGCGTGGGTTTATTACGCTTTGTCGGGCGTTGCCGGGAGTAGCGGAACAGTAACATTCGGTTCTCCCGGAACAAGCGCGAGTGTCACGGTATTGCAAGCGGGCGCAGGTGGTGGTGGTGGCGTTAGAACAACCCCAACAGAATCAGCGGGAGGGTCAAGCGGACTTGGAAGGGCTAAAGATTACGCTACTACCGTTGCTGCAATTGCGGGAGGGCTTGCCGGTGGTGGCGCAGGGGGTAATGGCGGGAATAACGTATTCCTTGGCTTATTAGATATTTTCGGAACATCAACCGTTGGAGCGACTATTGGCCTTGGACAGGGCGGTAGCGGTGCGGGTAGTTCACTGCTCACCGATGGGGGAACGGGTGGCAACGGGGGTTTGTATGGTGCGGGTGGTGGTGGTGGTGGCGCAAGCCGTGACGGAAACGGAGGTGCGGGTGGTGCGGGGGCGCAAGGGTGTTGCCTAATACTTGAAGTAAAATGACCTTGGTTAATTGCGACATAGCAACAACCCTTGTAAACGCAGATGTTATCATCGTTTATGAGTATGTATCTAAAATCTAATACAATATAATATAATATGACAGAAGTAAAACAAATGCCCGCAACAAGCCCCGCAAAGGCTACTCTTTTGACAAAAGATGAACAAGAAATCTTGACATCGCAAAATCAAAGAATGTTTCAAATCCGTGCCGATATAGGCATGATTGAGTTGAGAAAGTTGGACGCGGTTGCGGCATTCGGACAAGAACATGAGGCGTCACAAAAGTTTCTTGGGCTTTTAGCCGACAAGTACGGAAAGGACGCGGTTTTCAATATTCACACAGGACAAATAACCTACAAGACAGATGGGAAAGATTAGTGCATACCCAACCGACAACAATATATCGGACAACGATAAACTCATTGGTACGGATGCTGAAAACAGCAACAAGACCAAGAACTTTACCGTTGGCGACCTTGCGGCTTATATCCAAGCCAATGCAAATGCCATAAACCTTCAAGCGGTTACGCAAGTAGGGGCTACAACCAATATAAACGTCACATTGGCTGGTGTTGACGCGCAGGCGATAACAGCAACAACGGGTGCGTTTTCGGGCGCAGTAACAGGGGGCTCAACAGGTTCGTTTACGGGTGTTGTAGATGCAGCAGGGTTTGAAGGGGGTTATCTTGACTTTGATACAGGTATTGCACCTGCGCAACTTGCGGGTAGATTGAAATGGTCTGCCTTGTATGGTGGTATGAAAAACGACCTGACAAGCGCGGTTAGCCTGTATGTCGGGCAACAAGATATTTTGTTCGGCATGAATGGTACAGGTGGAACTTTAACCTTTGCTGACTGCACCACAATTAAGATAGATAGTATTACGGGTTCATCACCCATCTTTGAAAAGGCTACTACAACCGATGTTTACGGAATAGTGGCGAACACGATGGCTAACGGAGCTGCTGGTTATATCATCACAAAAGGATTGTTGACGGGTATCAATGCAAGCGGTTCGCTTCAAGGTGAAATTTGGGCTGATGGCGACTTGTTATACAATAGCAATAGCGTACCGGGTCAACTTACCAAAGTGTCAAATGATGCCGTTGTAGGTAGGGTTCTTTTCAATAGTGCGTCAAGTGGTGTTATTTGGGTTGATGTCAATAGACGTACAGGCTTGTTTAACGGCCCCGTAACGGGTACAACAGGCATGTTTAGCGGTGCTGTAACAGGTGGCGCAGGTTCATCATTCCCAAGTGGTGTTACAACTATTTTGAATTTGGTTGTAAATGCGCTAACGGAGTTACAGAGCGTAATTGCAGTAGGTATTGAGGTAGTGAACCTTGAAGTTACAGGCGACCTTGATGGTGTGACGGCAGGTTTTACGGGTGCGGTTACGGTAGGGTCTATTGCTTCATCCGGGGCGGTAAGCGGCACAACGGGTACATTTTCCGGTGCGGTTGCCGGAACTACGGGAACATTCTCGGGGGCTGTAAGCGGAACTACAGGAACATTCTCGGGGGCTGTAAGCGGAACTACAGGAACATTCTTAGGGGTCGTAAGTGGAACCATAGGGAATTTCTCAGGGGCCGTAAGCGGAACTACGGGTACTTTCTCCGGTGCTGTAAGCGGAACTACGGGTACTTTCTCCGGTGCTGTAAGCACTGCGGGATTGACGACCACTACATTCAAGGCAAGTGACCATATTAAATTAACGGGATTAGATACCTACGCTGATAACGCGGCTGCTCTTTTGGGTGGACTTTTGGTGAATGACGTGTACAAGACTGCCACGGGAGAGTTAAGAATAGTGATATAACCACATCTATTACAATAAAATACAATGAAATGTCGTATCAAAAAATCCGAAAAATCAGCGTTGGGCCTGACCCCGTAGGTGAAGGTGGCGCAATGAAATACGCGATTGGTCAAAAGGTCGGCCCTAAAAGGCATGAGATAAGCCTTATTGTCCACAACGAGGAAAAAGACCAATTTGAAGTGTTTGTCAGAAATGACAATAACGAAAGTCAGATTTGGAAAACCATTGGGAATAGCCCTTACGTTATTCTCGAACATGACTTGATGATATGAAGCCGCTTAGACAATTCCTTGTTGAGCCGCTTGGCGGGGTGAATTATGTTCATACCGAAACCATTGGCGGGCAAGAAATCATTATGAGCGTAGATGAAATCAATGCCGACACAGCCAATAGACAAGCGGTGGTGATTGAAGTTCCCGTTGTGAACCCTTATGGCGTGATGAAAGGTGATATTCTGCTTGTTCACCACAACGTATTTAGGGCGCACTTGGATAATATGGGTTACAGAAGGCCCGGACAAGGTTTCGTTTCAGACCATACCTATTCGATAGCTGACGACCAATGGTATATGTACAAGCGTGACGGTAAGTGGACGGCAAGGGAAGGATTTGCCTTAGTCAAACCAATACTTGCTAAACAAGACCTTGTGATAAACAAGAATTGCACGTTTGAACCCGGTGCGGGTGTGATAGTAGTGACTAATGAAGAATTACGGGCGCAAGGCATAGTTGAAGGGTGTGAAGTGAGATTGACGCCCTTTAGCGAATACTACTTTAGAATTGACGGTGAAGATTATTATAGAATATACACAACGGACGTTTGCTTATGGAAACCCGCAGAGACAGACTTGTTGCCGACCTGATTAAAAGCGGATATGCGGCAGTAGAGGAACTTATTAAAGTAGCGGAAGCCCCGATTATTACAAATGCGGAGGACGACCCAACGGCTGAAAAGCTGAAAACGGCAGCGCAAGCAAAGAAGATTGCCATTGTCGAAGCGTTTGACATTTTGCAGCGCATTAAGGAGGAAGAAGAAATGATTGCCTCGCTTAAAGACGGAGCAACAGGGGCGGTGAAAGCCAACTTTGCTGAGAATTACGGCACAGGAAGGAGGTAGAATAGATGAAAAGAAAGCCCGTTGAAATGCTGCATGAGGTTGTAGAAGACCATGTGCCGTCTGTTGTAAAAGCCGAAAGGAACGTAGCCAAGTCATGGAAGTATGGCTATGACAAGAAATACGACCTTGTGGTTATTAGCAAAGACGGTACGGTTGGTGAAATCTACAAAATCGCGGGCATTTACATCGGGCTACCTAAACTATATGACAACCATGTAATTTCAAGAAGCGACAACCCGAAAGAGCAATATTGGGAAAGACCGAAAGACCCGAAACTACTTGAATTGGTCAAAAGCGCGAACCAATGGAACGGTTCATCAAATGACTTCAAAACAAAGTGGTTGCCTTACATAAACCGCGAGTTTGATAGAAGGGCTAACGGCACTTGGTTTATGAATGACGGAGTGCCTACATACATTACGGGTAGTCACTATTTCTATCTGCAATGGGCGAAGATTGACGTTGGTTATCCTGATTTTCGTTACGCAAACCGTATTTATTGGATATTTTGGGAGGCTTGTAAAGCGGATGAAAGGTGTTACGGGCTTTGCTACGTTAAAAACAGACGTAGCGGTTTCTCGTTTATGGCCGCAAGTGAATGTATCAATATCGGTACACTTGCTAAGAACGCAAGGCTTGGGATGCTTTCCAAAACGGGTGATGATGCTAAAATGCTTTTCATTGGTAAGGTTGTGCCTATCAACACCAAACTTCCTTTCTTCTTCAAGCCAATTATGTCGGGTATGGATAAGGGCGCGAAGTCAATTACCTACGATACCCCGGCTAAGAAACTAACATTGAAAAATATGTTAGACGGTGATGAAGCGGGTGTAGAAGGTTTAAACACTATCATTGACTACAAGAACACGGCTGACAATAGTTATGACTCTGAGAAAATGACCTTCCTCATATCCGATGAGGCGGGTAAGTGGACGAAGCCCAATGATATTCGTGTGAATTGGGATGCGGTGAAAACCACAATGCGATTGGGTTCAAATGTGGTTGGTAAGTGCATGATGGGTTCAACCGTTAACGCAATGGCAAAGGGTGGTGACAATTTCTTGAAGTTATACAACGGCTCAGACCCGCACCATAGACAAGGTGACAACGGTGGTACTAAAAGCGGTATGTACCGTTTGTTTATCCCGATGGAGTGGAACTATGAGGGGTGCATTGATAGATACGGTATGCCTGTATTCTACAATCCTTTGCCAAATGAGTTTCACTATGATGTATTTGGAAACACGATTACAAAAGGCGCGATTGACGATTGGCAAAATGAATGTGATGCTAAAAAGTACGATAGTGAACGATTGAACGAACACTACCGACAATACCCGCGAACACTAATGCACGCTTTCCGTGATGAGTACGGAAATAGTGTTTTAGACCTTACAAAGATTTACGAGCAAATTGAATACGTTGAAGGTTTAAGGATTGAAACACTTGTAACGTCAGGGAACTTTCAATGGGAAAACGGTGTGGTTGATAGTAAAGTGGTTTGGTATCCCGATAAAAACGGTAGATTTAATATCACTTGGCATCCACCAAAGGATAAGCAAAACAATATAGCCGTAAGGCTTGGAGTAAAACACCCGGGTAACGAAGATTTAGGCGCGTTTGGGTGTGACCCTTATGATATTGACGTTACCGTTGATGGGCGCGGTTCAAAAGGCGCAATGCACGGCATGACGGGTTACACATTGTCCGATGTTCCGAGTAACCATTGCTTTTTAGAGTATGTAGCAAGGCCGCAAATGGCAGAGGTATTCTTTGAGGACGTTTTGATGGCTTGTGTCTATTATGGTATGCCGATACTCATTGAAAACAACAAAACAAGGTTGCTATATCACTTCCTCAACCGAGGGTATAGGGGATATAGCCTTACACGACCTGATAGACCCACCCATAAACTAAGCGATACTGAAAAACTACTTGGCGGAATACCGGGTAGTGGTGAGGATATTATTCAGACACACGCGCAAGCACTTGATAGTTACATAAAGAAGCGATTTGGGTATGATAGAACGGGTGAGTATCGCCACGAAACCGAGCCGGGTGATTTTTACTTTATGAAAAGCCTTGTTGATTTAACTAAGTTCGATATACGAGATAGGACAAAAAGTGATGCTTCAATGTCACTTGGATATGCGCTTATGGCTGTAAATAGAATGCTATATAAAAGGGAAGTGAAACAAAACACAATTAGTGTTAATTTTGCCAAATACGACAATAAAGGTTCGCACAGCAGAATATGGCAGACGAGATAAAGGCAAAAGTTATCCCAATGGGCTTTCCCGACCAGTTCGCGCCTGCGGCTGAAAAGAAAACCGAAGCATACGGATTAAAGGTAGCGCAAGCAATTCAGTACGATTGGTGGTCGGGAAGCGGCTTTTCGGCTACTCAATACGGGAATAGATACAACGAGTTTATGCGTAGGCGGTTATACGCCTCGGGCAAACAACCTATTGACAAATACAAAGATGAACTTGCTTATGACGGTGATATTTCGCATTTGAACCTTGATTGGACACCCGTTGCTTTCATTCCAAAGTTTGTTGACGTTGTTGTAAATGGATTGAATGAACGTCAGTTTAGGATAAAAGCCGTTGCGGAAGACGCGACAAGCCAAGAAAATCGCTCACGTTTCCAAACCATGATACAGGCTCAGTCTGCTTCTAAGGACTTGATGGCCATGACACAGGAAGCGTTGGGTATTGATATGTTCGCTACCGACCCTGATGAACTTCCCGAGGACGATGAGGAAATGGCAATGTACATGGAAATGAAGTACAAGCCACTCATTGAGGTAGCCAATGAAACCGCGATTAACGCGATGTTTGCGGAAAACAACTTTCAAGACACGCAATACAGACTTACAAAAGACCAAGTTGAACTTGGGGTAAGTTTCGCAAAGCACAACTTCAATAGGGGCAATGGGGTTACACTTGAATACGTTGACCCGTTGTACACGATACATTCCTACACGGAAGACCCGTTTTTCAAAGATTGTTTTTATTGGGGTGAATGGAAAGTTGTACCAGCAACCGAGTTGAAGAAAATCAATCCTGACTTGACTAATGACCAACTTCGTGAAATCACAAAGTTTGGGCAAAGTTGGATGCAGATTTACTCACCCACTTGGAATCAACAAAGCGAATTATACAACCGAGATACCGTTGCGTTGTTGTATTTCAACTACAAGACTTGTCAGGAAATGGTTTACAAGAAAAAGGTAAACCCAAAGACAGGAACGGTGAAGATGATACCCAAAGATGAAAGTTTCAACCCGCCACCCGAAATGATGGAGGAAGGGAACTTTGAGCGCGTGACCAAAACGATTGACGTTTGGTATGACGGGGTGATGGTATTGGGTAGCAACTACCTTTTGAAGTGGGAACTTATGAAAAACATGGTTCGCCCTCAAAGTAGTGTTCAACACGCAATGCCTAATTATATCGGTTGTGCGCCTTTAATGCTCAGAGGTTGGGCAGATAGCCTTGTTAATCGTCAAATACCATTTGCAGACCAATGCCAAATAGCGCACTTGAAACTGCAACAAGTGGTGCAGAAGATATTGCCGGATGGTATTTTCATTGATATTGACGGATTGCTTGATGTGGACTTGGGTAATGGCAGCAAATACGCCTTCAAAGATACTTTGCGATTGTTCTATCAAACGGGTTCGGTCGTAGGCCGTTCAAGTACGGTTGGAGGTGAGTTTAATCATGGCAAAGAACCGTTTAAGGAAATATCGCACAACAACGGAGGTAATAAGATAAGCGCATTGCTTTCATATATGGCTTACAACCTTCAAAAAATGATGGAGGTAGCGGGGCTTACGGAAGCGGCAACGGGTAATCCCGACCCCAATAGCCTTGTAGGGTTGCAGAAGATGGCCGCTTTGAATAGCAACGTGGCCACAAGGCACATTCTTGACGCGGCTAAATACATTCACCGTGAACTTGCCGTGTGTCTTTCAATGCGCGTAGCCGACATTTTGGAGTTCTCCGATTTCAGAGAAGGCTTTATCAATCGTATAGGTAGGTACAACGTGACGGTACTTGAAGAAATTAAAGACTTATACTTATATGACTTCGGTATTCGCATCGAGGTAAGTCCTGACATTGAAGAAAGGGCGGCACTTGAAGGGAATATCCAAATGGCTTTGCAGCAAAAGGATATTAGCCTTTCTGATGCGATTGACATTAGGCAAGTGGCTAACTTGAAGTTGGCAAACCAATTATTGAAGTACCGACAAAAGAAAAAGTTGGAGCGCGAGGAAAAAATGGCCTTGCAACAACAGTCGGTAATGGCTCAACAACAACTGCAAGCGCAAGAAGTGGCCGCGCAATTAGCAATGGCTAAGATTGAGGCTGAAAAGAACGCTAAGATTGAGATTGAAGGGGCTATCGGACAAAGGGAAATGGCGAAACTTCAACTTGAAGCGCAACTCAAATCAAACCTTATGGCCGAGGAATTTAATTACCAAATGCAGATTAAAGGCGTGGAGGCTGAAACCATTACCAAGCGTGATGAAATGAAAGAGGACAGAAAGGATAGGCGCACGGAACTTCAAGCAACACAACAATCTAAACTTGTTAATCAAAGGCAAAACAATACCCCGCCACTCGATTTCGAGAGTTCGGGTAATGATGTTTTTGGTGGTATTAGCTTTGGGAACTTGGGAAGATTTGGTCAATAATAGTTGCAACTGCAACTTTTAACATATTTTTGCAATCTATAACATAACGTATCATGGAAGAAGAAGAAAAAAAAGACGGGGAAAAGCCCCGCTACGAAATCAAAATCGAGGACGGAAGCGCGCCTGCTACTGAACAAAAGCCACCTATTTTTGAAGAACAACATCCTCCCGTTGACGAAATTGATGAAAGCAAAGTTCTTTCGTTTATTGAATCTAAGTTCGGTAAAAAGGTAGAAAACCTCGAAAGCCTGTTTGAAGAAAGACAACCCGCGCAACAACTTGACCTCGATGATGAAGTCAAAGCAATAGCACGGTATAAGGCTGAAACAGGGCGCGGTCTTGAAGATTACATCAGACTGCAAAAGGATTATACCAAAGTGCCGCACGAAAAACTACTTGGTGACTTCATCATGGAAACCCGCAAGGGTCTTGATGAACAAGATGTCAATATCCTACTTGACCGTTTTTGGTTCGATGATGATGATGACAGCCATGAAGCCCAATTAGCACGAATTGAGAAAAAAGAAATGGTTGCGAAGGCCATTGAGCATTTTGAAGCCCAAAAGTCACGGTACAAAGCCCCGTCTGAGCAGGCGGTCGCCAATGCCGAACTTGCTGAAAAAGCCAAAGCCTACGAAACCTACGTTGCACAGACTGAAAGCGCACAAGCGGAACTTCAAAAAAGGCAACAACTATTTACCCAAGAAACGGATAAGGTCTTTAGTAAAGACTTCGGAGGTTTCGGGTTTAAGGTTGGTGACCGTGAAGTGAAATTTGTGCCGGGTAGCCCCGAAGAAATTAAGAAGGCTCAAAGCAATCTTGGTGATGCCATTGGTAAACACTTGAACGCAGACGGCTCGATTAAAGACGCGGCTGGGTATCACAAGTCACTTGCAGCATACCGTGACCCTGACGGCCTTGCTTCGTACTTCTACGAACTCGGACGGTCGGAAGCCATTGACAAGACTACGCGAGACATCAAGAATATTGATATGGGTGAGCGTAAAACTCCAAATGGATTAGGGTCAAACCGTTACTCTGTTATCGTTGAAAAATGACCCCGATAAAATCAATGGTGACTTTACGTTACTCGGGTAAAAACTAAATAAAATGGGCTTAACTGCTTCAAGTTTGAATTTACAACCGGGCGCACAGAAGGTCATTACTCCGTACAACTACATTACGCAGTATGACTTCGAGACGCCTTATATGCCTGAACTCGACACCACAATCTTTGAATCCTTCGGAGACCAAATGATTATGGGCTTCTTGGAAAAGAGTGCTGCCGAGTACAGCATGACCTCTGACACGGTAAAATGGTCGGAAGACGGACGTTTGGAAACAAAGTACGTCAACTGCGTTACCGATGCTGCTGCTGCTGCTGATACCGCTACTATCACCGTGAATGACACACTCATTCCTTCGGCCACTAACGGTATTGCTGTACGTCCTCAACAAACAGGTGTTATCTATGCCAACAATGGTACAGGTAGCAACAAGTTTCAAGTTACGGACGTTGATTACACTGCCGGTACGTTTGATGTTGCCTACTACGAGGGTGGTGGTCAAACATTTGCCGTAAGCACGGTTTGTTCGGTGTTTTTCACGGGTTCTGAGTTCAAGAAAGGAACCACCGGCATGGTGGGTTCACTTGAATCTTATGTGAACATCTTTGAGAACACACCTATCATTGAGAAAGACCACTTTGAAGTTGCGGGTTCTGATACCGCGCAAATCGGTTGGATTTCTGTAAATGACAATCAAGCCGGCGGAACTACCTACTTGTGGTTTGTGAAGTCGCAAAATGACACGCGCAAACGCTTCAATAACGCAATCGAATCTTCTATGGTGGAGGCCGTGCCTGCCGCTACAGGTTCAGGTGTTATTGCATTGGCCGCAGGTATTGGTGGTAACAAGGGTATGGATGGTATGTTCTACTCCGTTGAAACACGCGGTAACGTGTGGTCAGCGGGATACCCAACAACCATCACCGATTGGCAAGTTGTTACAAAGCGTCAAGATAGCCAAGGGGCTGTTCGTGATAACCTTATTTGGGTGAACCGCGATATGCAATACGGCATTGACACGTTCTTGTCGCAACAAAACAGCCTCGGTGCAGGTGGAACCAATTGGGGAGCCTTTAACAACTCATCTGAAATGGGTTTGAAGTTGGGCTTCAAGGATTGGAGATTGGGTTCATACTACTTCTATCAAACCGATTGGAAGTACTTGAACGATGCTACCAAACGCGGTAATATGCCAAACAACTCAGGTTCGGGCAAGGTTTACGGATTGATGTTGCCTTCGGGTTCGGTGAATGTGTACGAAAACACTTTGGGTTCGTATGTAAGCCGCCCCTACATCCACGTCCGTTACCGTGCTTCTGAGTTTGACAACCGCAGATACAAAGTGTGGACTACCGGTTCTGTTGGAGCCGCTACTGACAGCCAAGACGTTAAGCGAATTGAGTTCTTGACCGAGCGTACCGTGTGTACAATGGGTGCGAACAACACATTCATCTTCAAGGCTTAATCAGCAACCAAATAGGGGAGGGCAAACAGTTCTCCCCTTTACTTTTCTTTTCTTATCATATAACATAATTTACTTTTGTCATGGAAACAACCATTTCTAAGCCCCTTACAGAAGTTAAGGGCATTACAGACAATCCAAAAGCGCGTAGATACCGCTTAAAGGAAACCCATTACACCCCGCCTTATTTGAACATCCCGAGCATGGACAACCCTGCCGTGAGGTTGACGGCTGTAAAGCCATCTGAGCCGGGTGTAAGAAAATCAATCCGTTATTCAAGGGTGCATTTGTCACCGTTTGTTGAAGACCAGAAAGGCGAAATCTTCCCCGAGTTCATTGAGTTCATTGACGGCTGGTTGAATGTAGGCGCGGACAATTTGCCATTACAGGCATTCCTTCATTTTCACCCAAGCAACGGGTTGATATTTGAGGAAAACGACACCGACAAGGCTGCTACAAAAGAGCAAGAATTGTTCGACTTGCAGTTCAAAGCTGAAAGCCTTATCCGTGAACTTGATATGAACAGCAAACGAAGCCTGTACAGCACGTTCAAGCCGAAGGTGGACACTATGACCGACTTGATGGTTTCAACGTCATTGTTGGCTTTGGCAAGGAAAACACCAAGTGTTATCATTGATGCCTTGAACAACCCCGAAATGAAACTTCATGCTGACATTCAGCGTATGTTTGACGTAGGTGTGTTGCAAAAGCAAGCGGGAGGTGGTAAAGGTCAGCGCAGCATCCACTTCAACGTAAAACAGGAAGACGGTACGATGAACAACAACTTCATCTTCAAAGTGCCACCCGGTAGAGATTACGTTGCGGACACCGTTGCGTTTATGAAAGACCAAGACAACGCGATTTATTTGAAGGCTGCCAGAGATGCGATGAAGTCACTTGAAAATTAACTATTTTTGTGACCTAATTTTTAATCCTTTGTACAAATGGACAGATTTATCAAAATTCCCGTTACAAGCCAAAATGCCCGACTTGTAAACGTAGGTGACGTTGCGGGTGTTTCTGCTGCATCAGCAACAGCGACAACTACCGTTATCACTTACAAGTCAGGTTTGATTACAACGGTGACTCACGCAGCGCAAGTAGCTTACGATGTGCGTGACGCAATTCAAGACGCGATTGAAACAGCGTTCAACGAACCTACGGGTGCGTATGGCGTTACAGAAATCACGGTTCCGAAAGCTGTGTCAGCAATCGCAACTACATTGTTGCCGCAAGCCACTTCGTAAGCGGACGGCCTGTAAAAAAAGAAAGCCCATCAATTCGGTGGGCTTTTTTGTTTTAATTCATTCTCTCAAATTTTATCAAACCCCAAAGGATTGACACCTTTTTAATCGAGTTCGGCTTTTCGGGTACAACAGGAATTTGCCTCTTTGTGTACTTGCGCTTTACTTTCGGCTCAACCTCTTTCTTTTGCTTAACGGGTTCAACAAGTGATTTCCCTTTTGCCTTTCTCGATGCGGCCTTCATTTGAGACTCGGCAACGTGATTTTGCCCGTATGAAATTAGCATCGAGGCCATTCCGCTATCAGGTTTTCCCATATCTCCCCAAGCGTGACTTCCATCATCGTTGAGTTTTAAGATGCCCAACTTAACCATGTTTGATACCGCATTAGCATCAACACCGTAGGTTGTACACGTTTTGTAACCCAACAAACGAATGTGTCTGTTGTGAGTTGCTTTGTACACGCCATCTAAGATGCTCATGTACCGTTCAATAGTTTGTTTTCTTGCCATTGTATTGTATTTGATTATGGCAAAGATTAAAACGTCTTTTGCTATACCTTTGCCAAAAGGTGTTAAATGATTAACGAAGTACGAAATGTCGTCCAAAGTACCTTGAACAAGAATAACTACGGTTACTTGTCGCCAATGGACTTCAACGACTTTGCATTAAGGGCGCAAAACGAAGTGTTCACAGGGTATATCCCCGCTTTGAACGCGCTTATCAATAAGGAGAACCTTAGAAAGTCAGGCACGGATTACGCTCACGCCTCACGAATTACAGAGGAAAACATTGAAAGGTTTGTCAGAACCGCAAGTTTGTCGCACATTGGTAGCGGTATCTTCTCACTTCCTTCGCTTGTTACAACAGGCGATACTTCAATGTTCTTTAATAAGGTGTTGTGCTATAACGTGGTTTCACAAGGGCCACCTATTATCAGAACATTCGCGGGCGAGGCTGAAAAGGTTACTCACGGCAAAATCACATTGCTTGTGAATACACCCGACCTTGCGCCTTCAGACACCTTCCCCGCTTACACCATATCTGAAACTACGTTGCAAGTTTATCCGGATGCTTTTCATCAAGCCAATGCGGTTGACGGTGTTTATATCAGATACCCAAAAGCCCCTAAGTGGACTTATGTAACATTGGTGAATGGCGACCCGATATTTGACCCGTCACAACCCGACTACCAAGATTTTGAGGTGGGTGAAGATGAATTTTCAACCCTTGTAATCAATATCTTGAAACAAGCAGGGTTGTCAATAAGAGAATTGGAAGTGGTGCAAACTGCAATGGCCGAGGAATTAAAAAACACTCAAAACCCTAACGGATAATGCCATACATGACAGCATATCAGTATTACGAGAATGGTGGTAATCAGCCCGAAAACGCGAATTGGGGTAGTTACCAATACGTTCCGTTGTCTGAAATAATGAACAACTTTATGTTGAACTATGTGGGTAATCACAAGTTAATCAACAATATTGACCGATTTACGGTACTTTTTCATGCAAAGCAATGTATCAAGTACCTAAACTATGACGCGGTAAAAGAGATTAAAGCGTTGGAGTTGACTGTTGGTGACAACCTTTTGTTTGTATTGCCACCTGATTATGTGAATTGGGTGCGTATCAGTATGGAACACGAAGGGTTGTTACACCCGTTGACCGAGAATATTCAAGCGTTATCAAGTGACGCCTACCTTCAAGACCATACCGCAAAGATATTGTTTGACGAAGATGGCAATGTGTTGAAGCCTGAGTTTAGTAATCTTGACCTTGCTCAACTTGAAAACACCGCGCAATCCTTGTACATCAATCAAGGACACAACCAAAACGGAAACTACGGGTGGTACATTGACGGGAATTGGTACTTTGGATATGACTACGGAAACGCTTATGGCGGTTTCTTTGGCATGAATACCGAAACAGCAAATGTTCTTCCTACGTTCAATGTTGACCAAAAGGCGGGTGTTATTCGCTTTTCATCTCACATGGCCGATAAACTTTGTGTTTTGGAGTATGTGAGTGACGGCATGGAAGGTGGTGATAATAGCCTTATCGGGGTCAATAAGTTGTTTGAGAGGTACGTTTATCTGTATGTTCAATCCGAAATACTTTCAAACAAGTTTGGTGTTCAAGAATACGTTGTGAGAAGGGCAAAAAAGGATGCCGAAAACGAGTGGCGCAATAGTCGTATTCGTATGGGTGATTTTCAACCGGGTAAATTGCTAATGAACCTTCGTGGTCAAAACAAATGGATTAAGTAATGGCTAAGACCCGCAGAAATTTTGTAGGCGGTAAAATGAACAAAGACCTTGATGAAAGGCTTGTTCCGAAAGGTCAATACATTCACGCTGAAAACATTTGGTCAGGAAGCACCGAAGACCAAAACGCGGGTTCGGTCGAGAATAGTAAGGGTAATGATAAACTCACTACCCTCGGGTGGCTTGGTGTGTCGCTTACCGCGCAAGCAACTACAATCGGCAGTTATAGCGATTCAGCCAATAACATCATGTATTGGTTTGTGCATGACCCTAATTGGGTTCACCCGCTTATCCCTACATGGAACACGGGCAAGCTTGATTTAATCGTCAGTTACAACGCGAATACGTCTGTATTGAAATACCATGTGGTGAGTGTAAAAAGCACTACACCGCTTTCATTGTCCACCAACACCACATTAAACTTTAACCCTCAATACCTAATCACGGGTATTGTACTCATTGACGATTTGTTGTTTTGGACTGACGACTACAATCAGCCTCGTTGTATCAACGTAAACACAAACTATCCGATACCAAACCCTGTAAATGGTGATTCGTTTATTGACAGGGATTTGTTGATTATTAAAGCGTTTCCCGTACTTGCGCCTTCGATTCAACTAATTGAAACGGCTGGTCAAGAAGACTTTTTAGAGGAAAACTTTATTTGCTTTGCTTATAGGTACAAGTATGCTGATGGTGAATACTCGGCTACTTCGCAATGGTCACTACCCGCCTTCATACCTTCACCATTTGACTTTACTACCGAAAGTTACTTGAATGAAGGGATGGTCAATAAATTCAACGCGGCCATCATCACCTATAATAGCGGACCGAAGTTGGTTAAGGGCATTGAGTTGCTTTTCAAAAATGCCGACAATAGCATTATCAAGGTTATTGAGCAAATTGACAAGGGGCAAGCCGGCTTGGTGGACGACACGGACTACACCTTCACATTCACTAATAGCAAGATATTTACGATACTTCCCGAAAGTGAGATACTTCGCATTTTCGACAATGTACCGAGATTAGCGAAGGCTTTAACTATGATGGGAAACCGTCTGATGTTGGGTAATTATCTTGAAGGATACCCGCTTTCTATGCCGGGTGTTGATGGGGCTAAAGACTACAACCTTAGACTTCAGTATGTACCAAGCCTTATATCAAACCCTGTTGGCCTTGAAACCCTCGATACATTGGTTCAAGCGGAAAACTATACCATTGACGGTTCACATAACGTAACGGATGGCTTAATGTTCATTGACCTTGACGGCTTTGAATTAACGGCAGGGGCTTCGATTACATGGTCATTCGTTTTGGAGCATGAGAGTTTTACAGGAACGGTTACGCCAACGGCCACAAACCAATCAATTGAGTTTACTTGGACGTACATATTGCCAACCAACTATAATTCGGTTTACGAACTCGCTACAAGTGCGGAGTTTGTAAATGCGGTGAGTAGCGCATTGCCCGTATATCACCCAACTGACCCGACTTCATGTGACGGGTTTTCGTTTACAGACCAACAGAATTGTCAACTACTTACCAACCTCAACACTTACACTAAATACGCCTCGGGTATTACAGCCGATGGTCAGGGTATTTTCATTGCCCCTATGGGTGTTTTAGACACTCAAATAGGTATTTCTTTGGTAGCGATGAAGTATGTGGACGATGTTCTTGCGCCTGTTGACTACGCTTACGAATACTACAAGTTTACAGCCGTTCAAGCGTTCTTTCAGAAAATATCCAACACTACTTCGTTGCATAGCAATAGAGGGTATGAGGTGGGTATTGTGTATATGGATGAGTTTGGAAGGTCAACAACGGCACTCGTAAGTCCTAATAACACGGTTTTTGTACCATGCGCGAATAGTATTACTCAGAACATTATCCGCGTTACAATCCCAACTATGCAAATACCTCCACCTTGGGCAAGAAGATACAAGTGGGTGCTTAAACCTGATAGGGAAAAATACGAAACGGTTTATTGCTTTGCGGCAATTAGTGACCCCGGCACAAACGCGGCTTACTTTCTTTTGGAAGGTGAAAACGCGAACAAGGTTGAACAAGGGGATAGGCTCATTGTGAAGTCTGATAGCGCGGGGCCATTGTCAACTTGTGTCTATACAACCGTTCTTGAAAAGGCGAATAAAGAGGCTAACTTCATTACGATTGATGATGTTTATGTACCGGGCGGTACTTACATGAAGATTAACCCAAACAACTTTTATGTGGACTTTGATACCACCAGCATTATTGATTACGGGCTTAAAACATCAACTGCCACAATAGCAAATGCGTTTGTGAGGCTTGGGTACTTGGTAAATAGGAAAACTTCTACACCCGGCATTTATGAAGATTACCCAGTGCCACTTGGTTCAAAGATTTACTTCGACTTCATTTTTGAAAGAAAGGGTAGGTTTGGCGGCAATGCAAATTGTGAAAAAAGGTATTACAGATTAACAAAGTCCTTCATATCAACCGCGAACTACGCAAGTTTCATCAAGTGGTTTAATGGCGACAATATCAAGGATTTTCTGAATGACGGTGTATCAGAGGTTGGTGGAAGTGGGCCGCCTATCAATAATCAGTTTGTACCAAATCTTGCCGACCCTGTAGATGGAGTGTTTCCCCAGCTTCCCACCCCGCAATTTTATGCAGAGGACACGAACTATTACTTCTTTTATCAGGCAAGTTCCACTTCGAAAGCAATGCTGTACATGACGGGAACAAAGGCTTGCGCACTTGGGGTCGAAAAGAAACGCGCTTCTATGATTAGCGCCCGTATCACCGTACATATAGCCGAGAACATGATGGTGTTTGAAACGCAACCAAAGGAAGCGTTACCCGATGTTTTCTACGAGAACAACGAGAGTTTTGAAATCTTCGGAGGCGAACACCTTTGCAATGTAACAGACCAAGATATTCCTGCGGGTATCGCGGGGGTTAGCGACCTTTCATTCTACAACTGCTACACCTTTGGAAACGGGGTTGAGAGTTACAAGATTAGGGATGGCCTTACGGGGCGTTCTTTCTCGCTTGGAAACCGCGTCACAACGGTTGCGTCCACTAAATACGGTGAGGTTAGAAGGTTTGCCGACATTACCTATTCGGGTGTTTACAACAATGAAACGAACCTTAATAGGTTCAACGAGTTTAACGCGGGGCTTTTCAACTTTAAGCAACTTGAAAATATCTTTGGAGCAATACAAATATTGGACGGCCGCAAAACCGATATACTCGTTCTT
>Ga0172362_10000866_pt1 | contig 25561 bp, 35 predicted proteins | sample LakKivs1_kivu2a2_FD_114534 | JGI IMG/M metagenome (GOLD analysis project Ga0172362, IMG submission 114534) | Sediment microbial communities from Lake Kivu, Rwanda - Sediment s1_kivu2a2 | ecosystem: Environmental > Aquatic > Freshwater > Lake > Sediment | place: Rwanda: Western Province, Lake... | reverse complement strand
GACGGGGTCTTCTACCGTCGCGCTCGTGGTTCGTCGGGCGCGGGCGTGAAGCGGCAGCGCCCGCACCTAGGCGACGACGGCATAGGCGTGAACCGGCCGCAATTGCGCGAGCCGGGCGTGTCGCGGCAACTCCCGCACCTAAGCGACGACGGCAAGGGCGAGCCGGGCGTAGGTGAGCCCTACCACCCCATGACGATGCCCGAGCTCGTCCGGTGGCTCGCGTTCCTCGGCGCGAGGCTCCGGCACGTGCGGATCCTCCATGGTGATTGGTCGCGAGCGTGCACCGATGGCGCGGCTCTCACGCTCCCGGTGAGGCAGGGCAAGAGCCCCGCGGGTGTGTTTTTGGATCCGCCCTATTCGGGCGAGGCGAGAGCTAAGGACCTCTACGCGCACGACGACCACGACGTTGCGGCGGACGTGCGCGCGTGGTGCGCGGAGAAGGGCGGTGACGAGCGGTATCGGATCGTGCTCGCAGGGTTCGCCGGCGAGGGGCATGAATCGCTCGTGACAGAGCACGGGTGGCGAGAGGTTGAGTGGTACGCCGGCGGGTTCTTGCGCGGCGGAATGGCGAACCAGGGGACCGGCGGCACGAACCAGAAACGCGAACGCCTGTGGCTCTCGCCGCACTGTCTCACGCCATGACCCCGCGAGACGTTACGCGCGATCTGTCCCGATCGTTGTACCGCTTCGCTCGCCTCGCGTGGCCCCACCTCGAGGTCCCGGGCGGTTCCTCGTTCCGTCCGAATTGGCACCTCGCAACCTTGTGCGATCTCCTCGAGGCCTTCCGCCGAAGGGACCCGCGGGACCTCGTGATCAACGTCCCGCCCGCGACGGGGAAGAGTCTCTTTTCCGGCGTCCTCTTTCCCGCGTGGGTGTGGACGATCGACCCGTCGCACCGCTTCATTTACGCGTCTTACGACTCCGCGTTGCTCCACCGTGACGCGGAGATCCTCCTCGGGCTCCTTAGGTCTCGGTGGTACCGCGAGACCTTCGGGGACGTCCTCCGCCCCGGGCCCGTCGCGGTGGGCAACTTCGAGCTCCGCGGGGGTGGCGGACGTCTCTCGACATCGATCCGCGGAGCCGTCACCGGGTGGCATGCTCACACGCTGATCGTCGACGATCCGAACAAAGCTCAGGACGTGATCCGTTCCCCGGGGGAACTCGAATTCGCGTGGCAGTCGATCTCCACGGCGTTCAGCAATCGCACGATCGATCCCGCGACCTTCGGCCGTCTCCTGATCGGCCAACGCCTCGCGATCGGCGACCCCTTCGATCGAGCGATCGAGGCGGGGTGGGCCCGCCACGCGTTCCCCATGCGCGCGGTGCGGGACGCGGAGACCTCGACCCTCGACACGCGCGGGGAGGATGGCGAGATCCTCTTCCCCGCGCGCTTCCCTCCGGACGCCGTCGCGACCCTCGAGGAAGGCATGAGGTTGCTCGGGACGTGGGAAGCGCAGTATCAGCAACGCCCCGTCGTCCAAGGGTCGGGCGCGATCCTCCCCGAGTGGATCGACGTCGTCCCCCGCGAGGTCGTCCCCCGAGACGCGACCTTCATCCAGTCGTGGGATCTCACGTTCAAGGGTCGCGACGCTTCCGACTGGATCGCGGGGCAGTGGTGGGCACGCACGCGGGACGACCAGTTTTACCTGTTGGACACGGTGTTTCGTCGGGCCTCCTTCGTCGAGACGATCGCGGAGATCGTCGCGCACCGGTCCGCGTGGCCCTCGTCGCGAGTGCTGATCGAGGACGCGGCAAACGGGCCCGCGTGCGAGGACGTCCTCCGCGCGGAGATCGGAGGCCTTGAGCTCGTCACACCCGAGGGTTCGAAAGAAGCTCGCGCCGTAGCGGTTACTCCCCTCTGGCGCGCGGGGCGCGTGCATGTTGTCGACGGTCCCCACGTTGCGCGGATCCGTCGCGAGTGGCCGAAGTTCCCCCGAATGGATCGCGACGACGAGATCGACGCGATGTCCCAAGCGTTGCGGTACCTCTCGCGCGGCGCTGGTTACGCGGCCCGACTCATGGCAATCTTGCGCGGTGGAAAAACGTAGCGACGCGTGGGCCAACCTTGTCAACGGACTGAACGTCCCGGGCCGCGATGCGCAGGCGTCGATGGGATGGGTTCCCTCGACTCCGATCCCGTTGACGTTGATCGAGTCCCTGTATAACGGGAGCGGACTCGCGCGGCGGATCGTCCAGGCCCACCCATGGCACGCGACGCGGCGCGGGGTCACGTTCCCCGGTCGGTCCGATCTCGATCGTCGATGGCGTCGCGCGGGGTTCCTCGGGGAGGTCGCGCGGGCGGCGCGTCTCGCGAGGATCTTCGGCGGTGCGTTGATCGTGATCGGTGCGGCGGACGGAGGGGCGGAGGGCCCCCTCGAGGGCGCGCCGGGCCTCCGATGGATCCGCGCGTACGGCGCGGACCGCGTCACCGCGGAGGGCGTTGTTGACCTCGACACCGCGGAGCGCTTCCGCGTCACCCGTCGCGACGGACGATCGGTGGTCGTGCACCGGTCGCGCGCGATCGTCGTCCGCGGAGAGGAGGCGACCGACGACGGGCGCGCCGCTCGCGGCGGGTGGGACGTCCCGATTCTCGAGATCGTTTACGAGGCCCTCACGGATCTGAACGCAGCGTTCAAGGCCTCGGGGTCTCTCATGCAACGCGCGAGCGAAGGTGTCCTCACGATGAAACACCTCCTCGAGTCTCTCGCGGTGGACAAGGATCTTGTCGAGGCGCGCGCGGAGGCCCTCCGCCTCGGGCGGTCCGTGGCGAGCGTCATGCTCCTCGAGGAAGGCGAGACATACACGAACGTATCCGCATCGTTCGCTGGGATCCCGGAGGTCCTCGATCGCGTCATGTCCCGCCTGTCGGCGGACACGGGGATCCCTGTTCAGATCCTTTTCGGCGAGTCCCCCGGAGGGCTGAACGCGACGGGCGAAGCCCCGCGCGGATCGTGGGATGAGACCGTCGCAGCTTGGCGCGCGGAGGTGATCGATCCGATCGTCCGTCGCCTCCTCGAGGTTGACGGTGCGGGGGAGATCGATCACGCGTGGCCCTCCATGCGGGAGCCGTCCGATCTCGAGCGCGCGAACCTCGCGAAGCTCGAGGCGGACACGGACGCGGTTCGGATCGCCTCGGGTGTCACGACCCCGGAGGACGTCGCGGAGCTCCGCGGGATCGCGACCTCGATCCCTTCGAGCTTCGCCGATCCGTTGCCCGCGGGCGTCGACACCAAGATCGAGATCACCCCCAGCGACATCGCGACCGTTGTTCGCGTCCGCGAGGCCCGCGCGTCCGTCGGTCTCCCGCCCTTCGGGACACCGGACGACGATCTCACGCTCGCGGAATTCAAGGCGAGAAACGCGGAGACGATCGCGACGGCCGCGGCTGCGGAGGCAGGGGACGTCCCCGCCGCCGGGCCCGAGACACCCCCGCCCGCGGGCGCGCCCGTCGGGGTCGCCGATGCTGAAGGCGAAGAAGCGGAGGGTGCGATCTCCGCGCCCGCGGCGCTCGCGGCTCGGATGTCGGAGCTCGGCGCGGACCGGTGCCCGCACGGACGATCGAACCGGTGTCCCTTGTGCGGTGTCGAGCGCGAGTGGTCCGTAGAACGCGACGACACCGGATCGATCGTCTACCGCGGGGCGTGGCGTGCGACCTCAGCCTAGGGGCCTCGCGCGCCTCTCGCGGGTGTACGTTGCGCTTGTCCGGTCGTGGCCATGGGGCGACCTCGAGGACGCCTATGGATCCAACGTGGATGTCCGCGCGGACGCCTCGGAATGGATCCGATCGAAGCTCGCGCAATTCCGCGCGGAGGTTGAGACGTCGACGTCAAGCGACACCCTCCGACGAGAGATCGATCGGTCGTCCGTCGCGACGCAAGAGGGCGCAGCGTCCGAAGTCGATCGCATGCTCCGCGACCTAGGGTTACCACGACTCCCGCGGATCGATCTCTCGGACCTCGTCACGCGTCGACGCGTCGAGAAGTTCCGCCGGGAGAACCTAGCCCTGATCAAGCGTCTTGCGCGCTCGGAAGTATCCGATCTTCAGTCCCTCCTGGTGGACGCGGAGAAGCGGGGCGCGCGTGTTGAAACGGTCCGACGCGAGATCCAAGATCGCCTCGGCGTGTCGCGACGACACGCGCAGCTCCTCGCGAGGGATCAGACCTTGAAGCTCTCCGGACAGATCACCCGAGCGCGACAGACCCAAGCGGGGATCGAGAAGTACCGGTGGTCCACGTCGAAGGACGAGCGCGTACGCTCCGCGCATCGCGCGCTCGACGGGCAGATCTTCGAGTGGTCAGGTGACGGACCGGTCACGAACGTGGCAGGGGACCGGAACCACCCGGGCGGGGACTACCAATGCCGATGCGTGGCTATCCCGATCCTCTCGTGATACGCCCGATCGCATGGCTACGGTGAAGCGGGCGGACCGTTACGAGGTCCGCAAGTCGAAGATCGAACGCGTGGCGGGCGGCGGGATCCGCGTCCCTTGTCGAGCGTCCCGCGTGGGCGTCCTCGCGTACACCCTCGAGGACGGATCGACGCGGCGAGAGTACCGCCCGCCGGAGGAGGTCTTCGCCGCGGAGTCCCTCGCCACGTTCCGCGACGCACCGGTCACAGTGCAACACCCCGCGGAGGGTGAGGTGGATCCGTCCACGTGGGAGTCCGTCTCCGTGGGTCACGTCTCAGGGGATGGCGTCCCGGAGGAAGATCGGTTCGTTCGTGTCGCGGTGGTCGTTCACGACGCGGAGACGATCGCGGCCGTCGAGGGGAAGGAGATCGTCGAAGTGTCGAGCGGGTACACCGCGGAGCTCGATCCGACCCCGGGGACGTCCCCCGACGGCGAGGAGTACGACGCGATCCAGCGGGGGATCCGCTACAACCACCTCGCGTTACTCCGCCCGGGACAGGGTCGCGCGGGGCCCGAAGTTCGGATCTTGCTAGATTCTAAGATCGCGGGGACGCTTCCTGTCATGGACAAGATCACGATCGATGGTGTGGAGTACGTCAAGGGCTCCCCCGAACACCTCGCCGCGGTGGAGCGCCAACGCGACGCCGCGATCAAGCGCGCGGACTCCGTGGCGGCGGAGGCGATCCGCTACGCACACCGACGCGCGGACCTCGTCGCTACGCTTCGCGCGGTGACGGGAAACCCTCGACGCCTCGACGCGTCGGACCCCGCCGCAGAGACGACCTCGAACGAATCGATCATCGCGGAGATCCTAGGCAAGAAGTTGCCGGGCCTCGACCTCTCGGGGAAGTCTCCCGAGTTCATGATGGGCGCGCTCGCGGCCGCGATGCTCGGCGGAGACGCTCCGCCCGCCCCCATGGGTGACTCGGACAAGCCTCCGCCCGCCGCGCCTCAGGAGGCGCCGAAGGACGGGGAACCCCGAAGGGACGCCCTCGACGACCTCCGCCGCGATGGGGGCCCGTCCGCTTCGGACGACCTCGCGACGGCGGCGGCCCGTGAGTACAACGAACGCCGCGCGTTCACCCTCGGCGCGCACGCGCGGAAAGGATCCTGATCATGAGCGTACCGCAAACTTCCATGTCCACCGCGTTCGTACCCGGAGTCGAAGGGCAGATCGCGGAGGGGGTCCCCTCCGAGGTGATCACTCGAGTCGTCGAAACCGCCGACGGTGTCGGCGCGGGTCGCGCGATGCGGTGGGGCACCAACCCTGCCACGCAAGCTCTCGTGTTCTCCGCGGACGCACACTCCGCGCAGATCCTTGGCGTGACGGTCCGTCTGCCGTTCTCGCGTGAGCAGTCGACGCCGGAGTTTCCTCTCGGCGCGGAGGTCTCTCTCCTCCGCCGCGGGGCGATCTGGCTGATCTGTCCCGTCGCGATCGCACCGTCGGACTTCGCAACGCTCTCGTGGATCGTCACGGGCGCGGACGCTGGACGGCTGACGAACGTTGTCGACGCGAACGATCGAGCGATCGGCGTGCGGTGCCTCCAGGGCGCTGGCGCTGGTCAGCTCGGACTCTTCTACCTGAACCTCGGAGGAACCTGAACCATGGGCGTCGTAAAACTCTTCTCTCGCGCGCAACGCGAGACCTTCGTGGGTCGCGCGCTCTCCGCGATCCGCGGGACCTCGACGCGTCAGGACGCCGTGGACACGGTGCTCTTCTCGCGAGACCTCGAGTCGATCCAGGCGGGCGTCGTCCGCGACGAATTCCCCGAGTACATCAACCGGCGGATCCTCCCGGACCCCGGTGGCGTCGCTCCCGGATCTCGCACGCATACGTGGCGTCGACTCACCCCGAGCGGCGCGGCGAAGATGATCTCGAACTACGCGACGGATTACCCGAACGTGTCCGCGGTCGGTCGCGAGATCACGACCCCGATCCGTCCGTGGGGCGCCATGTTCACCTACTCGCTTCGCGACGTCGCGGCCGCGGGTCTTGCGGGCATGTCCCCGAGCGCAGAGCTCGCGCGCACGGCACGTGACTCGATCGAGCAAGCTCGCGAGCGCGTGATGATGCTCGGAGACACCGCGACCGGGATCCCGGGCCTCCTGAACAACGCGAACGTCCCGCTCGTCGCGAGCGGCTACGTGGGCAACTGGGACGCCGGGGCGCGTACCGGTGCCGAAGTGATCCGCGACGTCCGCCGCTTCGCTGCGACGATCATGGAGCAGTCCCTCGATCGGCATCAACCCCCGTTCGTCATGGTCGTGAGCCCCGCGATCATGACGATCCTTCGTACGTTGCAGGTGTCGATCTACGACTCCCGCACGGTGGACGTGTTCCTCTCGCAGACGGACAACCTCGAGATCGTCTCGACACCCTACGCGACGCTCGCGGACGCACAGACCGACGGACCGCGGATCGTGATGTTCCGCTCCTCCCCCGAGGTCCTCCGCGCGATCGCTCCGGTGGACTACCAGGAGACGGCACCCCAACCGCGCGGGTTCAACCTCGACACCTACGTCGAGGGGGAGTTCGGCGGGGTGGTGATCCAACGCCCGCTGGCCTGCCTCTACGTGGACGGGATCTTCGACGGAGCCAACTGACCACACCGCCCTTCGGGCGTCGAAGGGCCTCGATCCGCAGCTTGGATCGGGGCCCTTCGTGCTAGGATCGAGAGATGGAAAAACGCATCGCCTACAACCCCACCGCCCGCCTCGTGTACCTCGCAGGGACCGCGATCCCTCCGGGTGCGCACGCGGAGATCCCCGCCGGTCACGTTGCCGCGTTCCTCGGGACGCCGAAGAAGATCGCAGACGCGGAGGCCTCCGGGATCGTGTTCGTCGACGGGGATCCGTCGACGGACCCTCGCGCGCGCGCACGCCACGCGGAGCTCGCGAAGGAGGCCGCGGAAGAGGGCCTCGCCTCGTTCCCTAAGTCCTACGTGTCGCGCGCTCTCACGTCCGCTCCTCCGGACGGTTCGACGCCCGCCGCACCCGCCGCGCCTCCCGAGGCGCCGAAGGGTAAGGCCTCGAGGTGATCGACCGCGCGCGCTTCCTCGAGACCTACCCGGAGTTCGCCTCCGCACCGGTGGCGATCGTCGATCGTGCGCTCGAGGAAGCCGCGGACCTCACGGACCCCGAGGTCTTCGGGCCTCGCGTCGACACCGCGCACGGACTCCGCGCGGCGGACCTCCTCGCGTCGGGTGTCTTCTCCGTCGACGCGCGCATGGTCGACGCCAAGGGCGCATCGATCACCACCTACCGCGCGCAGCTCGATCGGCTGATCGGTGTGGCCGCGATCGGCCTCCGGGTGTTCTGATGGCGAAGTTCTACGACCGCGACAAAGGTTACTCGAAGGTGATGCGTGCGCTTACTGCCTCGGGCGATGCGCTCCGCGTGACCGTCGGGATCCACGCGGAGGAGGGCGGCGCAGGGAAGGACGGTGGGGCAACGATCGTCGAAGTCGCGGAGATCAACGAATTCGGACTAGGGGTCCCCGCGCGTCCCGCGATCTCTGTCTACGCCGATCAGAAGGGCCCCGAGGCGATCCGCGCGATGGCAGAACGCGCGGCGTCCGGGGTCGGTGCGGGCCGGCCGATCGCGCAGTCCCTCGATCAAATGGCGCAAGTCTTCGCGGGGGAGATCCAAGATCGGTACGCCGCGGGGATCCCTCCGCCGAACGCACCCGCGACGATCGAGCGCAAGGGTTCGAGCGTCCCGAGAATCAACACCGGGCAGGAACGCGCCGCGATCCGCGGACGCGTCCGGGCGGGTGGACCATGATCGAGGGGTCTCCCTTCCGTCGATTCGCCGCGGTCGTGGGATCGCTCGTCTCCGTCCCGGTGTTCGAGCTTCTCTCACCTCGAGATCTTCGACTTGCGGAATGGATCGATCTCGAGCTTCTCTCGACGTCCGTCGTGGGTCGGAGGTCGGAGGTGCGACGCGAGCGCGAAGCCGAGGACCCCGACGCGTGGCCATGGCCCGAAACGCAGACTTCGCCCCTCCTGACGGAGACGGTCGTTGAGCGTGAGACCTTCACGGTTCGGGTGCGGTACAACGCCCCGACGAGGTCCGACGTTGGGATGGTCGCGCTTCGCACCCTCCGCGCGACTCTCGGATCGCCTCGAGGGTCGGACGTCCTCGAGGCGCACGATCTCGGGTTCGGGGAAGTCCTCGCGGGCCCCGCGATGCTCCCCTACCGCGTCGAGGGTCGAGAACGATCTCTGACCTTTCTCGATCTCAGCATTCACGCTAGCGTTCACACCAACACCGGATCGATCGAGTCGATCGATCGGTCCTTCGTGAGGCGGACCCCATGAGCGATCTCGACACGGTTTTTTCGGTCAACATCACCCGCCAGACGGCGAGCCCAACGGCTCTCGGGTTCGGTACGCCGATGTTCCTCGCGTCCCACGCGTTTTGGCCCGAACGCTTGCGGACGTTCTCGACGGCTACGGCCGCTTCGGAGATCACCGCGCTAGGGGTCCCCGCCGCGCACCCGATCGCGATCGCGGTGAACGCGATCCGGTCCCTCCCGCGCAAGCCTGAACGGATCGTGATCGGTCGGCGGAACCTCCCCCCGACGATGGTGATCCGCCTCTCGCCCCTGACGGCGGTCGAGGGTCACGTCTACCGCTTCACCGTGGTCGACAAGGACGGGCTTGCGACGGAGATCGAGCGCGTCGTCCCGGCGGCGTCCTCCGTGGCCGCGGAGGCCACCGCGATCGCGGCGCTGATCGATCCGCTGGTCGACATCACCGCTGCCGCGGCCCTCGGAGTGATCACCGTGACGGGCGCAGCGGGGACGTTCTTCCGCCTCCGCGAGCTTCCTCCCGCGTCTCAGCTCCGCGTCGAGGAGACCACTACGGATCCCGGTCTCGCTACGGACCTAGCCGCGATCGGCACCGCGGCGGAGGAGGGGGGTTTCGCCGCCGAGTTCTACGGCGTCTCCCTGGACATCGTCGGGGAGGCGAGCGCGAAAGCCCTGCTCGCTTGGTGCCAAGCGAACGGCCGCGTTGCGGTGGTCCGCTCGTGTAACTCCGAGGTCGCTGACGGCGCGGTGTCGAACGATCTCGCGAGCGATCTGATCCCGCTGGCGCACGATTGCGGGTTCGTACTTTTCGCCGCGTCGGACTCGGGCGACATGCGCGACGCTGCGATGCTCGCAACGGTCCTCAGCTACGGCCCCGGAACTTCGACCGCGGCCTACAAGACACTCACGGGGATCGTCGCGGACAACCTCACGAGCGGGCAAGTTGCCGCACTACGAGCGAAGCGCGCGACGTACTACACGAGCGCGCGACAGACCCCCTACACGTTCGAGGGCAAGCTCCCGAACGGAGAGTTCATCGACCTCCGGATCTCGAGCGACTTGATCGCGGCGCGGATCCAAGAGGCGATCTTCCGCCTCGAGAAGAACAACCCGAAGATCCCGTTCAGCCAGATCGGGATCAACGTGATCACGGCGGTCGTCCAACAGGTCCTCGACGCGGAGACCTCGACCCCGACGCAAGCGCGATCGCTCGCCGCGGCGGAGTTCGACGATCAGGGGAACCCGATCTCGGAGGGCCCGACGGTGATCCCGCTCTCGATCGCGGAGACCTCGACGGCTGACCGCGCGAACCGTGAGCTGCGGAACCTCCGCTTCCGTGCGCGCTTCGCGGGCGCGATTCACAAGGCCTTCATTGAAGGGACGATCAGCGTATGAGCACGAAAACCTACGATCTCCGGAAGTCCTCCTTTTTCTTCGGCACGATCTCGCAAGAGGCGGGCGAAGGTGGGTGGGTCAAGATCACGCCTCGAGGTCCTCTCTCCGAGGTCGTAACGGACGTGATCGGGGACACCTCCGTCCACTGCGCCCTGCCCGGCAACGCGAAGGACTACACGATCGAGCTCACCCTCTTGCAGGGGTCCACGATGAACGTCGTCCTCTCGACGATCAAAAAGGCGGGCCTCGTCAAGCTCCCGCTTGTCGTCGACTCGCAGACGGAAAAGTTCATCGGCGAGGCGACGATCGCACAAGAAGCGGAGGTCACGATCGGATCGAAGATCACCGATCGCGTGTGGACGTTCAACGCGACGGGCGTACTCCAGGCGGTCCTTCTGTGAGACGAACCGAAGAGTTGACGCTTCCGAGCGGCGCTCACGTGCGCATGGTGCAACTGGGCGCGCGCGCCGCGGGGGATCTCATGCGTCGACTCGTCGGAGCGACGAACGCGGGCGCGGGGACGTCCGTGGGTGCCCTCGGCGAAGAGGACTTCGCGAAGCTTTTCGATCTCGCGCTCGGGTCGACGGAGTTCGCACAGACGCCGAAGACGGCGGAGGGCGTGGAACTCCTCGAGGCGCGGGCGTGGCGCGCGCTACGGGAGACCGATCTCTACGGGTTCCCCGACACCATGGCGCTCCTCGATCTGTGCCTCCGGATCAACGTCCTGGATTTTCTACCCGGGCGGCCGCACTCGCCAGCGCCCCGCCCCTGAGACCACGGAAGGGCGCGAAGCGGATCGAGATCCCCGAGGGGATCGACTGGTGGATCTGGCGTCCCGTGTGGGACCGACGCGCGACGCTGGTTGAGGTCGAGGCGTCATGGTCGCTCGAAGACGTGGTAAGCTACGCGGAGATCGCGCGAGCCTTTGACGAGGCCGAAGCGGCGGAAGGTTGACCGGACACCGTGGCACTAAGAGAGCTCCTAGCACAGTTCGACGTTCGGATCCCGACCGCGCAGATCAAGGCCGGCGGTCAGGCCGTCGACAAGCTCGGGGAGCAGCTCCGAGGCTATGCGCAGTTCTACTCCTCCGCGGAGATCGTCCAAGGGATCCGCGGGTTCGTCGAGGGGCTCACGCAACAGGCGACGCAGCTACAGGACCTCTCGGACCAGCTCTCCGTCTCGACGGGCGATCTTCAGAAGTGGGGCCTTGCGGCGGAGCTCTCGGGCGCGAACCAGGACACCTTGGCGCGGGGTCTCCTGATCCTTCAGAAGAACGCGGAGGGGAACGAGAAGGCGTTCAAGGCCCTTGGCGTGGACGTGCGAGACGCGGGCGGCAACGCGAAGGAAACGACCGCCCTGTTCCGCGAAGTGGGTCTCGCGATCGGATCGCTCGAGGACCCGAGCGCGAGAGTCAAGGCGGCGCTCGAGATCCTAGGCAAGCCGGGCGCGAAGCTCGCGCCGATGTTCGCCAACGGCGCGGAAGGCCTCGACCTCCTACTCGGCGAGCTCGATCGACTCGGCGGAGGCCTCGGAGAGGAGGCCCTCCGCGACATCAACGCGTTCGACGACTCCATGGTGCGGTGGGAAGTCCGCACGCGCGCGGTCAAGGCCGCGATCGGTAAGGAGCTCTTCCCCGCGCTTGAGACGGTGATCACGAAGGTCGGGGAGACCGTCTCCGCGTTCACGCGTGGCGAACGCGGAGCGCAACGCCTCGAAACAGCAATGGCTATCCTCGGCGTTGCGGGTGCCGTCGCGGGGTTGCGAATGCTCGCACCATGGCTGCCCATGATCGCGTTGATCGCGGCGGCGTATCTGATCGTCGACGATCTCCGCGTAGGCCTCGAGGGCGGGGAGTCCGCGACGGGTCGCCTCCTCGATCTGATCTTCGGGGAGGGCGCGGGCGCGTCGATCTTCAAGCAGGCGAAAGAGGACCTTGGCGCGCTTAGCGATCGCCTCCGGGATAAGAGTCCGTTCGAGGCGATCGAGGAGACGCTCTCCTCTGTCGGCGCGTCGATCGTCTCCCTGTTCGCGGATGAGATCCCTCAGGGTGTGCAAGATGCGTTCGATGCGGTGGGGAACAACGTAGCGACGGAAGGGCAAAAGATCGTCGTGGGGTTCGTCGAATTCGTGAAGTCGCAGGTTCTCGGGATCGCCGGGTTCTTCGCGCTCGCGGCCGTCGACGCGGCGAAGCGGTTCGTCGAGAAGCTCAAGGCCTCGGCGAACGTCTCCGAGATCGCATCGACGATCGCAACGGAGTTCTCTACCGCGTTCGCCGAGGCCTTGAGGTTGCCCTCCCTGGACTTCGGCGGGGGTCGCGGGGACGTCGCCCCCGGCGGAGGGAACACCGACGGGACATCGGCGCCCGGGATCCTCGGGACCGGCGCACGTGCGCTTCTCGGGCCCGCGTCTGCCCTGTTCGCGTCAAACGCGCCGGCTCCGACGATCAACCAGACGATCAACCAGACGATCAACACGTCGGGGCCCTTCACGCGTGGGGATGTCCTCGCGGGGATCGACGACGCGAACGCGGGCGCCCTCGGGTACCTGGAGACCACGGCCTAATGTCGACCCTCGTGATCTCCCCCGACGCGCCCGGACTCGATGATCTCGGGTTCGACGCGACCACGCTCGAGGACTCGAGTCTCACGGCATCGGTCACCGCGAACCCCGTCGAGCGAGGCGCACCCGTCACGGACGAGATCCGCGTGGACCCGATCCAGATCTCCGCGGAGGTCGTGATCACGGAGACCCCGAGCGCCCCGACGTTCTACGGCGAGGGGTACAAGCGGGTCCAAGTCCTCGACACGGGCGACCCGCGCATCGGGCAGATCGGAGCAGAGCACCTCCACGTCCCGGGGAAACCGGGCCGGTCCCTCGTCACGGAGATGCACGAGCGGCTAGACAAGCTCCGCCGCGAAAGAACTACGTGCACGGTGATCACCTCGACCCTTGAGTTTCCTTCGATGGTCCTCACCTTCGCGCAACTGAACCGCGGACCGAACAGTGGGGGGAAGGGCGTATTCCGCTTGCAGTTCGTCGAGATCAAAACGGCCGACACCGCGACGGTGCAAGCTCCCGTCCCCGCGGAGCCTCGAGGACAGAAGACGAAGAACGCGGGGAAGGCTCCGACGAAAGACCCCGCGACGAGTTCCCCCGAGGCGGTGCAGGCGAAGCTTAAGAGCGAGGCCGCGGCGCTGATCGACGCGGCGAAAGCAGCAGCGAAAGGATTCTTCGGGGGATGATCCAGATCCAGCTTCCTACCGACTCCGCGAGCTTCACGTTTACCGTGCGCCTCGGGGATCGGGATTACGACTGCTCGTGCCGCTACAACGGGATCGCGGACCGGTGGAGCCTCACGATCGTCGACGTCGTGACCCGCGAAACGGTCGTGCGCTCCGTCGCGCTCGTCCGGGGTACGGATCGCCTCGAGGGCGGGCGCTCCGCTGCAACGGTCCCGGGGGGTGTCCTCTTCGTTTCGGGTCCCACGGAGGCGGGACTCCGCGACCTCGGGCGAACCGTCAACCTGTTCTTCGAGCCGTTCCCCGCCGCCGAGGGGACGACGGGAACGGCGGGGACGTGACCACGCGGCAATTTCTCCGCGCCTACTCCGTCACGATCGGGACGACTCAGATCGCCGATCTGCGGTGCGCGTTCGTTGTCGAAAAGTCTCTCACCCCCGCGCCGAACAAGATCGGTCTCCGCGTGTGGGGACTCGGGCCGGACAAGCGCGCGGCTCTCGAGGCGTCGACGGACGTTCCGATCCAGATCGACGCGGGGTACCTCGAGGGCGTCTCAACGATCTTCCTCGGGCGCGTTCGCAACCTTCGATCGCGACCGAATGAGGACGGTCTAGGGTGGGTCACCGAAGCGGGCGCGGGAGACGGCGAGCAACAGATCCGATCCGCTCGCGCGGCCGTCTCCCTGTCCCCGGGGACCTCCGCCGATCTCGCGCTCCGCGACCTCGTCCGCGCGCTCGGGGTGTCTCCAGGCAACGTCGAAAGCGCCGCGGCCCTCGTGTCCGCTCGAAAGTTGTTCGCCTCCGGGGGCGTCCTCTTCGGATCGGGGCGTCGCGAGATGTCTTCCGTCTGTCTCTCCCTGGGCCTCGAGTGGTCCGTTCAGGACGGAGCTTTACAGATTCTCGAGCGGGGTAAGGCCCTCGAGGGTCGCGCGATCTTCCTCTCACCCGCGACGGGGCTGATCGGCTCGCCGTCGCAGAACGCGAAGCGCGAGGCCTCGATCCGGTGCCTGTTGCAACCGGACATCGCTCCCGGTCGGATCGTCGTGGTAGACTCCGAGACGCTCAAGGGACAGTTCAGGATCGACAAGACGATCCACAAGGGCGACACCCACGGGACGGAGTGGGAGATCGAGATCACCGGGACACCGTACTAACGTACTAGCCATGGCAGACACCACCCTTGAAGAGTTGATCGAGAGAGCGATCGAATCGCGCGTACGGGAGATCTTCACCGCGACCGTCGGAACGGTCGTGGCTTACGACGCGAACGCGCAACGTGCGGACGTGCGCCCCGGGATGCGTCGATGGGCACCCTCCGCCGATGGTGTCCCGGTACCCCTTGAGGTCCCGATCCTCCCGTCCGTCCCGGTCCTGTTCCCTCGCACGGGTTCGGCCGTGGTGACGTTTCCCGTCCCTCCGGGGACTCACGGGCTAGTCGTGTGCCTCGACGTCCCCGCGGGTCAATGGGTGCGCACGGGGGACGTGTCCGATCCGGACGACCTACGCATGCACCATCCCACGTCGGCGGTGTTCATTCCAGGCGTCTACCCCGATCCGGACCCCGCCGCGCAGGGTTCGGTCAACGCGTGGGTGTGCGAAGCGCCGGAGATCCACCTCGGGCACCCCTCGGCGCTCCACGTCGCGATCGCGGAACTCGTTGCGAGCGAGCTCGACAAGATCCAAACCGCCCTCAATTCGGCGAACGCGCCCGGAGGCTCGGGCGGGCCCGTGACGTACGGGTCGCCCTACGTCCCGGGCGACGTCGCCTCGACCCTCGTGAAGGTGCGAGAATGATCTGGGAGCAACAGATCGAGGACGTCCCAAGCGACGTCGCAACCGCAACGGGCGTCGAAGACCTCGACCTCCTACCGATCCGCGATCTCGCGCTCGGGCCGGACTTCGATCTCGAGGTCCCCCTTCGGATCGTCAAGGGCGCGGAGGCCCTCGCGCAACGTCTCCGGATCCGTCTCTACCGTTGGCGCGGAGACAACTTCCTCGATCTCCGCGACGGGGTCCCGTGGCGCCAACGGATCCTCGGACGCCGGGGCGGGGAGGTCGTCGCGCGGACCCTGCTCCGTCGCGTGATCCTCGAAACTCCAGGGGTGTCGGAGATCGTCTCTTTCACCTCGACCCTTGATCGCGCGGACCGGTCCCTTCGCGTGGCCTTCACCGTGCGGACGAAGGGTGGACCGAACATCACAGTGAGGGCGGGTTTCAATGCCTAGTTACGTCGATTCTACGGGCCTCTTGATCCCCACCCTCGAGGAGCTTCGCGAGGCGATCGGAGCCGAGCAACGCGCCGCGATCGATCCGCTCCTCGCGAACGATATGGATTCGATCCTTGGGATCCTGAACGCGATCGCCGCGTCCAAGGTCCGGGAGGGCCTCGAGGTCGGGGAGGTCGGAGTCTGGGGGATCGATCCCCGAGACGCGGAGGGCGCGGGACTCGATCGCGTCTCTCGGATCACCGGGACGACGCGGAGGCCCGCGACGCGATCGACGGTCGTCCTCGACTGCGGCGTCAACGGGGGGACCGTCCTCCCTGCTCTAACCACGCGAGCTCGCGTCACGGGCTCCGATCCGCAGTCCGTTTGGCGCCTTGTCGCCGAACACACGCAAGCCCCGGGGCCTCCGTCGACTGTGTCCCTCGTGTTCGAGTCGGAGAACCTCGGGCCCGTCCCTGCGAACGCCACCACGATCACGACGATCCACACGCCGATCGCGGGGTGGACCTCCGTGAACAACCCCGACGACGCGACGCTAGGCCTCGAGGTCGAGGACGATCCCGCGCTGCGGATCCGGCGGATCGTCGATCTCTTCCGCCCGGGTGAGGTGACCCCGCCCGCGACGTTGGCGAACTTCCTCGCGGACCCCCGCGTGTTGTCCGCGCGGTACCAAGAGAACACCTCCGACGCGATCGATCCGGTTACGGGCCTCGCACCGAAGTCGTGGCGTGTCGTCCTATGGGACGGTCTCGCGTCGCCGATCCCCGACGAGGATCTGGACGCGATCGTCGAAGCGTCCAGGCAAGGAGGGATCGCGGGTTCGTGGCTCCGCGCGACCTCGACGCCCTTCGAGGTTCAAGTCTACGGGTTCCGCGGACCGGATTACGATCCGGATACGGTCAAGGCCGCGATCGTCGAACGGTACCAGCGTGAGCAGACCCCGGGCGCGGCGGTCCTCTTCGCCGCTGCCTCCGCGGCCGCCCTCGGGGCTGGCGTCGCGTCCGTTGTCGAGGTCCGCCTCCGGTTCCCCGCGGGGGTGTTCGTGCAAGCGAACTTGACGATCGGTGCGCTGAACGTCGGGACGCTTGACGAGGCAGCGATCACCCTGTTTATCGCGCCCCCTCCGTGATACGCTGGGAGCATGCTGCTCCTCGAAGATCTCGCGCTCTACCTCGCGATCGTGTCTGCCCTCGGGAACCTTGCGATCGTCCTCCTCCGACGCGCCGGGTACGAACGCGCGGCGGACGTACTCGGACAGATCGTCCCGCTCGCGCTCGCCGCGTCGCGTGCGTCGACGTGGCGTGAGGCCCTGCGCTCTCTCGCCGTCGCGGTCCTCGCGGGCGCGCCCGGCGTCCAGGCGGAGGCGCAACGGGCCGTCGACTCGACGCGACCCCCGCCTAAGGATCCGCCGGTCCTCCCGGTCCTCTTGCTCGTCCTCGGTGTCGGGTGCGGCGGAGCGGCCTCCGTCTCGCGGGGCCTCGAGGAAGTGCGCGACAGGATGGACGAAGCGAGACCCGCGATCCTCGCGGTGGCGGAGGTAGCCAAGGGTTGCACCGCCTCGAATCCCGAGGCCTCGAAACTCGTAGAGGAGGCCCTCGCCAGACTGGACTTCGTGTGGGAGGCGTTCGGGGATCTCTTGTGCCTCGTGGTCGAAGACAAGACGGGGTGCCAGTGAACACGCTCGAGACGATCGGGAACAACTGGGAGCTCGTCCTCGCGGGCCTCGGTCTCGCGTTGACGCTCGCGGGCATTCGCGTCCGCGGGCGTAGGAACAAGCCTCTCCGATGATCCGCGTCGGGGACCGCGCGCCGAAGTTCCTCCGCTTCCGCCTCTCGGTTGGGGGTTCGGGGATCGATCTCTCGACGTGCGACGAGATGCGGATCCGCGTCGCGTACCCTCGAGAGTTCGGCGGGGGTCTCCTCCGCGAGGTCGCGCTTACGTCGATTGTCGCGACGCCCGCGGAGGTCTCGGGGCGTCGACTCTACGAGGCGAACGGGACCGAATGGCCTCACCCCGGCGTCTACCCCGTGCGCGTGTTCGCGCTCGCGGCGGGCGCGTGGGTGGCGGATTACGAAACCACGGTCGGCGTAGAGTCGACTAAAGCAGGATGGTTGGGCACATGACCACGGCGATCTTTTCCAACGAAGCGAGCAACGAAGGACTCGACGCCATGCTGGCGAACCTGAACGGTGCGACGGCGCTGCTGCAGCTGCGATCCGGGGCGGACGACGGACCGGACGCGGCCGCGTCGGGGACGCTGGTGTCCCAGCACACCCTCGCGAACCCCGCGTTCTCCGCGGCCGGGTCGAAGGTCGCGCTAGCGAACGCGATCGCCAACGCGGTATCGGCCGCGGGCGGGACGCCCTCACACGCGAGGCTGACGAAACCAGACGGGACCACCGGGGTGGTTCACCTCACGTGCGGCGGGTCGTTCACGTACACGGTGTCGGGTAGCGTGCTCACCACGAACGCGGCGCACTCGTACGCAGCGGGCACCCCCGTCCGCGTGTTCGCCGAACCGGGCGGGTCGTTGTCCCCGAACTTCTCGCAGGATACGACCTACTACGTACTCACCCCCTCGGGCTCGACGCTCGAGCTCGCAGCAACACCGGGCGGCGCGGCCGTCGCACCCGGAGGCGCGGGGACCGCGGTTCAACGGATCTGTCTCGCTTCGGTGGCCGTCGCGATCGGCTCGAACACAGGCGCGATCCTCGCGGGGTCGACCGTCCAGATCGTCTCCGTCCGAATGAGGATGCCCTGATGCCCAAGCCCGAGGTCTTCCGGACGCACCTCGAGGACGTCGAGATCTGGGACGGAGGTATGTCCTCGCCGATCGTCCTCCTCCGCTCCGAGGGCGGGGGATCCTTCCGCGTGTCGCTGCTCCCACTCCGCGACCGTCGTACGGGCCTCTCCGCGCAGCTCACGGCACGCGCCGCGATCGTCGCAACGTCGACGCTTGGGGGACGCCTGCCCACGTTCGGGGAGGTCTCTGCGATCGATCGCGTGGGGTATCGCCTCGCGCCCGTGATCCTCCCCGACCTCGAGCAACGCGCCGCGGTCCCGCGCCGTAAGGGCGAGGACTCCAAGGCGTACGAACGCCGCGTGCGGCGGGACATGGCCTCGTTCGCGTGGCTCGAACGCCACGATCTCCGAGTGCTCGAGCAATTCCGGAAGTCCGCTTGGAACGGAACAGATCCCGTCGCGAACTTCGGCAAGCTTTGGATCGGTCCGACACCTCCGGGGACGGGGAAGATCCGCGGGTGGTCCGACGGGCGCGGTGGGTGGATTCAACGGGGGTTGCGGCCGCAGCATGACGATCTGCATTGCGACTACGCGACGAAGACCTATCTGGTGATCTCATGACCTCGCCGGCTTCGCCGATCGATCCTCTCTACCGTCCGCCGGCCCGTACCGTGATCGCACCCGAGGTCCTCCTCGTCGGGCTCGCGCGAGCGTGCCCCGATCTCCCGTGGACATCGCTTCTCGTCCTCCTCTCGCAATGGTCCGTCGAGACGGGCGGGGGCCGCGCGTGTTGGAATTGGAACCTCGGGAACAAGAAACGGATCCCGGGGCGGCCCTTCACGATGCTTCGGAACACGTGGGAGATCCTCCGCTCGCCAGTGACCGGGCCTCACGTGACGAGCTCGATCGACCAGGGAGACGGAACGTGGCGCGTAACGTTTCAACCGCCGCACCCGCAGACCCATTTCCAAGCGTTCGACTCCGCGGAGGCGGGGATCTTCGCTTACGTCGACGGGATGCGTCGACGCTTCGCGCGCGCGTGGGTGACTCTCGCGGACGGGCCCGAGGCGTTCGCGCACGCGTTGAAGACCCTGCGGTACTACACCGCACCGGCGGACGCGTACGCCCGATCGATGCGCGTTGCGTTCGACCGCTTCGCGATCTCCATGCCCGCGCTCGCGGGTCTCCCGCTGCTCGGCTACGTCGACGCGCGGGCGTTCCAATCCGCGCACCCGCCGCTTGTCGTGGACGGGATCGTTGGACCCCTCACCCGCGCCGCGATCGTGCGCGCGTTCGACGCCTCGAGGTAACCATGGCCATCACTTCTCTCGACCAGTGGATCGCGGCCGCACGGCAGAACGTCCCGCTGAAAAAGATCGCGTCGCGGACGGCGATCGCAGCTCAATGGTTCTCCGTGTTCAACCTCGCGGGCAGCCCCGGCGCGGGCGTTCTCGCGGGCGCGAACACGGCGAACGGGGTCGTCCCCACCGATGCGACGGCGGGGACGCCCGCGATCAACGCGTTCGGCGGGGGTAACACGGGCTACCTCGGCGCGGTGCACTACGGGTCTACCGTCGCGTGTCGGATCCGCGTGTGCGACCTCCTGTTCAAGGCGGGAGCCTACAACTTCAACGCGAACACCACCCTTGCGTCGCAACCTTCGTTTCTCGGGCGCGTCCCCGGAGGGGCCGCGGCCGACACCGCAGGGGAAACGGAGATCTGGGTGGAGCAAGTCACCGCAGCGACCGGAAACCAAGCGGTCAACGTCACCTACCTTAACGAGGCCTCCGCCTCCTCGGTGACGGGTGCCGTCGGGATCGGCTCCGCGCCGACCATCGGGCGCATGTGGCAGTTGACTCTTGCCGCGGGTGATCGGGGCGTCTCGCGGATCAACAACGTAGCGGGGACAGTCGCGACGGCGGGGACCTTCAACGTGCTCGTGCTCCGCGAGCTGTTCACCCTCCGCGTGCGAAGCGCGAGCGACGGCGGTGTCCTATCGTTCGTCGATTCGAAGATGCGCGAGATCTTCGAGGACTCGGCGCTTTTCGCGATGGTTGCGCCGGACTCTACCCAAACCGGGATCTTCGATCTGAACATCGAGATCAAAAACGGGTGAACCCGTGATCTACCGCTCGATCGAGGGGCCGTTTCTAACGTCGGACCTCTACCCGGAGAGAAGGGGCGATCGGGTTCACCTCCTCCTCGACGCGGAACTCTTCGACCCCGACCCCGCACCCGGCGGGACGATCGACGCGTGGGCCCTCGGGCTGATCGCGGTGCGCGCGGTGGGGTCCTCGGCGGACGGACGCGCGGCGGGCGCGGGATCTCGCGGGACCTTCGCGACGGGCCTCGAGGCGGACGGGCGCGCGGCGGGTTCGGCGACACCTCGGGCGACGTCGACGGGCCTCGAGGTGGACGGACGCGCGGCGGGTTCGGGACAGGGTCCCGTCGCGACGTCGACGGGCCTTGCGCGAGAGGCCGTCACGACCACGGACGCGTGGGCCCTCGCCATGGCGCCCCGGGCGGCCGCTGATGCGTCGACGTCGGCGGGGGGTGCCTCGGGGTCGTCCGTCGCCTCGCGGCCCCTCGGTGCCGGCGGCGGGGGTGCGCTAGGGCCTCTCGCGGACGCCCTCGAGGTCGTCGACGGTAGGGCCTCGACGTCGGGTCCCGGGTGGACGTGGCACGCCACGATCAACCCCGACGCCTCCGCGACCTCGGGCCCCGCCACGGGCGCGGGGGTGGGCCTCCTCGAGGTCGAGGCGGACGGGTGGGCCCTCGGGTGGGTCCTCGGACCGGACGCCGTCCGCGACGTCACAGGTGACGCCTCAGGGGTGTCCGTCGCGAGGTCGGCGGACGTCGTCGCGGACGTCACCGGAGAGGGTGTTCGATCGTCCGTCGAGGGTGTCGCGGTCGTGCTAGAGATCTGGGGATGTCCGACGAATCGACCATGATTGCGCACGCAACGGAGAGGCTCCTCCCGTACGAGTTCCGCCGCCCTCGGACCGTCGCGATCCTCACCTCGTGGGTTCGTCAAGCGGGGCGGATGTCGGACGCCCTCCGCGAGATCGGAGAGGTCGTCCTCGACCCCGACGCCTCGATCGGGGTGGGCCTCGATCGGATCGGTGCGCTGCTCCACCTCGGGCGGGACGGTCGATCCGATGCGGCGTATCGCGTCGCGCTCCGAGCTCGCGGGCGCGCGTACCGATCGCAGGGACGGATCTCGGACCTTCGGGAGGTCCTCGAGATCGGCGTCCCCGCGCCGATCGTCTGGCACCTCGACGAATACCCCCCTGCGGCGCTGGTGATCTGGGCCGTTGACCTCGCGATCGAAGATCTCTCGGGCGTCGTCGGAAACATGAGGATCGCGCGCGGTAACGCGATCGCAACGACGTTGACCCTCGGGGTAGGCCCCGACGTGTTCACGTGGTCGACGGGTCCCGGATGGTCGTGGGCGGGGTCGGGCGGCGGAGTGTGGGCGGCGGGATTCGAGGCGTGATAGGCTCACGCGATGACTGCCTCACGTCCTAGTGGTTCGCTCCGTCTCCTCGCGTCCGACGATCTCTACCCCGCGGGCCCTGATCCGTGGGCGGGGGAGCCCACGAAGGTCCGCCCCGCGGACGGCGTTTTCTCGGCGGGACACGTGCCGAACACCCCGCCGAACCCGCAGCATGCGAACTTCGCCGAGTGGGAGATCCGGAGGTACCTCCAATTCCTCGACCTCGCGGAGGCAAGCAACTGGACAACCCCTTACGAGGTCACCTTCGGCGGCGTGAACGGCCTCGCGGGCCTCGCGTGGCGGGGGTGGGACGCGGTTGGCGGGCCGAATCCCTTCGTCCTCGCGGGCAACAGCAGCGGACAGATCTGGACGAGCACGGACGGGGTAACGTGGACCGTCGAGGCCTCGACCTTGGGTGGTGAGGTCCTCGTCGCTGCGACGCACCGATCGAGCTCGTGCGCGGTGCTCGGTACGGCGGGAGGGTCCAAATCTGTCTACGGGTACGGGACGGGGTCCGCGTCTACCTGGACGCGCCTCGTTCTCGCGGGCGCGGACACCGTAACGTGTCTCGCGGTGTCGGACTCGAGGCAAGAGATCTACGTGGGCGGACTTCAGACGACCCTGACGCAGCCTCGCGTGTGGGTGATCGACGACTCTGATCCGGGCGACATCGACACCGCGACGGTTACGACCCTCACGCGCGGAGGCGTGACCGAGGCGATCACCATGATCGCGAGGTCCCCGAATCACGGCCTTGCGATCGGGACCGTGCACGCCCACGTCTGGGGGAACCTCTCGGGTGCGTTGACCGCCTCGGCGCCGTCCGGCGGACTCCCCGGAGGGTATGAGTACCGGTGGGTCGTGTGGGACGAGGAAAACTCAGTGTTCGTGGTCGGCGGGGACGAGGTCGGAGGCGGCGCGAAGGTGTGGACAGTCCAGGACCCTTTCTCCGCGTGGGTGGAGGTCGCCGATCTCCCCGACGTCCAGTTCACCCCCGGGTGCTCCGCGGTCCGCGGGGCGACGATCGTCGCGGGTGTCTCGCACGCTCCGCGCCTCCTGATCTCGAGCGACGCGGGGGTCACGTGGACTTCGTGTGTAGACCCCACGCGGCGGATTACCTCCGCCCCCGTGGGCGTGATCCGACGAATCGTCCTCGCGGGCAACCGTTTTCTCGCGGGACGATACCGGGCCGCGGGGGTCTGCCAGCTCGCGGAGGCGATCCGCCTCGGTAGGTAGAAACCCCTTGACGCGGTCAAGGGGAGTCATATCATGGGGGCATGACGATCAAAGCCACCCTCGAGAACCTCACCTCGCAGATCCAGTCCATCCGAGCGCCGCTCAGCGCAGTCCCGCCGAAGGTTCGCGTCCCCGCCCTCGAGAATCTCCGCTTCCATGCTCAGTTGGCGCTCGACTTCGCGAACGCGATCGAGTTTGCCTCGGCGGTCCCCCGCCTTGGTGGGCGTGGACCCGTCGGGCCCGTTGCCGTAGCTACCCTCGCGATCCGCTTCCGGGACTGTGCTGACGATGAGTGCGCCCTCACTGGGGACACCGTCGCAACGACCCGCCTCGTCTGGCTCCGCCTCACGGACGGGACGATCCCCACGGATCACCCCGTCCGCGCGGAGATCGTCGAGCAGTTCGGCGAGCCGGGGGAGGTGGCTTTGTGAACCATTCCGAAGACTTTTCTACGGACTTCGATCGTTGGCGCCATCGAAGGCGGGCATGGGCCGAAAGAAAAAAGAGCAGGGACGCGAAAAAGATCCTTGACCCGGTCAAGGGTCGGAACTATTGTCTGGACATGGGCGGAACGAACCGCCCCCCGAAAGGAAGCCACCCCATGAGCTGCTCGAAGATCTCCGCCTCTATCCTTGCTGACTGCGTCGGTTGCGACGTTCGCTGGTCCTGTGAGTATCTCTGCGGCCTTCAACGTGCGGGGATCGATCTCGAGGATCTCCCGCAACCCCGGAGGATCACTGGGTTCGAGTTCGGCGGGTTGTTCTCCGTCGAGGGGACCACGGGACTCTACACCCCGGAGGAGCTATCATTCTCCTGGTCGGACCTCTCCCTCGAGGTCCAACTGAAAACGGCGAGGGGGTGACCTTGGAGGTCGTACTCCCCGACCTCCGAGCGCTTCGGGGACTCCGCCCCGAGCGCCCGGAGGACGCGCACTATCATGGGTGGATCACCCTCCCGGGTGGCCTCCGGGGGACGATCTCGGGCCCCATGCTCGCTGCTGTTGCACGTCTCGGGGTCCCGGTGCGCCTCGAGATCCCCGAGCGGCCGCCTGTCGTGATCTGGGCAGACTATTGGCGGTTCCTGCCTCGACTCGTCGCGGTGCGGGGGTCTCGGGGGTACCGTGCACTGGTCGACCCCGAAGCCCGGTACGCGAGAAAGCCAGCGGGTTTCGCGCACTTCCCCGAAATCGGCACGGTAGTCAAAAAAGATCCTTGACCGGGTCAAGCGTCGGAACTATTGTCTGGACGTGGGCGGACGGACCGCCCGACGAAAGGAAGCCACCCAATGAACCGATTGTTTCCTGTGATCCGCCCTGCTCTCGACGCGCGTTACCCTGAGGGGACGACCTACGTCGAGGACGACGCGCACGCGCGCACGGTCGCGCTCCTCCCCGACGGACGAGCAGAGGCGTGGTCCACGGTGTCGGGGCCCTTCGGCGACCTCGGGATCGTCCTCGAGGCGGGTGGGGGTGAGCCGTGATCGAGATCGTCCTACCCCCGATCAAGTGGTCGTCCTTCTCCGCGCCCTCCCCGTATCGTCGACGCGAGCTCGTGATCGACCACTGGCACGCCACGGCCCGGTGGGTGAAGGACCTCCGCGCGGCCCGAACGCGCGAGGCCCGGGAGACCGTCCTCGAGGCGTGTCCGGACGACCCGCGGGCGCAAGCCATGCGCCGGCGGATCGGCGGCCCGTGGGACCTCGCGGAGGGCCGCACGTGGGCCCAACGCCTAGCGGCCGCATGGTCCGCGGAGGCGTACGAGACGATCGATCCGCCGCTCGGGTACGCCCCGAACCCCGGCCAGTGCCACGGGTGGATCGATACGTGGGAAGGCCTCCGCGGACTCGTGTCGATCCCCCTGCTCCGCGCCGTGGCGCACCTCGGCGTCCCCGCGTACCTCGACCCCGTCCGCGGAGCGATCCGCGCGGCCGCTCGCCGCCCCGATGGCGGGGCTCGGGGTTACTCCGTCTCGATCGGCGTCCTCGACCAATTCGCCGTCAAACCCGCGGGTTTCGGGTACTTCCCAGAACTTGGTGCGATAGCGAGAAAAGATCTCGGTCAAGGGTAGGGGTTAAGGTTCTGGGCATGGGCGGACGAACCGCCCGACGAAAGGAAGCCACCCCATGAACATCGATCTCTCGTACCTCCTCCCCTCCGACTTTGCCCGCGTCGACGCTTGCGCCCGCGGCTGCTATCAGCGGGCCCTTCTCGCGGGGCGCGCCCGATGGTCGGGCGCAGACCTCAAGGGGCGCTCGTCGAAGTGGGGGGCGCACTATGCGGGGTCGCGGAAGTCCCTCCGCGGGCGGATCTCGGCGATCCCCGGGATCGCAGTGCGCGAGCGTCGGGGCCCTCACGGTCTCCGCGTGATCGTGATCGCTTCCGCTTCGGTGATCGGGGCTGCTTCATGAGTGACGCACCGTCGGGGCCGTCTAAGGACCTCGTGGCCAAGATCGAGCTTGCGCTACGCGAATTCTTACATCGACCTCTCACGCTGGACCCCTTGCGCGGTGG
>Ga0172362_10000864_pt1 | contig 25600 bp, 19 predicted proteins | sample LakKivs1_kivu2a2_FD_114534 | JGI IMG/M metagenome (GOLD analysis project Ga0172362, IMG submission 114534) | Sediment microbial communities from Lake Kivu, Rwanda - Sediment s1_kivu2a2 | ecosystem: Environmental > Aquatic > Freshwater > Lake > Sediment | place: Rwanda: Western Province, Lake... | reverse complement strand
CCTGAAGATCTCCTGCATATCGTGGCCCCTGGACAAGCCCTGGAGAACGCCGTTTCACCGCCGTTCGAAAAACGCCGCGCGGCTTTCGCGCCGGCGGCGGACCGGCAAACCGATCGCCCGCGCCGGTAGACTACACGACATCGCGCCCGCTGTCAAGTCGACGCGCCGGGCGGACGGGCAAACCGCGCCGCCGAAACGATTACCGGAGGAGCACCTCGCGGCCGAGCGCGGCGCTCTTGTAGATCGCGTCGAGCACCCTCATTATTTCGACACCTTCGTCGCCCGGCGAGAGGGGCTTTTTGCGGGTGCGAATACATTCGGCGAAATGCTCGACTTCGGCGGCGATGCTCTCCTGCCAGCCGGTGGATTTTATCTGGGGGATTTCATCGACGAGGACGCCATCCTTCTCGGTGTAGATCTCGAGAGGGTCGAGCTTGGCACCGGCCCTGTCGCCGAAGATCTCGACGTGGGAACTGCCCGCCTTGAGGTGGGTGGCCCAGGAGGTCTCAAAAGAGAGGACGGCCCCTCCCGCGAGGCGCATGAACGCCAGGGCGTGGTCCTCAACGGAGAACTTGTAGTCGGGGGGGACGCGGTGGGCGAAGTTCTGGTACGCGGCGGCGGAGACGGCCTTGACGCGGGGGTAGCCGAGGATGAAGAGCGTCATGTCGATGACGTGTACGCCCAGATCGATAATGGGGCCGCCGCCGGATTTTTTCTTGTCGGTGAACCAGCCCGCACCCCAAGCGGGGATGCCGCTGCGGCGGACGTAGGCACACTTGGCGAGGTAGATTTTGCCGAAGCGGCCGGTTGCGACTTCGTTTCGAAGGTATTGGACTTCCCTGCGGTAGCGGTTGTTGACGGCGATCATGAGGATTTTCCCGGCCTTTTTCGCGGCGGCGACCATGGCGGCGGCCTCGCGGGCGTTAAGGGCGGGGGGTTTTTCGCAGAGGACGTGTTTTCCGGCCTTAAGAGCGGCAATCGTCACGGGCTTGTGGAGATAGTTGGGCAACGCGACCGTCACGCCATCTATCTCATTCAGGCGCAATAACTTACGATAATCAGTGAAGCGGTTCTTGACGGCGAAGCGGTTGCCCTCGGATTCGAGTTTGCCCCTGTCGAGGTCGGCGATAGCGACGATCTCAACGTCCTTTGCCGCGGCAAACCCCTCGAGATGGTGGATGCCCAGGCCCAACCCTATGACGCCTACACGGACCTTTCTTGCCATTACTCGCCCTCTTTTTTGGAGAATGCCGGCCAATAATCCCATAGCATTAAACAAATCGGGTCACGGTGCGCAAGTGTCTCTGGCATCGAGGAAACACGGTTTTTTGCAGGCGGTATCGCGGTCCACAATCGGTTTTGTCCGCCACGTTTTGCTTTTGACAGAATGCGGTGTATATTTTATGAGCAGGAACATGCGGCAAAGAGCCGCCGAGGGGCGTGGCGCCCGAGTGAGTGCGGAGTGTCGGCGCAGATTTGGTCCCGGCGGAGGCGGCCGTATGTCTTCTGCAACACAGACGGGGAAAGTCAGAGAGCTTTTCCTCAACTCCATTCGCGCACTGACCGAAGCCCTCGAAGCCAAGGATCCCTACACGGCGGGCCATTCACGCAGGGTTACCGAATTCTCGGTCGAGATCGCGCTCGAGATGGCCCTTTCCCGCAACGACGTCGCGCAGATACGGCTTGCAGCGATGCTCCACGACGTCGGCAAGATAGGCGTGCGCGAGTCGGTGCTGAACAAGGAGGGAAGACTCACGGCCGAGGAATACGACCACGTCATGCAACATGCCCAGATCGGCAGGCGGATACTCGAGCCGATGTTCCGCGGCAGCAACGTACTCGAGATAGTAACGCACCACCACGAGAGATTCGACGGCACGGGGAGGCCGGACGGCCTGCGCGGGACAAGGATACCGCTGGGCGCCCGCGTGATCGCGCTGGCCGACACGGTGGACGCAATGGAAAGCGTGCGGCCGTACCGTCCGAGCCGCTCGGCCCGCGAGATCGTCGAGGAACTCAGGAAGTGCTCCGGCATTCAGTTCGACCCAAAGGTGGTCGAGGCCTTCTTCAGAGCGAATCACGGGCAGGAACTGCTGCGACAGGAGGAGCAATCGCAGACAGTCGCGCAGGAGGACCTTGAAATGGCGTTCGCCGACGGCGGAGGCACGGCGGATGCGACGGCGGAAACGGATGCGCCGACGGAAACGGAAGAGCCGGCGGAAAGGGAAGAGCCGAGGGACGCGAGAGCGGAGGAAGTTTCGACGGAGTTCGGGGTTCCCGCGGCGCCGCCTCCGGAGCCGCTTCTGACGCGCAAGGAGGTAATGAGTGCGGTAGCCGAGCGCCTGGACCTGAAGGCCCTTCCCTTCGTGACCGCCGAGATCCTACAGCTTACGGGGCGCGCGGACAGCGACATCGGCACACTGGTCGAGACGATCCTGCGGGACCCGGCACTGGTGGCCAAGATTCTCAAACTCAGCAATACGTCGTTCTACAGTTTGAGGGGACGCGTGCAGACGGTGGAGAGAGCGGTGGTGAACATCGGGTACTCGGGCATCAGGGAACTTGCGATGGCGGTGTCGGTAGTGACGCTCTTCGAGTGCAAGGACGACGGGGAGGTGGTGGACCGCTTCGCATTGTGGAAGCACAACCTGGCCTGCGCGGCGCTGTGCAGGGCCATTGCGAACAAAGGGGGCAAGATGCCGGCCGAGGACGCGTTCGTCGCGGGACTGCTTCACGACCTCGGGATAGCGGCGCTGGCGGACATGTTCCCCGATCAATACGGGCGGTGCGTCGAGTATGCGGTCGCCAAGGGGGTACCGCTGGCGGAGGCCGAACGGGCATTCATGGGCGTCGAGCATACGGCCGTCGCCGCGGAGCTGTCGGTGGGGTGGCGCATCGACGAGAGGTTCCGGATGCCGATGGCGCTTCACCACGACCCGTGGGCGGAGATTTCGGGGATGCCGACGGAGCACGAGCTTCTGGTCAGTGCGGTGAAATTAGCGGACCTGTTGGCCAGGGCCAGGGGCGAAGGCAGCGATTGCGATATGGTACTGGAGGACGTGCCGCGCGCGACGCTTCGGAAACTCAAACTCGACGGTAACGCCATTGTGGAGATCCTGGGGAAACTGAAAGTGGAATTGATGGAATTAGAGGCGGTGTTTCTGCTTCACTACAACCCGGACGCAAAGAAGTCCGAGCCGGAAGAGCACCCGGAACTCGTCGGGAGAAACGCGCTCTTCGTGGATGCGCTGGATAAACCCATGGACGTTGTGAAGGTGTTCCTGGAGAGCCTGGGGATGAAGCCGTACACGGCGGAGGACGTCAAAAAAGGCGTGGATTCGCAGCGTCCGGACCTCGTGGTCATCCACGGCGCGGACGAATCGGCGCTGACGGCCAACCTGAGGGAATTGGCCGAACTCGCCGACGCGGGAACGGTAGGCGCGGTGAAAGTGCTCGTGCTCGGCAAGAACAGCGTCGACGGCAGACTGGCCTCGATATATCCCAGCAACATGACGGCCATCTTCGAGGAACCGTACGGCATCTCCGCCATAAAGCAGACCCTGGCGATGCTCTTCTCGAACTGACCTACTTGCCGAGGCAAAAGCGGCTGAATACCCGGTCGAGGAGGTCCTCGACGTAATCCTCCCCCGTCACGCGGCCAAGGGCCTCGATCGCGTTCTTGATTTCGAGCGCGACGATCTCGTCGCCCTCGGCGCGCGAGAGGGCCGCCGCGGCGCGGGAGAGGGCTTCGAGGGCGTCCTCGAGGCAGCGCCGCTGCCTGGCGGCCAGCCAGAAACGGGCGGTCGAGAGGTCGATTGCACCGCCGCGGACGAAACCCACGAGCGCGAGTCTGAGCGCCTCGAGGCCGGCGCCGGTCACGGCGCTCGTTTCAATCACGTCGCCGGGGCCGAAGCCGAGGCGCCACTTGGCGGCGTCGACGGCCGGCGGCTTATCGGCCTTGTTGAGGACGACGACGTGCGGGAGAGAAGCCGCTTCGGCGTAGAGGGTCGCGACGTCGGGGCCGATCGGTTCGGACGCGTCAACCACGAAGACGACCGCCTGCGCCTCGCGCACGAAGGCACGGGTGCGTTCGATTGCGATCTTCTCGATTATCTCGGCCGGGGCCCTCACGCCGGCGGTGTCGACGAGGATGAACTGGATTCCCTCGAAGCAAACGGCCGCCTCCAATAGGTCGCGCGTCGTGCCGGGGGTGTCGCGGACGATGGCGATGTCGTCGCCGGCGAGGGCGTTGAAGAGACTCGACTTGCCGGCGTTGGCGCTGCCGTATATGACGGCGATCACCTCCTCGCGGAACACGGCGTCCCGGACGCTTTTCTCGAGGATGGAGCGGACGGCCCGGGCGGCGGAGGCGATTTCGGCGGCCTGCCTTTCGGCGGAGGCGAAGGTCACGTCGTCCTCGAAAAAGTCGAGGCCCGCTTCGACGTCGGCGGCGAGGGCCACAAGGGCGCCGCGGAGGGACGCCACCTCGGCGCTCACGCCGCCGCGAAGCGCCGAGAGGGCGAGCCTCTCCTCTTCGTCCGACCGGGCCTTGACGACGCCGAGGACGGCCTCGGCCTGCGCAAGGTCGATGCGGCCGTTGAGGAAGGCGCGCCTCGTGAACTCACCCGGCTCGGCCTGCCTTGCGCCGGCGCTGAGGAGTTGTGCGAGGATCGCCGCGAGAAGCGGCGGCGAACCGAACGCGTGGATTTCGACGACGTCCTCGCGGGTGTAGGACTTGGGCGCGCGCATCACGTAGATCGTCACGGGGAACGGTGCGGTATCGGGGAGTTGGAAGCGCGCCTCGCGCCTTACGTAGGTATCCTCGCCCAGGGGGCCGTCGACCGACGCGGAGACGATTTCGAGGGAGCGCGGGCCGGACAGGCGCACGATGGCACGCGCCGAGGCGCCCCGCGGGCTTGCGATCACAACGATTGTGTCGTCGTCGTTCACAGGTCGAACCCCTCTTTTTCGAGGATCCCAGGCCAGTCGCGTTCGAGTTGGCGCGGCAGGAAGGCAGGGCGCCCCTCATCGAGCACGCCGTTCAGGCGCGCGGCGAGGGCCTTGAGCGTCTCGTACCCGTCGCGGGGGCCGATGCCGCCGGCCGGAATCACGGTGTTATTCTGCATGAGGGGCTCGGTGATGTCCACGGGGGAGTTGCGGCGGGCGCGTTCGAAGTACGCAGTGCCGGGGATCGGCGAGTATTCGGCGAGGCGGACGGTGACGCCCGCGGCGTGGGCGGCGGCGACGGCGCGTGCGGCCTCGTCGAACGTTTCGCCGGGCAGGCCGGTCATGACGTACGCGCCGAGTTCGGCGGAAGTGAAGCCAGCGGCCTTGAGGTCGGCCGCGGCCCTCGTGAAATCGTCATAGGAGACCTTGCCGTCCCAGTCGGCAAGCCTGTCGGGACTCACGGTTTCAAGAGAGAGCCTTATCGTCGCGAAGTTCGCGCGCTTCATGAGCCGCGCGAGTTCCGCGTCAATCATGCGCACGTGGAGGCCGTTGGGGGTATGGAAGCGGATGCCGAGGTCGCGGCGGATGATCTCGGCGAGGATCGGCTTTATGTGGCTGTCGGCGTCCCACAGGAGGGCGTCGTCGTAGAAGGCGATGTCCTCCACGCCGAAGCGGCGCCGGTAACCCTCGATTTCCTCGACGACGGCAATCGGAGAGCGCCTCTCCATGCGGGGGGCCAGAAGCGACGAGGCGCAGTATGCGCAGCGGTAAGGGCAGCCGCGGCCGGTGAGTACACTGACCGATTCGAAGTGCGGCAAAAGGTGGTACGCGGGGTCGGGCAGGCCGGCAAAATCCGCCGGAACTTCGGGAGGGGCGCCGCCGGCGACGCGGGCGACGAAGGCCGCCATCGCGGCCTCGCCCGGGCCACAGATTATCTCGTCGGGGGCTATCACCGCGCGCGCGTGGGCGCTCGAGAGCGTGGCGTAGATGCCGCCGAGGACGACCGGCGTCGAGGGGAAGACCTCGCGGGCGAGGGCGACGGCTTCTCTGACGCCCAGGTACCAGTAGGTCATGCCGGACGTCACGCCGATGCAGTCGGGCCGCGGGGCGGAGGCAAGTTGGGCGCGGATCGTGTCCGCGTCGAGGCCGAAGCGCTTGTAGATCCTCGGCACGCCGCCGTAGCAGGAAGGCTTCTCGACGGGGCGCCAGGGATAACAGCCCGTGCCGAAGCGGCGTTTCTTCGGCGCGTACTTACCCGTTGAGGACACGACGGAAGGGTGGAACCTGTCGAGGCAGTCCACGAGGCGTACGTCGTGGCCGAGTTTTTCGAGGACAGCGGCGACATACAGGAGGCCCAGCGGTTTCGCCCAGAGGTCGTACGCGGCGAAGTCATATATGGATGGATTGACGAGAAGCACGCGCGCCATGAGTCATCCCGCGACGGCCGGCAGGAGTTTCGAGAGGTAGAGCGCTGCGATGCCGAGGCACGCGAGAACGAGGCCGATCGCGACGCGGCCCCAGCGGCGGCGAAGGTCGATTTCCCTGAGGACGACCACCCCGTAGAGGACACTCACGACGACGGAGAGGTTCATGAGCGACCACCCGACGGCCAGGCCCGCGTAATCGATGGAGAGGATCATGGTCACGAGGCCCAACGCCCAGGTGACGCCGCCCGCGAGCGCGAGGAAGTGGTTCTTGAGCCCGGCCTTCGGGAGGTCACAGAACCTGCGCCCGGTCAAGACGTAGAGCGCCACCCCCCCGAGAAGGGCGCCGAGGCCGATGCCGAGGTTCGCCAGGGGCCGCGGCACGTTCCAGACGATGAGCAGTTTCATGAAGACGCCGTTGACGCCGTAGAGGATGCTGGCGATGATGGGGACGAGGTAGCCGGCGGGGCTTGCGCTCGGGAGGGACTCTTCGCGGTGTTCTATCCACGAGAGGTAGACGGCGGTAGCGACGACAAGCGCCGCACCGATAACGGCCGAGACGGGCTCGGTCGAGGCGCGTTCGTGAAAGAAGACAAAGCCGCCGACGGTCGTGACGACGACCTGGGTGTTCTTGATGCCGGTGGCCTTGGCGAGGCCGATGCGTTCGGTGCCGAAGGCGTAGGCGTAGGAACCGACCGCCCAATTGACGCCGGGCACGAGGGAGAAAAAGACGGCCCAGGACCACTGCCAGGGCGCGCCGGCGACGAGCCAGTAGGCGGCGCCGCCGACGGCGGCGCCGGCCATCATGCCCAACAAGAACGTCACGTTGTCGGACCTGGCGTAACGGCGCGGCACCATGAAAAGGCCGATGAAGAAGGCCGTCACGAGCCCGAGCACAACGCCGAGAATACCCTTCTGGTCCAAGGAACCTCCACGGGCATCGAGCGACGAGGGTGATGCCGATTGAGGTATGACATTGTATCCGGGCGGCGGCGGGTGGCAACCGCCCGGAAACTACCGATTGACCGCGGCACACTGCGGCGCGTATAATCTCGGCGTGCCGAAACGAGTTCGGAGGCGACATGAAAAAAGCCTTGATAACGGGGATCACGGGGCAGGACGGGTCGTACCTTGCGGACTTCCTGCTGGAGAAGGGCTACGAAGTGCACGGGATGGTGCGCAGGTCGTCGACGGAGAATTTCGAGAGGATCGCGCACATCAAGGACAAAGTCCACCTGCACCAAGCAGACCTTTTGGACCAGTTGTCGCTGGTGAACCTCGTGAAGGAGGTCGCTCCCGAGGAATTGTACAACCTCGCGGCGATGTCGTTCGTGCCGACGTCGTGGCTGCAGCCGGTGCTGACGGGGGAGTTCACGGGCCTGGGGGTGACGCGGGTGCTGGAGGCGGTGAGGCTGGTGGATCCGTCGATACGCTTCTACCAGGCTTCGTAGTCGGATAGGTACGGCAAGGTGCGGGAGACGCCGCAGAACGAGAGGACGGCGTTTCACCCGCGCAGCCCCTACGGCGTGGCGAAGGTCTACGGCCACATGATAACGGTCAACTACCGCGAGTCGTACGGGATCTTCGCGGCAAGCGGCATACTCTTCAACCACGAGTCGCCGCGCAGGGGCAGGGAATTCGTGACGCGCAAGGTCTCCGACGGCGCGGCCCGGGTGAAACTGGGCCTCGCGAAGGACCTGCGCCTGGGCAACCTCGACGCCCAGCGCGATTGGGGGTACGCCGGCGACTACGTGCGCGCGATGTGGCTGATGCTGCAGCGGGACAAGCCGGACGATTACGTGGTGGGCTCGGAGAAGTCGCACAGCGTCCGGCAGTTCGTCGAGAAGGCGTTCGCGGCGGCGGGACTCGATTGGAGAAAGTACGTCGTCGTCGACGAGAAGTTCCTGCGGCCGGCGGAGGTCGACCGCCTCATCTCGGACGCGACCAAGGCCCACGAGGAACTCGGCTGGCACGCGGAGGTCGACTTCGATTCGCTCGTTGAAATGATGGTGAAGGCGGACATCGACAGGCTTTCGAGGGGACTCTGAAAACGAGATGAACTGCCTCGTCACAGGCGCAGCGGGCTTCGCCGGGTCGCACCTGGTGGAATACCTCGTCCGGGAGGGACACGCGGTGACGGGCCTAGTGATGCCCGGCGAGGACACGAGGCGCCTCAACGGCCTGCGCGGCCAGATCACGATCCGCCAGGGCGACGTGACGGACCGGCAGGGTCTCGCCGACGGGCTGGGCAACGGGAAGTTCGACTACGTTTTTCATCTGGCGGCGCTGGCGAGCGTGGCGAGTTCGTTCGGGGCGCCGTCGCTTGCGTTCCGGGTGAATACGCAGGGCACGGTGAACCTGTTGGAGGCGTTCAGGCAGAAGCCGTGCGGGAGGTTCGTGTACATATCGAGCGCGGACGTTTACGGGCAGGTGCCGCGCTCGTCGATACCGATTCGCGAGACGGAAGGCGTGAAGCCCGCCAGCCCCTATTCGGCATCGAAGGCGGCGGCGGAGGTGGCGTGTTTGACGTACTGGCGGACGTTCGCGCTGCCGGTGGTGGTGCTGAGGCCCTTTAACCACACGGGGCCGCGCCAGGGGCCGGGATTCGCGCCGAGCGATTTCGCCGGCGCGATAGCGCGGATCGAAAAGGGCCTCGAGCCGCCAAAACTCGCGGTGGGCAACCTCGAGTCCTACCGCGACTACAGCGACGTGAGGGACATCGTCAGGGCGTACCTCTTGGCGGCCCAGAAATGCGAGCCGGGCGAGACGTACAACGTCGCCAGCGGCCGGGCCATCAGGATACGAGAACTTCTGGATGCGCTCCTCGGGCGCAGCCGGGCGGCCGTCACGGTCGTCGACGACCCGTCGCGGCAGCGGCCGTCGGACATGCCATACGTGGTCGGAGACAATTCCAAGTTCAGCCGCCGGACGGGGTGGCAGGGGGAAATACCCTTCGAGAAGACGCTGACGGACCTTTTAGAATGGTGGCGTTCGTCGGTATGACGCGGCGCATAGTCTGCTATACTGTTGCATAGACACCTTTACATCGCTATCTAATCGCTTGTAATCACATGGACTTAGCGTATTCATCGCCCATGGCTGTCTATGATGCTATACGTTTGGCCATATCACGCTGGCTCACTGTGTCGCTGTAAAGCTTTTCGCGGCTATTTTGTTGAGGGATTGGTGTCTCTCACGTAACTTCATGTCCACCAGGCGCTTCAGTAGGGCGCTCGCCACTGTGCGCGGATGGCGCCGGCATAGTCGAGAAAGATCTATCCTCCGCTGGCACGCTGTTTGCTCATTTGCGGGTAAAGGGAGATGGGATTGGCCGGTGCATAGTCGCTGTCTCGAGGTCCTTCCGACACGATGTGCCGCCGGCACATCGCTCCCGAGCCGACACAAGGAAGTCGTGTTCCCAGGCGGCTGTGTGTGGCCGCGCGAGGATCGAAGCCGGGATGAAGTCGGCTTTGCCAGAGATTGCGCAGCCGGGCAAGAGCGGCCGCACGGCATTGAAAACGCGAGGTTGGAACCCCCCGCGTCAGGCATTCCCGATGGCGGGGTTGCCGACGATGTGATAAAGTAGGCGGGCCGTCGAGGCGCGCCATCCATCGCGAGCAAGCCCGCTGGAAAGCCCTGTTCATTGGCAAGAAGACGAGGCTTTAGCCCTTTCGGTCAACAAGAGGGAAAAACCTCCCCATAAGTAGTGCGGGGACGGTCGTGAGGCCCTGCCTCATGGCCGTCCCCCACGCTTCGACACACGGACCCCTGCGGCCGCTGGCGCCATCCCCCTAATTTGTTCCTGCTGCTTAACTATGCACGGCGTCGCAGGGGTCTTTTTTTCGAGTTCTCGGAGAAAGGACCGACGAGGGTGACAAGAGGCACGCCGCTATTTCGCTGGCGCGCCTTTTTCGTTGGCCTCGATGTGCCGTTTTATCACCCACTGTTCGACGACCTGGAAGAGGCTCGACGTGAGGATGTAGAGGTTGAGTCCGGAGGCCAGCGAGTAGAGGATCGCACCCAAGAACACGGGCATGAGGAAGGCCATCATCTTCTGCTGCTGAGCCTGTTCGGGAGTGGCGGCCTTGGGCATCATCCTCTGCTGCACGACCATCGCCACGAGCATAAGGAGCGGCAGCAGGTTGAACTCGTTGTGTATAACGGGCAGGCTCATGGGCAGGATGAAGAGCCTGTCGGGCTGCGCGAGGTCTTTTATCCAGAGGACAAACGGTGCCTGGCGCAGCTCTATGGAGACGGTCAGCGCCCTGTAGAGGGCGAAGAATATCGGCAGTTGTACGAGCATGGGCAGGCAGCCGCCGAGGGGGTTAGCGCCCGCTTCCTTCATCAATTTCATCTGCTCCTGGCCGAGCTGCTTCTTGTCGTTTTTGTACCTCTCCTGGAGTTTCTTTATCTCCGGCTGGAGTTTCTGCACCTTCGACATGGACACCTGGCTTTTCTTGGTGAGGGGATGCATGAGCACCCTGATGAGAAAGGTCAGGAGTATGATGGCGACGCCCCAGTTGGGTATGACCAGGTGGAAGGCGCGCAGCAAGTAGAGGATGACCTTGACGAACCAGTCAAGCCAGCCGTAATCCAAGAGGGCCGAGAACCCCGTTTTCGAATCCGCGGTGTCGAAGGCGGCGAGGGCGTCACTGGTCTTGGGGCCGCAGTACAACAGAAAAGAGTGAACCGCCGAGTTCCCGTCGGCCCCAGCGGGGCCCAATTTCAGCGGGCCGACCTCGAACCTCGAACCGGCCTTGGTGCCGGCGACGGCGAAACAGGCCGCCTGCACGAGCGGTACGGACGCTTCCGGGCGAAGGACTGCGGCGAAATACTGGTTGATTGCGCCGGCGTAGTTCACGCGCTCATTGGGCTTCGAGATCATCTCGCCCTTGTCGGCGAGGGCCGCGGCCCACTGCATGTTGAGCGTCATCTTCGTCGCCGGCCCCGAATTCGACGACACCACGGCGAGAACGCCCTGGACGCTTCTGCCCTGGTCATTGTAGTGCTCCGCGGGGATGCCGACCGGGCCGTAGATCTCGTACGAGAACTCACGGCTTTCGGCCAGGAGGTTCTCGATTTCGATATCGAGGCCAAGGCCGTACTTGCCGTCGTAGAGGGTGTAAGTCTTCTTCACCCTGACGCCGGAGGCAAGGATCGTTTCGAAGACGACGCGCGTCCGGCCGGGGGGTGCTTCTTGGTCGGGCGCGACAGGGAGGTAGACGACGTCGCCGATCTCGTCGCCTGCGAGGCCGAACATCTCGGTGGGATAGCGGCCGGCGTCGAAGTCGGTCAACAGTTCGAGCAGCCCCGGCTGCTCGGGATCGAACTTATTGAACTTCTTCAGGACTACGGACTTTATGGAACCCGTTTTCGGTGTGAACTTCACGGTCAGAAGGTCGGTGTCGAACGTCATTTCGGCGGGGGAGACGTTTCCCAGGCGGTACTTTTCGGGCACTTCGAAGGACGCGCCGAAGGGGGCCTTTCCGGCGGCGGCTTCCTCTGGCGCGGACTGCGCCGGGGCAGGCGCCTCGGCGGCCGACGGTGCGGCCGCGGCTTCAGGAGCACCGGCGGCGGGCGCGACAGGCGAGGTTTCCGACGGCGGCGCGGGACGGGGCACGAGGCGGGGCAGGACGAACCATTGGTAAGTGACGAAGAAAGCTATCGCCAACACGAAGGCGAGGACGGTTCGCTTGTTCATCACAGGTCACCAACGCAGGGACTCATCTACCCTCGGCGAGGCGGTCGGCGAGGAAATTATCGAGTTCCTTGACCGCGTATATCTTTTTCATGGTCTCGTCGAAATCGTACTGGACCCGGACGAACTCGATTTTGGATCCGTCGACTACGACGTAGCAGGCGCGGTTGTCCCCGTCGCGGGGCTGTCCGATGGAGCCGACGTTGATGATGGTTTTTCGGCCGTTCATCTCGTACTGGTTGAAGACCTCCTGCGGGGGGCGGAACATCATATCCTCGGTGAATATCCCGGGCATGTGGCTGTGCCCGATGTAGCAGACGTGCTCGATGCGGCTGAAGATGTCGTCCATCTTGCCCTTGTTGGCGATGTCCTCGGGGAAGACGTATTCGCGGACGGGCCGGCGCGGGGAACCGTGGACGTAGAGGTCGGAGTTGTCGCGGTAGGTGCGCTGGAGTTCGCCGAGGAAATCCCAACGTTTCGTGTTGCGGAAACTCTCCTTGGGGTCCTCGAGCATGTGCCTGGTCCAGTCAACGGCGTCCTTTGCGACGGGATTGAAGGACTCTGTCTGGTCGCTCCAGAGCGCCGCCTCGTCGTGGTTGCCGAGGATGGTGACCTTGAATTTTTTCGCGAGGTCGATGCATTCGCGGGGATTGGGGCCGTAGCCGATGATGTCACCCAGGCAGATGATTTCCTTGATGCCCCTGCTGTCAATGTCCGAAAGGACGGCCTGGAGCGCCTCCAGGTTGCTATGTATATCTGAAATGATAGCCTTCAACTTAGGTTCGCTCATGCCTTATTGTTGCCCGTCGACCCGCCTAAGGACGATTCCTCTACAAGCATGACGGGGATCCCGTCCCTGATCGGGTACCTGCGGCCGCAACTCACGCAGACTATTCCCTCCTTTTCTTCGCGCACCGAGCCGCGGCACGAGGGGCACGCGAGGATCTGGAGGAACTCCGCATCCAACTGCATATAGTATACGCCGCCCGGGGCCACAAAGTCCAGTAAACACCGAGCCATAAATAAGAACCCACGTAGTTTAGGGAATATTCCCCCAATGTCAAGCACGAGAATCGGAGGTCGCGGATGCGCCCGCCGGGTCGGCGCGAACCGGACGAAAGAGGGCCAGTCGCGCCGCGGCGGCGGCGTGGATCGCGGCGAGCGGGAAAGCGGGGACGGGGCCTCCAGGGCCGGCGCCCTTGAAGTCCAGAGCCCCCGGAGTAGAATGGTGCGAGCAAAACTCGGAGGAGCCGTGACAGAAAAGCACGTCGAAACCAAGGCCGAACCGATCGTAACACGCCTGGCGAAGTTATCCCGTGCCGACATCCCGCCCGATGAGTTTCTGAAGACGTTCCTCGGCCTCATCCATGCGGCGATGGCGGCCGAGGCGGGCAGCATATGGGTTTACAACACGGAAACGCGGCAACTGGCGGCCAAGGTCGCCGGCGGCCCGGACAACGCACCCCTCAAGGACATTCCGGACGAGGTCTTCACCAGGGTCGTGTACAAGGCCATAGAGCAGAAACTGCCCGTCCTTTACTACCCCGAGGAATCAAGCGACGTTGCGATACTGAAGGAAACGAGCATGGTCGCGGTGCCGATCGAGGTGGACGCCAAGACCGTCGTGATCGTGCTTCTGGCCAGGCGCGTTGGGGAAGGTGGGCCGTTCGCGCCGGAGAACGTGCACATACTGCAGAGCCTCGCGGCGTATCTCTACGTTTATTTCGCGACGTCGCAGTTCAAGGCCGCGGCGGCCGCGACGGCGCGGCTGGCGAGACTCGCGGAGGTCGAAAGCGACCTTGCCGCCGCGTGGGAAAAGACGAAGATGGCGTTCATCCTCGCGAACCGCACGCGCGAGATGATGGTTTTCGACCGGGTGTTCGTGGCGTTTCCCAGGGGGTCGTCCTTCCGCATCGAGGCGGTCTCGGGGGTGGACGAGGTGCAGCAGAAGACGGCGCCGATCCAGACCCTCGCGGAATTGGTGAAGGAGTTCGCGCGCATCGGGGGGGACTGGCATTTCACTCCATCGTACTTGGAGAAGGTCGAGGACACGGCGCTGCGCGAGAAACTCACGGTGTACTTCGAGACGACCGATTACAGGTCGATACTGCTCATGCGCGTGGAAGACGCCGGGGGGCTCGTGGCCGTAATCGGCTACGAGCGCCGGCAGGAGGGGGCGTACGCGCCAGCGGAACTGCAGTTTTTGCAGGGCGTCGCGAAGGTGTCGGCGGGGGCGCTGCGTCGCGCGGACGACTTCGCGAACCTGTGCGGGATAAAAGCGGTCCAGTGCGCAGAGCGCCTGAGGCAAAAGGCGCTCGGCCCGCAGCGGCACAGGTTTTTCCTGAAGATCGGCGCGGTCGTCGCCGCTGCGGCGATCCTCGTTTTCGGGAGGATGGAGCTCACCGTGAAGGGGAACTGTCGCATAACGCCGTACCTGACTACGGTGGCGGCGGCGCGCATTTCCGGCACCGTCCGGAGGATCCTCAAAAACGAGGGGGACGCGGTCGCGAGGGGCGAGACGATAGCGCTTTTGGACACGAGGGAAATCGACAACGCCATAAGCGAGGTGGACGCGCAGATCGAGCAGACCAACGCCTCCATCAATTACTATTTCGGCAAGGACACGGCGAGGTGGAGCCTCGAGAAGCAGAACCTCGAGATACTCAAAGTCCGGCTCGAGGGCCTCAAACTGCAGAGGGAATTCACTCAGATCACGAGCCCCCAGGACGGAGTCATCGTCACGCCGCGCGACCGGGTGAACCTCTCCCAGGACGCGGCCGTGCAGAAGGGGCAGGGCATCTGCGAAGTGGCGGACCTCTCGCGGCTCTACGTCGAGGTCGAAATCGCGGAGCGCGACGTGGGACTGGTCGGGGAGGGGCAGACGATGGAGTTCGTGCTGTCGGGTGCGCCGGGAAGCGTTTTCAAGTGCAAGGTGGCGCGCCTAAGCCCCTCGACGCGGCAGATGTTCGGCAAGAACGTCTTCATCGCGCAGGGGGAACTCGACAACTCGGACGGGGTTTTCCGGCCGGGGGTGACGGGTTCGGCAGCGATACCGGTGGGCAGGCGCCCGCTCGTCTACGTCATATTCAGAAGCACTATCGACTGGCTACGTACGAAGTTTTTGTGAGGTGAGAGATGAAGAGCCTCGTAAGCGCGGCTTTTGTCCTTGTGTGGGCGGGTCTGGCCCTCGGGGGCCAAGCGTCCCAGGCGACCGGCAGGGTCGTGGCCTTTCGTTCGGCGATGGTCAACGCAAAGGCCATCGGCAACATCTCCAAGGTGCTGGTCGAAGAGGGGCAGAAGGTGGAGGAGGGGCAGATACTCGCTCAGTTGGACGATAGGGTCGCGGAGGCTCAATACAGGGTGGCCCTGCTCGACGCACAGGACACGACGGCGCTGGAGAGCGCGAAACTCGAGTTGGCGCGGCGCCAGAAAAACCTCGAGCGCGCCAGGAAGGCGACGTTGTCCTACACGGAGCTGGAGTTGGATGAAGCCGAGTACGCGGTCAACTCCGCGGACATCCTCGTGAAGAACAAGGAGCAGGACCTCAAGCGCCTCGAGGCGGTGCGGGCGCTGCGTGAGGCGCAACTGGAGGATTACAAGGTGCGCTCACCTTTCGCGGGCGTAGTGGCACAGGAATTCGTCGAGGTGGGCGAGACCACCGCACCGGTGGAGAGGGCGCTCTTCCAGGTGATCGACACCTCCAAGGTGTACATAGAAGTGAAGCCCGAAATAGGCCTCCTGGCACAACTGGCCGTGGGGGACGCCGCGGTCGTGGAGGCGGCGCTTTTCCCCGGGAAAAAGTTCGAGGGGAAGATCACGTTTATCGCGCCGTCGGCGGACGCGGCCGGAGGCGGAGGCTATTTCCTGCTGAAGGTGCTCGTCGACAACTCCGAGGGGCTGCTGCGGCCGGAGATGCTGGTCCGGGTGACGTTCCCGCCGAAGGAGGCCGGCGAGGGCACAGGTGAAGGCGCTTCGACGGAGCCGGCCGCGGCCGGGACGGCGCAATGAAACTCGCCGATTACCGGCAACTCAAGATACGAAGCGACCTGGTGATCTCGGCGCAGTCGCACCAGGGGCAGATCAACTACGTCATAAAGGACCCCATCACGCTACGCTATTTCAGGCTGCGCTCGACCGAGTACGCGATTTTCAGGATGCTCGACGGAACGCACTCGGTCGACGACATAAAGGCGGAACTCGCCACCCTCGGGCACGACATAAGCGACGACGAGCTGCAGTTGTTCCTGAGGCAATTGGGCGCGGCGAACTTCTTCGAGAACGTGCTGCCCAACCAGGCGGAGTCGCTCTACCAGATGTCGACGCTGAGGCGCAGGAAAAAGAGCGTCTGGTCGCAGGCGAAACGGATCCTCTACATCAAGCTGCCGCTGGTGGACCCGGACCGTTTTTTCACGAAGGTAATGCCGTACATCGACTTTCTGTGGTCGAAGTGGGCGCTCGCCGCGTACGCGGGGCTTCTGGGATTTGCTTTCTGGGCGTTCTTCACGAACTACCGGGAGGCGGCGGCGAGGTTCAGCGGGCTTCTCACGGCACAGAGCCTCGTCATCTTCTGGGTCATATTCGTCGTGGAGAAGTTCTTCCACGAACTCGGGCATGGGTTCACGTGCAAGCACTTCGGGGGAGACGTGCACGAAATGGGAGTCCTGGTGCTGGTGCTGACGCCGTGCATGTACTGCAACATCTCGGACGCGTGGATACTCGAGAAGCATTCGCGCAAGTTCTACATAAGCGCGGCGGGGATAATGACGGAGTTGGTGATAGCGGCGCTCGCGACGGTCGTGTGGTGGGGCACAGGGCCGGGGATCGTCAATTCGATTTCCTACAGGGTGATGCTGTTGGCCGGCGTGTCGTCGGTGCTCATCAACGGGAACCCGCTCATGAAGTGGGACGGCTACTACATCCTGAGCGACGCGCTGGGGATGCCGAACCTCCGCGAGAACTCGGTGCGGTACGTCGGGCAGTTTTTCAGCAAGTACATCCTCGGGCTCAAGGTCGCGGCCGCGGGGAAATTCGGCCGCGAGAACCGGATAAAACTCGCGTACGGGGTGCTTTCGAGCGCGTGGATAATATACGTGATGTACAGGATCACCAGGGGGATGCTCACGCGGTTTCCGGCGGTGGGGATATGGGTTCTCATCTCGACGGTCTACGGGCTGATACTCATACCGGTCGTGCGGATAGCGAAGTTCTTGAGAAAGCCCTCCGAGAAGACGGATGTGAACTTGGGGAGGCTCGCGATCGTCGCGGGCGTGATAACCGCGGCTGGGTATTTCCTGTTCGTTTACAACGTGGGCTACTCGATCTCGGCCCCGTGCGTCATCCAACCCTCGAGATCCCAGGTCCTGAAGGCGCCGGCGGCCGGCATAATGGCCCAGATGTCCCTGCGGGAAGGCGACCGCGTGGACGAGCAAGACATCATCGCGAGATTGGAGAATCCGGAACTGGAACTCTCCATAAGGATGATGCAGGCGCAGGTCGGGGCGTACGAGGTGCAGATCAATTCGGCGCGGTCGCGCGGGCAATCGACGTTGGCGGCGAACATCGAGAAATCGCGCGCGGAAATGGAGGCGCAGATCGCCCAAGGGCGCGCAAGGATCGAGTCGCTCACGGTCACGGCGCCGTTCGCCGGGATAATCGTCACGCCTAACCCGCAGTCGCAGGTGGGGAGATTCCTCGCCGAGGGGGACACGATCTGCGAATTGGTCGACATGGAGCGGGCCAAGGTGACCATCGCAGTGGGGGAGAGCCAACTGCAGTTCGTCAAAGAGGACGCGCCGGCGTCGGTCACTTTGAGGGCGTACCCCTGGCGGGCGTTTGGGGGGACGGTTGCGTTCATTTCCAGGGCGCCGCTGCGCTCCCTGCCGAGCGCGGCCCTCGGTTCGCGCGCGGGCGGCAACGTAATGACGCGCACGGACACCGCCGCGCACGTGCCGATTACGACCGTCTACGAGGTGAACATCCTCCTGCCCAACACGAACGCGGAACTGCTCATCGGGATGGTCGGCAAGACGACCATCGAGAGCGGCAGCAGGCGGATCTGGGACATCATCTACGTCAGGATGCGCGAGAGTTTGAGGAAGTCTTTCGGCCTCGTGGGGTGATTCGCGGCCGACGAGCACAAGTCGCTGCGCGCGGTCCACGCGCGGCATCCAACGCGGCCGGAACGAAAAGCCACAAAACGAACGGCCCGCGGCGTGTCGCCGCGGGCCGTCCCAACTCTATCCAGGCCGATGCACGCTACTCTTTTTCGGCGGCGCCGCTTGCGGGCTTTGCGGAGACGTCGACGACCGTCTGTTCGAAGTCGTTGAGGATTTCCTTTATCTCTTCCTCGGACAAGGGCCTGCCGCCGGCCACTTCCTCGGCCAGGGCCCCCATTCCGCCGAGCGCGTCGTGGATGGAGGCGGCGCCGGCCTCATCGGCCAGTTGTTCCTCCTGCCTGAGGTAGCCGACCGCGGCCCTCAACCAGATGGCGGACGCCCTGTGGTCTTGCACGTTGACCAGGTCGATCATCTTGCCCAGGGGCACGGTGGAGTAGAGCGTGACGCGCATGAGGGCCAGCGCGGCGGCCTTGTCCGCTTTGCCGGCGGCGGCCTCGGTCAACTGGTCGGCGGCCCTATTGAGTTTCCCCTTGACGAAGTCGCTCGAACCCGCACCGAGGCCCTTGACGTAGGTGGCGGCTGCGCCCAAGTCGCCCCTGCCCGCGGGCATGAGCGCGCCGTAAAGGTCTTTTACCCTCATCGACATGACTCCGAGGGCGGCGGCGGGGAGTTTTTCTTCTCTGGCGATTCTGCCCGCGCATTCTTTTGCGTCGTCGGCCTGCCAGGAGGCGATCGCCACGGCATAATCGCCGGTGCCGGCCGCGTCCGCGGCGAGGGTCGCGGCCAATTCGTTGAGCGCCGCGGCGGCGTCGGGACCCTTGCCCGCGGCAATCGCGGCGTCGGCGGCGGACAACTTCGCCAGCGCGGCAGGTTGGTCCGCAGTCGAGACCGACGCTACACCAAAAAACGCCACTACACAAACAGCACATGCCATTCTCATCGCATTCATTATCGTGTTCTCCCCGAAAGGGTTCCCATTGTCACACAGCGCGTTTTCCAAGAGCAACGACAGCCGGCCACCTCCTTCCAATCCCGTGCATCTGCACGCGTTCGTGGTCCCCGCGCGCCCGCGGAAAAAGTCCACCGTTAACATCCAATTGTACCAGGCGCGCCCCTGTACGTACAGCATCGATGCGCAAATCCGGAATACGCAGCAAAAAGATTTTTGTGGAATAAAAAGCTGCACCTTGATACTTTAGGGAACAAAGGGACAATCTGTGTCGTCGAATAAAATGTAATCGCCTGTTCAGTAATGCCTCCTCGGTTTTGTCTGACGGCGATTTGAGGGGAAGCGCCCCGTGGCGATCTTCCCCTCGCCATTTGATGGCAAAGCGAAATCGCGGTTTCGCATAGATGTCCCGCTTCCCTACCCCTTGCCGGTCATCACTATTTGTAAAGTGCCGATATGAAATCCGATACGGCCGTTCCTGCGGCACGGTGTCCCGCTTGGCTCCAGTGGACGTTGTCGGCGTAAGCGGCCTGGAAATCCTCCGTCGGCAGCGCGCGGAAAACCTTTGTGAGATCGAGGTAAGCGATGCCCCTCTCGGCGGCGATATCGGCGTAGAGTTTGTCGTAGCGCTCGGGCACGCCTGGTTTGTCGCTGATGGGCGTCGGGCCCAGGAGCAGTATTTCGGCGTTGGTGGTCTCGAGCAATTTGTCGATGAGCACGTTCATCGTCGCGCGCACGCGCGAGTCCGGGAAATCGTAGAACGCGTCATTGGCGCCCAGAAGGACGATGACGAGGTCGGGGCTTTCCGCAGCGACCTCGTGCCCGGTGCGCACGATCCCTTCAGCGACGGTCTCGCCGCCCACTCCGGCGTTGACCACGGCGACTTTGGCGCCTTTGAACTTCTCTTCGAGGCCGCGCGCGGCGACCTGGAAATAGAGGGCGGTCGGGCGGTCCTCCTCGGCGATCTTTGTGCCGAACGTTATGGAATCGCCGAGCGCGACGATCTTGACGCTTTCGGCGCGCCCGAGTTTTGCGATCGTGGCCGCAAGCCGCGCCGCGCCTTCGGGGGTTTGGGGCCGCGCGCGAGGCGGGAGCTTGGCGAGCGCGAGGTCGTCGACGCTGAAACTCGAGGAGCCCCAGCCGGCGCGGCTGCCGAAGCCGAAGTTATTGAGTTTCGACCAATCGATAGCGGCCTCGGCGACGTTGTCGTTCATCTGGAAGAACTCGTCCCATCGGATGCCGACTTCTTTCCACTCGGTGCTCGCGAGGGAAAAGACTGCCTGAAAGATGTTGGTGTAATCGTCCGTGCGGATTTCGATGCAGCCGAACGCGGCCCCGCCGTCGCCCTTGACCTTGAAGGTCACGCCGTCGTAGTCGGCGGCGGATTTCGAGAGGGCGTCGGTCACCGGCAGCAGGGCGTACGCGTAGCCGCCCTTGGGTGCGCGTGTGAATTGCAGGGTAAGGAAATGCCCCGCGGAGGGGGACTCTTCGACGGATGCCTTCAAGAGGCCGGGGCTTGCCTCGTTCGTTCGCACTTTCGCGGCGCCGGCCTGCTCGAAATCCAGAAGCATCTTCGTCTCGGCGCCGGCAAGCGAAGCGGCGCAAAGGACTATCGCCAGTGAAAGGATCTTCTGCGCGGTCATGGGTCACCCTCGTCCTATGGCCTCGAGTTCGAAAGGCGCTCCTTAAGCCTTAGCATAGCGGCGAAGGCCCGCTTTGCAACATTGCGAAGACGGCGGCGCGCGACATGGGCGCCGGCGACGCGGCAAAGCTCACCCATGGCGGCGGTAACGGATTATTCGGCGGGCTTGGCGCTTGTTGTTTCACGCGCGTTTTGATATATTTGGCCGCGTCGTGAGAACCGGATTTCCGGAGGAGGGTACGGCACATGCGACATTCCGGCTTCATATTGGCGGTTTTCGCGGTCGTTCTGGCGCGCCTTGCCGCCGCGGGTGAGCAAGGGGGCACCTTCAGGAACCCCGCCGACTACTTCCCTGCCGACACTATCCTCTACGTGGAGATCCCGAGCGTTTCGGACTTCATCGAGTCCGCCAAGGGCACGGGGGTCTACGGCCTGTGGCAGGATAATTCGATGTCGGCGATACGCGCGCAATTCGAAGGGGAGAAGGAGGCCGCGGGCGGCGAAGGCGGCGCCACCGAGACGGTGCGCTGGGCGAAGGACTTCGTGAACTCGATTCCCGCCGGTGTCGCGTTCGGGCTCATACCTTCTCCGGCGGGGGTGCAGTGGCTGGTGCTGGTCGAGGTCGGGCCGGACGATTCGGCGGCGCGGGCGTTTCTCGACAAGGTGTACGCGCGCGAGGCAAGCCTGGGTACGCCCGCCGAGGAGACCGAGATCGCCGGTTTCAAGGCGAGGGTATCGCCGGTGGAGGGCGAATGCGGCGCGATCGCAGAGGGGATGCTCGTGCTCGGCACGAAGGAGGCCGTGACGACCGTGCTGAGGCGCATAAGCGCGGACTCCAACGCGCCGGCACTTTCGACGTCGGTCAATTTCACGAAGTCGGTCTCGTTTCTCTCGCCGCGGCCCGCCTACAGGATGGTGCTCGACGCCCCGGCCCTCCTGGCGCAACTGAAGAACGCCGCAAGCTCCGAGACGCAGGCGGACATCGACAGGCTGTCCGACCTTTTCGGAGTCAGCGAGATCGACACGGTGTCGCTGGAGGGGTCGTTCAGGCTGTCGGGCGTCATAGAGCGCGTGTACGTATCCACCAAGTCCGCGGACGCGAGGTTCATAGAACTCGTGGGGCGGCCGGTTTTCGACGAGAAGCGGCTCGTCGCCGTGCCAAGGGAGGCGGTCCTGTGCGGCGGTCGCGCGAGCGACCCGAAGGCCGCATACGACATGTGGAAGACCGTTTCGGCGGGACTCGCGAGCCATCTCGGGATCGACATAGGCAACGCGCTCGATTCCGTCCAGGAGAAAAGCGGCGTGAGCATTGAGCGCGACGTGCTGCCGGCCATCGGGCCGATGAACCTTTTCTACGTCAGGATCCCCGAGGGCGGGCCGTCGGCGCTCTTGCCGTCGGCGGCGGGACTCGAACAGGTGACGCTCTTCGAGGTCACCGACGAGAAGGCCCTCAATAGCGCGATAGACAAGCTCGTGGAGTACGTCGAGCTTAACCCCGACAGCCTGGAGATCCTCGCGCCGCCGGGCGGCGGGAAACCGCCGACCGTCGAAACCGCCACGCTCGGCACGATCAAACTCAGATACCTCTCGATAAAGGGCGCGGCGTTCTACTCCCCGGCCCTCGCCGTATCGAACGGCTACCTCATCTACGCCAGCAACAAGGAAACGGTCAAGACCGTGATCGACAACCTCATCGCGCCCGGGCCGTCCATCCTCGACATCGAGGACTACGCGCGCGTGCGGGGGGCGCTGGCCAAGGACGCGGTGCAACTGGCGTACGTTTCGCTCGACCGGCTCGTGGACCTCTTCTACGACTACGCGGTGCCGGCGTTGTCGCAGAGGCTCGATTCGCGGCACATGGCGGGAAAAGGGGAACTCACCGGCGCGGACATCCCGCCGGCCTACATAGTCAAGCGTTACATAGACGGGATCGGCGCGTCGGTCGTGACGACGGGCAACCTCGTGGACACGCGGATCTACAGCCCGACGGGTTTCGTCCCGTTGGGGGCGCCGCTGGTCTTTTTCGCGGCGACGGGCGCCGGCGAGGCCGCGGCGAGGCAGTCGGCCGAGTGGGAGGTCGAGGTAGTCGCGCCGCGCGCGCGCCTCCAGAAAATCGGCCAGATACTGCAGGTATCGACCGTGGAAACAAAGGGGAGATTCCCGGACAAGATCACGGACGTCATATCCGCCCAACTCCTCCAGGCGCCTCAGGACCCTGCGCCCGAGAGCCCCGTCGATTACGAATACGTGCCGGGGTACACCACCAGTTCCCCCGGAAGGAGGGTTCTCGTCTACGAACGCAAGGGACTGAACCCAGACGGGAGGTACGTGCTTTTCGTCGACGGCAGCGTCGAATTCATCAGTGAGGGGGATTTCGAGGCGCTCATGGGAGAAAAAAGCGAATGAAAAAGGCAGTCGTGACGGGCGTCGCACACGTGGCGATCTACGCAAGGGACGTCGCCAAGAGCCTGGACTTTTACGCGCGGGTGTTGGGGCTCGAGCATCTTTTCACGCAGAAACGCCCGGACGGGTCGCTTTTCTACGAGTACCTCCACGCGGGCAACAGGACCTTCGTGGAGCTTTTTCCGACGAAGGAGGCGCCGGCGCCGCCGCACGCGGGGGTTGCGCACATGTGCCTGGCCGTGGCGGACATAAACGCCGCGCACGAACACGTAAAGTCCCAGGGCTACCCCGTGCGCCGCGCGCCGTCGAAGGGGCTCGACGGCAACTGGCAGATGTGGCTCGACGACCCCGACGGCGTCGCGATAGAACTCATGCAGATGATGCCCGACTGCATGCAATACAGGGCGCTTGAAAAAAAGTGACGTGCTTCGGCGAGGAATAGGAATGAGCAGACTCCGCGTTGCCACGATCGGCTGCGGTTCGATTGCGCAGAAACTCCATTTGCCCGGGTACGCTAAGGACCCGGGCGTTCTAATCGCCGCCTGCGCCGACCCGGACCCTGCCCGCTGGGCGGAGGTCGAGGCGAGATTCGGCGTGGAGCGTTTCTACGAGGATTACCGCGTCATGCTGGACAGGGAGGCGCTCGACGCCGTGAGCGTTCTGTCGCCGAATCGCTTTCACGCCGAGCAGGCGTACGTCGCGCTTAACCTCGGTCTTGACGTGTTGTGCGAAAAGCCCATGACGCTCACGCGCAAGGAGGCCGACGTACTCGTGCGCGCGGTGAAGAGGACCGGCCGCGTGTTCATGGTGGGGTTTTCGCACCGCTTCATGCGCGGCAATATCGAGGCGAAGAAAATAATCGAATCGGGCAGACTCGGCAAACCCTTCATGATACGAGTGCGTTTCGCGCATGGGGGCCCCTACCCCGGTTGGGCCAAAAACGACTGGTTCTACAACAAGCGCCTCGCGGGCGGCGGCGCGATGCTCGACATGGGGATCCACGCGTTTGACCTCGTGAGGTTTTTCCTCGGCGACGTGAAAAGGGTCTCCGCAAACGTGAAGACGATCTTCAAGAAGATCCCCGTGGACGACAACGCCGTCGTGAACCTGGAGTTTGAAAGCGGCGCGCTCGGGTATATCGAGGTCGGCTGGACGAGCCTTCCGGGGTTTACCGGCACTGAAGTTTATTGCGAGAAGGGCAACCTCGTCATCGACTACGATAGGGGCATGAGCATGATTTCCGGCATGGCCGACCCCGGCGGCAGACATCGCACGAAGGTGAAACAGTTCCCCTTCAGGCCGAGCGATGGCGGCTGGTCGATAGAGATGGATTACTTTCTCGACTGCGTGCGGAAACGCCGCCAGGCCGAGATGGGAGTCGTCGAGGGGCGCGAGGCGACAAAGATCGCGCTGGCCGCCTACGAATCAGCCAAGACCGGCAGGGCCGTCACAATCCGATAGGGCGGCGGGGACAATCTGCCCCTAATCGTTGGTGCCGAGCACACCGAGTAGGCGGCTCTCGCCTCACCCTCTTCCCCACCGCCGCGCGAGGGAGACGAGGAACGCCGCCATTAGGAACGCTCCGGCGAGGGCTTCAAAGCCAGCCAGAAGTCGAAAGAATATGTTGGGAAAGGGTCTCAGGTCGCCGAATCCAAGCGTTGTAAATGTGACCAGGCTGAAGTAGAGGCATCTGAGTAAACCGCACGCGTCATTAGTCAGCGTATCCTGAATGGCACCGAACATCCAGTAGAACAGAGCACTCACGAGTATCAACCCGCCACTGATGACTGCTATCCGTCGTGGGCGTTCAGCGTAGCCGAATACCCAGCGCAAGAAGAATCTGTGAGGGAAGCCCACGAGTTCCGCATAGGTTCGGGCAAGGCATGACCGAGTCTTCTCCGCAGAAATCCATTTCGTGAGCCATTTGGCCGCCCTATCCCGGCGTTTGTCTCGCAGGCCATACCACGCGTCACGCCGCTCTTTGTAGTGCCAGTCTCCTGCCTCTTGGTAAAGCCCCATATTCTGGCAGACCTGTTTTGCCAGCCTGAAAAGCGAGTGGGCCTTTCCGAGTATGACGCCTTTCACGTCTATCCCGGTGAAGTCTGCCGTCATCGGCGGCGCGACACCTGCACATTCAACACTTCCATTAAAGACTGCATTCGTGAAGTTGAGCCTTCCTTCCAAACGTGCGTTTTCGAATGAAACAGGTCCGTGGAACGTCGCGTCTTTCAACCCCAAGTCGTCGGCAATCCTTGCTCCGTAGAAGTCGGCCCCGTCGGCGTGTTTTGGCTGTCCCGCGCTGAGATGCCAGGCGTGTAAGGCTCCGCCGACCTTAAAGTAGCGGAAATTTGCGCCGCGCGCGATTGTGACGTCGCCGAAGTCAGCCCGCTTTTCGACCTCCGCGCTATAGAAGTCAACCGT
>Ga0172362_10000860_pt1 | contig 25652 bp, 35 predicted proteins | sample LakKivs1_kivu2a2_FD_114534 | JGI IMG/M metagenome (GOLD analysis project Ga0172362, IMG submission 114534) | Sediment microbial communities from Lake Kivu, Rwanda - Sediment s1_kivu2a2 | ecosystem: Environmental > Aquatic > Freshwater > Lake > Sediment | place: Rwanda: Western Province, Lake... | reverse complement strand
TCCCGCTGCCCTAGTGATGTTGTACAGATAGACTGTGCCGATACCAGCCGGAACCGGCTTGTTGCCTACATCTAGGAACGCAATGCGCCAGTTTCCTGCTGGATATGTGTATGCAATCAAGTGAGTTGAAGCTGCTATCGGAGCTAGCGTCATCAACGCTAGCAGAGCGATAGTTGCTAGTTTTTCATAGTTTATTTTTTTCATTTCTCAGGTTTTCACCTGCGTTGACCGATTCGAAAATCCTCGTATTTATTGGTTGGGAGGCCAGAAACCCCGAAAATCGGTCAGTTCGGTTTCAGTTGGCTAGAACTTCGAGCCAATCGCCCGTCTGTCTTGGCACCGTGATGGTCATGCTATATTGCGTAACATATCGCGTCGCCGATCCCGCAGGAGCCCGTGTCACCTCCGCAGGGGAGGCGCACGCGCTCTCATTGATGCCCTCAGAATGGACCCTTTCGTTCGGCGCGGTCGGCCGAAGATGATCCCGTTCCGAGCCATCGAAGCCCTGAAAGGGGGAAACCCGATGGGACACACACCAACCCAACGTTCCGCACAGCACTGACGTGACGGGAGCGATGATCCTGACTTGACGGCAAAGGTTTTAGAGGAGAGCGGCCCACACGTCGGGAAGGAGCACCTAGGCTATGGCCGAACGTCAGGGAGGGATAGAGTCCCTCGTTCAGGCACTCTCCCACGACAAGAGAAGGCAGATAATCTCACTTCTCGCCGAGGAGGGTCCTCTGGGCGTGACTGAACTCAGGGCTAGGCTCAACCTGAGCACGGGCAGCCTTTACCACAACCTAGGGTTCCTGAGCGACTACATCGAGAGGGAGGGGAAGAAGTACAAGCTGAACTCCGCGGGCATGGAACTGTACAGGATGGTCAGAGCTGGCAGCATGGACATTCACATGGCTGGGTTCAGCCTGATCGAGAGGCTCATGCCGGTGGGACCGCTGGCGATGCTGTCCGACTCGAACGCGATGTGGGCAACGGCATCCTTGGTGTCGATTCTCCTGCTCGTGTCAAGCTACGCTTGGAGGACGGGACTGGTCCTGCTGATCGTAGGCGGGCCATGGGTTGAGCCCTCATATGCGATCCTTAGCACTGCGGTGAGCGTGGTCCTGTTCATTGCGCTCGCATCAATAAGCTTCAGGACGATCAGGTTGATGGAGTTCGTCCCGCTCGGTGTGACCTCCTTCATCCCCCAAGCGTTGTGTTCCGTCGTGATGGGCTTGGCGAACCTAGTGAGTCCTTTCGCCGACATATTCATGCTGCTGGTCGCTGGGGTTGGGATACTGACAACTTCCGCTGCGATCAAGGTGGCATCGGGCACGAGGACGGAGTACGCGCTGATATTCTCGTTCGTCGCGATGTATCTGGGAACGGCGGTGATGCCGATGATATCGAGCCTCCTCCCGCTAGGCTGATTGCCTACCAGTTTGAGAACGGCGACTTGAGATCAGTGACTAGAATTTCCTTCCCTGCGCCCTGAACTGCTCCGCAAACCTCGGCAGCGAGTCGCCCACGACTATCCCCTCTATCGGCCTTATGTCGTAAACGTAGGGGGTCAGGTCAACCTTCGTCCAACGCATCTTCCTCACGGAGACGGTCCTGACGTTGAAGTGCTCGAGCCCCTGAATGGAGAGGGTGATTATGCCCGCTGAGAGGAACTCCTCGACTCCGAACCTGCTGAGCGTGGTCGAGCCTGTCGGAATCTCGGAGGTGATGATCGTGGTCGTGCCGATGAACCTCTCCACTGCTGTCACGAAGGCGCGGATGTAGTCCCTCGTCCATGAGATGTCGACGACCTCGCCCAGCAGTGGGGCGACGGGATCGACCACTAGCCTCTTTGCCCCGATCCTGTCGACGTGTTTCTTCAACTCAGCCGTTATTTGCCTGACAGTCTCCGCCATGAACTTCTCCCTGACGACCTCTGCGAAGAACGGCCTGACGTCCAGGATCTCAAGCATGTTCGCCCTTATTGGCTCCATCAAGTCCCACCCTAGGGTGAGCGCGCCCTCTATCGTGCCCTCTATGGTCTCATCGAAGGGAATGTACACGCCGGCCTCCCCGTTCTCGATTCCGGTAAGAAGGTACTTCAGCGAGAAGAGCGTCTTGCCGGTGCCGGTCTCGCCCGCGACCAAGTAGGTCTTGCCCCTCATGAATCCGCCACTGATCAACCTGTCGAAGTTCACGATGCCGGTCGGTATCCTCAACGACGACGCTATCGGTCCCTCTCCTAGGCCCGCCTGTTGCCGCTGCGCGTCAGTCGCGTCGCTTGGCTCGGTCAACCATCACCACCTCGTACCAGTGATACTTGCCATCTGACGCCACCTCGTGATGCCCGAGAACGGTCATGTTATCAAACTTCTTCCTTGCCCTGCCCACCGCGATCTCTCCCCTGCTGATGCCCGGGGTGAAGAGCACGGAGCCCGCGTGCCTGGGCCTGCGACCTGAAGTCGGCCTTGGCTTTCTTCTGCCTCCTCGCGGCACCCTGCTGAGGATGACGGCGTAGCCTGGGACTGCCTTGTACCCCAAGCTTCTCGCCCTTGATGGATTCATGGGAGAGTCGAGTCTGCATACCGCAGGCTTGCTCCTCAACGACTCGATGAGACCCCTGTGCGATCCAGCCAGCGCCTCCTTCGCGCTAGCCTCGCTGGCCTCGGATAGTTTCAGCCTCATGATCAGCGGGTCGCACGGCGGACTGGTTGATTTAACCTTATTCCGGCGATGAACTGACAACGCGTTGCGATTCCATCCCCCAGTGTTTTCTCGCGCATACTGAGGGACGGTCAGCGCGCGTCCAGTAACTTTTAAGGAAAGACGGGCCATGTTCCAACTGGATGAGGCAAGTCGGCGTGACAGGCAAGCCGAATGTCGGCAAGAGCACCTTCTTTGCGGCTTCCACTCTAGCCAAGGTGGAGATCGCGAACTACCCCTTCACTACCAAGACTCCAAACGTCGGAGTTGGCTACACCAAGTCCAAGGAGGTCGCGGATGAGTTCAAAGTAGTTCCCCAACCGAACAACTCCTACTCCAGAGGAGGCTGGAGGTTCGTGGCGGTTCAGCTCGTGGACCTGCCCGGACTGGTTCCTGGGGCTCACTCCGGACGCGGTCTGGGAAATCAGTTTCTCACAGCGGTCAGCACGGCAGACGCTTTGTTGCACGTCGTGGACGCCTCGGGAGGAACGGACGAAGAGGGAAGGCCGGTCGCAGCCGGATCTCACGACGTGATGCAGGATGTGGGTTTTCTGGAGCGGGAGTATGAGATGTGGCTGTCAGAGGTCGTCAGCAGGAACTGGGACAAAGTCACTAGGAGAATGGGAACGACCAAGATCGACCTTGACCAAGTGATCTACGAGTCGATAACGAACCTGACCAAGGAAAAGGCGATCGTAGAGCAGGTTCTGCAGGAGTTGGAGATGCCCGAGGATCCCAAGGCTTGGAAGCAGGACGACTTTCAGCGCTTTGCCAGTTCACTCAGGAAGAAGACCCAACCCGTGCTCATAGTCGCCAACAAGGCGGACGCGCCCGAGGCAGAGGACAACATCAAGAGGATGAGGGAGCACGGGTACGATGTCATCCCGGCATCCGCGGAGGCAGAGTTGGTGCTCAGGAGGGCTGACAAGGCCGGGTTGGTTGAGTACGTCCCCAGTGCGGGAGACTTCCAAGTGAAGGACAGTTCCAAGCTCACTGACGAGCAGAGGAGGGCGTTGGACATGCTGAAGGAGAAGGTCCTGTCAAAGTGGGGGAATACGGGGGTGCAGCAGTCGATAGACAGGGCCATGTTCGACCTGCTGAAAATGGTCGCGGTCTTCCCAGTGGAGGATCCCAGAAAGCTGACGGACGGGAAGGGAAGGGTGCTTCCTGACGTGTACCTGATGAACCCGGGCTCCACGGCCAAGGACCTAGCGATCACGATACACACCGAACTGGGCGCTGGTTTCCTCTACGCCGTTGATGCAAGGACGAAGATCAGGCTCCCAGAGGACTACGTGCTGAAGAACGGCGACGTGATAAGCGTGGTTTCCGCTGCAAGGTGACTAGGCGGCAGCCTTGGCCTTGGCGAAGAAGGGTGACTGCAGAACCTTGACCTTCGTAACCCCAGTGAACTTGACGAGCATGTGCTTCTTTGCGAAGTTGAAGAGGTCGGACTCCGTCTTGCCCGAGAGTATCTCTTGGACGAATTGGGAGAGCTTCAGGGAGGAACACCTTTGCCTGATCAGGTCGGCCATCTGGTTCGAAAGGAAGGTCTTCTTGTTCTTGGAGACCTTGTGCCTCGATATCGCCGTGACCGTGACCCTCAGCTTGAACCCATCCTTCGTGTCAGCGTCAACTATCTGTCCTATCTTTGATGAGCCCTTCCTGAGCACGCTCCTCAGGTAGTCCCTTGATATCTCGTGGCCCCAGTACGTCGTGCGAGCCTTGCTGCCCGACACGTCCGTGACCTTAATCATGATCTTGGTGAACGAGTGAGCCGGGTCCTCCGTGATGTCTGATTGGAGCAAGATGAGCTTTCTGCCGACGGCCTCCTCGTCGGAGGAGACAAGCATTGACCCGACATCCTTGCCACCCAGATAGTCAGGGGTGACTACGTCGATCCAATTCTTGACCACCTCCTTCTTCGAGGACAAATTCTGGCGCCAGTCTCTGCTAAAGTATTTAAGGAATTCTTCGCCGCACAATTCAGTTTGTCTCTTGACGGCATTAGGTTCGAGGCGACAGTCACGTTCAGGTTCAGTCGAGAGCTCAACGACAAGCAAGTCGCTGAACTGAAGCGTTGGATGGACGACATCGCACCGGAACTGTTGGGCAAGGGGGCAAAGGAGCCGGATGAGGCAGCTTCCCTGAAGGGCATGAGGACATCGGGTGACGCGGTCGAACTTGACATGGAGACGGGGAGGTTCGTGAGGCCCCATGACGCAGCGACGAGGTTGAGGAAGGGGATCGCAGAGGACCTCGGCCGCAAACTCAACGCTGGCGTCAGGAGCATCGAGTTCCCGAGCTACAAGATCCACCTCAAGGGAAAGGGCCTCAAGTCGGTGAGCCTTCCGTTCACGAAGTCGATCGAGGAACACGCTGACGGCGTGACATTGGATCTGCAACTCACTGAGAAGGACGCGTACGATCAGATCCCTGATAGACTGATCAGGGTGTACCTAGAGAGGATGGAAGCGGTCGCCACAGGCAGGGAGGTCTTCAAGGAGATCTGGAGGACCAAGAGGAAGAGCCCCTCGTATTCGAAGGATCCGAACGAAGAGCTGATAGAGAGGGGCTGGGTCAAGAGGTTCACTCAGGGCATCTGGTACTACATGCCGCCCTTCGCAGCCCTGGTGAGGGCGATGGAGTCAGTCATTGTGAATGAGGTGGCCAAGCCCAATGGGTTCGTTGAGATCTTCCTCCCCAAGCTGATCACGCTTGAGGTGATGAGGAAGAAGGGACAGCTGTACGGCATACCGAACGAGATGTTCTACGTGTACGAGCCGATCTCAAGGGACATGTCTGACTTCCAGAGCTACGTCGACACGGTCAAGATCACCGGGGAGACCCACCCCGAGCAGTTGGCTCGGAAGCTCAAGGGCCCAGAGTACGCGCTTCCGTTCGCCCAGTGCGAGCCCTTCTACGAGATCTTCTCGTCCCAAGTCGTGGACCTGGACGAGCCGCCTGCCAAGTTCTACGACAAGTCGGGGTTCAGCTTCAGGTACGAGTCGGGAGGGCTCACCGGACTCGAGAGGCTCAACGCCTTCACGCGAATCGAGATCGCGTTCTTGGGAACCCCGGAGAAGGTGGTGGAGATCAGAGACAAGCTCATGGCGTCCTACGAAAAGGCGCTCGACAAGACCCTTGACCTTGAGGCGAGGACTAGAGAGGTGACGCCTGTCTGGATGGCTCACGCCGGAGTTGCCAAGGATGAGACGAGAGATGTGCCAGCCACGCTCGACATCGAGGTCTACATCCCGCACAGGGGGGACAGGGAAACGAGCGAATGGTTGGAGGTGGCGAATGCGTCCGTGCACTTCGAGAAGTACGTCGACTGGTACAACATTAAGGAGAAGAAGGGCAGGGAGGTCTGGACTGGCTGCTCCGGAAATGGCTTGGAGAGGCTGGCAGTCTCAGTCCTAGCAAATCACGGGTTCGACCCCGACCGCTGGCCGGCTGGACTCAGGAGACACTTGGAGAGTCTGCCCGAGCCATACAGGATGATCACGTGGCCAAGGAGTCCGTGATCTCCAACACGGTCTTCACGGCCCTCAGGAGGTCGTCGAGGGTCTCGGACATCGAACGGGATCCCCTCTCGCACGATATATATATCAACACGGAGCTGCCATCAACCTTGGACCTGATCTTCAACCCCTCCAGCCTGAACCTCTCGTCAGGCTTCAGCGACCCTGCGAGGGTTCTAGCTCTGTTCTTGTCCTTCAGGTCGAACCTGAGATTCGCCCTTATCCTTTCCGAGCGCTTCTCCAACTAGCTCTTCCACCTTCTCAAGAAACCTATTAGTCTTCTTCCTAGGTATCGTCGCGCCAGATGCCACGTTGTGCCCCCCGCCCTGTCCGCCAACTGCCTTCGCGGCCTTCTCCATGATGATCCCAGCGTTGACGCCCCTTTGAACCAAGACGTATGACGCCCTGCATGAGACCTTGACGTTGTCCTCGTCTTGAAGACAGAGTGCGACGAGGAGCTTGTCCTCGCTGTACAGGCTGCCGGTGGACAGTATCGTGATCAGGGGGCTGAGCGTGTTCGGCTGCAGCAGTCCCTCCCCTCTTATGACCGTCGTGAAGTTCAGCTCGGCTATCGCCCCGGGGGTGGAGAGAACCGTCCTGATCGCGTCTTGAATGGCAGCCGTGTAGGATTGAGACACCTCCTGAGTCTCTTCAAGGACGGAGCCGCGGTATCCCCTCAGGAGAGCAAAGGCCAAGTCGAACCTTTCCGATCTGCCGAGGGAGTTGAGGATGAAGGAGAACTCCCTGGCGTCGCGGGTGGGAGACCACTTGTCCTCCTTGGTGAATGTGTAGACCTTGCCGATGAATGGCACGTCGGCTGGCAACTTGACACCCCTGCTCACCATGACCTGAAGCAGGCCGGCCGCCAAGCGTTGTTTCTCGTCCTTGCTCAGGTCTGAGATCGACCTGAGCCTGTCGTCATCCTTGAGAGGTATGTCGAGCGAATCGAGCAGCTGATACGCGGCCATCTCGTCGCCGGTTATCCCCGGGATCTGGAACGAGTACGTCCCGGCCAACGCCCTGGCGAGGGGGCGAGTCTCCCTGCCGAAGAAGACGAAATCCTCCTCAACCTCAACGACCCCGAGCTCCTTGCCGTGCTTGACTATCAGGGAGTTGAGGCTCCTCAGCTCCCTCAGCTCGTTCTTGTCCTGCATGTCGGCCAAGGCTCCGACTATCCCTGCAACAGGCATAAGGTCCGAGTCCTTGTTGATGTATTCCCCGACGAAGTAGGCTGTCCCAGAGCCGGACACGTCCTTTCCGCCGTCGAAGCCGAAGTCCATGGAGTTCAGGTACTGGACGTACCTTTCGTCCCCCTGCTTCTGGTGGTGATCTATGACCGCTACCTTTCCTCCCAACCCCTCCGAGAGCAGGTCCAACTGGCCAGCGCCCATGTCGGTCAACACGACCGGGAGTCCGGACGCCTCCAGCGATTTCACCGCCTCATCCGTGAGTGAGTCCAAGAACCTAACTTTGAACGAGTACCCCTTGGCTGAGAGGGCCAGGCCGATTACCGCTCCCGCGCAGATTCCGTCAGCGTCCCAGTGGGTCACGATCGAGATGTCCCCTTCTTCGCACCATTTCGAGATGGATTCCGAAACTGCCTTGGCCTTGGCGAGGAACTCCTCGGTTCGACCAGCCAGATCCTCAGTGCTACTCATAACGCCAATCAGCTGGTAGGATCCCCTTCTTCTTATAGTATTTCGCGAGTCTTCGTATCTTGGACTCCACCAGCTGGAGGTTGTGGACGTTGAGGCGGTCGGACTTGTACCTCTCGAGGTGCCTCTTCATCCCCTCGGCCTTCTTCATCAGAAGCTTGAGATCCTCCGCCGCGATCGGGTCTTCGCCACCCTCCTTCAGGACTTGTCCCACGGTCATGCCTGTCGCGCTCTTCATCGATGGGACCCCGTGCCTATCCCTGAGGATGGTTCCTATGGAACTCTTGGAGTGACCTTCTCTGGCTAGGCTTACCACTATCCTCTTCAGATCCTCAGGAGGGGCTTGAACCCACTTCGGCTTCAGTTTGGCAGTCGGCTTCCTTGAGCCGCTCTTCCCCCTTCTGTGGCTGTACATCCTAGCCATGTCTGTGTGACAGCACGAACTTTGGTCGCCCGTTAATAAAGCTCACTTGATTAACTCCAAGTGCGAGGACAGGTATGCGCCCATGGATTCCATTGCTCTCGCCCTGTGCGATGTCTTGCACTTGTCCTCAGCTTTCATCTGAGCGTAGGTCACGCGGGAGTCTCTCGAGATGAAGATGGGGTCGAACCCGAAGCCGCCTGATCCCTTTGGGGAACCCGCGATTGTTCCATCGACCTTTCCCTCGAACAGGAGGACCCTTGGGCTGATGGCCGGACAGGTGAAGCCCACCGCGGACTTGAAGGAGGCCGTCCTGTCAGAGATTCCCTCCATGAGCTTGAGTATGCCATCGAGCCCGATCGTTGAATAGACGTAGGCGGAGAATACCCCGGGAAAGTCGCGCAACGCGTGGATGAACAGGCCTGCGTCCTCGACGAAGAGCGGGGCCTTCAACGCATCAAACGAGGAGAGGGCGGTCACCTTGGACACGTAGTCTATGCTGTCCGTTTGCGGTTCATCGATGTCCAAGTCGATCATGTGAGGTTCGATGCCGAACTTGGACAGTACGATGCGCGCTTCCTCGAACTTTCCCTTGTTGCCCGTCACGAAGTTCAGCGAGATCGTCTCTCACTCTTCCTCCTGTACCTTCCCCTGCCGCGAACCTGTTTAAGTCGTTCCAGTGCCATGGCGCAGGACGAGGATCCCGATTCCAAGTAGCCCGACTCGAAATCGTCCCACACTGTCGTCCACTTCTCGCCGACCAATGACTGAAGGGCTCCGACCATGACGTTGAGGTCCTCCGCGAGATTCTCAACATCCCCGGTCCGCTCGCTCAGCCCGAAGTCTAACAGGACCACCTCGCCTTCGCTCACCAAGATGTTTGAGGGCGTCAGGTCACCGTGCGATATGCCCTGAGCGTGAAGCCTTCCTATCGAGATGCCGACTGACCGCGCGTGCTTGAAGTCCCCGGACCTCAGGAGGTCAGTCATGGTGTGACCTTCGACGTGGGACATCAGAATCGAGCCCTCTTCGGGGTTGACGTGATAGACGTAGGGCGCTCTGACCCCTCCCCGCTTGCACTCGTGAAGGGAAAGAGCTTCCCCCGCTGTCCTCGACTTTCTCAGGGCCTCATCGAGTTGGGCGTTCCTGTAGCCCTTGGGCACCCTGAGCTTGAGCACAGCCCGCCTTTCCATCCATCGCCCCAGCCATATCTGAGACTCCGCCCCCGAATATATCATCCTCTCAGGCTCAAAGCCCTCTGGGAAGCCTGACTTCATCCACCCTCCACCTCACCATGACCGTCGAGTCCTCCACCCTGAGCCTCTCGCCGCGCGCGAGCAGTTCAAGGCTCGTCATCGCTATCATAACTGCGTTGTCGGCGTAGAACTTCGTCGGGTAGTCCAAGAAGCGCGCCCCCCTCTCCTCGCACATTATCCTCGCCATCTCCCTCAGCCTAGTGTTCGCGCCGACGCCCCCTGAGATCGCGAGCTCGTCCTTCTCGAGGTATGCCATCGCCCTTTCCGAGGCCTCGAGCAGCATCGCGAAACACACCTCCTGAACCGAGTAGGCCAAGTCCTCGACAGGCTCCTTGCCCGCGAGGGACTCCAAGGCGGTGAGCGTCCCGGACATGGAGACGTTCATGCCCTTGACGGAATAGGGGAGCTCGATGAGCCGCTTCCCCCTCTTCGCGAGTTGCATCAGGACAGGCCCGCCGGGGAACCCGATCCCGGCGGTCCTCGCGAAGGAGTCCAACAGGTTGCCAAGAGCTATGTCCTCGGTCTCCCCGAATACGACGTATCTGCCGTCGACCTCGCTTATCACTTGGGTGTTCCCCCCGGAGACGTAGAGCATCACGGGGTCACGCGCCTTGGTCATGACCCTCGCGAGCTCCAAGTGGGCGACCGCGTGATTGACGCCCACCAAGGGCTTGTTCAGCATGAGGCTCAGAGCCCTAGCGACCGTCGCGCCCGTCCTCAGGCAAGGGCCCAACCCGGGCCCCCGCGAGAACGCGACGGCGTCCAACTCGGAGGGTTTTAGCCCTGCCTCCCTAATGGCGCGCGACACCACGGAAGGGGCAGCGCCATAGTGGTGCCTGGAGGCGCTTCTCGGGTGAATGCCGCCAGCCCTCGTGGTATATGTTTCCCTGATGTCTGAAAGGATCCTTCCGCCCTCAGATGCCACCGAGCCGGCAAACGTGTGGGCAGTGGACTCGATACCCAAGACATACAACTAGACGTACTCAGTGTAGTAGCAGTGCCCGCAGTAATACCTTTTCTTGCCCTCCTCGTGCAGGGCCATGAAGTTGCCACACCTCGGGCACTTCTTCCTTAGCCTCTTCAATTCCGACTTGCTCGCGTCTACCTCGTAGTACTGCCAGGCCCCTCTCGTTGCCTTCTCCTTCACCTTCTCCGGTTCCTTCGGCTTTTCGCTCACTTCTTGCCACCTCCTGTGGCTGCGCCCGGAGCCCCGGTCTTGGCCGCCTTTGCTTCCAGCCTCGCCTTCTTCAACTGCTCCTGCGCCTGCTTCTTCTCCTTGGTGTCGAGGTTGGCTATCATCACGTGCCTGGGCTCCCACTTCTTCGCTTCCTCCTCTGAGGGGTATACGTGGGCGATGCCCTCGACTCGGCTGGTCCCGGTCCTGTGCCCCATTCTGACCACCAAGGTTCCCCCGAGGTCGAAGCCGCCCTTTGCTGCGACGAGTTTCCTGACCTCTATGACTGAAGGAGTGGCAGCGGGCTTCTCAAGAGACACTGCGAAGGCCACGTCCTTCCGCCCTATCAACTTCTTTTCGGATGCGTCGGAGATATCGACTTTCATGCGGTGCGGCCACTCAGCATTAGGTTGGATTAATTGCTTTCGGCGCTCACCCTAGGCATGGAGGACAGCAGCGCAGAATTTCGCCCCTTGGCCTCGTCGTTGACATCGACCACGACAACTCCCTCCCCGGGCTGGCCGTAAATCACGAGATCACCGCAACTGGAGAGGTCTATCGCGAAGAGCGTCAGGAGGTCCTCCTCTCCGTCGACGACCACGAAGGTGCCTTGCCCCGCTGATAGCGCCTCCCTCATGACCTCGCGGGCCTTGGGGTTGAGATGGCCGCTTGGGTTCTTGACCCTCATGATGCCGCAACTTGCCCCTTTGGGAAGCTCTACTGCCTTTCTCATGATCCTGGAGTCAACGACCGCGACCTCGAACGGTATGCCGGCGCGAACGAGCGTCGAAGTGACCATGTCCCCTACGGAGAAGGAGATCCTGTGGCCTGACGCCAGGAACCTCCGCTTGAGTATCGCGGGGATCTCGTCGCTTGGCTTCGGTATGAGTTCGCCCAACGGCCTGGAAACAAGAAGCCTCTGCGCTGGAGTCGGCCTGAGCATCACAGACTCGCGTTCATCTCGCCTTGATGGCGTATCTGCCAACCTTCTTAGCTCCTATCAGTTTGGCCAAGGATGACTTCTCAGGATTCAGGATGAATATGACCCCGGCCCAGTCCGTGGTGAATTCCTTGGCCCCGCAGTTGGGACAGATCTGCTCGGTCGTGATGAGCTTGCACTTAAGACAGGCCCTCTCCTTCATGTTGGGACACCTGAGGCGAGCTTCTTCAGATCCTGCGCGATCCAGTCCTCCTTGCCGAGGAAGGGTTGCCTTGTCGTCACCCCGACCCTGTCGCCCCCGGCCGCGCCTCCGATGGAGACTGCTGTGACCCTCAACCTGATCCAGTCCCCCACGGATAGCACCCTGCCCGATTTGCGGCCGACCAGGGTCGCCTGCTCCTTGTTGAAGTCGACGTAGTCGTCCAGGATGGAGCTCACGTGCAACAGGGCTTCGAACGGGCCTATCCTGACGAAGGCGCCGTACTCCTCTATCTCTACTACCTTGCCCAACATCACCTCCTGAACCTCGGGCAGGAAGGTGAGAACCCTGAACGTGACGTTGTGGTACGAGCCCCCCTCGCCGGGAGCTATCTTGCCCATGTAGTCGAACTTGAAGTCGACCACGCACACGACGAACCCCAGGTCCTCGAAGACCATCCCCTCGTACTTGTCCTCCAGAAGCCTTCTGACGGACTCCTGAACCGGACTCCCGTACATGTCGGGAGGGACCTTTATCACATCTTCTAGGGAAAGTAACCTAAACAATAGACCCCGGGGGGAAGTTACCCTCTATTCTTATTCTTTTTCCTCTTGAGACGAAAATCACGGGGATTCCGGACTCTCTGAGTCGTCTCCTAAGCGTTGAGTCTCCGGTCGCCACGGCCGCGGACATTTGCTTCGCGAGCTCCGATATCTGGTCGTCCGTGTTGGGCGCGTTCGAGCGCAATACGCTTAGGCCCCTCGCGAAATCCAGCGCCTTTCCCGCGGCGATGGAGAGGGAGGGGCTCCCCCTTTCTTTCAGCCGTTTGAGCTCATTCAGGGTTCCCTCCGCGACCGACAGCGTGAACTGCGCAGTGAAGGACTCCTCGATCCCCCGGACGAAGTCCACGCCGGTCTGGAAGGGGTAGATGAGCGCACTGGTGTCAAGGATGATCAGGATGTTGACCCTGGGTCCGGTCACGCCACTATGCCGTGTCCTATCAGTCTCCATCTCCTATCTATCTGCCTGCTGACAGTGACCCTTTGGCCCCACTCGGCGACCACTGGGGCCACGAGCTTGATTTCGACCGTGCTGCCCTTCTTCGAGGCCACGGTCCCTCTGGTCAGTCCGACCCCGACGTTCAAGCTCAATTGCTCGCCAATTGACACCGGTTTCACCTCTTGAAGATCGGGGGATCCGAGGAGCCTGTCAAAGATGCTGAGCTCGAGTTTCATCTCCTTCACAACTGTCGGCGGGGAGTCCGCCTTAGTGAGAGTGCAACCCGAGAGCCTATCGTCCTTTGTGAGAGACGGGTCAAGGCCCGTGCCGACCGCCACAAGACCACCCGAGTCTGCCTCGTTCACCGACGTGCCGTCAAACATCAGGGACAGGGCCTTGCTGCGGAGTTCGATGTTCGTGAAGTTGCCAGCGGAGCCAGTCAGGAGGCCTGGGCTGATCAGGATCTTGTCACCAACCTTGATCTTGCCCTGCAGTATTGATCCTCCGACCACTCCCCCCTTGATATCGCTCAAGAGGGTGCCCGGCCTGTTGATGTCGAAGGACCTGATTATAGGCATCTTGAGTGGCGCATTTGCCTCCCTGACCGGGGTCGGGAAGCTCTGCTCCATCTCGTAGAGGAGCGCATCTATGTTGAGCATCCTCTGGGCTGAGATCGGGACTATCGGGACATCTGAGTAGCCCGCCTCATTCATGAAGCTCTTGATCTCCTGATAGCTCTCTAGCGCCCTCTCCCTTCCGACCATGTCGATCTTGTTCTGCACGACTATCATCTTCTTCAGCCCGAGCACCTTCGCAGCGTACAGGTGCTCTCTGGTTTGAGGCTGAGGGCACGGTTCGTCCGCCGCGATCACGAGCAGCGCAGCGTCTATGACAGCGGCTCCGCTCAACATGGTCGTCATCAGCACCTCGTGACCTGGAGCATCCACGAATGAGACGCTCCTAACGTACTCGCACTTGTGGCCGCTCGGGCAGGTCGGCTTGGTGAAGTAGACGTAGGGAGACTCGCAGGTCTTGCAGCGGTAGATGCCTGCGGACGCGTATCCCAGTTTTATCGTGATGTTCCTGGCGAGTTCTTTGCTGTGCCTGCTCGTGAAGACGCCAGTGATCGCCCTGACGAGGGTCGTTTTGCCGTGGTCTACGTGCCCTATTGTGCCTACGTTGATCTCGGGTTTTCTCAAGCCGTCCTTTGCCTTACTCATCTCACTCTGTGCTTACGACATTCAGTTGGGCCGTCTCGTCTGATATAGTTTCCCCCCTCATGGTCACCCGGAGAAGCTCCCCCTTCTTGGCCCTTCTCGCGCCCCTCCCCTTAGTCAGGATAACCCTCTTCTGAGCAGCTCCGTGAACGCCTGTGAACATCGGAAATCCAGACGTGTCGCTCCCTCCCGTTATCTTGAACTTCTGCCCCTTCTTTCCTATGAGGGAACCGTCCATCACGTCGCCTATCTTCATCCCGACGAACCGAGCGGCATCATTGCCCTCGAGCGTCAGGGTCTCGGCCTTTCCGGCCTTCTTGTCCGCTATGTCGATCTTTATCCTCGGAGACAAACAGCTCTCGTCGTGCAGGGCAGGGAAGTTAAAAACCCTACGCTTCCCGCTTGGTCTCTCCCCAGTAACCCCAGTATGGCTCCTTCTTTCGCTTTATCGATGCGGTCTCCTCCAGCGCCTGCAACAGTTCCGGGGTCGTGAGCGAAGACAACGAGGTCTTCAGCTCGTACGCGTCCAAGGAGGGAACATCTACGTAGAGCTTCTGACCCTCGCGAACATTCCTGCCCACCACAGCTTCAGGAACGGACACCGAGATCTCATCGCCCACGTTGGCTTCTTTGGCGGCCTCGTCCTTGAGCCTCATCGACTGGACCTGTCCGACCTGCTCACCCTGGGAATCCATCAGCATGGATCCGCCCCTCAGCAGTCCCTTCTCGACCCTGACGCCGAATATAGCCGGCTTGCTTCTCCTGAACACGAAACCCGGCAGCACCGTCAAGAGTGCTGGCGTTTGGAGCATCGAGAACTTTTCCTGATCTGTCGATTTCTCGTATTCGTCCTTCCAGAGGGTGTACTCCTCGGTCAGGCCGTATATGATGTCTCCGGTGAAGAGCTTGACCCCCAAATCCCTCGCGCAGACCTCTGCTTCTTGGGAGACCTTGACGTTGAACGCGACCACAGCGCGATGAGTCACGTCAGTGGATGCGGTTGAGGCTTCCACGACGTCCTTCCTCGAAACCGGGCCTATGTCTGCAGCCCTGACCTTGATGTTGCCCTTCTCCAGTTCGGCGACTAGGGCCTCCAGAGATCCAAGCGCATCAGCCTTGACGACCAGTCCCTCGATGTTCCTCCTGAACAGGAACGACGAGTACTCCTTCGAGAGTTCCTCAATCGCATCCTTCTGTTCCACTTCGGAGTTGGAGACTATGAGGCTGGAGCCTGCTAGCGCTCCTTCGAGGCCCGGGGCCCCCAGCTTCACACCCGCTGAGGCCCTGCACTTGTTGACTTGGGTGAACTTGTCCCTTGGGTCTCTGATCTCGTCGAGCGGCTTGGGCACGAGGATCGTCCGGACTTTCGTGACTATCGGGCCGGACGAACCGGAGAGCACCACGCTGTCTCCGACCGAAAGCTCACCATCATAGAGGATGACGTTGAGGGTCGGACCCATGCCGATTTCCCTCTTCACCTCAAGGACCGCACCCTTTCCTTTCATTGACTTGACTGTCAGCGACTCGACGAGGTAACTCTGGATCATGCCGACCATGACTGCGATCATCTCGGCCACGCCCTCGCCCGTCTTGGCGCTGATCGGTATCACCGGTGCCCTGCCCTTGAACTCCCTGATGTTGTAGAAGAGGTCGGCGTTCAGCCCAAGCCTAGACAGCTCTCCTACTATCTCATAGAGCCTAGTCTCCAAGAACCTCCGAACCTGTGGATCTTGATCCCTCATCGACCTCATGACGGACTGCGTGGGCTTCGGAACCCAGCCCTTGAGCGCGTCGATCTTGTTGGCTGCCACCACAAGTGGAGTTCCCCGCGTGTTGAGTATCTCGATGGACTCTATCGTCTGGGGCATAACTCCCGCCGTGACATCCACAACGAGCACCGCAAAGTCCGCAATGGACCCGCCCCTCTTCCTCAGGTTCATGAAGGCTTGATGGCCGGGCGTGTCAATCACGAGTAGGCCAGGGATCTTGAGCTTGGTGCCTATCTCGATTCCCTCTATTCCGCTTACCACGTCGAGTATGGTGTCGAGCGGCAGATAGGAGGCACCCACGTGCTGGGTTATGCCACCTGCCTCCCTCCTTGCCACCAGAGTTCCCCTTATCTTGTCAAGGAGGGATGTCTTGCCGTGGTCCACCTAGCCCCCGTTGGGGTATGGCCTAGAACCACGACTATCGGCTCTCTCAGGTACAAATCGGCTCACCTCGAAAGTGTGAGCTGACAGCCGAGAGTTCTAATAAACGTAATCTGAAAGCGGGTGGTCCCAGCTCACTATCTCTTCATCCTTGAACAGGATGCGGATCTCCTCCTCAGCTCTCTCAGGCGAGTCTGCGGCGTGAACTACGTTCTTCTCCTTGGACACGGCTAAATCGCCCCTTATCGTCCCAGGCTGAGCTCGGGCTGAGTCCGTGACACCCAGCATCGATCGCACCACGGAGACAGCACTCGGCCCCTCGACGACCATGGCCACGATTGGGCCCCTAGCCATGAACCCAGTCAACTCCTCGTAGAACGGCTTCTCCTTGTGCATCGAGTAGAGGCGCTCCAACCTCGCGCTGTCCAGCTTGGTCATCTTGAGCCCGACTATCTTCAGTCCCTTCCCTTCGAGTCTGCCTATGATTCGGCCCACGAGCCCCCTAGCGACGGCGTCAGGCTTCAGCAGCACTAGACTTCTTTCCACTTGAGACAGACTTCACCACCCATTTGACCTTTCTTGGGTTCCTCTTGAGCTTAAGTGAGTTCTTCCTGCACTTGGAGCTGCAGAACCAGAGGAGAGAGCCGTCGTTCTTGACAAACACCAGCCCGGTGCCCGGTTCAATTGGCTTCCCGCAGAAGGAGCACTTTCTCTCCCCGGGCATCTACCTCAGCCTCCTCGCTTCCCTTTCGTCTTCCCTCAGCACCAGGTTCTCGCCCACGCGGACCGGACCCCTTATGTTTCGAGGTATGACCCTGCCTTTGTTCCTTCCGGTCAGTATCCTGACCCTGGCCTGTATCACCTCGCCCGTGGCCCCACCCCTGCCTATCAGCTCCACGACTTCAGCGATGATGTCACCTTCAGAACTCAAGGGCGGTCACCCACGTCAGGTCATGAGCCAGACCTGAGCTGTTTTATCTTCTCCAAGAGCTCATTGAGCTGCTTGGCCCCTTCCCCTGGATTCTCTATCGCGACGCTTGACGCGCCCACTGGCAACCCGACTTGACTCCCGAGGGTCTTCTTGTCCGGCACCACTATGTAGGGAGTGTTCCTGTCCTTGCAGAGCAGTGGTATGTGCAGTACTATCTCCACGGGCTCCACGTTTTCAGCGATGAGCGCGAGCTTGGCCAAGCCTCTTTCCACTGACTTCGTGGTCTCATTGGTGCCCTTTCTCACTTTGCCAGTCTGGGCGGCTAGCTTCAGCACCTCGAGCGCCTGACCCTGCAGCGCTTCCGGCGCCTCATATTCTGCCGTGCTTATCTTTCCCATACTAGACACCTCGACGTTTGACCCGTTAGCGAATCAGTCTTCTTTTAAGCTTACTGTCAGCAGAAATCGAGGGACACCGTGAGGAATCGCGCTTGCCCCCAAGATCAGTGACTGGCGTGAGCTGGGGTGTCAACGATGCGCGAAGACCGCGGAGATATTGTCCTCAGTCACGCGCTCCAACTTCGCGAAGCCGACCCTCATGAGTTGCACGAGCTCTCCCTCTTTCTCGCTCGACAGGTTGGGCTCTGCCAGGCCCTCCATCCATGAAGCATCAGGCATCAGCAATGACATGGCGATGGCAGATTCTGACGGTGCCCATTGGATCGTCCTCAGGCCTTTATCGCTCACATGAGTTGTCACGTCACTGTAGTCCGCCGTCGCCTCGGTCTCGGCTCTGGTGGCAAGGGTGACATTGAAGAGCCCCATGAGTCTCAGGACGTGGCCCATGGATGAGGCAGATATGTCGGGTGAGGACACCCACAGGCGCAGTTCGCCAGCCTTGCTGTTCAACGCGATGATCCTCTCGCCCAACTCCCTGTTGTCCGGGTGATTGGGCAGCCTGACGCTCTCCACCGCAGGGGCACCCCTGACGAGAAGGCTCAATGGCTGTGGCACGAAGAAGAACCTCTTTGTGATCCTGTCCACCCTGGCCTTGTTTGCCGAGCTGAGGTTGTCCCACTTGATCGTGGCCTCGATGGGCTTCGCGCCGAGGTCGAGCATTGTCTCTCTTATGACCTCGGGCAGTATCCCTCTGCGCCTGAGCGACTTCAGTGTGCCTACCCTGGGGTCGTCCATGCCGGAGTAGAGGCCTTCCTTCAACCCCATCATGATCTTCGACTTGCTGAGCACCGAGCCTTCGAGCTTCACCCTGCCGATCGTCACCGTTGTGGGGAACTTCCAGCCGAAGTGCCTGAACACGTAGGACTGCCTGACCTCATTCGTGAGGTGCTCCTTGGCCCTTATGATGTGAGTTATGCCCATCTCGTGATCGTCGATTGCAGCGGACCAATTGTAGAGCGGCCAGACCTTGTACTTCGACCCAACCCTGGGATGGGGGGCGTCATCTACGCGGAGCGCGGGCCAGTCCCTGACCGCGGGGTTTGGATGGCTGAGGTCGGTCTTCACTCTCACGACAGCGTCACCGGCCTTGAGCTTGCCTGAGAGCATTTGCTCCCAGAGCCGGACGTTCTCCTCTGGGGGCTGGTCCCTGTGCGGACACGGCGTCTTACTCCTGACGTGAGACCTGAAGCTCTCGCGGTCACAGAGGCAGACGTAGGCGTCTCCCATCTCCATTAGTCGCTTCGCCCTTGAGTAGTACAGCTCAAGCCTGTCCGATTGATAGTACACCTCATCGACCTTTATGCCGAGCCAGCTGAGATCCTCGAGCACCCAACCATAGGCCTCGGGCAAGGGCGGCTTGACGGAAGGGGAAGTGTCCTCGAACCTGAGCACGAACTTCCCGCCGTGCTTCTTGGCGATGTAATCGCACAGCAACGCTGGCCTCGCGTTTCCCAGCGTGAGCGGTCCATCGGGGTTTGGAGCGAACCTCAGGACGTAACCAGGAAGCTCTGGGTTGGGTGGGAGGTCCAGCTCTGACGGAGCGGCCCTCTGGATCGCGATCGGAGGGACCTCACCGAGCGCGTCCAGCTCCCTCTTTATCTCCTCATTTGAGAGCGAATTGACCTCTTCACAGGCGCTCGATATCATCGGCATTAGTTCCTTGATTGAGCCCGCCAAGTCAGGCCTCCTAGCGAGCAAGTGTCCCGAGACCACCCCAGCGGATGTCTTGCCGAAGTGGCTCGCGTTCTGCAGGGCCAAGTGCCTGACGAGCGCTAGGATCTCAGACGTGTCACTCAACGCGTCGAGTACCTCTCCACGCCGATCCCCCTGGACTTGGCCCAGGCGTAGAGACCACCTGTGACGACGACGGGCTTCCTCTTGAGCGCTTCAGTGCTGTCTGCGCCGACTAGGAACATCGCGACCCTGAGTTCCCTTGAGAAGTTCTTGATCCAGCTAGCCACGGAGGACGAGCCACCCTTGACAACCTGTTCCAGAATTGGCCTAGCGACTCCCACGTAGTCTGCCCCGAGCACAATGGCCTTCGCGGCCTCAAGGCCGTTTCTGATGCCGCCCGACGCTATTACTTTCAACCCTGGGACAGACGACACCTCGATCACGCTCGCTGCCGTTGGTATGCCCCAGGCGGAGAACAGCCTCCCCATAGATGCCCTCTCCGCGTTGCCAGCCTCTGTTGCTCTCCTCGCCTCGATCGAAGCGAAATTGGTCCCACCAGATCCAGCGACATCCAAGAACTTGAACCCAATCCTCTTGAACGCTTCGGCGACCTCCCTCGACATCCCTGACCCGGTCTCCTTCGCGATGCACGGAACCTTGAGGCCCGCGACCGCCTTCTTCAAGGCCACCCTCGTTCCTCTCATCTTCGTCTCGCCCTCGGGCATCACGGCCTCCTGAACCTTGTTGAAGTGTATCGCGAGCGCGTCAGCGTCCACGATCTCGACTGCCCTCTTCGCTAGGTCAGGGCCACCTTTGACGAGCTGCTGCGCCCCTATGTTGGAAATCACAGGGACGGAGGTCGCTATCTTCCTGACTATTGAGAAAGTTGGTCTGAGCGCGTCCTTCTCCAGCCCGGCCCTGACGCTCCCGACCCCGATGGGCACCCGCTCCGACTGAGCGGCTAGCGCCAGCTCCCTGTTCAACGCCAGAGCTCCCTCATACCCACCCGTCATGCATGATATGATGAGAGGCAGTGAGATCCGCCTGCCCAGCAACTTGGCGCTTAGGTCTATGTCGGCGAGGTTGATGTCGGACAGTGGGTCGTTTATGAGGTGCACTTGGTCGAAGCCGATTCCTTGCGGGCCGGAGTCTTGGGCAGCGTCAACGGCTATGCGAACGTGATCACCCTTCCTTCCTTCCAACTGGAGAAGCGCCTCCTACCAGACTACCTCCGTTCCTCTAAATGGTTTGCCTGAAAGGGCGTTCAGCAACCTGTTCGCCCTCAAGGGTGATAGGAAAGCGACGGGGGTCCCAGCTCTCACAACTGGCTCGAGTTCCTTGAGCTTGGCACCTAGCCCTCCGGTCACGTCCATCCTGCCCTCCTCAGATGGCCAGAGGAGCTGGTCGTAGGGCTCACTCAACTTCACTCTGACCAACAGCTTCGAGTCGGGCCCTATGATCCCGTCCTGATCCATGCACATCACGAGCCTCTCGGCGCCCAACGAGAGGGCCAGCCTCGACGCCAGTTTGTCGCCAGACACTATGTCGACCGGTCTCTTCTTTCCGAGGATCACATCCCCCTTCATCAGAGGGGTGTAGCCCAAGGACAACGCCAACCTGACAACTGACTCATCGATCTCAACACTGCCATCCTCGCCGGCCTTGCTGACAGCATGCGTGGGCACCGTTAGTGCTGGGACGCCCTTCTCCACCAGATGAGACGCGATCCTCGCGGTCAGTTTGTCCATCTCTAACAGGATGTACGAGGCGTCGAGCGGTCTGGGGTCCTTGACGCCCAAGATGTTGAGCTTGTTGGCCAAGTAGTGGCCGACGGACCCGCCTCCATGCACGATCACCAAATCCGACCTGCCCACCTTGGAGATCTCGACTGCAATCTCGGCTATCACTTCGTCCCTTATCTTGAACGGGACCGTCTTGTCCGTGATGACGCTACCGCCGAGCTTGAGGACTATGGGCCTCAACTGGACCACGCTCTCGCCCCTTCGGCACAAAACACAGCCGGGAACGAATCTAGGCCCATCCGTCCCATTCTCGCGATCAACGAATCCACGAGCCCGAGTTTCATCAACGCTATCGCGCAACCACCGCCGCCAGCGCCCGTGAGCTTTGCCCCAAGGGCGCCCAGCCCCATTGACTCGACCACGATCCTGTCGAGGATCGGCAACGAAACCCCAAACCTCGCCAGCACAACATGATTGGCGACCATGAGCCTTCCGACTACGTCAAGGTCCGGCTTTTCCAAAGCCGCTCCGATCTGATCGGTTATGCCACCCATGGAGTCAAGGAGCACCCTCATCTCGGCGCCACCAGCCTCCAAGTTGGATCTGAAACGCTCCACCATGTCCCCCGTGCTTCTCTCGACGCCGGTGTTCACGACCACAAGCGGCAGCTCCGATCTGATCCTCAGGGACCTTGACGCCACGCCCTTGACGTATCTGAGGGCCCCACCGGACACAGCTACCTCAACGTCAACGCCACTTGGCCTACCATGGACCATCTTCTCCCCAGCCATAGCAGCGTCAATCAGTTGCTCTCTCATCGGGTCAACGCCCAGCGCCCGGAACGCAGCTAGAGCTGACGAGACGAACGCAGAGGCCGATGAGCCCAAGCCAGCTGCCACGGGGACTTCTCCGGATGTCCTGACGATGAGACCGGACCTCGACTCACACAGGTCGAGCACTCGCCTCAAGACCTCGATCACCGGAGTCAGCTTCTCTTGGCCAGAGGTCCGGCCGGACATGAGGTCGCGTTCAGCCCGGCCCAAGCGACTCGACTCGACGCGAATCATCGCCTCGCCTCGACGCACTGCCTCTGCCCTCACCTTCGGTTCCACGGCCAAGACGATCGCGGGATAGCCATAGACCACGGAGTGCTCACCCGACAGTATGATCTTGGTCGGAGCTTCAGCGATGTACACCCTTTCCTTTATTCGAATCACCTTCGGCGCTGTCTTGAGGTCAGCAATCTGGACCGAGGCCCAATGTATATAATGATTGTAAGGACCAGCGACGAGAGGTAGCTGGGGGTGAGTCCGGTCCCGATGGGGCACTACGTCGCGAGGCTTCCGAGAATCGTACCCATCCTGACAGATGTGGGAAAGCCTCTTCTGGCTGAGAGGGAACTGGCTTTGGCTCTCTCGGGTCCAAGCTCGGACTCAAACGGGCCAGCGACGGTGGACAGGCCTAAGAGTATGATCGAGAAGCTCCTCGAGGCGGAACAGACATGATCCGTGTCTTGGTGAGACGATGAAGCCAGCTGAGTTCGACTTCAAGTGGTCCATGAAGGACAGCGAAACACTGCAGATCAACGACGACAGAATAAATGAGCTTCTTAGGTTCAGCAGGCTGCCAGCCACTTGGTTCAAGGGTAAGAACGCTCTCGATGTTGGTTGTGGCGTTGGCCGCCTCACGTGGGCTCTTCAGCAATTAGGAGCGGAGGTAGACAGCTTCGACATCTCGCCCGTCGGTGTGGAGAGGACGCGGAGGTTCAACCCAAGGGCCTACGTCTTCGACCTGATGGACCTGCGCGAGAACAGGGCCTACGACTTCGTGATCTCGTGGGGCGTTCTCCACCACACGGAGAATCCGAGGCTGGCCTTCAGAAAAGTTGCGGGTCAGGTCAGGAAGGGTGGCTATCTCCTCGTCATGCTTTATCATCGGGGGACTCAGTGGCGCTACGAGGAGAGGAGGAAGCTCTGGCCGGACCTCTCTCATGAACAACGCTTAGCCCTCTGCCAGCAGCACGCCGACAAATTCGGTGGGAGCGTCCAGGAGTGGTGGGACGCCTTCTCGCCCAAGTACAACTGGTCGTTCCTGCCCTCTGAGATAGTGGGCTGGTTCAGGGAGGAGGGATTCGGAGACGTGACCATGACGAACCGATTCAGCGTGAACATGCGCGGCGCGTACACTGGGGAGAGGATGGGGTTCAGGCCGTCTCTGCTGCAGCTCGAGGACGCATACTGGCTGGCGAGGCTCTGGGTCAGGCGAGTCCTGAAACGAGGAGCTAGGCCATGATGCCAAGCTCATGTGAACGAATTGCAGCAGATGACATGAACTCTGCTAGTGAGTTCTCTTGAAGGCCACCGCGGCGTAGCCCACGACAGCGGAGTTGTCCCCAGTGATGTCCCCGCTGTTGTAGTGCGTCAGCACTTCTCCTACGCTCGCGCCCATTGCCTTCGCAGCCGACATGCATGACACGACGGGGCCGAGCCCACAGAGCGATTCGAGCTTTGAGGAGACGTCGTAGGTCTGCTTCTCGTCGAGTTTGCAGACCGCGTCCAATGTCCTTCGGTCCCTGTCCGACACGACCTCTGCCGGCATGTAGTGCGTCATGTCACTCGACGCGACCAGCAGGGCATTGCGCCCGGAGAGGCACCGAGCGATGGAGGAGCCCAGCTCGATTGATGTCTTTAGGTCGTATAGCCAGATCGATATCGGCACTATCTTGAACGGGTGATCTTGGAAAACGTACTGTAAGAACGGCAACTGAATCTCCAATGAATGCTCGGAGCTGTGTGCCGTCGCGTCTAGGTCCGCAACCCCTGAGTCCTTGGAGATCTCCTTCGCGAGCTCCAAGTCGACCTCCACATCTCCCAATGGAGTGGACCATCCCTCTGAGGGGGATATGGCAATGGGGGAGCCCGCCCCCTGATGATTTGGCCCCATCAGGACGACGACATCCCTTGGGCCGTGTCTGGAGACCTCGAAGTAGGCCTTGGCTGCTGCCTGTCCGGAGTACATGTAGCCAGCGTGAGGCGACATGACCCCAATCAGATTCTCGTCAGTCTTCCCAAGCTTCGGAACCTGACCCGGGCCTAATGGTCCTTGGAAGAGTCCCTCGATCTGACCCATCAGGGAGCCCTTTGAGCCAGCGTACCAACTGCCAGCGAGTATGGACCTGCGCGTCGACCTATTCGACAACTTCCTCCACTTCCTCCACCGGGTATTCGAAGGCGGAGGGTGGCTCGGGCAATTCCCCGTTCGGGGGGATCGTCCCCTTCAACCTGCAGACCTCGCGTGCCAGTATCCAGAAGATCAGCGCGAGGGACTTCCTTCCCTTATTGTTGGCAGGTATCACCAGGTCTATGTCGGCACAGGAGTTGTCCGTGTCGCAGACCGCGATCACGGGTATTCGGACGAGGGATGCCTCTATCACGGCCTTCTCGTCGACCTTGGGATCAGCCACGAGCAGGAGCGATGCGGGCCAGTGATACTTGACTCTGTTGTTCGAGAATATCCCCGGGGGGAACCTCCTGACTATCGCCTTGAAGTTGGTGTACTCAGTGAACTTCTCCACGGGCTTCGAGCCGTACTCCTTGCTTGAGACGACTACGACCTTCGACGGGTCGCTCTGCCTGGCAAGTGCCTTCGCAGCAACCCTCAGCCTTGAGTCCAACTTGTCGACGTCCAGTAGGTTGAGCCCGTCGGCAGCTTGGAGCTTCACGAACTGCTTCATCTCCTTGGTGGCTACCTTGGTGCCGATGTGCACCCCTGCGTTGACGTAGTCCGTGGGAGGGACCAAGAGATCCTTCCCCATGCTCATCGGAGACTCTGACATGTTACTTCTTCACCCCCTCTGAGTATGCCAGCACCTCATCTATGTACTCGTATGCTGACACCATCATCCTTCTGCAGCAGATCCTGGTGAGGCCTAGCGAATCCAGAACGGCCTGAGGGTCTTCCCCCTTCTCCTTTGTCCTCCTGATGAACTCCTTGTACTTGTCACCTATCAGCTTGCCGCAAGTGAAACATCTAACTGGGACTATCAAACATCATCACCTGTAGCTCTTCTGGAATTTCCTCCTGGCTCCGGGACCTCCGAACTTCTTGGGCTCCTTCACCCTAGGATCGCCTGACAGCATGTGTTGATCGTAGGAGATAAGCGTCTTTCTTACGGTAGCAGATCTCGTCCACTTCACTATTCCGTTTGCCAAGGCCACCATCACGGCTCTGGCTTGGGAGATCCAACCCCCTCCTTCCACCTTCACGTTCACGTTGACCTCGCTGAAGCGGTCCGGCACCAATCTGGCTGGCAACCTCGACAGCTCCTGCTGTATCGAGTTCCCCCAGTGCTCTATCGGGATGGAGTTCACCCTGATCGCGCCTTCGCCGGGCTTGAATGTCGCTCTTGCGGTCGATGTCTTGATCCTGGCCGAGACGACCAACGGAAGCTTCCTCGCTGGCGGCAACTCCGGCTAGTCACCCACTCCCGAACCTCTGTGAGACCTCTTGCAGTCTCACGTACTTGTGGGTCAATCTGGAGGCACTCATGTCCTTCACGTCAATCGGTTCGCCGGTGACACCCTCCGGTCTGCCCACGTAGACCCTGAGCCTC
>Ga0172362_10000858_pt1 | contig 25683 bp, 16 predicted proteins | sample LakKivs1_kivu2a2_FD_114534 | JGI IMG/M metagenome (GOLD analysis project Ga0172362, IMG submission 114534) | Sediment microbial communities from Lake Kivu, Rwanda - Sediment s1_kivu2a2 | ecosystem: Environmental > Aquatic > Freshwater > Lake > Sediment | place: Rwanda: Western Province, Lake... | reverse complement strand
GCGCATCGAGCGCCGCTGCGAGCCGCGTTGAAGGGAGTGGGTCGCGCTCGTCGGCCGCGGCCACGGCGGACAGGGTAGCGCCGGAGAACTCCTTGCCGATCACCGACGCGGTCTGCAGCGTGCGCTTCGCGTCGTCGCCGAGGCGGTCGATGCGCGCCGCGAGCACCGTCTGCACAGTGGACGGGATCTCCACGTCCTCGATCGCGCCGACGAGGCGATGGGCACCCGGAGCGCCGGTCAGCCGGCCGCTCTCCAGCAGCGACTGCACCACCTCCTCGATGAAGAACGGGTTGCCGCCGGTCCGCCCATGCACGTACGCCGACAGGCCTGCGACCGAGGGATCCGCACCCAGCAAGTCGCGAGCAGCTCGCGCGTGGCCTCCGCGCCGAAGGGCTGCAGCGGGATCTGCTGGTAGTACGGCTTGCGCATCCAGTCGGCCGCGTACTCGGGACGGAAGTTCACCAGCCACAGCGTGCGCGTGCCCGGCACCGCCGCGATCGAGTGGGCGAGAAAGACGTCGCTGCCGGGATCGATCCAGTGGACGTCGTCGAGGAAGAGCACCGTCGGCTCGCGCGCGCTGCGCGCCTCGGACAGGTGGCGCACGAAGGCGAGCAGCTTCTGCTGGCGTCCCTCGGGACTCATCTCGGGCGACGGCCGCGTCGCGTCGGGGACGCCCATGAAGTCGAACAGGATCGGCAGCAGCTCCTGGAACGCGTCGTCGAGCAGCAGCAGCTCGCCGGCGATCTTGCGCCGCGCCTCGTGGTCGCCGTCGCGCTCGGTGATGCCGAAGATGTCGCGCAGCATCTCGAGCAGCGGCAGGTGCGGAATCGTCTTGCCGTGCGCGGGGCAGTGTCCTTCGTTGACGCGGATGCCGCGTGCGCGGCAGCGCGCGACGAACTCGAGGCACAGCCGGCTCTTGCCGGTGCCGGCGTCGGCCACCACGCCGACGACCTGGCCGTCGCCGGCGATCGCCGCCTCGAGCGCAATCTCGAGGGTCGCCATCTCGCGCGCGCGTCCGACGAACTTCGAGAAGCCGCGCGCGCGCGACGCGTCGAGGCGCGTGCGCAGCGATCCGACGCCCTGCAGCTCGTACGCGCGCAGCGGTGCGCTGACGCCCTTCACGTCGAAGTCGCCGAGATCGCGCAGCTGGAAGTAGCCCTCGACGAGGCGCGCGGTGTGCGCGGTCAGGTAGGTCGTGTCGGCAGCGGCGCAGGACTCCATGCGCTGCGCGAGCCCCACGGTGTGCCCCTGCGCGGTGTAGTCCATGCGCAGGTGGTCGCCGTGCTGCCGGATCGTGCCGACGACGACCTCGCCGGAGTTGATCCCGATGCGGGTGGACAGGCTCACGCCGTGCGTGCGGCGCAGCTCGTCGGCGAGGCGTCCGAGCGCGTCGCGCAGGTGGAGTGCTGCGTAGCAGGCGCGCTGCGCGTGATCCTCGTGCGCGATCGGCGCGCCGAACAGCGCCATGATGCCGTCGCCGGTGAACTTGTCGACGAAGCCCTCGAAGCGCTCCACGCCGTCGGCGAGGATGGTGAAGAAGCGCTGCATGATGCGCGACCACTCCTCGGGGTCGAGCTGCTCGGCGAGGTCCATCGAGCCCTTCACGTCGGCGAAGAGGACCGTCACCTGCTTGCGCTCGCCCTCGATCGACGTGCGTGCTTGACGGATCTTGTCGGCGAGGTGGCCTGCCGCGAGCGAGCGCACGGGCCGCGACGGTGCGGGCGGGGAGGGCGCCGGGACCCCGGTGCCCTTCCAGCGGAGCATGGTGGTGTCGCGCAGCGCGACCTCCTGCACGTCGACCAGCTCTTCCACGATCGCCTCGAGGGTCTCGTCGTCGAGGTCGAACTCGCGGCGCAGCATCGCGTACGAGACGCGTCCGTGCTCCTCGAGGTGTTGCCGCGCGCGACGGACGAAGTCGAAGACGCTCATCGCTTCGGGCGTCGTTCGGGTCAGGGAGCCGCGAACCCGAGGGCGTGCGCGTTGGCCCGCACGCGCTCGTCCGCGGTCACGATCGCGAGATCGGGCAGCGCCTCGCGCAGGAGCAGCGCGCTCGCCAGGTGGATGGCATCGAGCGTGCGCACCGGCTCGACCGGAAATCCGGCCTCGGCGCGACGGGCCACCTCGTCGGAGATCTCGAGGACCGCCCACGTGGACGCCGCCTGGGCGAAGATCGCCCGCAGGTCGGCGGCCTGCGCCGCCGTCACCCGGCCCTCGCGCTCGGCGCGCTGGACGACCCGACGGGTCTCGATCGACGTCAGGCGCGAGGTCACGACTTTGGAGGCGGTCTCGAGTGCTGCGCGGACGGTCGCGCCGTCCGTCTCCGCGAAGAGCCAGCGCAGCACGGCGCTCGTCTCCGCGTAGATCGTCACCGCGAGCCGCGCTCGGCGTCGAGGAGATCGGCAGTCGCGACGGGGCGGCGGAGCGGAGAGGGCCGGTACGCGCGCGGGTTTTGCGGCAGGCCGGGCACCAGCAGGCCTTCCGCGGCGAGGCGCTCGAGCGCGAGCTCGTGGCCCGTGAGCGGCGTTCCGCTGCTCGGCTGCCGCAGTTCGGCGATCACCCGCCCACGATCGGTCACCAGCACGACCTCGCCCTCGCGGACGTCGCGCAGGTAGCTGCTGAGGCGATTCTTGAGCTCCTTGACGGCGACGGCCTTCACGTGACGTAAAGTAGCCCCGTGTAGCTACGAGAGTCAAGCGTGCGGAGCACGCATGCCGGTACGTGGCTCCTGGGCCCGCCGCTTGCGGAGCGGCGGCGTGAACCTGCTCGGCGGCCGGGCACGCGTCGTTCAGGAGCGAGGGGACTCGTTGCACCTCGTCGATCACGACCAGCTGTTCGTTGCGGGGAGTGTCCCGGCCCACACTGCCCGGATCGCGACTGAGGTCGAGAAAGACGGCGTGGTCGAGAAGGTCGTAGCGACGGACGGCCGGCAGGCAGGCCCTGACGGACGAGGAAGCTCTTGCCGGCCTGGCGTGGCCCGAGCAGTAGGTGGGACTTCCGTGCCAGCAGCGCGCGCAGGTCGAGCCAGCGGTCGATCCGAGCGTCCTCGTCTTCCTCTCCTGTCGCCACTGTCGTCAAATATCAGGAAAAATGACGACGCAGGTCGATCTGGCAACAGGCAGATCAGCCGGTCCGCGTGACGCCCAGCTGCGCGAAGCGCGCCTTCGCCGCCTCGAGGTCATCGAGCTCGAAGAGCTCCACGCAGGTCATGCCGTCCGGCCCGTACAGCATGATCATCGCGTAGACCGACTCGAACGCCCCGCCGTCCGCGAGCGTGCCGAAGCTGTGCGCGATCGACAGCGTGCCGTGCGGCTCGTCGGCGAGGAAGTGGAGCGGCACGCCGACCATCGCGTCGGGCGAGAGCTCGTGGAGTGCGGCCACCGAGCGGACGTAAGCCTCGGCGCCTTCGAGCCTTCCGAGCCCGGTGCGGCGGTGGTCGTGGAAGAAGAAGTCGTCCGGGAGCACCGCGCGTAAGCGCACGAGATCGCGGCCAGCGTCCTGCCGTGCTTCGAGCTGCGGGATCGCGGACGGTCTGGTCAGGGCGAGGTGGCGCTCCGAGAGCGCGCGAAACGCGTCGGCGCGATCGCCGGGGTCGAACGTCGCACCCGACACGAAGCGGCCCTCGGCGTCGACCTCGCTCAGCTGCAGGGTCTCGATCTCGGAGTCGCCACCGGCAGCACCCGTCCGCCACAGGACGTGCTGCAGCGCGAGCCGATCGCCGGCGGTGGCGAGCAGCGTGCGCATCGGCCGCCAGCCGCCTTCGGCGAGGATGCGGTCGTTCTCCAGGATGGCGGCAAGGTCGGTCGTCAAGCGGATCAGCGGTCGGCGATCCTCGGAGCGGTAGGACGGGTGGTACAGCGCGGCGATCGTGTCCCGATCCCCGGCGTCGGCCGCGGCGCACCAGCGGTCCCAGGCGCGCGTCACCGCGTTCGGCGGAATGCGCAGCGGGTCGGGGCGCAGCTCCGCGAAGCGCGCCAGGGCCGCGTCCACGGCGTCCGTCTCGAAGACCTCGAGCCGCGACGTGAGGCCGCGCTCCACCACGGCGAGGACGAGGAACTCGCTGACGAACTCCCCCCCGTCCGGCAGCACGCCTTGCCGGCGGCACAGGTACAGCCCGGCGTGCGGTGCGTGGGCGAGCCAGACCAGGCCCACTTCGAGATGCGAATCGGGCGCGAGCTCCCACAGCGCCACCACGCTGCGCAGGTACGCCTCGCGGCCCTCGCTCGGTCCGATGCCGGTCCGGCGGTGATCCGCGGCCACGAGGTCCTCGGAAAGGAGCGCGCGCATGCGGTCCGGATCCTGCGCGTTCCACGCGTCGACGACCGCGCCGGCGTATTTCGTGATCTTGGCCACCGTCGGATCGACCGCCGCCCAGCGCGCCCACGCCTCGCGCTGCGCGCCACGGAGATCGTCGGCCTCGAAGAAGATCAGTGCGCAGCAGAGACCATCGGCGTCGATCTCGAACACGGCCAGGAACTCGACCTCGAAGCGCCCGTCCGCCGGGCCGCCCGCCCAGAGGATCCGGCTGATCGCGACGCGATCGCCGGCGGTGCCGATGATCTCGCGGCGCTCGTGGCGGGCTCCCGACGCCACGCGCTCGCGCGCGGATGCGATCATCAGCTCCACGTCGCCGGACATGCCGACGATCGGTCGCCGGTCTTCCCAGAGGAAGCCGTTCGAGCACGCGGCCCGCACGGCGTCCCAGTCGCCGGGCGTGTCGAAGTGCCGCATGAGCTGCTCGAAGGCCACCGTCGCGGCCGTCGGCGTCATGAGGGAGCCGGCGGGTGCGGCGCCGGAGGCGGCCAGCTCGGCGAAGCGCGCGAGTGCCGCATCGACCTCGCCGGTGTCGAAGAGGTCGATGCGGCGGATCCTGCCTGACGCGTCGATCTCGTCGACGCGCAGGAACTCGAAGTCGAACGCCCCGCCGTCGCGCGTGCCGAAGACGAGCAGCCACCTGAGAACGCCATGCTCTGCGATGGCCAGATGGTTCACGCGCGCGCGGGTGTCCGGTGCGAGCTCGGCGAGCACCTGCTGCGTCCGCATCCAGGCCGCGACGCCGCGCAACGTTCCCCAGCCGAGCAGGCGGTGGTCGTGGAGGACGAAATCCGGTGCGTGCGCGGCCGAGAAGGCGTCCCAGTCACGATCGACGAAGGGGCGGTTCGGCTCCCCGATGATCGCCGTCAGGTGCGGGTACCGCGAGCCTTCCCGGGCGACGTAACGCGCGTCGAGCTCGACATACGCGACGTCGAGGTCGCCGGGCTCGAACAGCACGATCGCATCGCAGCGTCCGTCGTCGTCGACGCCGCCGATCCAGAGGTGTTCGATCTCGAGCGGGCCGCCGTCGTCCCCGACGTCGCCGTGGAGAGTGAGGCGGAAGAACGCCAGGCGCTCGCCGCGCGTCGCGAGCGTGGTCGCCGTCCAGTGGGCGTTGGGCACGTCGAAGAGCACCCGGAACTGCACGAGGAAGCCTTCCTTCGGAAGCTCCATGCGCAGCAGCGGCCGGCGGTCGTCGAAGCGCAGATCCGGTGCGAAGAGATTCTCGAGTCCCTGCCAGTCACGCGCATCCGTGACGCGCACGAAGCGCTCCGCGAGACGCGTCACCGCGTTCGTGAAGCGCTCGGGGGTTCGCGTGTCGCGTGACAGCTCGGCGAAGCGCGCGAGTGCTTCGTCGATGCCGTCGTCGTCGTAGATGTCCGCCCGCACGATACGTCCCCGGTCGTCGAGCTCGATGACGGCGCTCAGCGGGATCTCGTAGGCGCCGCCCGCACGCGTTCCGTGCCAGCCGCCGTGCCCGTGGAAGCCGCGTGCGCCGGCGCGAAAGTGATCCACGCGATAGGCAGTGTCCGCCGACAGGTCGGCAAGAACGCGAAAGTTCTGCGCCCATGCTTCGCCGCCGCGCGTCGTGCCGAGCACGGCGAGACTGCGGTGGTCGTACTCGACCATCGACTCCCCGCAGAGTGCCGCCACCGCCGCGAAGTCGCGGTGAGCGATTGCGCGAACGAACCGCCGCATCACGTCCCAGCTCGGCCAGTGCGCCGTCGCCTCGCCGGCTTCGTAACGCGTGTCGAGCTCGGCACGTGCGGCGTCGAGGTCCTCGGGATCCCAGCGCACGGCGGTCACGATCGTGCCGCGCTCGTCCACCTGCGTCAGAAGCAGGAACACGACCTCGCTCGGCCCGACGTCCGCGTCGCTGAACTCGACCGTCGAGCAGGTGAGGGCGAGCCGCTCGCCACGCGTCGCGACGATCTCGGAGCGGGCGCGGATCGCGCGGCCGTCGGCGATCTCGCGGGCGAACGCGATGAGTCCCGTGCGGTCCATCTCGAGCTGCACCACGCGGCGGCGGTCGGACATGCGGAAGTCGTCGGCGAGGAGCTGCGCGTACCGCGCCCAATCGTGGGCGATGACGCTTTCGATCAGGAGACGGAAGGCGGCCGTCGCCGCGTTGGCGAAGCGCTCCGGCGCATCCGCACCGCGCGCCAGCTCCGCGAAGCGCGCCAGCGCGCGGTCGCGATCGTCGATGTCGTAGTTGTCGGCTCTCGTGACCCGCCCCTCGCGATCGACCGCATGGACGATGGACATCGGGGTCTCGAAGGCGCCGCCGTCCCGGGTGCCGGCGAGCGTGGTCAGGCGCAGCAGGCCGCCCGTGCAGAAACGCAGATGGTCGGTGCGGTAGCGCGCGTCGGGTGCGAGCTCGAAGAGCGACTGCTGCACGCGGAGGAAGGCTTCCAGGTCGAGCCCGGCGCTGCCCCAGCCGAGGATGCGGTGGTCGCGATACACGAATCCCGGCGCGCGGCTCGCACGGTAGGCTTGCCAGTCGCGGTCATGCAGCTATCGGGTCTCGGCGAACGCTCGCAGGACGTGCGGATGCGCAGCCCCTTCGCCCGCCGCGAAGCGCGCGTCGAGCTCGGCGTGGGCGGCCGCCTCGTCTTCGAGGTCGAAGAGCACGATCGCGACGATGCGCCCGTCGCGGTCGACTTCGTGCAGCACCAGGTGATCGTCCATCGCGAGCGGCCCGCCGCCGTGCGCGACTTCGCCCTCGAACCGGTGCAGGCTCAGCGCCAGACGGTCGCCCCGCGTGCTCCGGAGCGTCGTCGCGAAGCGGCTCGCGGGCACGTCGTAGAGCACCCGGAACTGCTCCAGCCACACCTCCCGGCCGCACGTGTTGTGCAGCATGCGGCGGCGCTCGTCGAAGACCAGATCGGGCGCCGCGAGCGCTTCGATGCCCGGCCAGTCGCGGGCGTTGAAGCGCGCGAAGAGCTCGCGGTCCGTGCGCGACGCGGCGTTCTCGAGCCACTCCGCCCAGGCGTCCCAGTCGCGGCGCTCGTGCGCGAGGCGCGCATCCTGCCACGATCGCTCGTGCCACGCATCATCGCTGGCCGCCCACCGTGCGTCGAGTGCGACCAGCGCGGCGTCGCGGTCGTCGAGATCCCAGCGGTCGTAGGCGACGATCGTGCCGTGCTCGTCGGTCTCGATGAGGAGCAGCGAGTCGATCGCGCTCGGCCCGACCGCGTCGTCCTCCATCTCGAGCGTGAAGCGCATCAGCGCCAGCCGCTCGCCGCGGCTGGCGAGGAGATCGAGCGACGCCCGCCCGGCCTGCATGGTGAGCAGCGGGCGCGTGAACTCGAGGAAGCCCTCGCGGTCGAGATCGAGCTGGAAGAGGCGACGGTGGTCGCGGTAGCGGAGCGGGCCAGGCTGAAGCGCGGCAAAGCGCTCGAGGTCGCGCCCACGCCACGCGGTGATCACCTCGCGCCAGGCGCGCGACGCGACGTTCTCGAAGGGGCCGATCACCGGAGGGTTCGCCCCGGTCAGCTCGTCGAAGCGCGCCAGCGCTTCGGCTTCGGCGTCCGGCTCCCAGATCTCGATCCGCGCGCTGCGCCCGTCGGCTCCGTAGACCCACAGCTCGAGCACGGGAGTCACGAACTCGCCGCCACCCTCGCGAGCGGTGCCGAAGTACGTTCTGCGAACGAGGAGGGCATGGCGCTCGAGGGCGAGAACCCCGTCCGTGCGCACGCTCGTGTCGGTAAGCGCGAAGTGGCCGCGCCACTGCTCGAGGTACTCGTCCGCCCCGTGCGCGCTCCAGAGGTGAAGGCTCCGGTGGTCGACCAGCTCGACGAGCGGGCCGGTCACGGCCGCCACGCGCTCGAGGTCGAGCGCCCCGTTCCAGACCGCGACCGCGCGCGCGGTCGCCGCGGCGCGCTCGCTCTCCGGTCCCTCGGGCAAGAGCTCGGCGTGGCGCTCGTACATGCGCACCAGAGCGTCGCCGAGCTTCTCCACCGGAAAGAGGTCGAAGCGGCGCGTGCGGCCGCTGTCGTCGATCTCGAAGAGGACGACCTCGTCGATGTCGACGGTGCCGAGGGCGGCGATGTGCTCCTCGGTGAAGCCCTCGAGCCGGATCGTGTGGTGTGCCAGCGCGAGCCTGTCGCCGAGGCTGGCGACCGTCTCCTGTCGCCGGCTCATCTCGGCGGCGCGAAACATCGACCGCCACGTGGCGAGGAAGCCCTTGCGGCCGTAGGTGACCCCGGTCTGCTGATGGAGGGTCTCGACCTCATCGCAGAGCTCGCGCGCGAGGGCGTCGAGATCGCGCGCGGCGACCGCGGCACCGAAGCGCTCGGCGTTCGCGGTCGCGGCGTTCGGCGTCACGCGGCGGCGGGCCGCGGGCTGTGGCGCACCGATCGGGTCACTCGCGACGATCTCGTCAAAGCGCGCCAGCGCGTCGGCCTCGCGGTCGTCGTCGAACCACTCGGCGCGCGCGAGGTGCCCGGCCGTGTCCGCCACGGCGAGGCGGAGAAACGGCCGCTCGTAGCGGCCGCCGCCGGCGCGATCGGTGCCCGTGTGCAGGACGCGCACGAGCTGCGCGCTCGGGCTCAGCGCGATCACGTCGAGCTGGCGAAACTCGATGTCGTCCGCGACCTCGTGCAGGGCGCGCAGGTGCGCGAGGTACGCATCGGCGCCGCGCAGCGACCAGCTGCTCAGGTGGCGATGGTCGATGCTCTCGAAGTCCGGCGCGAGCGCGCGCGCGAAGCGCTTCGGGTCGAAGGTCGCATCCTTGACAACGACGAAGGAGGCTGCGGTCGCGGCCGCGCGCACCTTCTCCGGGCCCGCTGGCAGCAGCTCGGCGTGACGCTCGTAGAGCCGGGCAACGGCGTCGCGGAGGCGGTCGGCGGCGAAGACCTCCGCGTGATGTGCTTGACCGTGCTCGTCGACCTCGGAGAGGTGGACGTACTCGACGTCGACCGGACCCACGGAGCCGAATCGTGCATCGACCCCGTCGTGTGCCGCCGAGCGGCGGGACAGGACGAGCGAGTCGCCCAGCGTCGCCAGGATCTCCTGCGACGCCCTGATGTTCGTCCCGCGCCACAGGTCGCGGAACAGAGTGGCGATCTCCGGTGCTCCGTAGGTCGCGCCGGTCGGATGGTGGATCACCTTCACCTGCGCGTTGAGGGCGGTGATGGCCTCGACGTCGCGCGCCTCGATCGCGCTCCACTGGCGCTCGAGCTGGCGCGACGCGGTGTTGCCGCGCACGCGGCGGCGGACGGTGAGCCGCCGCGGCTCGGCGCCGGCGACGATCTCGTCGAAGCGCGCCAGCGCGTCGTCCGCACGGTCGTCGTCGAACCACTCGGCGCGCGCGAGGCGGGCGCTGTCGTCGAGGACCAACAGCGTCAGAAACGATCTCTCGTAGGCGCCGCCGCCGTTGCGGGCGTTGCCGGTGTGCAGCGTCGCAACCAGCATCGCAGAAGGCACGAGCGCCAGGATGTCGCGCTCGCGGAACACGAGGTCGTCCGCGACCTGCCGCCACCCCTGCAGGTGATCGATGTACGCGGCGGCGCCGTGCAGCGAGTGCGAGCTCAGGTGGCGGTGATCGACGCCCTCGAAGTCGGGCGCGAGCGCCGGTGCCAGGATGTCCGGGTCCGTCACCGCCCGCCGGAAGACGTCGAGCACTTCGCCACCGCGGTGGCGCGGTTCCGCTCGGGGCCCTCGGGCAGCAGCTCGGCGTGGCGTGCGAACAGGCGGACGCGCGCGTCGTGCAGCCGGTCGGCGGCGAACACCTCGTGACGGCACCAGCGCCCGTGCCCGTCCAGCTCCACGACCGTGTACGCCTCCTGCTCGTACGCGCCGACGTCGAAGCGGCCGCCGCCCGTCGCGCTGGCATGGACCGTTCGCCGACTGAGCACGAGCGCGTCGCCGAGCGTCGCCAGCGGCTCGACGTGACAGCGCGCATCGCGCGAGCGCAGCAGACGCTCGAGTGACGCGGCGCAGCCGTCGCGGCCGAACGAGACGCCCGTCGGGTGGTCGATCTCCAGGTAGCTCTCGCTCAGATGTGCGCGGAAGGCCTCGAGGTCGCGTGCGGCCATGGCGGCGTTGAAGGGCACGAGCACCACGGTGGCCCGGTTCGGCGTGACGCGGCGACGCGTCGCGCGGGCGGGCGCGGGCGTCGCGGGCGTGGTACGGGGCTCGGGAGCGGCGGCTGGCGCGGCGCCCCGCGCCTCCGCGCGCCGCGTGCGCTCGACCAGCAGCACGGCACCCTTCGCCTCCCAGAGCTCGATCGCCCAGCGCTCCTCGGCGTCGGCGTCGTGGCCGCGTCCCGCAGCGCGCAGCGCGGCCGCGAGCGCGAGACGCGCGTCGGCGTGATCGAGCAGCGCGTCGGTCGCGGACGCGATCCCGACCGCCGCCTGCGCGAGCTCGACCGCGGTCGCGTGCTCGCCGCGGCGCGCCAGCGCCTCCGCGCGCACGCCGCGCCACGCGATCGCGGCCTTCAGGTCGTCGCCGGCGAGCGCCTCGCTCTCGTGCGACAGCGCCTCCGCGTCGGCGCCGCGGTCCTGCGCCAGCAGGGCCCGCGCGAGCAGCGCCGCGGCGCGCGCGGCGTCGATGCCGAGGCCGAGGTCGCGCAGCCCGTGGTACGCGGCGCGCAGTGCGCGCTCCGCGGCCGGTGCGTCGCCTTCGAGCAGGTCGATGAGACCGCCGGAGGCGTCGGTCTCGAGCAGGCGCTGCGTGATGCCGAGATCCTCGACCATCTTGCGCGCCGCGGCGATCATGCGGCGCGCGGCGTCGGCGCGGCCGCGCAGCGCCTCGAGCACGGCCTGGCAGCTCAGCGCCACCGCCTCGACCGCTGGGGCACCCTGCGTGATGCGCAGCACGCGCACCACGTCGAGGCAGCGTCCGCTGGCGCGCGTCACCGGGCTCGGTCCCCACAGCGCCGCCAGCGGTGCGATGGCGAGAACGGTATTCGCGCGCCGCCGGTCGTCGGCGCGCCGCGCGGCGGCGAGCGCCTTGTCGAGAGCCGCCTCGCAGGCGCCGACGCGGCCGAGGCGCGACAGCGCCAGCGCGTGCACGAAGTGCCCCTTGGCCTCGCCGGCCGCGTCGCCGAGCTCTGCCAGCTCCGCGGCCGCAGCGGCGACGGCGTCGGCGGTGTCGTGCAGCGCCTGCGGCGCGGTGAGCACGGTGAGCTGGCCGCGGAAGCACGTGTGCCACGCCGCGAGCCGCGGCTCGCCGGACGAAGCGGCATCGCCGACGAAGCGGCCGAGCTCGGCGATGGCGCGCTCCGCCGTCGTCACGTCGCCGCTGGCGAGCAGCGCCTCGCACCAGTCGAGCGCCAGCTCGGCGCGCGTCGCATCGTCCTCGGCGAGCCGCTCCAGCGCGCGTCCGAGCAGACCCGCCGCGACCGGCGCGTCGTCGCGCGCCAGCGCACGGCGGCCCGCGGCCGCGAGACGGCTTGCCGCGCGCTCGCCGAGCGCGCGTCCGCTCGCGTCGAGCGGCCCGAGCTCGCGGCGGTGCTGGTGCGCCTGCTCGAGGTGCCAGCCGATGGTCTCGTCGTGCTCGGCCGCGTCGCCGACCTGCGCCTCGATCCAGTCGGCGAGCTGCTCGTGCAGCCCGGCACGCGTGCCCTTGAGCAGGCGGCGGTAGGCCGCGTCGCGGATCAGCACGTGGTGGAAGCGCAGCACCGGCTCGCCGAGGAACCAGCCGGTGTCGCGCTCGATCAGCTCGGTGCGACGCAGCGCCTCGAGGCGCGCGTCGAGCTGGCTGCCGTTGCGTCCTAGGAGGGCCGCCACCGCGCTGCGCGAGAAGTGGCGTCCGACCACCGCCGCGCGCTCGAGGACGACGCGATCGTCGGGTCCGAGGCGCTCGATGCGCGCGGCGAGCAACGCGTGGATCGTCGGCGGCATCTCGAACGCCGCGAGGTTCGCGCCGACCACCCAGCGCTCGCCCTGACGCTCGATCGCGCCCTCGTCCACGAGCATCCGCACCAGCTCGCCGACGAAGAGCGGGTTCCCTTCGCTGGTCGCGAGAACCTTCACCGCCACCGCGGCGGGCAGGTCTGCTGCACCGATCACGCTCGCCGCGAGCCGCATCGCCGCACCGGCGTCGAGGCCGCCGAGCGTCACGACGTCGGCGACGAGCCCGCCCGGCGTGACCAGCGACGAGCGCAGATCGCGCAGCTCGGGACGCGCTCCCACCAGCACCAGCAGCGGTGTGCCGCTGCCCCACTGCACGAGGTGCTCGACGAGATCGAGCAGCAGCGGCTCGGCCCAGTGCAGGTCGTCGATCACCAGCAGCACCGGCTTCTCCGCCGCGAGCCCGGCGAGGAAGCGGCGGATGACGAAGAAGATCTCCTCGGGCGAGCCGGGCGAGTCCGCGAGGAGTGCCGCGATGCCCGCCGCGATGCGGCCGCGCTCGGCGTCGCCCTCGGGCATCGCCGCGGCGATCGTCTCCTGCACGGCGCCGACGCTCGCGCCGGCCTCGATGTGGAGGTGCTCGCGCAACGCGGCCGCGATCGGCGCGAAGGTCGCGCCGCCCGCGGCGTCGCAGTGCGCGGTGACGACGCTCGCCGCGTCGCCGAGACGGCGTCCGACCTCCTCGATGAGACGCGACTTGCCGAGCCCCGGCGAGCCGAGCAGCACGGCGAGGCGAGCTGCGGGAGCGCTGCGCGCCGCTTCGTACACCGTAGTCAGGCGCGCGAGCTCGTCGTCGCGTCCGACGAAGGCCGCAGCGGCCACGCCGACGGGGCGCTCGAGCGAATCGACGCGGTAGGCCTTCACCGACTCGGCGCGTCCCTTGAGCGCGAAGCGTCCGAGCGGCGACAGGCTCACCAGCGACGAGACCAGGCGCCGCGTCGCCTCGCCGATCACCACATCGCCGTCGCCGGCCTCCGCCTGCAGGCGCGCGGCGACGTTCACCGGATCGCCGACGACGTCGGTGTCGTCGGCCGCGACGACGACCTCGCCGGTGTTGATGCCGACGCGCAGCCCGACGTCGGCGACCGCGGCGAGCTCGCGGCGCGCGAAGTCGCGGAAGGCGTCCTGCATCGCGACCCCGGCGCGCACGGCGCGGAGGGCGTCGTCCTCGGCGACGCGCGGCACGCCGAACGCGGCCATCACGCCGTCGCCGAGCAGCTTGACGACCGTGCCGCCGTGCTCCGCCACGGCGGTACGCATGGTCGTGTAGTAGCGCTCCATCAGCCGGCTGACGGACTCCGCGTCGAGCTGCTCGTGCAGCGACGTCGAGCCGATCAGGTCGGCGAACACGATGGTGACGACCTTGCGCGCGTCGGTCGTGCCGGGCGAGGGCGGGGGTGCGGCGGCCGCGCTCGCGGCCGGCGTCGCTGGCGTCGGGGTCGGCGTTGCTGCCGGCGACGCGGGAGTACCGGTCAGCGCGGCGATCGCCTTGAGCAGCCGCTTCCGGTGGCCCATCGAGACGCCGAGCTCCGCGAGGTCCTGCTCGGACAGGCTCGGCAGGACGTCGAGGTCGATGTCGTCGGCCGCGAAGCGGTCGCCGTACTGCGCGAGGCCCAGCGTCTCGAGCCACTGGCGGAGTGCGGCGCTCATGTGCGCGGCACCGCGACCGCCGAACCCGTAGCGCCGGGGGCGCAGCGAGGCCCGCGCGAGTGCGCGGGTCGGGTGCCTGCGGACGACTCGAACGCGCGAGCCCGACCACGACCAGCGACCTCGGGAAGCAGGCGATTGCGACCGGGGCAGCGCATCTCCGCGTCCTTCTAGCGTCCACGTGTGTGGTTCCGCACATCGCTCCCCGCGGGTGCTTCGGGTGCCCGCGCCGGCTAGGGTGCGACCCGGCATGCGCGAACCGACGTACCCCGGCGCCGTCCCTCCGGAGCGCACGCACGGCCTCGACTCCTTCGGTGTCCTGCTGCGCCTGAGCGAGTGGGGTGATCCGCAGGCGCCGCCGGTGGTTCTGTGCCACGGCATGTTCGACCACGGGCGCGGCTTCGATCTGCTGGCGCCGCGCCTCGCCGAGCGCTTTCGCGTGATCGCCATCGACGCTCGCGGACACGGCGACTCGGCCTGGGTCGACGCGTACACCTGGGTGACCGACGTGATGGACATCGTGAACGTGCTGCGCTCGCTCGGCCGCCCGGCGCATCTCGTCGGTCACAGCAAGGGCGGCGGCCAGGCGACCGACGCGGCCGTCCGCGCGCCGGACCTGGTCCGCAAGCTGGTCAACATCGACGGTTTCGGGCCGCCCCCGGAGGGCTTCGAGATTCCCGGCGTCGCGCGCGACCAGCGGACGACGCCGGAGCGCTTCGCCGACTTCCTTGCCTCGAGGCGGCACTCCGCGAGCCGCAACGGGCTGCGCGCCTATGCGACGCTGGACGACCTGGCGGACCGACGGCGGGCGCAGAATCCCCGCCTGTCGCGCGAGTGGCTGCGCTACTTCGCGTTTCACGGTGCGCGCGAGACGCCTCGCGGCTGGGTGTGGAAGGCCGACCTCCGGGCGGCGCGCGGCTTCGGCCCGTGGAAGCCCGACTGGATCGGGCCGGGCTGGCGCGGCCTCCGGGCGCCGATGCTCGCGGTGGTCGGTTCCGAGCCGGACAGCTGGGGCCCGCTTCCGGAAGCGATCATCGGACCGCGGCTCGCCCACGTCGAGCGGCTGTCGCGCGCGCGGGTGCCCGACGCCGGCCACTTCGTCCACATGGAGCAGCCCGAAGCGACCGCGGCTCTGCTGCTCGAGTATCTCGACCCGTGACGTCGCGCCGCACGATCCGTCACGGCGAGGTGTCGCTCGTGCTGCACGCGCTGGCCGGAGCGCGCCCGGGGCCACGCGTGCTTCTGCTGCACGAGCTGCACGGCTCGAGCGACGTCTGGGGCGCCGACCTCGATGCCTGGCGGGGCGAGATCTTCGCGCTCGACTTCGCCGGCCACGGAGCGTCCGGGTGGCGCGCGGGTGGTGCGTACAGTCCCGAGCTGTTCGCGGCCGACGCCGACGCCGTCCTGCAGGAGCTCGGAACGTGCGTGCTCGCCGGTGCGGGGATCGGTGCGTACGTGGCCCTGCTGATCGCCGGCACGTGGCCTGACCTCGTGCCGGCGACGCTGCTCCTTCCCGGCGCCGGTCTCGACGGGGTGGCCCTGCCCGATGTCGATCTCGCGCTCGGCTGGATGGAATCGATCGCCGAGCTCGAAGTGGCGCGTCCGCTGGCGCGTGCAGGCAGAGCGGCGGATCCGCTGGTTGCGACCTGCACGAAGGATCCTCGCCCCGCGGACTATGCCGTGGCCTTCGCGCTCGCGGCCCGCCGGCTGCTGCTCCTCGAGGACGGAGAACCGCGGCCGGCGTGGTGGGAGGCGGTGCGCGCGACACCTGCGGCGGGCGTCGTGCGGGGGAGCCGCGGCGATGCGTTCGCGCGGCTGTCGATGGACGCCGGAAACGCCGGCAGTCCCCGCTGAGCGCTGCCGCAAGCGCCCCGGCCCAGCAGGTCGGGTGCGCATGGTCCTCGTGCGCGATCGGCGCGCCCAGCCGCGCGATGATTCCGTCGGTGGGATCGCCCCCGGCGAGCATGGACGGCGCTCGCCGGGTGCGATCCCGATCCGGGTCAGCGGTGTGACAGCTGCCAGCCGTAGCGCCGCGGCGACCACGTCTCCGTGTACGCGATGCGGCGCGCGCCGACGCGGATCTCGACCGTCATCAGCGGGTCCGCCGCAGCGGCGAGGTCGGCGAAGGCGTCGACGTTGACGCGCGTCCCGGTGCCGCCGGGCACAGGCGCGATCCGGACGGCGCTCAAGCCGTTACGGATACCCTGGCCGCGGCGCGCGCCCAGATCCTTGAAGGTGAAGCCGTTCGTGCTCTTGACGAAGTCGCCGGGGGACAGAGTGGCCTGGTAGAGGATGCCGCTTGCGTTGCGCACGATGATCTCGAAAGGCTCCGTGCTCGGATCGAGGGCGCTCGTGGGTGCGAAGCCGGATCGCACCTGCAGCAGGTCGCCGGTCGGCCGACGTCGGATCTTGTCCGGACAGGGATGATGGCAGACCGGCACGGTCGGCTCCGGAGACGGCGTCGGACTCGAAGTCGCGACCGGCGTGGGCGTTGGTGTCGGTGCCGGTGACGCGGTGGGCTCCGGCGTCGGCGTTGCGGTCGGCGCCGGTGACGCGGTGGGCGCGGGCGTCGGCGTTGGCGTCGGCGCCGGTGACGCGGTGGGCTGCGGCGTCGGCGTTGGCGTCGGCGCCGGTGACGCGGTGGGCTCCGGTGTCGGCGTTGGTGTGGGCGCTGGCGACGCGGTCGGCTCCGGCGTCGGCGTGGGCGTCGGTGCTGGCGACGCGGTTGGCTCGGGCGTCGGTGTCGGTGTCGGCGCTGGTGACGCGGTGGGCTCGGGCGTCGGCGTCGCTGTCGGTGTCGGTGACGCGGTCGGCTCCGGCGTCGGGTTCGGCGTCGGTGCTGGTGACGCGGTGGGCTCCGGCGTCGGCGTCGGCGTTGGTGTCGGTGTCGGCTGCGCGGTCGGGCTGGGCGACGGGGAAGGCGTCGGAGCAGGCGTCGGTGTCGGTGTCGGTCCAGGCGTGGGGGTGGCGCACGCGCCGGGCTCGAAGTCGTACAGGTTGCCGCAGGCCCTGAGTCCATCGACGCTGCCCTCGAAGCCGGCCCAGTCGGCGCCGCCCTCGCCGGCGAACAGACGCAAGGCCGGACTCTCCAGGGCCACAGCGGCGCCGGGGTGCGTGGCCGCGTAGCTTGCGAGGGTGATCAGCGGTGGCCCACCGCCGCTCGCCAGCATGGACCACCATCCGCCGATCGCCGTGTCCCAGAACTGCCAGCTGCCGGCCACGACGCAAACGATCGGGTCGTCGACGCACTGGTCGGGGACCGCTGGGCCCGTGATCATCGGATAGGTCCCGTTCTGGAACACGGGGTCGAAGACCAGCACGTCGTCCGTGGCGCCGTCACCGTCGAGGTCGATCCGGAGCGCGATCGAGATCGCATGGACTGCGCCGCCGAAGCTGGTGACGTAGGTCGAGTAAGAGAGCGGCAGGCCCACGATGTCGCTCAGGAGAAGGCCGTCGCAGATGTTGGTCTGCAGACGCGATCCGTCCGCACCGCTCGCGGGATCGCCGCTCGTCCCGATCTTCTCGGTGAAGCTCCCGCTTCCCATGGGCGGCGTACCCGGACCGCTCACGAATGTGCCACTGGTGCCGGAGGCGGTCGTCGCGTCGCCGACTTCGGCGCCGTTCGGCGGATCGAGCGTGTGGTCGAAGTTGGCGATCTCGAAGGTGTCGAGCTCGCACTGCGTCACGAGGATGGGCACCTCCTGCGCCTGGGCCCGGATCGAAGCCCCCGCGAGCAGCAGGATTCCCCAGACCGACGCGACGAGCCCGCGACGCCACACTCCGCCCCACGACTTCTCCATCCCCGCCCCCGTTGCTCGAGCCCACCGTCAAGCATGCCGTGACCGCGACGATGTCGCGCGGTCGTCGCCGGCCCCCCCGGCCGCGAACGATGCGAGGTTGCCATCCTTCGCCAGCTGACGTGAGAGAGGGGCGCAAAAAATTGGCCCCCGAAAGCGCTCGTCGTGTGCCGTTGCGCGCGGCGCGACGGCGCTCGACTCCCGAGCGGCAGAGTGCTGGCGCGAACGCCTGGCGGGACGCCCTGGCGCCCGCCACGTTCGAATCCGCTCCGCCCGAGCGAGTGGCGTGATCGGCAGGACGAGCCGGCGTCGTCGTGCAGGGAGGGAGAGCAGGGATCGCCGAGCCGGCTCAGCCGAGGACGCGCAGGACGACCACGCTCGCGTTGTCCGTGCCGCCGTTCGCGAGCGCGCGCCGCAGCAGCTCGGCGCCGATCGTCTCGGCGGAGCCCAGGGCGAGCACCTCGGCGATCTGCTCCGGCGGCACGAGGCCGGTCACGCCGTCGCTCGACAGCAGGTAGACGTCGCCGGTGGCGACGTCGGCGGAGCCCGCGGCGACGCCGACGTCGCGTGCGACGCCGAGTGCCGAGGTCAGCTGGTTCGTGTGCGGCAGGTCGAGCGGCACGGGGCGCTTCTCGCGATAGGGCTCGCCGAAGCGCGTGTGGTCGGCGGTGAGGAGCGTGAGCTCGCCGGCGCGGAGCTGGTAGAGGCGGCTGTCGCCGACGTGCGCCCAGGCGAGCCGGTGGCTCCACTCGTGCACGACGACCGCGATCACGGTGGTGCCCATGGCGCGGGTGGCGGCGCCGCCGTCCCGGTGGCCGCGCTGGAAGACGCGCCGGTTCGCCTCCTCGACGGCGGTAGCGAGCCGGTCGACCTCGCGACGCGCCAGCTCGCCGTCGCGCGACCCGTCGTCGCGGGCGGCCGGGCTGCCGGACACGAGGCCGAGGCGGGCGAGCCACGACAGCGGGCCGCCGCCGCGCTCTGGAGCCGGCGGCTGGCCGGGCTGGGTGTCGTCGTCACGATCGTACGCGTCGCGCAGCGCCTCGACCGCGAGCCCGCTCGCGATCTCGCCGTCGGCGTGGCCGCCCATGCCGTCGGCCACGACGTACAGGCCGAGTTGCGGGAAGCAGCCGACGTGGTCCTGATTCGACTCCCGGACCAGACCGACGTCGCTCTTCGACCAGCTCTCGAATCGCATACGCGCCCGGAGTATAGGGCGTGTTTCCATGAGCACGTCAAACGACCGCGGCGGCGTTCTCGCGACGGCGGCGAACCAGCGGCAGGTCCGCCTGGTCGCGCCGGGCAGGAAGTCCGGCCAGCCGCGCGCCGTGACCATCTGGTTCGTCGTCCTCGACGACGGCACGATCGGGCTCGGTACGCTGAACGAGGACCGCAACTGGGTGCGCAACGCGCGCCACGCGGCCGCCGTCGAGCTGCACCTCGAAGGCGTTCACCTGCGCGGACGCTTCACCGACGTGACGGACCCGCAACGGCATCGCCGCATCCGCGCCGCGATGGCGCGCAAGTATCTGCCGTTCCGGATCGCCTCGTGGCTGGGCATCGGGCAGCGCTTCACGTTCCTGGTGGACGCGCTCGAGGTCGTCGAGCAGACCTAGTCCGGGCTAGCCAGCCGAGCCGGTGCCGGGAGCGCGCGACCGTTGCCGGGCGTGGCGCCCGGCCTCAGAGCGTCTCGACGCGCATCGTGTTGGTCGTCGCCCGGGCGGCGAACGGCAGCCCGGCGGTGACGACGACGCGGGCGCCCGCTTCGAGGCCGTAGCGCTCGCGCAGCAGCGCGCCGACCCGCACGACGGCGTGGTCGAAGTCCGCCCCGAAATCGGAAACGAGGACGGGCTCGACACCCCAGACGAGGTTGAGCCGGCGCTGCACCGCCTCGTCGAGCGTGACCGCGAGCAGCGGCCGCCGTGGCCGCAGACGGGCCAGCGCGCGCGCCGACCCGCCGCTCTGGGTGAGACAGACGATCGCCGCTGCGTCGCACGCGTCCGCCGCCTGCACGGCGCCGCGCGCGGTCGCCGCCGCGCTGGCCGGTGTGCCGGACGCCGCCGGGTCGGGTGCTGGGCGCGTCGCCGCGTACGCCTCGGCGGCGATGATGATCCGGCGCATCGTGCGGACGGTGTCGGTCGGAAAGCGGCCCATGGCGGTCTCGCCCGACAGCATCACCGCGTCGGTGCCGTCGAGGACCGCATTCGCGACGTCGCTCGCCTCGGCCCGCGTCGGTAGCGGGCTCGCGGTCATCGACTCGAGCATCTGCGTGGCCGTGATCACCGGCGTGCCGAGGCGCCTGCAGGTCTCGATGATGCGCTTCTGCAGGACCGGAACGCTCTCGATCGGGCACTCCACCCCGAGGTCGCCGCGCGCGACCATCACCGCGTCGGCCGTCGCCACCACGGCATCGAGGTCTTCCACCGCCTGCCGCTTCTCGATCTTGGCGATCACGCGCGCTGCTCCGCCTCGGGCGGCGATGCCGTCGCGCAATAGCGCGACGTCGGTCGCGGCGCGCACGAACGAGAGCCCGACCCAGTCGACACCCGCCGCGAGCACGACGTCGAGGTCGCGCCAGTCCTTGTCGGTGAGCGACGGCAGCGACGTTCCCGCATCGGGCAGCGAGATGCCCTTGCGGTCTGTCAGCGTGCCACCGACCTCGACGCGCGTCTCGACCTCGCGGCCGCGTACCGCCGTGACGACCAGGCTCAGCAGGCCGTCGTTGAGGAAGATGCGCATGCCCGGCTTCACGTCGTCGGGCAGGCTCGCGTAGTCGACGGGTACGCGGGCGGCGTCGCCGGGCACGCCGTCGGTGGTGAGGACGAGCGTCGCGCCGGGAGTGAGCTCCGCCGTGCCGCCCTGCAGGCGTCCGATGCGCAGCTTCGGCCCGGCGAGGTCGGCGAGGATCGCCAGCGGGACGCCGGCGCGCGCGCGACGATCGCACAGGAGCGCGATCGTCGCGCGCAGCGCGTCCGGCGTCCCGTGCGCGCAGTTGACGCGCGCGACGTCGATGCCTGCTTCGAGCAGCGCGTCGACGGCCGCAGCCGTGCTCGTCGCCGGACCGACGGTGGCGACGATGCGCGCCCGCGGACGGGCGCCCGGAGTGCCGGCGCCGCTCATGCGTCACCGCGGCGCGCCCACATCAGGATGCGCTGGAAGGGGTAGAAGAACGGCCGCGTGTCGCGCAGGCGCGGCAGCACGCGCTCGCGGTAGCGCTGCAGGAACTCGGCGAACGCATCGGGCGGCAGCGCGCTCTCGTACGCGGTGAGCGTCGTGCCGCGCAGCCACTCGACGACGTCGTCGCGCGACGCGAGGTGGTGCCCGTAGACCTGCACGCGCACGCTCTGGCGCGCGAATCCGAGGTCGTCGAGCAGCTCGGCGTAGCGCTCGGGCGGCAGGACCGACGCGGTGCGCGGCGGTGCCGTGAAGAGCCGCGCGAACGGCTCCTCGGCCGCGACCTCGACCGCTGCGAGGTGGGCCGGATGGCCGAAGCTCGCCGGCACCTGCACCGCGATCTGTCCGCCGGGTGCCACCGCCGCGGCGAGCTTTCGCAGCAGGCGCTCGTGATCCGGCAGCCAGTGCAGGGCCGCGTTCGAGAAGACGAGGTCCCACGCCGCCTCGTCCGCGAACGCGGCGATGTCTCCTTGCGCGAAGCGCAGGCCCGGACGCGTGACCGCGGCGGCACGCGCGAGCATGTTCGCCGAGCGCTCGAGGCCGAGCGTCTCGCGCGCGCCGAGAGCCGCGTGCAGGTCCGCGGTCAGCTCGCCGGTGCCGCAGCCGAGGTCGACGACACGCATGCGCGGTGCGCGCTCGACCAGCGCCACGACGTCGTCGAACGGCTGTCGCCGTTCGCGCGCGAAGCGCTCGTACTGCGCGGGGTTCCAGGCATCCTTCGTCACGTACGGATCGTGGAGCTTCGGCCCGAGCTCCGCAAGCCGCGCGCGGCACAGGACCGTCGGGCCGCGCTGGGAGCGGTCATCCGGCAGCGGCGCGGACCGGCGCGCGAGGCTGCGCGCGGTCGTCCTGCCGCGGCGCCCGCCGCCGCGGACCCGCTTCAGGGCGCGCTGGCGGCGGCGTACACGCGCTCGCCCGCGACCCAGGTCTCGTCGACCCTCGGCGGGTGCTCGGGATCGAGCGCGCCGTCGAGTACGACGAGATCGGCGCGCAGGCCGGGCACCAGCCGGCCACGCTCGTGCTCCTGCCCGCCGGCGTACGCGGCTCCCGCCGTGTAGGCGCGCAGCCACTCCTCGTACGCGATAGCGTGCTCCGCCCCGACGATGGCCCCGGTGCCGCAGCGGCGCGTCGCGCCGCGCGCCGAGGTCAGCAGCGGCTCGTGGAACGCGCACGGGTCGTCGGACGATGCGGCGAGCCGGACGCCCGCGCGGGCGAGGCCGCCGAACGGCAGCCATGCCGCGTCGTCGAACTCGACGCCGGCGACGGCGGTGCCGACGTGGTCGACGAAGCCAGGCTGCACGACGCCGATCAGGTCGAGCGCCCGCAGCTCCGCCATCTGCGCGGGTGACGCGAGCATGGCGTGCTCGACGCGGAGCCGCAGGTCGGCACCGCCGCGCAGTCCGCGTGCCACGCGGAACGCTTCGAGGGCGTTCGCGAGTCCGACGTTGCCGATCGCGTGCACCGCGACGCCGAAGCCGCGCTCGACCAGCAGGCGGACGTCCTCGTCGAGACCCGGCATGACGAGGCCGAGCTCGATGCGGCCGCCGGCGAGGTGCACGTCGATCGCCGGTGCGGCGCCGCCGTCGGCGAACAACTTGACGGCGCCCACGCGAAGCCACTGGTCGCCGTCTCCGGTGGGCGCGCCGTCGAGACGCTTCGGGTCGAGCCGGGACAGCAGCGCCTCGCCGTGCGGCATCATGAGGACCGAGATCGGCAGGCGTCCGCTCGCCGCAAGGCGCCGGTACACGGACTCGGCGCTCGGCGAGCACGCGGCGTCGTGCACGCAGGTGATGCCGTCGCGCGTCAGCGCGAGCGCGCGCGCGCGGTAGAGATCCTCCCAGCGCGCAGGATCGTGGTAGGCCAGCATCGAGCGTGCCTGCGCCTGGCTCCACGCCCGCTCGATGAGGATCCCGGTCGGCGTGCCGTCCGGTGTCCGCACGACGTGTCCGCCGTGCGGGTCGGGGGTGTCGCGGCCGATGCCGAGCGCGTCGAGGCCGGCGCTGCTGACCGCCGCCTGGTGCAAGGTGTAGTGCGCGACCAGGACGGGACGGTCGAAGCCGAGGGCGTCGAGGTCGGCGCGGTCGACGGTGAGCCCGGACGCCTCGTTCCAGTTGCAGCCGCGGATCCACGCGGCACCGGGCTCGCGGCGCGCCTGCTCGGCGAGCGCGTCACGCAGCCCGTCCTGGTCCTTCACGTCGGACAGGTCCGCCCACAGCGGGTGCAGGGCCGCGATCGACAGGTGGTTGTGCGCGTCGATGAAGCCCGGCACGAGGAGGCGGCCGCCGAGGTCGACGCGACGAGCGCCCGGGTAGGCGTCGAGCCGTGCGCGCTCGCCGACGGCGACGATGCGACCGCCCGCGGTCACGACGACCTCGGCGGACGGGTGGGCCGCGTCCATCGTCAGGATGCGTCCGCCGGTGAACGCCACCGCGGGCTCGTCGGGTGAGAGGTCTCGCGTGCTCGCCATCGCTCGTCGCTCCGTTCGGGCCCATGTGCGCCGCGCGACGGTCGCCGGTCAAGGCGGCGCGGCGAGATCCGCGTCGCGTGCCGGGACGAGTGCTGTGAGCTTGCGCGTCGCCAGGACGGACCAGATGCGTGCCACGCGGCCTTCGCCGTCGAGTGCGATCGCGGTGACCAGACGCGTGGCCTGGCCGGACGCGGCGCCGCGGATCTCCGTGACGACCGCGGGCAGGCCGTTGAGCATCGTCATCTCGTAGGAGGCGCCGGCCATGGAACGCGTCGCCACGTTGCCGTAGAACTTCGCCACGCGTTCGACGCCGACGATCGGAACGCGCGCGGCGAAGAACTGGCCGCCGCCGTCGCTCAGCGCCACGACGCTGCTCGCGAGTTGCCGTTCGGCACCGGCGACGTCGCCGCGCGCGAACGCGCCCAGGAGGTCCGTGAGCACCTGCCGGGTGCGCTCCTGCAGCTCGCGCGTCGGTCGACAGCGCTCCCGGTCGTACGCCGCCATGGCGCGGCGTGCGCGGTGGTGCGTGGTCTTCACGTCGGGCGCGGACACGCCGAGCGCGTCCGCGGTCTCCGCGACGGAATAGTCGAACACGTCGCGCAGCAGCAGCACGGTACGCTGCTTGGGGGTGAGGGCCTCGAGTGCGAGCAGGAAGGCGAAAGACACGCTCTCGACCATGTCGTAGCGGCCCTCCGTCGTGACCCCGGCGGCGAGCTGCGGCTCGTAGGAAGCGGGCGCCGCGTCGTCGCCGGTCGCGATGGGCGAAGGCAGCCACGGCCCGACGTAGCGCTGCCGCCGCCGCCGGCGCAGCAGGTCGCGTCCGAGGTTGATCGCCACCCGCGCGAGCCAGGGACGCCAGGGCTCGTCGGTGCGTGCGGGTGGGCTCTCCATCGCGCGGACGAACGTCGTCTGCACCAGGTCGTCCGCGTCCGCCGCCGAGCCGGTCAGGCGGTAGCAGAGTCCCCACAGGAAGCGCTCGTGCTCCGCGTACAGCGTGCCGAGGTCTTCGCGCGCGGCTCTGGCCGGTGGCCGGCTCGGGGCGGAGTCGCTCATGCGGCCGCCGACAGCGGCGCCACTTCGCGCAGGCAGAGCTCCGCTGCGCGGCGCGCGCTCGCGAAGCTCGCGTCGGCCAGCATGCCCTCCGCGCCGACCCAGTCGCCGGCCACGTACAGGCCGGGTGCCCCGTCGACGGCAGGGCCGGGACGCCCTGCGAATCCGCCGCGCTCTGCGGTCACCAGCGCGTGGGTGACGGTCACGTGCGGCAGGAAGCGCCGGTGCACGACGTGGTCGCGCCAGCCGGGCTGCAGCAGGTCGGTGAAGCGCTCGAGCTCCGCGAGGTCGCGCGCTGCGTCGCCGCGGTCTGCGGGGTCGAGGTACTTCGCGACGTGCACCAGCGCGCCACGTCCCGGCGTGAGCCTCGCCACCGCGGAGTGCACCGAGAAGTAGAGCGGCGCGTCGACTCCGAGGGCGAAGGTCGAGCGCGGCACCGGCAGGGCGTCGAGCGCGAGATCGAGGCACGCGGCGCGGACGGGAGTCGCGGCGCGCGACCAGCCGTCGAGGAGGGTGCGCGACGCGCCCGACACGACCGACGCGGCGTCGTCGGGCGGGACCGCCAGGATCGCCGCCGCGCACGGCAGGCGCGTGCCGTCGGCGAGCCGGACGGCCGCGATCGCTCCGGTGGCGGACTGCTCGATGGCATCGACGCGCACGCCGCTCTCGATCCCGACGCCCGCGGCCAGGGCTGCATCGCGCAGTGCACCGACCATCTGCTGCCAGCCATCGTCGAGGTAGAGCACGTTCGACGCGAGGGCGCGCTGCACCTGCTCGAGCGCCGCCCCGGCGCTCATGCGATCGGGTGCGTTGCCGTACGTCGTGAGGCGCACCAGCGCGGCGAGCAGGCGGCGCACGTCGTCGCGTCTGGTCAGCGCCGCGAGCCAGTCCGCGACCGTGGTCGATTGCCACGGCGCCGGGTCGAGCGCACCCAGCCGCGCCAGCAGCTTCGCGGTCTCGACCTTGCCCGGCAGCGTCAGCAGCCCGGTGCTCAGCAGCGACAGGAAGCCGCTCGGGAACGCGTGCTGGACCCCGCCGAGGACCGCATGCCCGCCGCTCGGCTGCGGCGCGCGGCCCTGCGGCCGGATGCCGAGCTCGGCCAGGACGCGGATGCCCGCCGCGTCGCGGTAGAGCGCGTGCGGGCCGATGTTGAAGGAGAAGCCGTCCTTCACCTGCGTACCCGCGCGGCCGCCGAGATCGCCGGCCTTTTCGAACAGACGCACGCGGCGGCCCCGGTGCCCGATCAGCGCCGCCGCGGTGAGCCCGGCGATCCCGCCGCCGATCACGACGACGTCGGTGGAGTGCTCGGTGGTCATGGTGGTCCGTCCTCTCTGGCGCAGCCGCCTGCCCGGACCCTCCGGAGCAGGCAGCGGGCCGCGCCCTT
>Ga0172362_10000856_pt1 | contig 25701 bp, 25 predicted proteins | sample LakKivs1_kivu2a2_FD_114534 | JGI IMG/M metagenome (GOLD analysis project Ga0172362, IMG submission 114534) | Sediment microbial communities from Lake Kivu, Rwanda - Sediment s1_kivu2a2 | ecosystem: Environmental > Aquatic > Freshwater > Lake > Sediment | place: Rwanda: Western Province, Lake... | reverse complement strand
TCTTCTTCGGTGACAGTCGACATGAAGTGCTGGTTGGAAGACACAGGAATGCCGATGAACCGCAGAATATCCAGATTTTTTTCTGTCTGATGTCTGGCCGACGCATCTGTCGGTATTTCCGTGGTAAGAAAAAGCCGGGTGTATCCTTCCCTGCCGAACGTTTTTCCGGAAAAACCAGCTCTGACCGGGGCACCGCTGAAATACGCAATTGCAAGGCAGGAAAACGAAACAGAAGTAGAACCTATCACAAGCGCCAGATCATACTTTTCCCTGCGGAGCCTCATTGAAAATGCCGCAAGATAAAACGGATTGAACGCTTTTTTCTTGTCAAAAACAATTACTCTGTTAAGAAAGGGATTTCCTGAAAAAACCGGCTCAATAACAGGCCGCGTAATTACGTCGATTGCCGCATCCGGAATAGCTTTTTTCAGATTCGGTATAACAGCACTGCTTAAAAGCACGTCGCCGAGCGGGTCGTGAATCCGGATAACAAGAATCCTGCGCAGGCTTCCGGTTTTTATCTGCGACACGGAAATTTTCCTGCTCCGGATAAAGAGTCGCAGTATCCATACCAGAATAATTTTTCCGGCCTGTTCTATGTCCTGAATACGGTTCTGTTTCTTTGCAGAAGGTTCCGGCATGATTTTTACCTGGATGGTATCAGATAGTCGTTCCGTATAATCATATTCTTTTCACGTTTTAACTCGGTCCAGAGATATTCCTTCATTCTTTTTTCGATTTCCGGATATTTCCCGTAAAGATTTTCATCTTCTTCTCCGCCGGGGCTTTCCCGCAAAAGTTCATATTTGACTCCCTGGTGCGTGGGGATGTAAATGAGCTTGTAATTTTCAGTCCTGATCATCCTGTGCTTTGCCATGGTCACGATTGGATCGTACTGGTCTGATATCACAATTTCATAATTGTGGCCAAAATCAATGCGGTTCAGCACGGTGATATCCGGATACATTATGCGCTGTTTCTGGAAAAACTGGTCGCCCTTATCCGTGAACCAGATCCCTGTTTCGCAGTATGCGTAATCATTTGTTTTTTCTTTTTCTCCGAGCATCAGGGGAAGAAAACTTTTGCCTTCAACTGTTTCCGGCACCGGTAATTCCAGACGCTGAAGCAGCGACGGCATAAGGTCGATCGACTGTGTAATCGCTTTTACTTTTCCGACCGGATATTTCCTGAACGGGTCATAAATTATAAGCGGAGGACGTATCACCTGTTCTCCTCTGAGGTGCTCGCCGTGCCCCATGCCGTAGTTTTTCTCGTATAAACTGTCGCCGTGGTCGGCACTGACAATCACAATGGTGTTTCCGGATAATCCTGTTTTCTCCAGGTATTCCAGAATCCTGCCCACTGCTGCATCAAACGCTGCAACTGTTCCATCGTAAAGAGCATTTATCTGCGTTATATCCTCCTGCGTTATATCCTCCTTGGTATCCACCCTGTTTATCTTGTGATATTTGAACGGTCCGGAATAGGACGGATCCGTAAATTTCCGGTAATAAGGATGCGGCGCTGCATACGGGAAATGATTGACAGAGAAGAAAAACACCATAAAGAATTTCTCGCTGTTTCTCAGGCGGTTCAGGTCGTTTTTCCCGTTTTGCCAGAGCATCCCGGGGTCGGCATTATGCGACAGTTCCATCAGGCCGGGAAAAATCCTGCGGCCGTAATCATTTGCAAAGTAAGGCATGAGCATGAAATGAATCTCAAGCCCCCGCTGTTCGGTCAATACCGGGAAATTGAAATAAGGCACGTCAACAATGTCAAAATCCAGATTAATTCTGCTGAAAATGTCCGCGGCAAAATCTCCGACGACTCCAGTGGCATATCCGTTCTTTTTCAGGATTGAAGTCAGCAACGGCAATTTTATCTGCCGTTCTTCGGCCGTAGGAAACATATGCCTTATGCCGTGCGTTGCCGGCTGTGTGCCGGTCAGAATGCTCAGAAACGAGGGAAAAGTCCTCGGACACGAAATATAGTATGAATCAAACGAAACGCTCTTTTCCATCAGGCGGTCAATATTCGGAGAAGTTTTCCGGCTGTAGCCGTTTCCGGAAAGACGGTCGAAACGGAGCGAATCAGAACCTATAAAAATAATGTTGGGCCCCTTATTAACTCTGTGGTGCCTGATATATATAATCCCGGCACCTGCTGCCACAGTAAGAAATAATGCGGCGCAAAAACAAATCAGGGAAATGCCGGGACGTCTGCCGCGGCGACGGAATTCCTGCACGAATTTTGCCAGCACCGGAAAAATAAAAAGTACAAACAGAATAACACCGGCTGCATCCAGGATCAGGGGATTTATTCCTGTGATAAAAACCTGGATTTTCCGCAGCAGCCCGCCGCGGTCATAAAAGGTCTCGGTGAACAACTGCGGATATTTAAGGACGGCGCGGGATACAAAGTAGATATGGAGAAGTAAAACAGATGCAGTGTTAAGAAAAATTGTCTTCGTTACAGATAGAAGCCGGTTAAGTATTGTTGCCCAGAAAAGACCTGTTATGGCGCCTGTTATAGCTCCGACAAACACATATGCCAGGAAAATCTTTATCTGGAAAAAAATAATCCTGTACAGGAAATTTTCCCTGACAATCCTGGTGATCTCGGCATTTTTTACTCCCATAACCGAGAACCCTCCGCTCAGAGCAAGACACGAAATCCACAGGAAAATGAAAATAACAATTCCGCTCAGAATTCCGGATTTAAGCTGACGGCATTCAGAAGGGTTAATCATAACTTCCAGTGTGCCTCACCGCCTCTTATCCCAGGATTTCCGGCATTGCAAAAGTCCAGGGCTTCTGTTCAACCATGAGTTTTGTAACATCAAGCCTTTCAAAGCGCAGGAAAATGCCCCATGCGCGTCCTGAGTTGGAGCCAAGCGCAACAACAACCTCGTGCTCTCCTGCATTCGCGGTAAAATGTCCTGTGCCTTCGTCGGGAATAGCGGGATTTATGCCGTCAGGGTCATAAAATGCCTTTTTTCCGTCAATCCACATTTTGGCCGGTCCGTCATAACCCAGATGTACTGCAAGCTTCATCTTTTCCCGGCACTTTATTCTGCATGCGAAATAAACCAGGGGATCCTCGGCTCCCCGCGGTCCGATTTCCAGATGCATATCGCAGAAATCCGCTGCAAAAGTTCTCTGCTTGAAACCCATGTCAGCGGTGTTTCCCGGAAAATCCAGAGATTTAAGTTTACCTGCCGAGGGCAGGAACCTGCTGACCCTTAAATTTCTGACAAATTCTGTCATTGCCCCTGGTTCCCCAAGGCGGACAGGTCCAAAAACCGGAATACCCTGGTCTGCTTCATCAACAATATTGCAGTACGGATCGGTCCCGTGTCCATACCACAGATCCATTTTCCCAAGGTTGGTATCCGGAACAGATGGTTTGAGAATCACCCTGTTTTTTCTTAATTCTATGCTATAAATAAATCCTGTCTGATTCTGATACGACAGGCTGAATCCTGAAGGCCTTCCCGGGGATTCCAGTTTTCCGGATATATTATTGAACTCTACAATAATGTTCTGAATCATCTTTGGAAACTTTTTGTCTCTAAAAATACGTTTTACTGTAATACCGCCTTTTCTTCCGTAAACAGCTCTCGCCAGTCTGACCCCGAGCCTGCACTGGTCTTTGCCGCTTATGTGGATACCGTCGTCCAGAGCAAGATCAACAGCAGGTACAACCGTGCAGTTTTTTATAGTATCGGGAAATTTCCGCTGTTGTTCCTGGATAGAGTTCCAGGGAGAACTGTCGCCCCACCCGACAACGCGTCCGATCTGAACCATGGCAAGAGGCAGTGATTTATTTCCCGTATCTTTCCGCAGAGCAGTTATAAATTCTTTCATTTTCTGAGTATATATCCTGGCCAGGTTGGCATCTGCATCGCTTTCACCCTGGTACCATATAAGACCTGCCGCTTTCGAGCCGTTTTTATGAAACCTGCGAAGCATCGCTCCATACAGACTTTTGCCGCCCTCATTCTTAAGTTTCGGGTCCCATTGCGACATTGAACTGCCGCCGTGCGCACAGGCTATAATTCCCTGCGGAACTCCTGTCAGCCTGCGCATCTTCTGTCCAAACGAAACTCCCGGTCCTACTCCGTTAACGGTTTTAACCCTTTCTTTAGGCGGACGAACACCGCCGCACAGATCTATGTGTATTTGGTCAACAGTATCCCAGGCGCATAAGTTGTGTATGGGGTCCAGGGCAGGCTTCCATGTGTCGTTCATATAAAAAGCCCTGACCATAGGATCTGCCTTGGAACGGTATTTTAAAAGCCCTACCCCCTGCATGTTTGACTGTCCGCCTAACAGCCAGACATCTCCGACCAGGACTTGCTTTATTTTCAGCCGCTCTTTTTTCCCTGTGTTTCTATCCTCAATTTCAAGTTTTACATCATACGGACCGCCGGCAGGAAGTCCTGTCAGGCATGCCTTAAACTTTCTTTTTCTTACCCGTGCAAGCTCTATGCGGTCAAATCCCCTTACAGACCGGCTGTGTTTTGTCACGACTGCCCGGAGTGTACCGTTTATTCCGGATTCACCGGTAAAAACTGCCTCGCTTTTGTTTTTTTCATTGCGCTGCAATACAATGTTGTCAAAAAGTCCTGTTAGAATCTGCATGGTTGCTCCTTTCAATATTATAAGATAGATTTTAATCCTTTATCGGAAACAAAGTCAAGGTCTTCCCTGATTCTTGTTATAAATATCCACGGCCAAGGCCGTGGTATTTGAAACGCTTTGTGCGGCTTCCCTCGGTTTCCCATGGCTTCGCCGAATCGAGGCAAGCCCGTGGTTTTCGCGGTCTTGTTATAAAAATAATGGTAAGTGTCCCTGTTTTTTAGTATAATTTATCGTTATGGATATAAAAACGAAAAACCCGAGAGTACAGAATTACCTGAAAGCAGCAACATTCCGGAATCCGGAATGGATACCGTGTGCACTGGGAATCCTGCCTGCCGCATGGAAACAATACGGAGAAAAACTTGAAAAAATTCTTTTAAACCATCCGAAACTTTTTCCGGATTATAAGAAACAAACAGGTGAATTCGGCAGAGTTGAAGGACCGGGTTATACCAAAGGACGCTTCAAAGACCTCTGGGGATGCGTCTGGGAGAATATCGCGGAGGGACTTGAGAGCATGGTGGTTGAATCACCGCTGTCCGACTGGGATGCCCTCGAGCATTATCATGCGCCTGATCTGGATCACTTTGAAAGAGGTGACAAAATTGACTGGAACAGCACGCGGACCGAGTGTGAAAAGGCAAAAGTCGAGGGAAAGCTTGCAGGCACCGGCGTGGCACACGGTTTTATGTATATGCGGCTCTTTTACCTGAGGGGATTTGAAAATTTCATGATGGACGTGGCTCTTGAAGAACCTAAACTTGACCGGCTTATAGAAATAGTTCTGAACTACAACCTCGAATTCGTCAAAAAACTGATAGATGCCGGCACTGAAGCAATCTATTTCGGAGATGACCTGGGTCTGCAGAAATCCCTTCCGATCAGCCCGGAAAAATGGCGGCGGTATATCAAACCCTGCTACAGAAAAATTTTCGGACTCTGCAGGGATGCAGGAGTTCTTGCTTATCTCCATACAGACGGCCATATCCTTGAAATTATTCCTGACCTGATAGAATGCGGGGTGAATATCCTCAATCCGCAGTTCAGGGCAAACACCCTTGACGGCCTGGTGCGTGTTGCCAGGGGCAGGATATGCCTGAACCAGGACCTCGACAGACAGATGATGCCTTTTGCTTCGCCGGCTGAACTTGAGAAGCACATCAGGGACATAGTTGACCGTCTTAACCTTCCCGAGGGCGGGCTGATGCTGCTGGCGGAAATAGGCCCTGATGTTCCTCTTGAAAACGTTGAAGCCATTGCGGATGCACTTGAGGAAGTAGGAGGCCCGGCATAAATAAGGTGACATAATACTTAATTATTTTGTCCCTGTTTTTCAATGAGTATCTATGAAATATTCAGAATCAAGTGATTTTTCTGCTGTTGCGGCGGGAACAGCGTCTCTCGGGGTTTTTCTTGCGACTCTTTCTCCGACTCTTTATACCGGCGATGCAGGAGAATTAATCACAGCCGCTGTTTCAATGGGAATTCCTCATCCTCCCGGGTATCCGCTTTACTGTATTCTGGGACGCCTCTTCGCCTTTCTGCCGATTTCCGACTTTGCCTGCCGGCTAAACCTGATGTCCGCTTTTTTCGGTGCAGCTGCAACTGTGGTTCTTTACCTGCTCGTGAATCTGGTTTACAGAAAACCCTCTGCGGCATTTTTGTGTGCATTGTGGTTTTCATTCTCGTCGGCTTTCTGGAACCAGGCAATCCAGGCGGAAGTCTACACATTGAACGCTTTTTTCTTCGGGCTTGCAGTTTACCTGCTCCTGCTTTTCCATCGTACAAATTCCATGTCGATTCTGAAACTCCTGGCTTTTGTCTGCGGACTCGGCCTCGCTAACCACCACACGATGCTCCTTTCAGGCTCTGTTATAGCCGGGTATCTGATCTGGTATGTGGTGCGCGGAGACAGGCCTGCCGGCAGGACTGTAGAATTGCTGGCAGGCTGTACCGGATTTCTTTTCCTGGGGCTCCTGGTTTACCTCTATATTCCTGTCCGCTCACTTGCCCAGCCGGAAATCGACTGGGGAAATCCTGGGACGCTAAAAACGTTCTTCAAGCATGTCCTGCGCCAGCAGTACGGCCCGATTGAGCAGGTCAGACATTCATTTGGCCTGCTTTTCCATCAATCCCTTATGTTTTTAAAACTTTTGTCTAAACAATTTACTCCGGCAATTGCCGTCTTTATGCCGTTTGGACTCCTGAAACTTTACAGGCATAACCGGCAGTATTTTTTCATCATGGTTTCGTTTTTTCTTGCTGCATCCGCGGTCTTCACGGTAATGCTTAATCCCAGGATGACACCTGTGCACATTGACAGCTGGGAAATATTTCTGATACCTGCATTTCTTGTTTCAGCGGTTTTCCTTGGCGGAGGAATCATTCTGTTTTCAGAGCTGTTTCCCAGACAATCCGCAGGAAATATCACCCTGTCGCTCTGCCTGCTTTTTCCCTTGATTTCCCTTAAATCCAATTTTTTTGAGAACAACCAGAGCAGAAACCGCCTGGCAAGGGATTTCGGTTCTGATCTGCTCTCAACGCTGGAACCCGGCTCTGCGCTTTTTTCCGACGGTGATCTGCAGGTATTTACTCTGGCTTACCTCTCTAAAATCGAGAAACTCCGGACAGATGTCTCCATTTACGACAACTACGGATGGATTTTTACGAATATCTACGGAAAGGATTTTTCAAATTTGCCCGCATTTGAACAAAACCGCAGGAGCATGGAAATTCAGGAAGATTTTGCCGGCAGGAGTTCAGCGCCTGTTTATTTCACGCTTATGAAAATATCCGGACTGCGTCCTGCGGGCCTGCTCGGAAGAAGCGTAAAACCGGGAGAACCGCCGGATCAAAAAGATTACTGGAATTCCTACAGAATAAAGGCGCCTTATTCTTTTCCGTTTTATCTTGACAGGCACAACAGGGAATTGCTCAGCCAGTATCATTTTTTCAAAGCCCAGGAGTTCCGTTTCAAAAACAAGATTGAAAATGCGATCGCAGAACTCAGGTCGGCAGGGACCCTGGCATATGACAGCATCTCGACGAAAAGCAATATTTCCATGCTTTACACGCAGATGGGATTGAACGACCTCGCAATAGAAGAGGGAAAATCGTCGGCTGAAATCGACGATCAAAACGTGGAGGGTTTAAACAATCTGGCAGTGGGTTACTGTACGCAGAAACGTTACGACGAAGCGGAAAAGATTTTCGAAAACATTATCAGAATAAACCCGTTCTATGCGCCGGCATATTCAAATCTGGCCCGGATTTACGAGGAAAAGGGACTGCAGGACAAATTAATTGCTGCATACAGGAAAGTGATAGAACTAAACCCTGCAAATGCCGACGTACTCCTGCACCTCGGACTTGCCCTGCACCGGCAAAAAAACTACAGCGAAGCCATCGACTGTTATTACCGGGCCCTGACACTTTCGCCTGATAATGCCGATTCTAATTACAACCTGGGAGTTGCGCTGATTGAGTCGAAAAGAATACCGGAAGCTGAGAACCGGCTGAGGACATTTCTGAATAAATTTCCGGCTGATTCCAGAACAAGTTCTGTCCGGCAGTGGTTAAACCAGAAACACTGAAGCCTTATTCGCCTTTTTCCTTCAGTTCGTTCTTAAGACGGGTAATCAATTTTACGGGCGTAGGGTCAAGATTCGACAGAAACGCCATGTAAATGCTGACAAAATCCCCGAGATAAATCAGCGACATCAATCTTGCCAGGTCGGACTGTCCTTCACTGGAAATAACATCTGCCGAACATGCGTGTGCCGACATAATATTTCTGGTTATTTCCATCCTGCGTTTTATCTGGGGATTGTCTTTGGAGTCGCTCAGGAAAAGTACGTGAATCTGCTTTAAAATATCAGGCATCTGTCCGCCCCATCCCACAATTTCGTTATGGTTCATCTCGGGAAGGGCATTTGAAACCGCAAACACTTCTGCGTTTTCATTCAACTGGCATTTCCATCGCAACGCAACGACACTTGTGGAATCCTGGACCCCGATTATAAAAACGACTTTGTTCGCAAATTTCAGCGCCAGCTGCTTTGCAGGATTGTTTTCAACCAGCCTTTCAGGCCCATAACTTCTGGAAAGACCTGAAAGAAGCGTAATTGTCTCGTTTATTGCCCTGGTGCAATTGCTCACAAACCTGAGTTTCTGGAATAGAATCAAAACCGGTACAAAAAGGTAGCCTAAAGCCGTCCTGGGCGGATAACCCTGTGATAACCGGCAGACCGGGATATTGTTCTGTCTCGCATATTCATCCAGTTTACCGCCGGAAGTCAGACAGGCAACCTTTGCCTTCTTTGAGACAGCCTGGTTGAAAGCGCTCAGTGTTTCCTCTGTGTTGCCGGAATAACTTACAGCAACAACCAGGGTTTTGTTGTTGACCCAGCGTGGTACAGTATAATTCCGGTTTACAAAAATAGGCACCCTCATCTTGTCGCTCAAATAGGAACTTAGTAAATCTCCGCCTATAGCAGATCCGCCAAGACCTGTGATAAGAAGATTCTTTATATTCTTGTATTCCGACGGTACTTTAAAAGCATTGCCGAGTTTAACCGCTTCCTGCCACTGGATATGGTAGTTCATCGTAATGTCGAGCATTTTTCCTGCATCAAGCTTTCTCATTTCATCAAGATTATTCAGATCTGTCATTATCAGATCCTTACTTTAACAGGTCCCGGACGCGTGCCTGGATGGAAACAGCCAGGTCAGGCGGCAGCTGCAGCACCATCCTGTACAGGCATTCGGATATTTCCCTTGCGCTTGATAAACCCAGTATTTCATCCGTGAATTTCCTTGCTCCATCCAGGGTTACTGCCCTTATCACTTCTTTTATCTCGGGCACAATGGTCGGCGCCACGCTCAATTCATCAAAACCCAGTCCGACAAGAATCGGAATAAAAAGCGGGTCGCCTGCCATTTCTCCGCACATGCCGACCTGTATTCCCTGCTGATGCGCTGCAGCGATAATCTGGCTGAGCGAACGGATTACCGCAGGATGCAAAGGGTTATAAAGATAAGCGATATTCTCATTGACGCGGTCGATAGCCAGTGTATACTGTATAAGATCATTTGTGCCGACGCTGAAAAAGTTGACTTCTTTTGCAAGGACATCTCCTATCCAGACTGCGGACGGTATCTCAACCATGATTCCAAGCGGTATAGCAGGTCGGAATTCCCTGCCTTCTTTTTTAAGTTCTTCCCTGCATTCCTCCAGAAATACCTTTGACTGGCGCAATTCCTCAATTCCGGATATCATAGGGAACATGATTTTTAAATTCCCGAAAGCGCTTGCCCGCAGGATCGCTCTGAGCTGCGTCTTGAAAATATCCGGTTTTGCCAGGCAAAGACGGATTGCCCTCAGTCCCAGGAAAGGGTTCATCTCGCGGAATAATCCAAGATTGGACAAAAATTTGTCTCCGCCTACGTCGAGGGTGCGCACTATAACTGCCTGCGGCGACATTGCCTGGGCAACGGCTTTGTACGCTTCAAACTGCTCGTCTTCCGTCGGCAAATCCGGCCTGTTCAGAAAAAGGAATTCTGTCCTGTATAACCCGATGCCGTTTGCTCCATTTTTGTGCACCAGCGGTATTTCATCAGGAATTTCGATATTTGCGGCCAGGACAATTCTGCCTCCGTCAACTGTTTCCGCGGGCAGATCCCGGAGCCGCTCAAGCCGCCTCTCCACCTCCACATACTGTTTCTGCCTCTCCCTGTAATCCTGCAGAGTCGGTTCGCCGGGATTTACAATTACCATCCCCTGGTTACCGTCGACAATCACGAGGTCGCCGTCGCTCACATTTACAGTGATATTTGAAAGTCCGACAACGGCCGGAATTTCCAGCGCCCTTGCCATGATTGCCGTATGTGAGGTCTGTCCGCCTATATCCGTGGCAAAACCTTTCACTTTTTTCCTGTCCATTACTGCAGTATCCGACGGTGAAAGATCTTTTGCAAAAACAATCACTTCTTCCTCAAGATGGTCCAGGGTAGCTTTTTCCCTTCCCGTAAGGTGCCTTAATAGTCTCTGTCCCACGTCTGAAATATCCGTACTTCTTTCTTTCAGATATTCGCCGTTTAAAGAGGCTATCATTTTTACGAACTTTGTAAGATTCTGCGAAAAAACCCATTCCACATTGTTCCTGGTTGTTCTTACCTGGTTTATGGTTTCTCTCGTCAGAATAGGGTCGTCCAGAATAAGCAGGTGTGCGTCAAAAATATTTGCATGTTCCTGCCCGATTTCCTGTCCGATTCTGTTCTTTATGGCTGAAAGTTCTTCCCTGGTCTTTTCTATGGCTGCCTGAAACCTGGAGATCTCAGCCTCTATTCTGTCCTCGGGAACAACGTGCCTGATAATGCGGATTTCTTCAGGGTTGAACAGCAATACCCTCCCGATTATGATTCCCGGAGAGACGCCTATTCCTTTAAACATAACCGGTTATTCCTTTTCCCCGAATTTTCCCGCCACCAGTTTAACCAGCGCATCTGCTGCTTTAACTGAATCAGGACCTGTTGCCTTTATTATCAGCATTGACCCGGAAGCAGCGGCAAGCGACATTATACTCATGATGCTCTTGCCGTTCACGGATTTACCGTCCATTTCAACCGAGATGTCGGCCTGAAACCTGTTCGCAACTTTTATAAAAGATGCTGCTGCCCTCAGGTGGAGTCCGAGTTGATTTATTACCATGGCTCTCCGTTCGGCACGGTCAAGAATTAACTTCGGACGTTTCGTCGGAATTTTTTTCTGCTTCTCTGCCATTCTCATACTCCCGCATAATTCAACAGTATGCAGACCGTTATAAGAATGAAGAACAGAATTGTTGGAGAAATCCTGATTTTGAGTCCCAGCGCAAAAAGAATCACACTTGAAAGGAAAACCAGATCTGTTACCGAGGGCATTTTCAGGAGAGAACTTTTTTCCACGGAAACAAAGTGCGCTATGATTATCACCGTTATTATAAGACCCGTCCACCGGATGCGTTCTATCCATTTCTGCCAGTTAATCTGCTGGAGTTTTTTGATGACCGCCGTTCCGTTCCTGTATCCGGATATCAGCCCCTCCCACCGCAGGTAAAAATGCGGCAGATTAAAAAGGACCAGCAGGAGCAGCGGCCCTATCAGGGCGACCTCAAACGGTCTGTTGTCGATAAAACTTATAAAAACAAAACCCGTTCCTATAAGAGCCGTGAAAGGCCGCCAGGTCGCCCAGAACAGAGAATCTCCAAGGGCGGCAAGCGGACTCATGAGGGTATCCTTGAAATTTACGATATCCATTGCATCCACACCGCTTCCTGCCGCTTTTTTCTCCTCCAGGTTTATCGCCACCCCGAGAATGAGAGATGCAAAATACGGATGGGTGTTGAAAAACTGCAGGTGCCGTTTTAACGCTCTGACTCTTCCCGGGCGGTCAGGATAAAGTTTTTTAATAACTGGTATCATGGAATAAAGGAACCCGAAATTCTGCATCTGATGGAAATTCCAGGCAGCCTCCAGGTAAAAAGAACGCAAAAATACGGAAAAAAGGTCTATTCTGGTGATACGGGACGCGCGGGATGTTTGCGGAATATTTTCCGTCATCTGAGCACCCATACCAGGACAAAAAATGCAACCAGGGCAAAAAACGATTTTTTCATGTAAAACATTTCCAGAACCACAGCCAGTCCGAGAGCAGGCAGATATTTAAAAGAAAGGTTTAAACCTTCAATTACCTCTTTCGGCATGGATTTCATAACCCTGGGCAAAATATCAAAACCGATAAGAGCACATACCCAGCAGAGCAGAAATCCTTCCAGAAACGAAACGATTATCTCCAGAACATTTATTCCTTCAAGTCCGATCAGGTTGTCGTGGTGTGCAAAAGCCAGCGCTCTTCTGACCACACGGCTGTTCAGTTCCCGCATATACACTTCTATCCATCTGCTGACCAGTCCCACGGGTACGGTGACTGCAATGGAAAATATCATTATTGACTGGCTGGAAAATTCCGGCAGTGCCTGATGCAGGAAAATACCGATGGCAGTTGCCATCACTGCTGTCAGACAGATATTAGGAGGTATAGAAATGCCTATCGGCATATTGTTAATCCAGATAAGTTCGAGAAACGAACCTGTTATCAGTCCGAAAGTCCAGTCGCCCAGAATCCATCCTACCAGAGGACCGGCAATCAGCGGCTGGGAAACAAGCATATTCAGAACCGGCTTTGTATCCAGATTAAGCAACCCGCCCAGCAATCCGACCAGTAAAGTGTTACCGAACATTATCTGCCTTCCTGACACTCTGTAAAATGTCAACCGGTTTATCCGTGGGAACACTGCGTCCTTCCACCGTGATTCCCATGGCATTCAGTTTTTCCACTGCTTCAATATCATGCCGGCTCAAATATACCGCAGGCATGACCTGTTTCTTGCCTGTTCCGAATCTGAGGCCGCCGACATTCACTTTTTTAACCGGGGCGCCTGCTTCGACGACGGACAGGCAATCCGCAAGCGAAGCCACAAGAACGATTAAACGGTCGTTGTTGTCCTGCCCTGTTTTAAGATATTCAGCGGCTTCGCGGATATCCAGAACTGTCAGCTTGATTTCAGGAGGAACAGCCATTGACAGCAGGGATTTTTTTGCCTCGTCTGCTTTTATGCCGTCGTTTACAAGCAGAATGTGGTTTATCTCCAGGGCATTGGCCCAGCCGACAACAACCTGTCCGTGAACCATGCGGTCGTCAACCCTCGTAAGTATTATCATCCTTTTTTCTCTTCTATGCTCTGCCTGCCCTTTGCCACGACCAGTCCTGCCAGTTCTTTCAGGGCATGCCTGTCCCTGTGAAGCACTGCTTCAAGGAGCATCGGCAGGTTAACACCGGTAACAACTGCCAGACTGTATTTTTTTGCCAGAGCCAGGCTGACCAGGCACGTGCTGCCGCCTGACATGTCTGTCAAAACCAAGACCCCGCGGCCTGTATTAAGAGATGCAACCTCACCTGCAATTTTTTTCTCAAGGTCTTCAAGTCCTTCAAAACGTTTTATGACAACTGCCCTGACTTTTTTCTGCTTGCCGATAATCAATTCCGCTGTCTTAACCAGTGCCTGCGCCAGGGTGCCGTGTGTAACTACAAGAATTCCGATCATACAGAGAGTTTCCGCATCAGGCAATGCGAGAGTTTAACAGGATCATGCCTGACATAATTGGTCTTGCTTATCAAATCGCTCTTGATTATACCGATTCCCATGTTCTCAATTTCCTTTTCATCCCATGCAACAGGGAAAGCGCCCTCTGCAGCATATTTTTCAAGCAGTTCCTGCGGAGCCGGCTCGGTGTTAACAGCAACAAAATCTATTATTTTCGGATGTGTATGCTTCTGTATGGCCCGTATGTGGTCTGCGGCACTATAACCGTTAGTCTCGCCCGGCTGCGTCATTACATTACAGATGTAAATTTTAACCGCTTTTGATTTCAAAATGGTTTCAACAACATTCCTGACAATCAGGTTTGGAATGATGCTTGTGTACAGACTGCCGGGTCCGTAAATTATGATATCAGCCCTGGATATTGCCTCTATTGCTTCCGGAGTCGGTTCAACCACAGCCGGTTCAAGTCTGATGAATTCAATCGGCTTTTCAGAATGCGTAATCCTGCTCTGCCCTTCAAGAATTGTTCTGTCGGCAAGTTCTGCCCTGAGCACAACCCTGTTCATCGTCACAGGAATGACCTGTCCCCGTATTGCCAGAATGCGGCTGGACTCCTTTATTGCCCTGTCAAAATCTCCGACTACTTCCGTCAGGGCAGTTATGAAAAGATTGCCGAAACTGTGGCCTTCAAGCCGCGACGATTTTCTAAACCTGTGCTGGAACAGCTTTTCCATCAGCGGACCTGCATCCGCAAGAGCCACCAGGCAGTTCCTGATATCTCCCGGCGGCAGAATTTTGAAATCCTCTACAAGACGTCCGGAGCTTCCGCCGTCGTCGGCAACCGTTACAACAGCAGAAATATTGCTGCTGTATTCCTTGAGCCCTGCCAGAACAACAGGGAGCCCTGTGCCGCCGCCCATCGCAACAATCCTGGGCCCTCTTTTGAGTTTAAGGCGCTCGTAGAAAATATGAAAAACCTCTTTTTCCTTTTCAGGCGCAATCACGGTAGCCACGGCGTAAATTCCTCTTTTTAACGCAAAATAAACTCCTATTCCGCCGACTCCCAGCGCAATCAGGTCGACTGTCTTGAGCTGCGTCAGCCGGATGACAAATTTCCGCACTCTTTCCGTGGCTTTTCTGGCACTGATGTGTTTGTCAAGCTTCATACCTGTGAGTGCGCCGCTCAGTTTCCCGCTCAACCCTATGCCAAATATTAAAACACTCAAAGCCAGAAGTATGACCCAGCGTTTCAAGCGGATCCCGGGATAAAGCCATTTGAATCTTGTTTTCATTTTTCTACCTCAAAAGCCGTTCGGCTGTTATGCGGTCAAATTCCCTTGCCGAATGAAAACCGGTCTGTTTTAAACGGTGGTTCATCGCTGCCACTTCGATAATAATTGCCAGATTTCTTCCCGGTCTGACAGGGATGCTTACCTGCGGTATTTTTATATCGAGCAGGCTGCAGGTTTTTTCGTCCAGTCCAAGCCGTTCGTATTCCTTGTTCTTCTGCCATTCTTCAAGCAGAACAACCAGTTCTATCCTGCTGCTGCTCATAACAGACCTTACCCCGAACAATTCCTTAATGTTGATGATGCCCAGGCCGCGGATTTCAATGTTATGCCCTATCGGGTCAACCACCTGTCCTGTCAGACCGGTGTAGGTTGCCTTTATCTCGACGATGTCGTCAGCCACAAGGTTATGTCCGCGTTTTATCAGGTCCAGGGCGCATTCGCTTTTGCCGACGCCGCTTTTACCCATTATGAGTACTCCCACCCCGTAAACGCTTAAAAGTGAACCATGAACCTGCATTGAGGGCGACAGTTTGTCTTCAAGATAAAGAATAATTTCGCTGATAAATCTAAGAGTTCTCATCTGCGTCCTTAAAACCGGTGTCTGATTCTGATTTGCTTTCAGCAGCAATTCTTCAGGGACTTTCTGTCCGCGTGTAATTATCAGGCATGGGACCCTGCGCAAAAGCCGGCCGTAGATAATTTTCCGCCTGGCAGAACTCAGCTTTGCCAGGGTAAGCAATTCAAATTTTCCAAAGATTTGAATGCGGTTTTCAGGAAAATAGCCCTCCGGTCTGCTGAACATAAACCCCGGCCTGTTTACATCCGCACTGGTGATTCTGTTTGAAAGTCCTGCTTCGACCAGCAGTTCCAGGGAATACAGCTGTTTTTTGTCCTCGTATAACTCTTCAACTGTTATAAATTTTTTCAATTTTTATCCTTTTTACTGCCCAAGCCGTTCCTCTTCCTGGATAATTTTTTCCACAGCATCGGCGTCTTTGGCATTGAGCAAAGCCCTGCGGAAATGTTTGTCCTTTAATAAACTGGAAATCCCGGCAAGTGCTTTCAGGTGGTCTCCGGCCGCCTCTTCAGGAGCCAGCAGCAGGAAGAAAATATTCACGGGTTCACCATCGAGAGCATCAAAATCCACTCCGGATTTCGACAGTCCAAACGCGGCAACCAGGTTCCTGACTGCGCCGGTCTTGGCATGGGGCATTGCAACACCCTGTCCGATTCCCGTGCTGCCCAGTTCTTCCCTTTCCAGCAAAACTTTTATTGCCGCTTTTTTATCGTTAACCGCACCGGCTTTTACCAGGGGCTCAACAAGCTCTTCTATGACCTCTTCCTTGCTCCTGGTTTCCAGGTTAACTTTTATAAACTCCTTGCGGAGAAAATCCATTATCTTCATTCATTCCTCCTCTTCATTTACCTGATAACTGAAAAACCATCAAATTCATTCTGATATTTTTCCCTTTTAATCTCAACACTGCTGATGCTGGCACCTGCCGGGCCCCTGTGGCACCAGTCAATCATTTCACCAACCGCACCTTTATCTCCTTCAAAACACGCCTCAACGCGTCCGTCTCCCAGGTTTCTGACCCATCCGCTGATTCCGAGAATTTCCGCCTTGTGTCTTGCCGTCCAGCGGAAATTAACTCCCTGAACCATTCCGCTTACAAATACTCTTGCTCTGACTCTGTCCACCGGCTGACTGTATTTTAACCTTTCTTCATGTCCAGTTTTTTTTCTATGTTTTCCAGTGAGTCCTTTGCTTTCTCTGCCGTATCCTCAAGCCAGCGTCCCAGTTTTTTCCGGGTTTTATCTCCTGAATTCGGTGCCAGAAGAACCCCTGCCGCCGCACCGATGACGAGTCCCAGTATAAACGCAAAAACTGCATCCATTTTACTGTTCTCAGACATATCCTGTCCTCCTATTCGCCGTCTTTTTTACCGGTAAAATGTCCGATAAAATCAAAAATATTTTTAACAATTTTTATCCGGTGAATTGCACCGGTTACCAGCGTTACTATGTCGTTAACCTGCTCAACTCTGTCTTTGACCATCCCCGTTGCCACATTGGCACTGTGCACTGTCTGTCTGACTTCCTCCAGAAGCGGAGCCACTTCTTTCTCAAGAATATTCAAAACATTGTTAACAAGTTTCCTGAGACGGACCATCAGAACTATGAAATAAACAATGGCAAAAACCGCTAAAATTCCGATTAACAGCTTTATAACGGCAATTATTACAGGAATTATTTCCGTCACCTTTCTTCCTCCTATATTCTATATTGTATCAGATGTTTGTAAAGCACCTTGAAAATAACAATCAGCGAACCAAGCAAAGGAATTGCCAGCAGCATTCCGATAATTCCCATTAACTGGGCACCTCCGAGAATCGCAAGCAGAACCACAAGCGGATGCATGTCAACACACTTGCCTATTGCCAGGGGAACAATCAGTACATTATCTATCGCCTGGACTACAACGGTAATAACCGCAATACCTATAACCAGATTCACGGGATTTGGGCCAGCCATTGCTATTATCACGGCAGGAATGGCGCCGAGTACAGGACCAAGATACGGAATAATATTAAGCACCCCTGCGATAACAGCCAGAAGAAATGCGTATTTAAGGTGGACGATATAATAGCCCAGGAGCGTCAGAATGACTATCCATATACCCTCATTTATGCGTCCCCTGATATAACCGCCGATCTGCCAGTTGACCTCATATAAAAGTGTCAGAACCATTTCAAAATACCTGTTGGGAACTATGGCAATAATTGATTTTTTCATCTCTCTGCCGTCCTTTAAGAAGAAAAACAGGGCAAACGGAACAATTATAAGCATCCCGAGAGCAGTCAGGGAAGATGTAACTATTGCGGGCATCTGGCTGGCAAGAAACGGTCCGAACGAGTTGACATTGTTTTCCAGCTGTGCTGTCAATTTCTCCAGAGGCAGGCCCGGCATTATCGACGATAAACTCTCGATGAAGTTTAAAACAATTGTTCTGATGCGGTCAAGGTAGGAGGGAATGTTTTCCTTGAGGACGGAAATCTGCTCCTTGATAACCGGGAACAGCGAATAAATGGATATTACCAGGGCAAGCCCTATAATCAAAAACAGTATGATTACAGACCAGAGTCTGCTGAACCCCCGGCTTTCAAAAAAATCAACAACCGGATTTAGAAAATAGGCAAAGATAAGTGCAATAAGAAACGGCATAAAAAGATTTGTGTACTGGTAAACTATCCATAGCCCTGCAATAATTACCGCAAAAACAAGAACCAGTTTCAGCCACTTCAGAATTGTAGAAACAGTTGAGGTCATCCTTTAATCCTTTCTGTGGTATGCTGGAGCCGGCTGCTTATGACCTGTGCAAGACGCAGGAGCACCTTTGAACCTAATTTCGGGTCACGTTGCAGAAGGTTCATTAAATCAGGGCGGAAAAATCCCAAAAGTACAGTATGCCTTAAAGCCCTGGCGCTCGCAGTCCTCGGAATCTCATTCAGAAGAGCAAGTTCTCCGAAGAATTCTCCTGCTTGTAACTCTGCAAGTTTGATTATCTGCCCGTCCTCTGTTTTGGTCAGTCCTATTTCCCCTGATTTTATGATATACATTCCTGCTCCCGGCTCATCTTCCTGAAAAACAATCTCATCCTTGGCATAAATTCTTTCGTGTATGATTGTCTCCAGTTTTCTCAGGTCAAGCCATGAAAGTTCTGAAAAAATCGGGATACTCTTCAAAATTTTAATGGTTTCAGCCACTTTAGGGTCCTCTGCCTGAAATACCTTTTTTAAAAACTCTTTTATCATTTTTTTGTCCCCTCTTTTAGCTTTCTATTATAATACGTCTAAATAGATTATGCAACCAAAATCTTATTTACTCCCCTGTATATTGGCAGAGGTAAACCATGGATTTGGCTTTCTTGTGACAAAATGAAAACAACCTGAGTCAGGTTCCGGCAATCCGGATAATTCAATTTACCGATTCAGGTACTGCATGGCATATCTGTCAAGCAAAGATCTTATCATTTTCTGGTATTTCGTGTGGTTCTTTTTTGCCTGTCTTTTAAAAAATTCCACGCTTGGCTCGCTCAGCGAGATAGTAACCTTCACTTTTCTATCCGGGAAAACCAATTCCTCAGGCAACGGAAGATAATCTTCTACGCGCTTCAATTTGCCGGTCGGCATGTTATTATCAGTCATTTTTCTCATAATAATGTCCTCCTTTTCTCCAATGTCCCGCGCCAAATATTCTTATTTTATCGCCTCGATATGTAAATCTTACAGTTAATATATTATCGCCTGTTTTCCCGATACAAAATAATCTCTCTTCTTTGCTGCTATGCCTGGGATCAATGTATATTTTTCTTTTCGGATCCTTGAACACCAGCGTAGCGGTTCGGAAATCCACACCGTGTTTGTGAATATTTCCCGCTTCTTTTTCTCTGTCCCAGACAAAACTACCTGTGATTATGTCCATGTTTTTTATCAATATTATTATACATATATTTATATGGTTTGTCAATATTTCCCGGTCATCCGTTCTATATATTACTGCTCAGTCGACCCGGCGGGATTCTTCTACGAAAGCCCTGAGGTTTTTCAGCGGAGTCCCGGACAGAATATCGTCGCTTAAGCCGACGATGTGTCGGTAACCTCTTGTTTCATTCCTGATCCGCCGGACATCTGCCCTGACTTCCTCTTCGGTGCCGGAGAGCAGTATATTCAGGGGCATATTCCCCTTGGTTGCAATCCGTTTGTCCAGGTGTTCGCGTCCCCATTTCAGCGAAGGCAGACTGCCAACCGGCGGCTCGGACATGGTTTCGAATATTTCCGGCAGGCAGACATTGTAAAAATCAGATTCTATCAATTTGGCTATCCTGCCGCAGGTATGCCAGAGGACAAAACCTCCCATTTCCCGCCACCTCCCGAGAATCTCCTTTGTGTCTTCCAGAATGTAATCGCGGAAGAAATCAGGCGAAATCCATTCTGTACCGTCAACGCAGTAGAACAGGTAATCAAAACCCGCTTTGCGCAGAGTTACAATCTGTCTGAGCATCAATTCTTTTATTGCCTGCCGCAGTTCCAGCACCGCCTCAGGCCAGTCTGCCAGGTGATAGAAAATGTTGTCATGGTTAAAGCCGATAGGCGGACCCGACCATATTCCCAGGATACCGTGGTCGCCAACCACCCTCCGGAGTTCCTGTCCCTGTTTTATTCCGGCCTCATCGTCGTAATCCATTCTCGCTTTCGTCAGCCAGATCAATTTTTTATAATCTTCCTCTGTTCCCAGTTCTGCCTTGACCGCATGTGAACTGGTTTTATTCTCAGTGATGCTGGTCAGGTCGCCATAAGGCGTGTATGCCCGGGATTCAATGCGGGTGCCGCCTTCAATTTTAGTGGTAACTATGTGAGGATGGAGCTTCTGGTTTCTGGGTGGAAGCGGCAGACCTGCAAGAAAAGTCGGGTCCCAGCCGCAAATAAGCCCCATCGCAATCTGTTCGCATAAGGCATGATATGGATGTCCCTCGGGATATGGCTCAGCGTCGGGTCCTGGCCAGTAATAAGGACGGCCCATCGTCCAGCGGTCACATAACGGGCTGACCATCGGGCCGACGTCTTCCCCGGCCAGGAATAATTCCCATTTTTTTCTCGGTGTCATTTTTTTCATCGAGACCTCACTATGCTGTTTTCCCTATTACTCAGTCCTAAATTCAAAGATTTTCATCAAATTCAAAACTCATAAAACAAACCGCCGGAATAACCGTATTTTTTGTATTCTGATATCACGTTAAGGTAATTGATTTCTGCCAGGATACCGTAATTGGAACCCACCCAGCGACGGTGTTTTAATGAAACTTCACAGGCTTTTTGTCTGATTTCCTGCGGTATTTCCACGTTCATGGCAAGGTAGGCTGACTCGCCGCAGGAAACATTGAAATAAGTCCACTGCGTGCCTTCCTGTCCGTATCCTGCGCTGAACAGATTGGTAACAGAAGCTGCACTGGATGGATGGCTGAAATTCAGAAAGAACTTGTAACTGAACACCCAGTCGCTGCGGTAAAGCGTCATACCGGTTGAAAAAAGCAGGTCGTTCCGCGACACAGAATAATTAAGGTATGTGACTCCCAGTGATATAACCCATTCTTTGCTATTTCCTAATTTCAGATTGAATTCCTGGTCGATCCGGAATCGCGACAATATATCCGGGTTGGTTGCGGCCAACAGAGAGGAATAGGTGTAAAAACAATCTGTCCAGTCCAGATAAGCTCCGCCCCCGCCCCACGCGCTCTTGCCGTCGTACCGGCAAACACCGCCGCCGTTGACAAACCAGGTGAAAGTGTCCGACGCCCTGTGCCACCAGCCGCCGGAATAATTTTTCCATTCGCCGTAGATGTCTCTGGGCGACAGATATTCATACGTGGCGCTCAATTCGAGCCGGTTATGCGTGCATTTGCGCTCGAGCGTCTCTGAAGAATGAACTGTCGACGCTGTTCCTGCCAGGGCTATTGCCAGACACCATGTTTTTAACTGCCTGTGTTTTTTCATCGTGTCGTTACTCCTTTTTCCGGGATGTGCTAAACAGCATCAACCACCAGAACCTTTTCATGTTTATTGTCCAGTATGGTCAGATAATAATAATCGTCGTCAGCCTGGATTTCCAGGTCGTTCTGCTCCGGTTTCCGGAACCCGGATCTGGGAACAGCCACGGTTATTCCCTCCAGTCCTTCGGGGTTTTCCAGTTCCACGCGCAGGGTCCGGTCACAGCGACGGAACGAATAATCCGTTTTTAACCGGCGGAGCATGAATTTCGCGAAATAACTCATAGGCTTGATCAGCAATGTCTTTTTCTTCTGGTCGGATTCCAGCCGGTCCAGGAAAACCTGGAACGCGTCCTGGTAGGGCTGTACGTCCCGGAAATGCGAATAGATTAATCTGACAGCCCTGTTTTTTTCTACGTAATCAGCCACGCCTAAAAGCCATTTTCTGACATTGGCCTGGCTGACATTGGCGACGGACATTTCGTAAAGGGAAGCATTCTTATAATATGGCATGATCGGGAAAGCAATCACCCTGTCAGAAATTTCTTTGCCGCTGGCGAACGTGCGGTTTGGCGCTGAACCGGTGTCACCGGTATAATAATAGGCGATGAAACCCTCTTTTTCCAGAACCCGGGTCAGCATCGGCTGGGGATGGACTCCTGTGGGCGCTGAGTAGGAATCGATCCTGTAGCCGGTGATGTTTTCCAGAACTTCCCGGTTCTTCAGTATATATGTGTGTGCCTCTCGTTTTCCGAAACTGCCGTTGTTCAGGTTCGCGGCAAACCAGTTGTGCGCCCAGCCGCCGTGGCAGCCGATATCGCCGTATTTCATCAACTGCTCCACGTTTGGCCGTCCTTTTCCGCCGGCGTCAAACCCCAGCCCGTCGCCTGGTTTGTCCCGGAAATCTCCTGCGGTGATATGGATGGAATAAGCCAGGCCCGGCCGCAGGATGCCGGCCTGTTCAGCGTCACAGATGAATTTCCAGTCGGGATTTGCATCTACGTGCCAGTTGATGACCAGTCCTGCCCGGCCTCCGGGCGTGCTCATCAGGTGCGGCAGACCGATGACCCGGAACAGGAAGGTCCGCATCACCACGCGCAGGAGCAGATCGTCTGAATAACTTTTCAGATATCCCAGCGGAATATTGGCATACAGGCTGGTTCCTTTTCCGGCACGCCGGATCACCAGCGCCGGATATTTTTGACCTGCTTCGCCGACCATGTCCGCGTAAATCCGGCCGGAATCAGCCGGATTGAGTATCTCATTCCGGGCAAACGGATATTTCAACGTGCCATATGCATAACCGCTGACGAATTCCGGGTTTGCCAGTTTCCCGGCAGGAACCTGAAAAAATTCGCTTTCCGCAGCTCCCCGGAACTCCAGACTGCCGGTCTGGTAGGCATCACCGCGGTATTTTCTGTAAAGCATGTAATTCACTCCTGTTGCTTCGTCAAAAACCGGCACATCCAGAAAAGCACCGTCGACAGTCCTGATTCCGGCATCGTATATGACTGCGATATTGCCGCCCTGGGCCAGGTATTCCCGGACCCAGTTCCGCATTTCCGAAGGCAGTTCTTGGGCAGCGCTGTCCGGAAAGATTATTACGGGGTTGTTTGTCCGGACCCTGGCAGGCGGTAATGAAATCAGGACAGAGGTCTCTATCTTCCGGAAAGCAACACCTTCCTCCTGCAGGACGCTTGCATAAGCCGGCACGACGCCAGGATGCCGTGCCAGGTCCGAGGGATTGTAAACAAGCAGGATCATGGTCCGGTCGTCGTTCACAATCCGGTTTGTCCGGTAAACCTTGACGACCGCGTATCCGATAACCGCCAGGCAAATGGCGCCGATCACCGATGTCAGATACTTCTTCATGCTGTTGTCCCCCTGCCCTCGGTCATTATGTAGCCGTAGACTTTCGTGTCCTCGTCCAGAAGCACTTCTTTTTTACCGATCACAGATTTGATTCCGCCGGTCTGCCCGATTGTGATGCCTTTAAGATGAATGCTTTCCTGCGAAAACAGATTGCCCCGGACAACGCCTGTTGCAAAAATCCGGATCGGGCCTTCTGCGAATATACTTCCGTTGATGTTGACAGGTTCCCGGGTGTCTATTGTGAAACCTCCGTCCACCTTGATATTGCCTGTCAGGTTGATTCCGTGCCTCAGCCGGATGTTGTCCGGAATCCGTATGGCGGCAACGCGGTTTTTCAGAACTGGCCCTGCTGGACAAGCCGCGCCCGGTGCTGTGACAACCGGATTGCCGGAAAGCCGCTTGAACGAACAGTTTCTGCCCAGTTCCAGCCGCCCGGCACTCGAAACACTCACCCCGAGGTCGCAGTGTTCCATTATCCGGATTCCTTTTTTGGCATCCAGCCAGCGGACGATTACAATGTCAGGACCAGCCGCTATACGTCCGTCAGCAGCCAGAGATAATACCCGGCAGCCCGGTTTGATCTCGGCATTGCCCTGAACATAGATTTCCTTGCTGCATCGGGTCCCGGGTTCCAGAACCAGTCCTCCCTTGCAGTACAGCAGGTGGCTGACATCCTCCTTGATTATCCGGCGCCCGTCGGTGATGAGTTCAATCCGTTCCGGTTTGGACATGACGACTGTGTAAAAACCGGCCTCTGAACCAACAGACTGGAATGCTTTTCTCAGAATCTGCCTGAACGACAGTCCGAAGTACCGGGGATCCTTGGAAAAATCCATGTCGATGCGGAGATTTTCCGGGTCTTTTTTCTTACGGAGTTCCCAGACCGCCGGAATGAACGGCAGGAGAATCATGACAGTCATAAGCAGGAACAGGAAAATAATCATGCTTGGCTCTCCCGGAACCGTTCGGTTTTATGCCAGACAGTCCTCCTCCTGGTGATCAGGTCTATAAGGGCGTCAATGAATCCCAGTGAAGTGTAATATATATTGAACAGGAAATTGAAAAGCAGAAGCGGAAGCAGCCGGATCCGGTAAGTTGAGCCGTCCAGGAATGCGGCAAGACCGAGCTGGTAAAAAGGTGCATAATTTCCGAAAGTGCTGTAGCCAATCGTGAAAAGCATCACCAGGGCAGAGCTGACTATAATCTGCATCTCTCCGAGGAAAAACAGCACAAGTGAATCTGCCATGCCCAGGATGAGCACAAAAGAGACAACATAGACGAACAGCAGCAGAGTACCGTCGACTTTTTCCTTCCAGTCCAGACGATCGGATTTCAGCATGGGGAAAAGATAATGGAACAGAACCTGGTTATGGCCGCGCGACCAGCGGCGTATCTGGCGGGCCCGGACTTCCCAGGTCTCGGGCACTTCCTCGTAGCATTCAGCCCTGTTGGCATATACCACCTTCCAGCCGTTCAGATAAAGCCGGTAAGTCAGTTCCGTGTCCTCGGTCAGCGTTTCCGGATTGAATCCGCCCAGTTCCAGAACGGTTTTCCGTCGGAAACCGCCGACCGTCCCTCCGTACTGGGTAATCAGTTTCAGGTTGTACCGTGCCTGCTGGTCGACCTGGTAGCCGCCTGACCGCTCTATGTCCAGGATCCGGGTCAGCAGGTTTCTGGAAGTGTTTACCGGGATAACCCTGCCCATCACTGCACCAATTTCCGGATTCTGAAAACAAACCGCCAGGTCCTTGAGGATGCCGCGCGACGGCAGATAATCGGCGTCGAACACCAGAATTATCTCGGCTGTCGACACAGCCAGGGCATCGTTGAGTGCCGACGGTTTTCCGCGGCGTCCGCCTGTGCGGTGGATCGGCCGGATGAACGGATATTCTGCAGCGTATTTATCCAGAATTTTCCGGGTTCCGTCGTTTGAATGGTCGTTTATCGGGATGATATCCAAGCGGTCCCTGGGATAGTCCGCCCGGACAAGCAGGTTAAGGATATTGGCGGCGACCTTTTCCTCGTTGTACATCGGAATCAGCACCGACAGCGTCGGATATTCGGAATCAATGATGTCCTGGTAGAACATCCTCTGCTCTCCGTAGATGCGGTTCATCGTGAAAAGAAAGTGCCGGATGATATAGATGACGACTAATACGACCACGAAGACCGCGTAGATTTTGAGTATCAGTATTGTAGCGGTT
>Ga0172362_10000855_pt1 | contig 25702 bp, 45 predicted proteins | sample LakKivs1_kivu2a2_FD_114534 | JGI IMG/M metagenome (GOLD analysis project Ga0172362, IMG submission 114534) | Sediment microbial communities from Lake Kivu, Rwanda - Sediment s1_kivu2a2 | ecosystem: Environmental > Aquatic > Freshwater > Lake > Sediment | place: Rwanda: Western Province, Lake... | reverse complement strand
GCGCCTACACATACAATATTATCCCCATCATCCCTTATTGACATACAAATTTCTTTCAACGTATGAGCTAGTGTTTTACATCGACCAGCAAACCCGCGAAGCTGTGTGGCCATATCGACCTTACCCTCTTCGAGAGAAGCAGCCATAAGGCGGTCAGTTAAACGATGTTCCCCAAAATGCCCGGCACGTATTACAAATCCACCACCATAAAAATCAGCAAACTCAACATCAAAAACCTCAAGACCATATCGCGCAAGTAAATTACTTATTGAGGCAATAGAATAATAAGATAGATGTTCATGATATATAGCATCGAATGCATTTTTCTTTAACATGTCACCCAGATATAAGCAGTGAGCAACAAACACACCGTCTTGTGCTAGCTGTAATTTGATACCGCGAATCACAGAATGTATATCTTCTAGATGGTAGAATACGCCGCTTGCATTGATTACTTTAGCACGACCTATTGTTTGTGGAAGCTCGTGTATTACTATATCTTCAGTATAAAACGCACAGTGGGTTTCGATACCGGCCTGTCGGGCGATTGCTGCAATGTTTGATGCCGACTCGACATTCAGGCAGTTGTGTATACCATATTCCTTATATGCCTTCAATCCCGTTCCGTCATTACCTCCAATATCAACAATTAAATCTCCATTCTTGATACCAAAAGCATCAATATTTGTCTTAGCAATCTTCTTAAAATGAGCAGACACTCCTTTAGTTGTTCCGCTTACATAAGGATGGTTAGAAAACATAACCTCTTTTGGAACTATAAAGTCTATTTGTACCAATTTACAATCTTGACACAAAACCAGATTCAGCGGATAGGTCTTCTCGCTTCCTAGTTGTTCTTTAGTAAGAAAATCGTTACACCAAGCATGTTCACCAAGATTCAGAATTGTCTCGTTAAATAAACTACCGCACCCAATACATTTATACATCGGACACCTCTAGGTAGTAGTCTATTGTATTTTTTATTCCTTGCAAAACAGGGAATGTGGTAAGATTATTAGTTTTTATATTTATCAATGTCGAATCTACTCCGCGAAATTTTGTAGTGTCATAGATGATTTTATCGTGGTCATACCCAATATAGTCACAAATAAATTTGGCATAATCGCGTATTGTATACTCAACCCCACTAGTTACATTTCTAACCACCGTTGGTTTTTGAGGTGTATATATTTGGTCTGTTATCGCTTCAATCACATCATCTATATAGACCATTGCTCTTTTCTGATATCCATCGCCCCATAAAACAGCAGGCAACTTACTTTTTTTAGCATGAACAATTTTGCGAATAAGGTCAAAAATGAAATGAGTGGCATGGTGCGGAAAACCTGGCCCAATAATCGTATTTGGAATAATATAGGAAAACCTTCGTTCTGGAAACTGTTTATGTATAGACTGCAACCCAACGAGTACCATTCTTTTCGTCATTGCATAAGTATATAGACCTTCATAAGGATGGCCTTCTAAATACCTATCTTCACATTTTTCTTCTGCGGATAGATTGGGTGAATATGCACACGATGTTCCCATTCCAATAAACCTAGCATTAGGATACATATTATGCCATACGTCTAAAATAGTCGTATTGAGTTTTTGGTTAATAAGGAATTGATTGCCTGAATTGTATAGGCAGAAATCTCCTGCTTTGGTCCAAGCGGCGGTATGAATTATATTGTCTACATGTTGTGGCCACTCTGATTTTTTGACTGGTTCGCACAGATTGCGTAGTTTAGTATTACAAACATATACTGTATTTCCATTCTTTTGCAATACCTCAGACAGGTGTGTTCCTACAAACCCTGTCGCGCCCGTTAGAAGTATGTTCATTAAAAAACTCCCGTATAATCAACTGGAAACCCTGTGCTTTGCGTCTAAAGTATGTCGCAGCATCTTCACCATACCACCGCTCGACTAAGGCATAAGTTGTGTTGAGAACGATGCCTAGTAGGTATTATTATAGATAACATAAAAACTCCTGCCATTGTTTTTTGATTGATTGTTTTGAAAACAACTCAAGCGCTGTTTTTCTGCCTTCCATTGAAATGAATTTTTCATTCTTACTAGAAAGTTGTGCCCTAGCCGATATCAGTTCTGGTATAGAATCCACGATAAATCCATTTACGCCACTTTGAATTATAGTGGGCACTTCATAAGTAGATTGACCGAGCATATGTCCGTCACCGAGAGCAGGGCCTAAAGCTATAACTGGTATCCCAGACATCAATGCTTCTATAAAAGTTAGTGTATAACTTGCTGGTATTGTACCAGCTATTAGTATGAATTTGTATGCCTTCAAAGCTGCGATATATTCATTAAATGACAACTCTTTGATAGAATCACCATTCATTCTGCCATATATGTCTATATCAATAGACTTAGCAGCTTCTAGCAAAAAACTTCCATTGGTTTGGGATGAGCGCTGTAAGATATTCTGGGAAACAATAAGGCCCTTATCTATATTTCCTAACCAACCTTTATACACATCTTCATCTGTATAAAATCTGATTAACACATCCATATGTTTAAAGTGTGGTACAAATACTTCATATGGAGAATATCTGACTACTTTAAAATTAGAATGGGTTGACTTATATTGATTTATCAAATGCTCATGATGGGCTATATTTTGACCAATAGTGCGCAATATAACTGGCTTATTGCGTACTCGACCTAATACAGTTTCTAGCCAATCCGGCCTATGCATTATCCAGATGATGTCTGCCCATTTAATCAGTCTTTCATCTATATGCTTTAAATCCGAACATATAGGGATGTGTGATACAATCTTAGCTAATTCTTGTTGGTTTTGGTCTATAGCTGGCCTAGTACTTAGTCTAGGATTACGTGGGTCGTTATATTCACCTATTGAAATAACTTCATGACCCAACTCATACAGTAGAGATAGTTCGTAAAATTCCAATACTTCATGGCAAGACAAATACAATATCTTCATCAAAACACTGCTGGATAATCAACCGGGAAACCATTATTTTTTCTATCTATATATGTCTTGTGGTCAATATGTGATTTTTGTATCGCCCCTTGTAGATATGTTGTATCCTGTTTGGCCTTACCATATACCCAATGCCTATGTTCAATATATGCGTGAGGCACATCAAACAATAGACCAGCCTCTATTGCCTTATCTGTCGCCTCTACATCACAATATTGAGACAAATACGCAGGCACTAACAGTACACCACCCAATACCTCTTTGAAAAAGCGACGGCTACCAACAACACGCTCAGCCCAATAGTTCTGACTATCCGAACGAATCTTGAAATAACCGTGGCCATCTGGCACAGATTCTACAACCTTCATGGTTTCGGCCAACCAATTGTCGTGATACCATAGGTCGTCATCCCCAAATTTAAGATAGTCACCTTTCGCATGAGAAGCTGCTATATTCCATCCTTGAATAGCAGAACATTCTTCCCATAAGACTGTGACATTAGGGATTGGAGAAGAGAAAGCTTCTAGATTAGACTCGTCTGGGTGTGCACACACTACACACTCTACATCAAATCCTTTGGTGGTCTTGAATAACTGCTCAATACATCGAACAGCTTGTGGACCACGCCCTTTTGTTGGCATACAAATAGATAATAGCATTAGTCTTTTACAATCCTATAGGTTACAAAGTAACAGAGAGCATAGGTGGAATCGAACCACTCATCCTATAAAGACGTTGATGGGACTCGAACCCATGTGAGATTGCTCTAGTAGTTTTGCAGACTACCGCATTCGCCGCTCTGCCACAACGTCATTGCTTCTACACTCTTGACCATATCGTAGAACGCTTAATACGATATTCCACATAACTATTGTCAGGCCACATATCAAGTATGTCTTTAAAGTTCCCGACTTCGTGTTTTACAAACTTCCAATCTGAACCATCTAGTTTATTTCTGCTCTCAATTCTATAAACCACCTGGTCTCCCTCTATAGTTAGAAGGTCATTATTCGTCGTAGCCGCAGAAAATGGCCATGAGTAACCAAATAAGTAGGTATATTCCGAGGCCAACACCCCCCAACAAAAACGCAATAACGAAAGCAATGCGAAGAATGGAAACATCAATACCGACATAATTGCTAAGACCAGAAAGAACCCCGAGAAAAACACGACCTGTTTGACTGTTAGCGAGTTTAAGTTGTTTTGCCATGACATATTGTTCTCTTTATATTAAACAAAATCCCGTCCTTCCGTTCCTCTTTTAGGAGGGCATCCTAGCTTTGCAATAATAAATTCAAGCCCCTTCCAGAACTTGATTCTCTCAAGTACAGCATTCGTTATATTACCAAGCGTACAAAAATACTTATCATACGGTTTCTTATGATGCCGCGCGTGTTGCTGCGGTGTCTGTATTATAGCAGCATCCTGCAAAAACGCAATAAGAAAATTGTTTTTTTGCCTATGATTCCACGCATGAACCTCGTTGCCGAGCGATGCTAAAATCAATACTAAGGCCACCTGCCATATGCCGAAATATAAAAATATAACCGCAATCACCGACATAGGTAAAACCACATGCCAATTGCGGCTAATGATTGTACTCATAGTACCAATAAAGGTTGGATTCTTATGATGCTCTATATTTGGTAATACAACCCCGTCACGCAACGGCCACGGCCAGCTTTTCACACTATATGTATCCTCTAGCCAATGACCGAATCCTGTTATGAAATCGGCTATAAGGAAGCATAGGATGATGGATATTATCATTAAAAGCCCCTAACTGTACTCGAAACAGTTTTCATACATTACCAATGTATTGTAATAACCCATATACTATAGGGGCGCGTGGTGGCCGATTGCTGGCGTACCTCCCTGATTTCACAGGTTCTAAATCGCCGTTGCTCATTTTTTATAGTGGTTTAGCTAACCACAGGTTTTCACTTATCCGTACCACCAAAGCACGAAGGCGGAATTGAACCGCCGTTATCTCATTACGAGTGAGACACAAACCCAGTCTTTCGTGCATTATTTCTTATATTTAGCTAGCCATCCCAAAAACTGATTTTTACTCATTACACTACCAGTTGCTAGCACCTTCTCGTTTGCGTCTATCACTTTTACAGTAGGCAAACTACTAATACCAAATTTTCTCGCCAAACCCTTTTCCTCATCTGTGTCCATCAGATAAAAGTGGAAGTTGTCAGCCAATTCCTTCTGAACAGCCGCATCGGCGAATACGTTAGCCTTCATGCTTCTACAAGGACCACACCAGCTAGCTGTGAACGCCACAACCACAGGCTTACCGTCAGCCTTAGACGCAATAAGGGCCGAGCCGTAATTTGGATAGTCTTTAGCCATTGCAAATGTAGTAATGAGAGAAAAAAGTAGTGCTAATCCGTATTTCATAGGTAAAACTCCGTGAAAGTTCATCGAACCACCACGGTATTATACACCTATTTACGAAGCCTTTTAGATATTTTGGTCAATCTAATCTGGTATCTTCAATACTATATTGTTGCAATATGGTTTGATTTGACAATTCCTGTTACCTCACCATCTTTAATTTCCTGTGTGTAGAAACCTTTAAATTTGAGACTCCCTTTTGTTGATGGATTATCAGGAGTTTCCTTAGTCTCGAAAGATACTTGTTCAAATCGCGCATGGTGAACGTAGTAGGTTTGGCCCTTGACTTTGAAAACCCACATAGGAATGTTTGGGTTGGTCAAGTGGCCCTTATTGAAGTGAAATACGATTGTTTCTGGTTTAGGCTAGGTCATGCGTACATCTCCTCATAAGGATGAAGTTCTATTCTAGAATATTCTGTCTGTTGACAACAATAGAATGCTGCCTCAATCCAGTCTTGGGAAGTAGCATCCTTTTTCATCATACAAAGTGCAGTTGGCTTACTCTTGCCAACGTATGTAATTTGAAATCCTGCTAACCATTTTTGCTTTTTTGTATCCATAGACCCCCTAGAGTGAGTCGCACACTCGTCCACTGTTTTAGAGACAGTAGCTCTACTGCTGAGCATTATAAGGGGATAAGAGCCAAAGGCTCAGTGGACAATAAGCGCAGTCACTAGCTTGCTCATTGTCCTTATTTTTTATTTAGATTACGCTTGCGGCGAAGTAGAATCTTATAGCCGCTTTGCAAGCGGTCCCGTAGTGTTAGGTTAAGTTCAATTCTAAAATCGAGAATTCTATTACGTAATCTTTTAAGCATCTTTCTTTTCTTCTCCAAAGAATGGGCGAGGGCCAGGATATCTTAGATGGCGTTCAATCTGTTCCAGCCGACGCTCTAGATTTTCTACCACCTTTTCTAGGTATTTAATACGTAGTTCGTGGTCTGATGTTCCCGGCTTGTTCATATAAGCCCACAACCCTTCATTACTAGTACTATTAATACAATTAATATAATGAGGCCCATTTACTTTTCTCCACTACCCTGTGGTGGTTCTGGCCTTTTTTCACCACTATTTGGGGGATTAAGGCCGCCCTTATCGACTAAACCTTCGTTTAGGGCAACAGCTTTTTTTTCAACAACTACCGGGGGAGCCTGTTTAACCTCGACTGGCGGATTAAACTCTTTGATAAGCAAACCTTTATGGGTTCGGCGCGGCCACGACAAAGCAGCATTAACACCAGCTACAAAAGTCTCCGCTTCACCAGCGGTGTCATATTCATACGCAACCTTCTGGCCGGTTGCTAGTGTTACTTCTACCATAAAACCCATATCTTTTTCTCCATTTAATAGAATAAAAAGGCGTCCCCTCGAATCGAACGAGGCCGGATGTGTTTGCATCACACCGGATACCCCAGCATCCTCGAACGCCACTCCTATATTATACACAAAATTGCCGGTTTGTCAAGGCGTAGGTGCAGGATTTTGGGTCCGATTGTCAACATAGCAGGAAAAACCAGCTAGTCCATCAGTTCTTTGGCTTAGTACGCTTAGGGCAAGCCTAGCATTAAATATGTCTGACAATACATCATTTAACTCTTGGACCTGTGTATACATACCCATATGGCACATATAAAACTTGTCATTATGCTTAATAAATCTACCTTCGCCTGTACTAAATGGTCCAATAATGTTCATATTGAAGTCAAAGTAGCCAAATCTATCCTTGTTATTAGCGAGCAATTCTCGTATCTGAGTATAATACCCACGCCGCTGGCTAACCGATAGATGTTGGAATACATTTGAACTTATCACGCACAGAGTTTCTGGAGTTTTTACCGAATCTGGTATGCTGTGCCCATCAAACTGTGTAACTCCGCGAAAACGCAGGTGAACATCAATAGCATTATATGTTATGAACGGTTTAACTAGTTCTGGTACTAGACAACCATATCCTGGACCTATCTCTAATATGTCTATGGGATTTATCACATTTGCATATTTAGATACTTTTCTAACATTTGCATCTACAGCCATTTGTGTAGCAATAGACCAATTCAACCAATTTTGTTGGCCGATATCCATAGGTTCTTTAGCAAGACCACACACAGACCCGTCAAAGAACTCGTCACACATACCCCAGAATAGTTTGAGGTCTACATTTTCTGGTGCTAGCAGTTCTAGTTCTTCTTCATTCTTAACCCCATTCTGAATCCTATCTTTGTAATAATCTGTAAAAGAGGGTCCATCATGGAAGCCAAGTATACGCCATGCTGACAAAATTTCTTCTCTAGTATTCAACATATCTGTTCTAATACTTCCTCAAAAAAAGTAACTTTACTGTATTTTATCTTATATCTATCTAGCATTGATAATACTATATTATCTAAATCTTTAGCTTCTGCTTCATCTTGTAGCCTGCCAGTAGCAGAATATGGTTTATTACGGAGTACGAAAAAATTATTGTTATATTCATCAAACATCTTAAATGTATCTACAATTCCCTGCTTAAACGAATCTGGCCAAGTATCACTATAGGAATAGCATAGTAATATTGGACAATCTGTTACTATATACTCAACCTGACCTATAAGGCGTTGTATTCTATGGGTCTGCTTGCCAACAATAAGCGGTTGACAACGCATGCATTCTATACGTCTAGACCACACTAAGTCTTTAGCAAACTCACTGGCATATTCAGCATTTCGCCCAGCCCTTTTGAGTTTAGCCATAAGTTCGTGGGCCATTGAGGATTTACCAGCACCAGGCCCGGCGAATAGATTAATGATTTTAGTTTCCATTATATGTATCTAAACCCATAGTTATGTAGTTTTTTGCCGCCACTAAAAGGCTTATAGAACTCACTGTTCTGTACCTTATCCCAGTCGTCAACGTTTTGTTGGCGAAACAAATTGGGTATGTTTTTTGTGACTTCAACCAATTCATCTACTCGACCTAGCTGCATCTTGATAAACTCGACAGTGGTATCTTCTAGATTCGGAACCATAGATGCTGTGACTAGGCTAAACATACTAAAGTAGATAGCGCCATGTAGGCTATCCCAACGCTGTTCGCGGTAGGCACCGGCTTGAGTGGCTTCAACGGCGACAATTGAACCGTTTGTGTAACAAACAAACTCATCAAAAAGGTAAAATGGTCTTTGTCCCCACGACCGCGCTTGAGAAACCATATATAGCTGATACAACCCTAGTACACCGCCGCGCCATTCCTGCGGAACTTTCTGAGCGGCTTTTTGAATCGTCAGTGGTTTAGGTTCTGGGAGGGCAAAAGCAAGATTGTTTAGGCAGTACAGCCCAACATTCTTATCGCGGTGTCTACCTCCGCTGTTGGCGATTTCACTATTTAATCCGTGGTTAGATTCGTGTGCAGACGTAACTATATCAGAATTGCGAAACACATCGTTAGTATGGGAAACTATATCCGCGTATGCTTTGCTAGCATGTGGCTTAATAGGTTTAATTGGTGGATAGTTTAATTTCATACTACATCAATCCTAATAGTTTAAGAGTTATCAATAGTAGGAACTTTGGCGGTTCGGGTTTTGGGGGCTGTTCGTTCATGAAAACGACCCATTCTTCAACACAATAGAGGTCTCCATATATAGCCCAAAACAGTATATAGTCACTAGCCATAATATACTCAACCATTTCATAACAACACCACCAACACATATACCCAAGAACCCAACCCGACACCAACGACGGCCCACATTAACCAGCCAAAAGTTTCGTCAATTGTAATATTCTTCCTCATCTTCCTCGTCCCGCTCCCAAGTATTATCGAAACGATAACCCGGTGGAGCAATAAGAGCGTCTGGTACGTAAATAAGATTACCGCCGCGCTTTACGCGAACATAATCCCTACCTTCACTCACAACCTTATATTCCTGACCGCGCTTTAATGGGCCGTATGGAACAAACAACTTAACCGTCTGCATTTAAATTCTCCAGTAACTCAAAAAGATTTCCGACTACTTTTGGTTTCTTCGACAACCACTTTTTACCCAATTCGTTTTCTCCAAGCTTTATTCCCTCCCAGACCTCCTCGTCTGGAGCATCCTTACCATATCTCACCCTGATTGGGGTAGCGCTGGTAATTACACCTAAATAACCCTGATGGCAAATTGCAATATCACCTAGTTTCGGCATTTTTAGATTCCTTGTCTACGCAAAAGGTTTTTCTAACAAAATTCCTAAAAAGTCTTTAATTTCTCTATATTTCTTAGAGTTTTTGGTAATTTTATATGACTGTAACCCCTTATCGTTTAGCCACTCATATATGTTTTGGCCAAATTCTTGAGACCTAGATGTTATGTCCGCACAAAGCTCAGCAACATATATTCTGGGCATCTCGTTGATATGCCCCCAATACTCCCAATGATGAAAATTTCCGTGTTGGTGTTCGTGTGCAGCTAACCTAAACTTCTCTGGCTCATTATCTTTTACGTCTTGATGCAGATACAACCACTCTATACCACTAAACTTAGAGTTGTCGTGAATAAACCCGTTTGCTATGAGTCGTTTACCAAACTCAACCTCGCCCTTCTCTATTAGGCGTTCGCCTAGTAGCGTACAGTTCGACCTAACATTATTAATGTGTCGTACTAGAGCATCGAGCCTACGATTAATTACAACTAAATCCGTTTCCATGTCTTATTATAGCCTAAAAATCCAAAATGTCAAGACGAAAAGCCACAGCCCCCTTTCGGGGGCCACGGCGTTTAAAACCTACTTCCGAACTAGATATATTGATACCAAGTATGAGGTTAGCTTTTGAGCTTAACGGTCCATTTCATTATGAACCTATCTTTGGAACAGAACAACTTAAATATACCCAAAATAATGATAAGCGTAAATTTCAAGCATGTATTGAACATAATATTGAATTATGTATTATAGACACTTCTCAACAGAAGTACTTTAAACCATCTACTGCTCAACCATACTTAAAAATCATTAAAGATATTATCAACTCAAAAATATTTGATGGAAGTTTAACCGTTACTGTTACTTTCTAAGGGTGACAGCTAGCATCCACCGCCACGGTAGGCCGCACACCATGAGTCTAGCTACGACCCATTGCTACGAGTGTACGGTGGAAATAAACAACCTAAACCTAGATTCCTTCTAAAAACTTACCAACTTCTTCTATTTATTTTTTATAAATTGAAAATTTTCATCAATATTACACCTTTTAGACTCATCAATTTTGATTAAAGACTTTTCTACCTTGGCGTGACAATTATAACATAAAACACAACACTTTATTGCTTCTTCTCTTATAATTTTACGACTAAAATTCGATAAGCATTTACAGGCTTTTCTATTCTTGGTCTTAGGGTCTAGGTGATGAAACGTTAAACAACAAATTTCTTTCTCTCCACAGTAAACACAGCCATAATGTGTCTTTATTTCTATAATCCATAACTGCCTATCGCGGCGGTGCTTACGGCTCATATCGGAAAGTGCACCATTACTGGTTGTTCCTCTAGCGGCATCGTCTTCCAAAATATACCCTCTATTAAGGGTTCTGTTAGTAGGCAAGACATAGGATGTTGTGGTCTAATATGAGAACCTGGAACTCTTGGTAATTCTGTGTATTCAACAAAAATTGCATCTTTTTCGTTTTGCTGCATAATCTCTAGTAAATCATATGCGTCTGAACGACTCATTCCATCCATACGTAATTGTTTGATAAGATTTCTAGTAGCTATACGTGCTGTCTCAGTGTTCTGCTGTGACTCATCAGAATACGAGCGACGACATTCATACTGAATAACACGATTAATATGAACGCCCCACACTTGAGGCCATTTAAGCGGACCACCATTGTCTCGCTCTGTAGAATATTGTTCGTCATAGTATTTCTTCGCCAAATCTGTGTCGAACGACTTTGTTTCTTCGTCCCACATATTTAGTCTATACCTAATCCTATTTGGCAAACACCATATCATCGGCATAAGCCCTTCTTTAGGTTTCACGTTCTGATACTCATACAATAATCTACGTATAGTATATCTAACCTCTGGGTCTTCATGATTATAGTTAGACTTCAATATGGGTAACGCAGCAACATCAGCCATTAAGAGCTTATCTGCTGCTTGTTTTCGCACACGATACTTATCATGAGCTAGGTCTTGAATCAGGCTCTCTAGGCTCTCTGACGCGAGTAGAGTCTTGCAACATCCGGTCAACATCATCATAAATAGGAGATTCAGGGTCAAGATAGATTTTACCATCGTCGCCTTTCTTAAATCTAAACCATGATTTTATTTCTTTCATTACAGCGTCAGCTTTATCGTTAACGCTGTTCTTGAAATCTGTTACAGCCTTACCAACATCATTAGCCTTTTGTACTAGCGAACTGGTTTTTTGGACCAATTCGTTACCAGCACCATCTATATAGCCTTTATAATAAAGACCAACCGCTACAATACACATTACAAGTAGTTTAAAGGTGTCGTTCATGCGATGTATCCTCTTAGGTCTAACCTCTTATCCGTCCAATATGTTACCTCATATCCTACTGTTTCATACCAACGTCGTTCTTTGTAGTAAGGTACTTCTACTGGAACCCAGTCGTATTTATCGGCACGCTCCTTCACAGTCATTACCTGTAAAACACCGTTTTGGCGAGTATGCCCCACCCAACGATAATTCCACCCCCATCCCACCTTGCGCCATTCGCGTGTAATCAATTCTTGTCTGACTACTTCACGACGAATAGTTTCGATATGGTACGGAATATCTTGTTCCTTGAAATAATCTTCAAGATAACGATATGAACGCCTCCACCAACCCCATTCTTCTAAGAAATAGATAGTGTGTTCTTTACCTCTCCAGCCAACACGGTACTGTGTTTTGCGCTTACGCTTCCAGCATTTACGGTCGCATCTAATATGCACATCATCCCATGCTGACGGAAGCATTTTTGGACTACGTTTACCGCGCACATAATCCTTGTGTTCATGGTAAATACGCTTCTCTTGAGTGCAGTTAGCGCTACGATACCAACAGTCGTAATTGTACTTCTTTCTCATTACTTGTCTCCATGTTAAGGTTAATTACCTACATAAAGACAAGCTCCATAGATAGAACAGGTGTGTAAAAATCTGCATTATTCATCCTCATCTTCTTCAAAAGTACCCAAAATATCTTCAATACCAATAACCAACAATTCTGAATCGTCATCGCGTAGCTTCAAACAGTTGTCAAGCTCGGCCAACACTAACTGACCTTCTGAATATGGTTCATCGTCACTATAAGATTCGCCGCTACACTGCATTACTTTAACAATGCCTGTAGGAATCTTTTTGTCTTCGATTACCCTTGGTTCCCACCCAAGGTTAGGAAATAGGTTTTGCTTTTCCAGAGGGGTAAGCGCACGAACAACATAAGAAAACTTGGCTGGTTTGAACATCATATCTGCAAGTCAGCTTTTGGCTTCGCCGACTGCTCTTTCTGTGGGCTAGAAGTTAAAAATTGAATATACAATAAAGCACGGTTACATTTTTCACACAGTTTTTTATATTCGCTATGTTCATAGTTTGTTACAACACTATCTTTCATAGCATTTAACAAAAAATCTCTTGGTTTTGTAATACCAAGAGACCTAAACTCCTCGGCTATTCTCATATCTTCATGAAGTTCATCCACAGATATTTCTTTCGCCGATATTTCTCTTTCTCTTTGTACTTGTCTTTGTGGTTCTACTATATATGTATCATATACACAAAAACCCAATACAAAAACTAACAATCCAAATATACTGGTTAGTATAAATATGTTTGGACGAACCTCTGGTTCATAATCTACTTTTCTTACTGCCATATAATGTCTCCTATAAAGTAATGACATTTATATTATAGCAGGAGAAAAGAAAATAAATAAAAGCGCAGCGCGGGAATCACACCCGCCCCTTCGGAATCATATCCGATATGCCTTATACACCAACTGCGCATTTGCGGGCTTAACAGCCGTGCCCGCTGGCTGTACTACCAATACCTATTATAGGTCGGGTAGTAGTAATACCAATAACATTGTGTCTGCGGGTAATAATATACCTGCGGTTGCACATACTGTTGTTGTGGGTAGTAATGACTATAATTCTGATAGTATTGACTACCTTGGTGGTGATAATGGTCGTGGCGATGATAGTTCTCAGTCCGCTTTATTTGCGGAAATGGACTTACAGCGCCCGGCCTCCAGCCTTGATTAAACGGCACAGTGTTTTGATTCACCTGCACGTTTTGCTGATATAGAGGAGCATCTTGTTGATAGGTATTCGCCCCACCATAATATTGCCCCTGCTGGACTACCGGCTCATTATAACCGCTCCACTGGCCAAAAGCAACCCCGAAATTACCCAAAATGCACAACGCAAAAACAGTCGAACGCAACATTCTCACTCTCCTGAAATAAAGACTTCCTTGAGCAGCCACCGTGGCCGCTGTCACTTCCATGAATAGTTATCGACCCAAAACGCGCGGCGCTTTAATTAAACGCCTAAAACCCACTTGAGATTCTCAAGAAGCTGGGCCGCGCTTAACCCCTGATATTCGGAGGTAAATTTGTAACCGTGACCTAACCTTGTTATACTGTATCCCTGATACGGAACAGCAGCGACAACCAATTTTCTCTTCCCAAGCTCAATTTCCAAAACATTATTTGATTTTGACCGAATAGAAGCAACATTATTTATAAGTGGTTCCCAGGCCACAACTACGCCGTAGTATGCCACATACTTACTTTGCTTACCTTCCTTAGTATAGGCATCAGCCAAAGCAGATAGTGGAAAACTAGATGGATAGTTCTTCACATCAACAATTGTACTTTTTAGCTCTACAACCGCCGACATCTTATGTTTTACAAAATTTCTAATATCACCCAAATCTAAATCCCACGCGATACCTTCTGTCTTATCACCTGGAAACAATACTGTTCTGCGACCGCTATGTGTTCCGCCACTATACTCAAACGTTACAACCTTCATTTTCCTTCTCCTATAAACTTGTTCCAACACATCTCCACTGCACCCTCTCGATAGAGAGTTGCTCATGACGACTTTTAGCTTCCTTAGACGCTCTGCCGTGTAGAAATTTCCGGCGACTTTTAGCGTCACCTTCTTCACGAACATCCCACTCTTTTGTCACACGGTTACGAGTTTCTATAGTATACATTTCTACTCCAAAGTTAAACTTGTTTAACGGCAATTTTAAGGTGTTGCCATCCACCCTAACCATGTGACTCGCCCGTTGCTGTTATGTCTAGTACCGGACACAACATGCTATTTAACATGGTAATTACCGAGCGTTACCACAATACATTGCCACACTTTACCGCGCGGTGGTTAGATTACTCATATACACTTAACTTACCAGCTAATTGATTTGCACTCTTAGCTAAAAACTTATGTCCAGTTTGGAACAAAATAGGATTGATTTCTCTTAGGAACTCAATCACATTTAAGATAAGCTTATCATCGCCGCCACCAGTATTATAGTGTGGAGACGACCTTTTCGCAACTGCGAATCTGTCTGGCGACCCAACCTTTCCTGCCGACTTAAATCCTTTATTGTTTTTACCAAGGTCAGCTAAACTTGGCTTAAAATCATCAAGACGATATTTTCGTGCGCCGGTAGCTATTGGTCGCACGTAATATTCCTTTTTCTTCTCCCACTTCTTCCACCATGTGGTGTATGGTAGACGCATAATTTGGTTAACCTTCATAACCTTATCGTCTGCGCCAACATTAGAAAAGTAGGAATGAATTATATCCTGAACTTTGTTCCATCTCTTCAACCTATTGGTATCTAGTTTAGTATTAGATAGTAACCAATACACCTGATATCCATTTCTGGTTTCAATAATAAATGACGGCTTAAGTGGAAAGTGTTTTATAGCCGCCATCATTTTTGACTTCCGACCTAAAACAGTCCTATCACCATAATATTTACCATTAGTACCACGACCCGCATCTAGGTCTATGAATACTGTAGTTAGTTTCTTTATTTCGTTTGCTTTTGCGCCACCAGGATTGACCACAAAATAAGCATCGCACTTATCCCTATCCCCATTGCTATCCAATAGAGACTGGAGACTGGTTGCTTTCGCCATACTATAACGACCACGCCCTTGAAAAAGGGTATTAGTACCACCAAAGTTTTTTAAAAACGACCTAATAGACACATCTTGATTTGGCATTAACCAATCCTCTTAAATAAACATTCTGACATGTTGCTATGCAACCCTAAGTAAAATTATTTCTTAAAAACCTCAATTGAGCCCGAGCTAACAAATCTCCAGCCCCAATATCTCTTGTCATACACTCCATGAGTACCATTAGGTAGTCGGACTACAAATGCGTCGATGACTTTGGTTTGAAGTGGAACACCTATGGCTTGCTTATTTTTGATTTGAGAGGCTACTTTAGATAGTGCCGCAGTTTTCTTAGACTTTTTCTTTGTAGCTGGCATGATTTGTCCTTTATTTGGTGGGAGCAAAGGGATTTGACCCTTATCTCTCGTATCGCTACGAGGCTCTTGGCCGTTAAGCTATACGCCCGTATATGGTGGCCAGTGGAGGGATTACACCTACATCTGCGGATTTTCAGTCCGCTATCCTAGTATTTAGAAGACCCGGCCATATGTCTTGTTTGTAGGCCAATGCTTACGCCTAGAGCCAATAGATTACGCCCCAAGACATTACAAGTAGGAGTAGGTAGAATCGAACTACCGTTTTGTGTTCATCAGACACATATCTTAACCACTAGATGATACTCCCAAAAAGGGTTTTAGTATAGTTATACCCTTAAAGTGTGACCTGCTCTCACAGTCTATAACACGGGAGTATAAGTCCCTGCACACCCTTTGTCCATGTTTTTGGCTTTCGCCCCTAAACATCAAGGAATACTAGATAAGTCGTTCTAGGTTTGATTCAAGACACCGCTAAGTAATCTCTCGTCTCGCCTGCACCAGCTTCTACCCCCAAGAGATAGATACTGTTACGCCTTTCGGCTGGAACCTTCTGCTTTCACAGAAAGCCATAGACACTTCCTTCCTATCTAGTTGTGTTTTGTCAACCGGAGTTGACTTCTTGGGATACTTACATTATCAGTGTAATTATCCAAGCCGTTCGTCTGTCAAACACACAAATCCAATCGTCTTTTGAGCAGTAATCCGCCATTGGCGTAGCGACCCATGCCCTAAGTTACTAGTATATTCTAACCCGCCAAGGTTATTCGTATACACCATTACTGATAGTCTCAGAACGAGTAAACGTCCCTGCTCTATCTGGCTTTTGCCTATATGTCTTGCGACACTCGCCCGCTTGGCTATCGAACTAGCAAAGCGATTTGAAGTCCCGGCAACAAAGGGAACATTTCTATTATAGCGTCAAACGCAAATTTGTCAAGACGACAACTAGTTCCGTCAGAAACAGTAGCCCGCAAGGGAATCGCACCCTTCTCACTTGGCTGAGAACCAAGTATTCTAACTACTAAACTAGCGGGCCAGTTCAGGCGTATTTTAACGAGATAACCGCACCCCCTCGGTGGCTTGCGCCACTATCCAACTATACCAACTAAATACAGACCAAAATCTTCTTCATTCCACAAGCCTAGCGGCTCTAAATATTGTCTCATTTTTTGTTTAGCTTCTTCTATATTGGGTATCTCTAATAGAATAGAGCCTGAGTCGCGCTTCAAATTCATATACTCTAAAAATATAGCAGCATATATTTTATCGTCATCTTGAACAGACTCTATATCTTCTGATATATCGTCTAAATCTATCTCGTTTTCAACTATGTATTTATCTTCCCATAACTTTTTGCCAGTTTTTGGGCAATACGACATATATTCTGGATAATTATGGTCAAAAGCCTTTATTGTTTCTGTGTGGCCAGTAACCAACTTATCTTCATCAATAGGTAGTCCTAAAATTACGTAAGCATAATAGTCAATGCCCATTTAATTAGTCCTATAGGTTAAAAACTCAAGTGCCCTACCACCGAATCGAACGGAAATCTAGACTTTGGAAGAGTCCCATGTTACCATTACACCACTAGGGCATGATTTCTAGAGACGGCTCGAACGTTACCTCCGGTTTAGATTCCGGCGTGCTACCAATTACACTACCCTAGAGTGTTGAATTCTTTATCGTTGTTCAACTGACAACTCGCCGCTGTTTTTGTTTTTTAGACAAGACTTTAGCATTATCGTACAACTTGTCCGAGCGTATTAGATTCCGACGCTCCCCGGCAGTGCAGTATGAGGGAATCGAACCCTCTCTTTATCTTCGGCAAAGACACTTGCGACCACTACAACAATACTGCGTACTTACTCTTTCTTCCAAAGCTTTCTTACAAGAGTTTTTCCAAATCCAACCCATCTAGGTCACTTGGATTAGTTCTCCAATTTACTTCTGGGTCATAACGTCTCATTTCATCAAGTGGTGGATGCTGACCTTCCTCAATCAACTTCCAAGCTTCATGCCACGGTTCAAAACAATGTTTACACCCACTACCATTACATTGGGACTCGAACCCAAAGTTCTGGCTCAGGGTGGATAATCAGGGTCGAACTGATACTCTCTCCTTCACAGGGAGATGTGCAGAACCGCTACACTATACCCACCATATATTACTATACACCATTAGAACACAATGGTTATCAAATAACAAAAGCTCTACAGGGAATCGAACCCAATGTCTGACTGTTTCGAGGACAGTAGTGCTATCCATCACACTCTAGAGCCATATTGTGCGTTTCAACGAGTGGGTGCTTAATCCACTATGAGCTATTTTTCTCCTATATTGAAGAATCTTTCTAATATCTCTTTAGCAAGCTGATACTTACCATCACTTTACCCGTCATCATATGCGTCATTACAATCCCCACTATATACATCCGTCAGACTGTACTTATTATTATTCTTTGTAGCCTGCGTTGTTTTGTTTTTGTCTTTGATTTCTTGCAGGAATTCTTTAAGCTGTTCCATTTAAAGTCCTCTTTAAGATGTACTCATTAGTAACCCGTAGTGGAATCGAACCACTTATCCAGATTTAGGAAATCCGAAAGCTCATCCAGAACACAGGTCATACGGTAATGCTCCGTATCTTCCCCCTACGGGGGCGTGCGCCTTCTACACTACTAGTATCTAGATATTAAATAGCCGTGATTCCGTAATGCGCCTATTCTAGAGTCCCATTTTTCTCTAGTAATCAAATCTTTCATAACTAGTCGTTCTAGACCAACTAGTACGGGGTTGATTCAGCATGTGGTAACGCCACACTCGTTTTAATACCCTAGCGATGCTACGGGGTAATGCTCCCCGACCTACTGTTCGACAGACAGTTATGCAGCACTTCTACACTATAGCACCATATGAGTGTTCCCATCGCGCCCTTACTTTATCAGGCAAGAACGCCGTTATACACACAACCCAAGCTATATCGGCTGGAATCGAACCAGCGTAGGGCGAAGCCCATTCTTGTTTAACAGACAAGCGATGCACACCAACGGCACCCCCGATATAGTAACTATCCCACTGGAATATGTGGCTATTCGCCACGTTTTACATCAAACAGTTCAAACTTTACTTTACCAGTTCGCGGGTCTAGTTTGTACTCACCGTAACCCTTATCTACCATTTCCTTGCGAACTTCTTGTCTACCAAATTCAGCAGCCTCTTTAAATGAGGTTTCGCTAGCAATACGGCCAACGAACAACCCAACAAAACCACCACAAACCAAACCGCAAACTAAAAGCCAAATTCCTGTAGTATCATTCATTTCTCAACCCCACTACAAAGTGATTAATAAGGTACACAATATATACAAAACAAGACTAATACCCATACCCGCAAGTGGCTGATATTTATCGAAAAACAAAGCACCGCATGAACCACCAATAATACCAGTCAACACACCCAAAATCAAATATATCACTTTTCATCCTGTGTTGCTACCGGCAACGTTAAAATACTCAAAATAATTCCACAAATAGCTTGTAGGTCATCTATAGTTGGCCTTCGTAAACCAACAACTGACCACTTCCCTGTTTCTGAATCTAAACGAACTTCTGTGCCATCTTCAAATACCAACAGCGATTCGGCCTTACTGATATACTTTCTGACGTATTTCATCACCGCCCCAATAGTTTGTCCACGACTTTACGGGTCTTATCGACCACTTTGTTTATGACCGTCTTTACCTTGTCGCCCAGAGCCTTTTGCTCCGCCTGTTTTTGTTTGTTCATTTTGTAACTCCATCTTCACATTAGTATTGCCGCAGCCGAAAATGATTACATCCCTTGCATCTTGTATTGCTGCCGCGCTACCGAATATTTCAAATTGTGAACCTTCGTGGTTCACCCAAGAAAGACGACTAAGAACTGGATTCATTGTTTATTTTCGCGCCTTTGCCAATAACCATTCGGAGGTCTTTCAATTCCATATTTAGCACAACGTTTAGCTATAGAGTGGTCGCTAACACCTAGTTCTTTACAAACCAGTACTGTCGGCATACTCCATACTAATTTATGTAATTCTTCTTTGTTCGGCCATGCTATTTTGTCTTGATGACACTTAGCGTGTTGTGTTCTACAGTCATCACAAAATCTAGATGTTACCTTAACTGGCACATTACACACAATACATCTATATACTTTTTTGGGTCTTCTTGTAGTTGCTATCCTAGTTTTCCTAGATAATAACTCGTTAACTATTTCTGGTTTAATTACAACTACTTTATCTGTATTCGGGCTAATAAGCCCAGCATGTATTTTTCTATGGCAATTAGAACAAACAACAACACACTTTGTTAGTTCTTCAATTATTTTTTTTCTGTTTTTTCTAACTATAAGTCTAGATATTTCGTCTTCTTTTATCGTTGGGTCTAAATGATGAAAATCTAGACATATCGCCGGATAATCTATCCCAACACAAAAACAACAACCGTGTTCAATCTTTATTCTATTAACAATATCTCGAAGCAATACAACAGTTTCCTTACCTTGTTGTACAGTTCTGTTTTTTGAATCTAAACTACGATAAGAAGCCTTAGCTTTTATTATAGCACAAGGCTTGCAGTATGAATTAAGACCATCTTTAGCGCTCCCCTTTTTGTGGAATTCAGATAGGGGTTTCTCTAAATTACAAGTTAAGCATGTTTTCATACATAACTATACACCAAACTGCTTAAAAGTCTTAAAAATATTTTAAACAAAGTGGGACGGGTGGGGGTCGAACCCACATCATTTCGATTAAAAGTCGAAAGTAATAACACCGTTATACGACCGGCCCATGTAATTTAACGACGCTTTACGTCGGTGACTTTGTTTCTATACGTGTCGTCACATAACATTTAAATTGTCAAACAACTAAAGTAGCCCCGCGTGGTATCGCGCCACGTTCTTTCGGTTAAGAGCCGAAAACATCAACTTTGAATGCTTCGAGGCCATAAGAGTCGTACTCGACTCACCAAATATTCATCTTAAACTTCCGCCATATCCCAAATATTCCCTTCAACCACCACTTTTTACATTTTGTACAAGCCCTGATGGTTCCAGTTTGGATTTCTCTCAAACCGTATGCACCGACAGCGAAATATAAAAAGTTGTGTTTACATCTACGCAGTTATCTACTCCTTAGATGTATGAAGCTGACTTGTTCTATTGTACCAGAACCATCCGGTTTTGTCAAGCGACACTGACGATAATTTTTTGTCTTGCTCACCACGGTCCCTCGCTTACTGGAAACACTATTATTTTGTGACAGGTCTTACATCTCCAACCAGGAGTGTGACACTGTACATTCGTCGGCAAATCCTTAGGTATACCACTATCATTAGAACAGTATGGACATAAGATATTGTTGTGAATCTTTCCACTATTTATGTCACGTTGTCTCCTGTAGTCAACTCCCATATTATACCTCAAATTTCCAAAAAGTCAAGTGGTCATTTTTTTGACCAAGCAGAAGGAAAGCGAGTCGAACGCTTACCGCCATATTTCAGACGGACGACATTAGCGGTGTCGCTAGGGAACCCGATACCCCATCCCTTCTATTTATTCGCCCTGAATATTCCATCAGAGCTTTTATACTGTCGTATCTTACACTCAACACATTCGCGCCAATGATAATGATTACCGCGTATTCTTGCGCAGTGATAAACATATCTAGGATGTAGGCCGAATAAACATCTTAGCCTTCTGAATATGTCGTATACATTATACATTAAGCGGAATATATAGGGGTCGCACCTATCTCTGCGATGCTTCAAATCGCCGCTAAACTACCTCAGCTAATATTCCAGTACTTTTTCTACTCCAAAATATTCCTGGACATCTATATTAAAGAAATATCCACCAAACAATATAAGTGCCATTGATACCATAATTAGTATAAACCACTTATGATGACGACTTATATTCCACTGCTGACTACCATAAATCATTCCCGCAACGCCAGCCAACATACAAAATAACCAAACCAGTGTCATAGGTAATCTACCCTAGTAAGACAGGCAATAAAATTACACGGACTTTTCACACATAATACTATCACTTTTTGCTACAGGCTTAAAGAAATCAGCCCATTTAGCATTATTAAAGTGGAACTTATTATTATGGCAATTACGCCCGCTACGTTTAATCTCGAACATTAGTAATGTTTTCTCTAATTCAGATGCTTTGTAAAACACGACGCGCTCCCTTCAAGGATGTTATCGACATCGTACCCCTTTATTATACACAAAAAATCAAGGAACGCAAAGTTTTTTTTGAGAAAAGAAAAGAAAATCTTAAGTGATTCTTCAAATGTGCATGACTAGAAACTCACAGTATCTATTAGTTCTTTTTTGGCTTGCGTATCTAGCGTTGGGGAGGCCAGAATAATTACTCTAGTCAGCGCTCGCAAAACCATATTTTGTTCATCGAGCCGCTCACAGATTTCCTCGGCGGCCTTTTCTATCTTATTCCCAACCTGTTCGATAGTAAAACTATTCATTTATCCCCCAATGTAAAGTAATAGCCTCAGCCATTAGTGCATAACCAGCGCGGCGCGCCAGGTCGGCTGCTTTCTTAATGTCTTTACGTTCCAATGCTGTATGGCAGTCGCACAGAAAATCTAGTCTATCATTGTCTTTAAGACTATCTTTAACAGCCGCAAGTTCAACGCCTATATTTAGGTTGAATAAAACAGATTCTTTTGTTGGGAAGTTGCGGAGTATAAGCTCTTTTGAGAATTTGTAGTTCATAGATAAGTTATCCTTAGCCGGTATTGGTCCTATGTAGGATATTATATGTCATTCTTATATTCATCAGACTTTCCTTCGTTCCAGCCATCGACCCACGCCTTGATTTGAATTGAGTTATAATGTTTTGGAACACTTTCTATATCTAGACCGTTGCAGTATGCGGCATAACCCTCTAGGCTATATTCAATTTGTTCCCAGTATTCGCGGGTTAGATTACGGATGCTGCGCATTATCAATTCACCGGAAAGTTGGCATGCCAATTTACATTCTCATTGTTCTGTCTCTCCACAACCTGTTTTGTCAGCCGAACTAGTTTTTGAGTAAACGTTAATTGTGGAAGGTTGGGGACATATGGAAGTATGGGTGCTGCTACAAGTAGTTTAAGAAGGTCGCGGCGTTTCATCCTTTTCTCCATATTCATGAAGCCTTATATTTCCTACTGGTATTTGTGGACACTCATCTTCTGACCCAATATCAATACAATAACACCGTTCGTTAAGGTATCGAATTTGAGTCTTAGCGGGACGGTCAGGCCAGTCACCAATAACAAGAGGGGTTGTGGCGTAGAAGATACGTCTATCCATTGAAGCTGTCTCTAATTATGAACTTAATATGATTAAACATCTCATCTAGGTCTTTATGAGCAACCCAGCCATCTATACGAATATTGTCTTTATCTATAATACAAAGACATTCATCATTATAGTTCAACCAGATTCTACCATCATCGTCTTTATCACGAAGGTTTTCCATAATATATCCTTTCTAATCTATCTAAGTGGACACGGGCGGCACTGCCCCGCCGTGGTATAAAAGTATCTTAAAAACGTCTACGTGCATAGTTTGTTGTTTCCACACCAAACAAAGGAAGATAAGGTCACACCCTTTACCGTCTACCTTATCAGTTGACGGGGCTAGTCCATGATTCGGCGTGGCACCTAGTATTCGTAACGTATCTAATACAACGGGTTGAATACAACCATTCAGTGCTGCTTATTAGGCAGCGATTGCTAGATGATTATCTGCAATTAAACTTGTGGTCGGATTTTATAGTAGCCGTCTGACCAACTACTGCACGCTGCTTATAATCAAACCTTTTACTCGAAACTATTTCGTGCCCAATGTTTTGTGGGGACATATACCCCCACAGACGTATTATACACCATCCAGCCCGCGCTGTCAATCAGAAAAGCCGCATAAAAGCATATCACTATATTACCTTATCTAGACGTAGTACGCTCCGTAGCCGACGTTAAAATACACTAAACACTCATACTTGACATTTTGGTTCTACACCACCATTTATCTAAGGATATTACTATCCTTCCTGCGACATTACTCGGTAGGCGCACTAACCCAAGGATTATGGCGTTGCTCACCCGCTACCTTTGTTTAGCTTAGATTCTCGGTAGTTCAAGCGGCGATAGCCTCCTACCTTAAAAGCAATAATCTGTCATAGTTACCTCTAAGTCTTGCGACCCAGCGATGGTGCGGCGTTTAGTGTATTATGAGGACATGTACCACCATTCATTGAACTTCCATATAGTATCCATCATCAAACTCATCATAATATCTACCCTTATTGCCTTTTCTGGAAACATCCACATAACAACCATCATCGCTAGACATATCATCTTGACAGTCTAGATGGTCATCAAACGCTTGTTCTCCACCATTTGTATACCAAGACAAGAATTCTTTGGCCTGCTTCTTGGTCTTAAATCCACCGATTGTTACTTTATAGGTCATTTAAACACCCTAATCCTTAAATCTGAACGAATCCCACAATTGATAGTAAAATACTCATAGTGGACCATATACCCTTTCTGTATCTCTGATTATTCGCGCCCAATCAATAAACTTCCATCGACCTAACGAATCCACCTCTGGAGCATTATCTATATATTCCAGATAGGAATCTACATCATTCCAATTCCCAAACATCATCTTTTCAGGAAATGTTAGAAACATCCAATTTGGAATATATTCTTTACCCTGCTCATAATGTACTATTACTGGTTTCTTACACCTGTTTGCCCAGAACACTTCTTCATACGACCCACATGTTGGAACATGAGCATTAAAATGTGCAAGAATAAAAGTAGATACGTCTACATAGTTTAAGTCTTGTCCACGTATTTCTTCTCCGTATTTACTACGAATTTCGTCGAACCTACCCTCGACCTTCATCTGATTAATATCCAGACGACCACTCAACTCGTCACGCGAGCCACCTATCATTGGCTTATTACATGGGTCGATAACCAACACCCCGCGCTGGCGTAGTTTAAGTGTCTGTTCTTTTCTCCAGCCTTCACCACCATCATGGGCAGCATCCATAGGCCCAACAAGATAACACGTACTACCAGCTAATCTACCCATATTATATATCCTGTACTAAATTCTCGAATCTTTTATCTCTGTCTTTTATAGAGTCACACCATATTAGGATTTATATTCATTAATATCTCCATTTTCGGATATTGCCTTATCTTCATAAGGACCACACAGCCGTCGATACATCTCTAGCTTCACCGCCTCTAAACAACCAACAGCATGAGCCATACTATGGTAGCGCCATCCGGTACTGGGCTTAAAAACCCCATTTACCAGTCGTGAAACGACATAGTTAGCAATACCGTCGAGCGCCTCTGGCTTATCTTCTGGCACAGCGGCAAGCACAACTTCTACCAACTTCTCAATTTCTAGGTCAACTCCGACCCGAAGTTCTTTCTTTACGTATGGCATTACTTTACCCCTTCGGATAAGATTTTTTCACCAATCTGTTTGAGTGTATATCCATGTGAGTCATTTAATTCTGTTGCACGTGTTTTACCAATAACCACATTATTACCATTAACCCCGGCCCACTCCGCTACTAGCTTTGGCAAATATGCTACTTCATAATCCTTTAGCTCTAGATTATCCGCCACAAACAGATAATAACTATCATCAGTTGCCCCCCTCACCCATCTTGCATTTACAGCCATACCCTCCTCAGACTCAATAAAGCATTGAGATAGAACCCCAAGACAACACATACCACCATCTG
>Ga0172362_10000852_pt1 | contig 25725 bp, 28 predicted proteins | sample LakKivs1_kivu2a2_FD_114534 | JGI IMG/M metagenome (GOLD analysis project Ga0172362, IMG submission 114534) | Sediment microbial communities from Lake Kivu, Rwanda - Sediment s1_kivu2a2 | ecosystem: Environmental > Aquatic > Freshwater > Lake > Sediment | place: Rwanda: Western Province, Lake... | reverse complement strand
GCTTCGCGAGCCTCGCCTTGAGCATCCCGAGATGCCGCTCCGTGGCCTTGTTGACCTGCGTACGGGCCATCTCCTCCTCAATCTGCTTGATCTTCTCGGGGATGCCCATAACAAACGCACGAGGCTGGCGACGCACAAAAACGTTTCTAGCGCGGAGACCAGGCCCGGAGATAACGCCTAGCCAAGAATAGGCCCAGTGATGGGCAGCAGGAGGCTGTAGAGGATGTACGTGACGAGGGCGGTCGCCCCGACCGACAGCACCCAGCTGACGACCAGGGTCCCGACGGTCGTCTTATTGATCCCCGAGGAACCGTAGCTCGAGAAGCCGACGCCTACGAGTGCCCCTATGTTGGCGAGGGACGTCGATATCGGCACACCGTACCCGATGACCATGTAGGGGATCGTCACGAAGAGGTGGACGACGAGCGCGTTCGCCACCTCCGCCGCCGTCGCGCTCGCGACGTTCAGCCTGATGATGTTGAAGGCGACCGTCTCGATGACCTTCGGCCCGAGCCAGAAGCCGCCGACCGCGACGCCGATGCTGCCGAAGGCGGCGAGTATGAACATCACGCTCCCCTCAGGGGGGCTTCCCATCGCTATCTTCGTCACGGTCACGTAGACCCCAGTCGCGTTCGCTATGTCGTTCGCGCCGAAGGCGTAGGCGGAGTAGCAGAGCGCCAGCGTCAGCACCACCACCATCGACCTCTCCCAGGACTCGAACCTGCGGACCATCGCCAGCATCAGCCTGTGAAGGGCGAAGGCGACGACGGCCGCAAGCACGGGCGAAGTGAACCAGCTCAGCACGACGGTCTGGATCATGCCCCACTGGACGCCTCCGGCGCCATACGCCGCGATGCCGTAGCCCATGATGCTGCCCACGACCGTGTGCGTCACACTGATCTCCAGCCCCCTGAAGTTGCATATCATGATCCAGGTGAAGGCGGTGAGGATGATGACGATGGCCCCGAGGAGGTCTATCCCGGGGACGATCCCCGTCCCCACGGTCTTCATGTTCATGTACCCCTGGGAGAGGGCGCCGACCATCGTGAACACCGTGAAGATCACGACGGCGCGCCTGATGGTCATCACCCTCGCGCCGACGACGTTCGCCGTCGGGGAGGCCGCGTCGTTGCCGCCGAGGGCAACGGCCATCATGAACGAGAGGGACAGCCCCACGAACAGGGCGATCTCAACGATGTTCATGATTGACCCCCCAGCCTGCGCCGATTTACGGACCCGGAACCCATCAATCACACACGCCATTGAATGATAAAAAATAGACACAAATAGACTATAGAGGTCTATAGAAGTTATATAGAAGCGGCGGCCTATAGCGAGCCGCATCCGGCAAAACAACGGGGAGCCTCAGCGACCTGGAGACACCCATGGATGAGCCTCGACGAGGACGTTCTCCGCCGAGACGGGACGAAGACTACCAGATAAAATTTAAGCAAGTCGGAGAAGTTTAAAACGATGCCCAGATGAAGCTCGAAAAGGTCTCTGACAACGCCTACGCCGACACTGAGGGGCTCACAGGCGGCAACGTGGGCATAATCGTCCTCGAGGACGAGGTCGTCGCGGTGGACGCCCAGTACCCTGCCTCAGCCGCCAAGTTCAGGGAAGAGATCAAGAGGGTGACGGACAAGCCGGTGACCCACCTCCTCCTCACCCACGTCCACGGAGACCACGTCTTCGGCAACCAAGCCTTCGAGGACGCCGACATAGTCGCCCACAGGAGGCTCAGGGAGAAGATGGAGGAGAACCTCAAGACCATCTGGGCGCCCGGCAACCTGGAGAAGATGGTCGAGGAGACGAGGAAGAGCACACCGGAGCGGGCCTGGCTCTTCGAGGGGCTCAAGATCGTTCTCCCGAAGACCGTCTTCTCCGATACCTACAGCGTCGGCCCGGTTCAGATGATCCACACCAAGGGGCACACGGACTGCAGCAGCATCGTCTACTACCCGGACGACAAACTTCTCTTCTCGGGCGACATCCTCTTCGTCGGAAGGTTCCCATGGGCAGGCGACCCGACAGCCAATCCAGACGACTGGATAGAGGCCTTCAGGACCATCCTGAAGCTCGACGCGAAGACCATAGTCCCGGGCCACGGCCCCCTCTGCGACAAATCCGAGGTCGAGAGACAGCTCAAGTGGTTCAAGGCGGTCCGCGACGAGATGAAGACTCAGATAGCCTCGGGCGCCTCAGAGGACGACGCCGTCAGGCACGGCTACCATGCCCTCTATCCCTCCGATCGGCCTGAGTGGGTCGAGAACAGCCTCCGCCGCTGGTTCAGGGTCTGGACGGCGCAGGACTCCTCTTCCCGGTCATCGAGTCGACCGTGACCTCGACGACGGCGAGGTTCCCGTACTTCCTCAGATCGTCCATCGTGAGCATGCGCCCCTTGCCCGGCGCGTACTTGTCCGTGAGCCTCCTCAGGGCGGCCAGCCTCGCCTCGTCGCCCTCCAGGACCCTCGCCCGGCCCTGCACCACGACGCTCATGTACCTGAACGCGTAGTCGCATGGCCTCTCACCCTCGACCTTCTCGGACTGGTCGACCTCGAAGCAGACCCTGGGATTCTCAGCGATGTTCGCCATCTTCCTCCCCTCTCGGCTCCCGTGTATAATTATTCTCCCGTCGTAGTAGGCGAAGCTCACGGGCACAACGTACGGCTCGTCGCCGCTGCACGTCGCGAGGCGGCCGACCTCGGCCTCCCTGAGTAGCTCCTCGACGACTGCCCTATCCGTGATCTCCTTCTCCCTCCTCCTCATCCCCGACATGGGTGATAACGCCGGCCCACGTGGCTTTAACGCTTAGCAGGGGAAAACCATAATTTGGTCGCGTGATGGGTTAGGATCAGCGGAGTCGACGCGCCTTGAAGCTGAGGACCTGGGACTACATGGTCATCACCTCGGCGGGCTGCCTCGTCGCCTGCGTCGCCCTCATCTACCTGATAACCGTCTCCGGGGACACCTCATACGAGCCCGTCGTCTGGGCTCTCATCTTCCTTGGCTTCGGCCTCTTCGCCTACGCCTACTTCTACGAGCAGAGGTACAAGAAGGCCCACCCGGAGGAGTTCCCGCCCCCCGGCTTCGAGCCCAAGAACAGCTCCCCCAAACCGTCTTAAACCCACGAGCCAGATACTCAAACCGATGAACTTGTCCGACGAGGAGGAGAAGACCTTCTCAGTTACCTTGGAGAGGGTCGGAGACTACGCCTTCGACGTCGACTTCGACCTCGACGGCGTCCCGGGGATCAGGGTCGACGAGCCGGAGCCGCTCGGAGCCGGACAGGGTCCCAATGCCTCGAAGATGCTCGCCGCGGCCGTCGGCGACTGCCTGAGCGCGAGCCTCCTCTTCTGCCTCGCCAAGGCGAGGGCCGATGTGAAGGGCATGAGGACGAGCGTCGAGGGAAAACTGGTCAGGAACGATAGAGGCCGCTGGAGGGTAGCAGAGCTCTCAGTCGAGCTCACCCCAGACATCCCGGCTGAGAACGCCGCCCAGCTGAACCGATGCATAGACCTCTTCGAGGATTTCTGCACCGTCGGGAAGAGCGTCGAGCATGGAATACCACTGAGGATAAAGGTGAACAGGCCTAGTTCTTGACCCAGGTGTGGCCGCAGGCCGAGCACTTGAACTTCTCCACGTACCGGTCATTCTTCACACCCGCATGCTCCCCCAGCGAGACCGTGACCTGCCTATACGCCTCGTTGCTGCCGCACTTGGGGCAGATCTGGGCGACCTTGATCGCCTCTACGTCCTCCTTCTTGACGACGTAGACCGGCTCCGCGGTAGACTCTGTGCCGGTCCTGTACTCTATCACGTCTATCTTTACCTCATGGCCGCACTTGGTGCACTTGTAGCCCTGCGCCGTCTGCTCCATGAAGGAGCCGCACTTATCGCAGAACCTCAAAAGGACGCACCGAACTCAATAAAGGATCGAGGGAGGAGTATATAGCAGTTTTAGCTACAATCCCGCTTAAAGACAACCTGAGAAATGACTGAGGCGCCTCTAAATATTCATTGAAACGGGGAGACAACCCGAGAGCTAGGGGCATATGCTACCACTGCAGCAAGGATGTCGATGGGTTCCTCCGACGCCGGCACCGCAACCTCACCTTCTGCGGGGAGCATATCCGCCCAGAGGACCACAACTGAATAGACTACTCCGGACTCACGCCTCCCCCCTGCTCATAGATCATGAGCAGTGGAAGGAGGGCGTTGCGTCCAACAGCAGCTATCTTTACCTCGTCCACGGCTTCAGCTTGTCGCCGGGCGTAGCGGAGACGTCGCTCAGGCGGTCATGCTACCCCTCGTTTCTTGCCTTGGCGAGCCTATAGGCGTCGTAGGCCGATACGATGGCGAAGGCTACCCCGATGACCATAAGCATATCGAAGCTGACGTAGGGCTCAAGTAAGGCGCCGACGGTGAACACGATCAGGAAGAAGGCGACGCCCCTCCAGACCTCGCCCACGTAGACCTGCCCGGCGCCTGTTATGAGGAGTGAGAGGAGGGCGGCCAGCAAGGGGTTCTTGACCATCCTCGGCCTTATCTCGGGCATGAGAGGCTGCCATGCGCCGCAGCTCGGGCAGACATTGTACTTGTAGTCGATCATCGCCCCGCAGTATGGACAGTACTTGGTCCTCTCACCGGACATCGCTCAGACCACGAGCCTCTAAGGCTAATAAACCTTGATGGTTCTATCTAGGCTTTCGGTTCTACCCTAAAAAGGGGTTTGAAAAATGATGCATCCAATCCTTGGATCGTGGGTGGGGTCTGAGCCCTACTCCTTCTCGTCCACGTCCTCGTCTTCCTCGAAGCCCTCTTCGTCGAGGTCGGTTTCCTCGTCGAACTCCTCCTCCTCGGCGCAGAACTCGCAGAGCTTCTCCATGGGCGAGCCACAGTCCTCACAGAACCTGGCGCCGCAGGACTTGCACGTGATGAGCCGATCGGCCTCTTCGCCACAGATCTCGCATTCAGGCATCCCAAATCATCTTTTTCCCTCGGGCTCCCCCTCGGGCAACTGAATCGAGATTCGAGCATGAACAAATTGTCTTCCTAAATTTAAACATGCAAAAAACAATATTCTTCCTCATTATTTTGATGTTTTCCTATTAAATTGCTTATATTCTTTTTTTAAAAAGATTCTATATAACACATTGTCCTGAAAATTTAAATATAGTTTGTTCTTTATAGCCCATTTTAACGTTTTTTTATAACATAAATGGGGGAGTCTTGTGGCGTTATAGAGCGTGGCGCCACCGAGGGCCTACTTGGTCTCCCGGTATCATTCATCTGGAGCCCCGTCCGTCGCCGGGTCGTAGTTCGAGGGCAGCAGATCCTCTATGCCGAGGATCTCGGTGACGATTCTGAGCCATTAGCATTGGCGGTTCGTCCAGCTCGGCGCCTGGCGGCCTGCCTCGAGGACGTGTTTTAGCTTCTTCTTGAGGGCCGGCTTAGGCTTGTACTTCCTTATGCTTCTTCCACTGAGGATGCCCCTGCGAGGGTCATCTAGCTCACTCTGAGGAGCTCCTGCAGGATGCTGAGCTGGGTCGGGTTCGCCCTCACGATGTCGCTCGTGGAGAGGACGCCAACGACCTTGTCCCCCTCGACCACGGCGAGCTTCTTGATGTGCCTCTGGGCCATGAGCTTCGCGGCCTCCTCGAGGGGGGCCGAGGCGTCGATGGTTATGAGTGGGCTGCTCATGATGTCCTTGGCGCGTACGACGCCCGCGTCGAGGCGAGGCTCGACGATGCGGACGAGGACGTTCTTGCTGGTGATGATTCCGACGGGCCGGTTGTTGCTGGTCACTATGACGCTGCCCACGTCGAACTTGTTCATCTTGACGACCGCGTCGTGGACGGAGTCGTCTGTCCGGACGGTCTTAACGTTCTTCGCCATTATGTCTCTTACCAGGATTATTCCGCTCATAGAATCAACTCACAAAGATCAGGTTGAAGTTCGGCGTCGGGGGATTTGAATTTTTATTTCATACTCCCGGCTTAAGGGCGCAATGGTCGCCGCCAAGAGGCTCTACGCCGAGAAGATCCGCGTCAGGGATGTGATGTCTCAGCCTGTGGTCATCATCAGGCAGAATAAACCACGGAAAATCGTGTCGCGGATGATGCTACCGAGGAGTACAAAGAAGCTGCCCTTCCTCGAGGGAAGAACAGCAGGGACGGTCATAGGCCTCCTGTCGAAGCCTAAGCTAGTCGTGAAGGCTAAGGAGGAGCAGAGGCGCCAGATGGAAGACAAGGTCTACATGTCGCTGCTGCCCCCTGACCTGAAGCCCCCGCTGGACCAGCTCAAGAAGGAGGACCACTAACTCCAATTCTCCATAATCTTATCCTCACTTCCACCTGATACTCACACGTGATTGTATAGTTGATGTTACAAGCGAGCGAGATGTAACTGTGTAATAAATGTTATATTTCTTGAGTTTAACTTCCATTTATGGTTCAAAAAACACCCAACTCATATAGACCAACGCTCCAAGATTTTCGAGAGGCGTCCGAAAGACTCAAAGGCGTAGCACTCAGGACTCCCCTAATCCCACTTCGAAGATACAGCGAAGGGGACACAGGCATACTACTCAAACCCGAGGTACTCCAGCCCGTTGGCAGCTACAAGATAAGGGGAGTCTACAACTGGGTCGCGAAACTAAGACCAGAGGAGAGGAGACGAGGGATCGCTACGCTGAGCGCCGGGAACATGGCTCAAGCCGTTGGGTACGTCGCGAACCTCTTCAAGGTGCCAGCTAGGGTCGGCATACTGGACACCGCTCCGAAGTCCAAGGTTGAGGCTACTAAGAGATACGGTGCAGAGATCGACATCGTCCCCATGAAAGACGCTTTTGCCTACGCTGATAATCCCCCTCACAGCTACTGTTTCATCCACCCAATGACTGAATACCACTTAATGGATGGATACGGGACCATCGGGCTCGAGATCGTGGAGGATGCCCCCGACGTCGACACCATATTCGCCCCAGTTGGGCAGGGGCTCCTCTCAGCAGGGGTTTCCCTCGGGGCGAAGTCCCTGAAGCCGCACATTAGGGTGATCGGGGTGCAGGCGGAGAACTCCCCACACTTCTACGTCAGCCTCAAGAGAGGTGAGCCTACCCCATTCGAGTTCAAGCCGACGATGGCTGATGGGATAGCTGATCCGTTTACCGTGTCTCAGGAAGCATTTGAATTGATCAAGGAAACACTTGACGAGGTCGTTCTTGTGCCTGAGAAGGAGATTGAGAGGGCTATCCGATTACTGGCTCTCGAGAACAAGCTCGTGACGGAGGGGGCTGGCGCGATCAGCCTAGCCGCCGCTTTGGCGATGCCGAAGAGGGAGCGTGGGAAGAGTGTATGTGTTCTCTCAGGGGGCAGCATAGACGCGGAGAAGCTGGCACATATCCTGGAGGAGCAGTAGAACAAGAGTCACTTCCTCTATAATCTTATCCTCAGCTCCACCTGACACTTGGTATCGAGAGAGAAAAAATGCACATGTGCCGATTATTTAATTTTCCCTATTAAATAATGACGCAGGGAAATTGATAAGGGAGCCTAAAAGCCCCTGCTGCCTATTCCGAGGCCGCGTTGAATTCGCTTATCTGCATCGAGGCTGTCGGGTAGATGGCGACCTTGGCCTTCGAGCCGTGGATGTCCTCCAGGAGTTTCAGCGCCTCCGCCCATGTCTTCACCCACTTCGACCCTTCGCCATAGTACGGCTCGTCCGCCTTCAGGATGTGGGGCGAGACGCAGATCACCCTGTCCATCTTCCAGGGCTTCTTGACGTAGACGTCCGGCTTCCAGCCCCTGCCGCCGTAGTCTGTGCCGAAGCGTCCATTATAGAAGTGGACGCGACAGCCCTCCGGGGTGTAGATGAGGTAGACCATGTCGCCTCCATGTCTGACGGACTCGAGGACTATGTTGTAGGACTTGTAGCCCTCGTTCGCCATCGGGTAGGCGTTGCCGACGCTGATGTCAGCGTCCGGGACAACCTTGGTCGCATAGTGGACGCGGGCCCTTTTGACGCCCTCGCGGTGTGCCCTGATCAAGTCGCCGGCGACGAGGTCGCAGACATCGGAGTCGGCGTTGAGGAGGGAGTGGACGACGAAGTCCAGGCCGGCCATCCGCGCCGCCTCCTCAGAGTCGAGGCGCCTCTCGTTCCCCGAGATCTTCCCAGGGTCCGTGCCCTTCCTTATGGCGTGGTTGGGGATTATCGTGTCGACGGCGGCGACGCCCGGGAGGATCATCTTGCTCCCACCTCCGAAGCCGAAGCCAAAGTGGGGCATTATGCTGCTGACGACGACCTTCAGGTCGCAGCCCATCACCTCACGGTTTATGAGGACCGGCGTGCCTCTGCTGGTCTTGCCGAGGTCGACGAAGCCCTCGTACGGGTTGTGGTTGAAGACGAGGAACCGCTCGCAGACCTCCTCGCCGAGCTTCTTCTGAAAGTCGAAGAGCATCCTGCCGGTGTGGGCGCCTGAAGCCATCATGAAGACTATCTGGTTGTCGGACAGGCCGCCGCGGTGGAGCTCGTCGAGGACAGCGGGAAGCATCTGCGTGGTCTTCGTGGGGCGTGTCATGTCGTCGAATATGACGACGCACTTCCTCTTCCCCTTTGCCAGCTCTTCCAGCGTAGGCGTTCCGATGGGGTGCTGCAGCTTCTCCTTGATCTCGTTCGGGTCAAGGGCGCGGGCGCTGTGACCGTTCATCCTTTGCTCGTGTATCTCCCAGGAGTCGGGAAAGGTCAGGGTCTCGGGCCGCCACCCGTACCACTCCCAGGCAGGCACCTTAAGAGTCTTCATGGCTAGAACTTACACAGGCCGTGCTAAAAAAGGTGACACAACCAGACTTACGCCGTATTCTAATATTGCCGATAAAGCCGAGAAACTTCCTAGGAACTCGAAACCGATACTTTTTCATATCGTTTTGTCCTAGAGCAGACGAAACCGAAAGAAAATGATATCGGTTTGCGTCGACACCGGGAGGCCATACTGGTTCTAAGCCGTGGAAAAAGCTTGGGTTCTAAACAAAATCCATAAAGAAGGCGGCTGAGTGTCTTCATCTATGCCCCACGAGACGCTGCCGGACGGCTTGGTGATCCTCGACTTCGGCGGCCAGTACTGCCACCTCATCGCGAGGAGGGTGAGGGAGATGAGCGTCTACTCCGAGATTCTTCCCAGCGACGCCTCCATCGAAGAGGTCAGGGCCCTGGGCGGCGCCATGAACGTGAAGGGAATAATCCTGAGCGGGAGCCCGAGCAGCGTCAACGCGGAGAGCCCGCTGAGACTCGACGAGCGCATCCTCGACCTCGGCGTCCCCGTCCTCGGCCTCTGCTACGGCCACCAGCTCATCGCAGACCTAAACGGCGGCGATGTCAGGAAAGGTGAGTTCAGGGAGTACGGTCCCAGGGAGGCAACCATCGATGCGCCTGAGGGTGTCCTTGAGGGGATGAGTCAGAGGGAGCGGGTCTGGATGAGTCACGGCGACACCGTCTACAGCCTCCCGGCCTGCTTTAAGGTCCTCGCCCACACCGACTCTGCGCCCGTCGCCGCCTTCCGCCACCGCGAGAAACCGATCTACGGCCTTCAGTGGCACCCTGAGGTGGTGCATACCGAGCACGGCGGCGAGATGCTCCGAAACTTCATCTTCAAAGTCTGCGAGTGCAGGCCGAACTGGAAGCCTGTCGACGCGGTCGAGCAGGCAGTCGAGGGGATCAGGCGGCAGATCGGCGACGGCAATGCGGTAATAGCGCTGAGCGGCGGCATCGACTCAAGCGTCGCCGGCGTCCTCACGAGTAAAGCTCTCGGCGACAGGGCCGCCGCCGTCCACGTCGACCACGGTTTCATGAGGATGGACGAGTCACGTCAGGTCGAGGAGGTGCTGAGGGGGCTCGGCGTCAACGTGATAGTCATCGAAGCAAAGGAGCGCTTCCTGAGGAAGCTGAAGGGAGTCAGGGACCCTGAGCGGAAGAGGAGGATCATAGGCGAGGAGTTCATCCGCGTCTTCGAGGACGAGGCCCGGAGGTTCGGCGCCGAGTACCTCGTCCAGGGCACCATCTACCCTGACCGCATCGAGTCGGGGATCACCCGCCACGCCGACACCATAAAGACCCACCACAACGTCGGAGGTCTCCCCCTTAAAATGGCGTTCAAGGGCGTCGTAGAGCCGCTGAAGGACCTATACAAGGACGAGGTCCGTGCCCTCGGGAGGAGACTCGGGCTACCCGAGGAGCTTGTCTCCAGGCAGCCGTTCCCAGGGCCAGGCCTCGCCGTTCGCATCATGGGTGAGGTGACCCAGGAGAAGCTCGACGCCCTGAGGAGGGCGGACGCCATCGTCTGCGAGGAGGTGGAGCGCTCGGAGCTCGCCGTGAAGCCCTGGCAGTACTTCGCCGTCCTCACGGACACCTCGAGCACAGGCGTCAAGGGCGACGAGCGTGCATACGGCTGGACGGTCGCCGTCCGCATCGTCGATAGCGTGGACGCCATGACGGCGAACTTCACCCGAGTTCCCTGGGACATCCTGGAACGGATCAGTGGCAGGATAACAAACGCCATCCCCGGTGTGACCCGCGTCGTCTACGATATCTCTAACAAGCCGCCAGCGACAATAGAGTGGGAGTGACATGGCGGGATACAGCTACCCTGAGGGCGGACCGCCGGCTGACCTCCTAGTTGAGGGGTGGGGAAAGACCATGGGGGAGGCGTTCGCCAACGTCGCCCTAGCCATGTACAACGCCATCACCCCGCTGGAGGGGATCAACGAGAGGGAAACCTTTACCGTCGAGGTGGAGGGCAACGACTACGAGAGCCTCCTCTTCAACTTCCTCGCGGAGCTCCTCTACAGGGTTGATGTCGATGGGCTGATAGCGAAGAGTATCAAAATCGAGATCACCCCCACAGGCTTCAAGCTCGGTGCCAGCTGCGCCGGTGAAAGGTTCAGCGCGACGACGCATGAGGCGGGGGCATCGGTGAAGGCCGTCACCTACCACATGATGAGGATAGAGGAGAGGAATGGGGTGTGGACCGTCAGGACGGTCTTCGACACCTAGGGGAGCATGGTCGCAAAGCTCAGCCGAGTATCGCCCTCAGGTCCTCGTCGGGCGTCGTGATCGGCATCATGTTGAAGTTCTTGACGAGGTAGTCGAGGACGTTCGGCGTTAAGAAGGCGGGCAGACTCGGTCCAATTCTTAGGTTCTTTATGCCGAGGCTCAGCAGCGTCAACAGTACGGCGACGGCCTTCTGCTCGTACCAGCTCAGGACGAGGCTAAGGGGTAGCTCGTTCACGCCCACGTTGAACGCCTTCGACAGGGCGAGGGCTATCTGGATTGCGGAGTAGGCGTCGTTGCACTGCCCCACGTCCATGAGCCTCGGTATCCCCTCTATGTCGCCGAGCTGCTTGGTGAAGAACTTGAACTTGCCGCAGGCGAGAGTGAGCACCACGCAGTCCTTAGGCACCTTCTCCACGAACTCTGCGTAATAGATGCGGGACGCCTTTGATCCGTCGCAGCCGCCGACCAGGAAGAAGTGCCTTATCTTCCCCCTCTTGACGAGGTCGACGACCTTGCCGGCGACGCCCGTGACGGCGGCGTGGCCGAAGCCGACGGTGACATATCCGGCGTCGAGGTCCTCCCCGAAGCCTGGCATCTCTAGTGCCTTCTCTATCACCGGCGTGAAGTCCTTCTCCCCGCCGATGTAGGCGACACCCGGCCATCCGACCATGCCGGTTGTGAAGATGTTCTCCTTATAGGATTCCTGTGGCTGCTGGATGCAGTTTGTCGTCACGAGTACCGCGCCAGAGAACTCCGCGAACTCCTTCTTCTGGTTCTGCCAGGCGGTGCCGTAGTGGCCGTAGAGGTGCCTGAACCTCTTCAGCCTCGGGTAGCCGTGGGTGGGCAGCATCTCGCCGTGGGTGTAGACGTAGACACCCTTCCCCTCACTCTGTTTGAGGACCTCCTCAAGGTCGTGGAGGTCGTGCCCTGAGACTAAAATGGCTTTCCCCTTCCTGTGTCCCAGCGGGACCTTCGTGGGAACGGGGTCGCCGTAGGCGCCCGTGTTCGCCTGGTCGAGGAGCTCCATGGCCCTCAGGTTGACCCGCCCCGCCCTCATGACGAGGCCGACCATCTCCTCGAACTCCGCGTCCCTCTTCAGAGTAGCCACCAGAGCCTCCTGGATGAACCCGTAGACCTCGTCGTCCTCCTTCCTGAGGATGAAGGCGTGGTCGGCGTAGGCCGATATCCCCTTCAGACCGTGAGTGAGGGTCCACTTCAGGCTACGGATGTCGGGGTCCTCGCCGGGGTCTGAGAGGATGCCGACCTCAGCCCCCTGCTTGACCATACCCGCCATCGTCTCCGCAGGCTTGAAGTTCTCAGGGCCCTCGTGGAAGTCGACACATCCTCCGGCTCTCTCGACCCTCTTCTTCAGCGCCTCCCTCAGCTCTACAGCCTCCCTGACGAGGCCCGCTATCCTCTCTGCGTCGAAGTTGACGTTGGTCAGGGTGGCGAACATCGCCTCGCATGTGAACCTGTTCACGCCTTGATCGTTGACCCCGACCATCCTACCCTCGACGGCGCAGAGGGACAAGCCCTTCAACGCGTAGACGAGCAAATCCTGTAGGGCGGCGACCTCCGGCGACTTGCCGCATACCCCGAACCTGTCGCAGCCCTTTCCTCCTGCTGTCTGTTCACACTGATAGCAGAACATCTTCAAACACATCCTCTTTCGCGACACGCTGTCAACGGCCGCGTCACCTCGAGTGCTCGCACCGCCCCTTGGCGGGGCAGAAGTTCTCGGCGTGGTTCTTCACGGCCCTGAAGATCGTCTCGACAGTCTTCCTGTTCAGGCTGTAGACCTTTTCCCGCCCCCTCCTCTCGATGAACACCAGGCCGCACCTTTCGAGGGGCTTCAGGTTATGGGAGACCATGCTCTGCTCCTGCTCAAGCTCCTCGGAGATCGCCGTGACGTTCTTCGGCCCCCCCCTCAGGTTCTCAAGGATGGCGAGCCTCGTGGGGTTCGCGAGTGTCGAGAAGAGCCCACAGCAGGTCTCGCTTAGGTCATGCTTCAGCCCAGATCACCTAATATGAGTTTTTCTTCATATGAAGAAGTATTCATAAGAACTTAAGGTTTACCCCCGGCGGCCACCAAAAAGTAATTACACTATTCACACAAGCCTTGAAACAGAGTGAAGTTTAAATATTACCGAGCCTCCGAAAGCGGAGAGAGACACACGGATGACACTAACGATAGATACAGCGGGCGAAGGGCTCGCTATGGTACTGAAGGACTACCAGGAAGAGGCTCTAAGATTCATCTGGGAGAACAAGGGCGAGGGTGCTAGCTCCCGTGAAGTCTGGAACCACGTAAACAAGGCTCTGAAGAACAAGACCATAAGCAGGGCTTCCATCATAAACTTCCTCAACGCCATGGTCGACGAGGGGGTCCTCGGCTACACCGAGATAACCGGCAAGGGTGGCCACAGGAGGATCTACTCGACGAAGCTCAACGAGGCCGACTTCAAAAAATACGTCGCAGAAACCGTCCTAAAGAACCTTCTGAGAGACTTCCCGTCTGAGACGAAGGAAGTGCTCAGGAACTTCAGGTAAGCCTCTACCCTCTCCCTTTCTATATTCTTTTTTTACATTCGAAGAACCCAGGTAGGGTTATCAGAAGCCCTGAACATCGATGCCTAATTTACATAACGATGAAATTCACGGAGTTCATGGAGGAGCAGCTTTTGCCAATGGGCCCGGAGCCTTTCATCGACATTCAGCGGCCAGAGTATGTCATGACGGTGAGAGAGCGATGTGCGCCTCCCCTGAGGACTTGGCACACCATTCCACGCCTGTTCTACGCCCTTGAACGTCTGTTCTAAACTATGGGTATAACTACCCGTGGTGCACTCTCTTTTTCGACAAACAATGGATAGGACACAGCAAGCAGCTTCGGTTCTAGCGATATGCGCATCGATCCTACTCGCCGGCGCGCTCATAGCTTACACCCCCGGACTGAGCCTTGGGGCCGAGTTCAGGTTCCCGGTCGGCATACCGCCTTCCTTGGGGGCATCCACGTTCGTAGGGGACGGGAGTTCGTCTGATTTAAAGACCCTCTCCCTCTCAGGAACGGGAAAGGTGACGGCGAAGGCCAACCAGGCCACGGTCGCCATCGGCGTATATACCGAGGACAAGTTGGCGGGCAGGGCCATCGACGAGAACGCGGGGCTCATGACAGATGTCATCGCCGCGATCAAGGCGCTCGGCTTCACCGACGAGGATATCCAGACGGTCTCCTACAACGTCTACCCCATGTACGACTGGGAGGCTAAGCAGGTGGTCTCCTTCCAGGTCACCAACATGGTCCAGGTCAAGGTGCTTGACTTCGACAAGCTTGGGCCAGTCATCGACGCCGCAGCCGTAGCCGGAGCCAACAAGGTCGAGAGCATCACCTTCGGCCTCTCGGACGAGCTGGCGAATCAGCTGAAACTCGACGCCTACAAGGCGGCCATCGCAGACGCGGAGAGCAAGGCCGACGTGATCACCGCCAACCTCGACGTACAGATAACAGGGGTTCAGTCCGTATCTGAGAGCTCCTACTACCCGTACACTCCTTACAGGAGTTACTCGACGGCTGACTCGGCTAAATCATCGACACCTATACTAGAGGGAAACCTGAGCGTCACGGTGACACTGAACATAGTCTACATCATAGAGTAAACTCTTCTCATCTAATCCTTTTTTCCTTTGACCAGGCGAGCCAGTAGTCGGTTTCAAGGGAGTTGGGGGGAATCAGGCACGGCTGTGAGACACATCCTTCTCCTCGCCGACCTTCCCCGTGAGGAAGAGGAGGCCAAGCGCGGAGAGGACCGCCCCGCAGACATGGCAGAGGATCTCGATGATCGACTTCGTCGTCGCCCCGAACGTGGGGTTGTCGACCATCCACGCGCCCAGCCCCGTGAAGCTCACGGAGAGGGCGATGAGGAGGAGGACGACCCCTGGCCCCACCATCGAGGCGCCGAGCTCCCTGGCGGGTATCTTCCTCCTGAGAGCCTCGATGAGGTCTGAGTGGACTAGGGATGGAAACGCGCTGACAGCCGCCTTGATCAGGGGAGGCGTCACGAGGAGGACGAAGGGGAGCATAGTGACAAACCAAAAGAGGGTCAGTCCAGCCGCTACCGCAACGAGGGCTTCGACGGGGATGCCCACGTACTGGTTCTGGTAGAGTACCTTGTAGGCGAACACGTACAGCACCGCGACGACGAGGTTCGCCACTAGGAGCCCCAGGTTGCTTATTATGATGAACTTGTTCCAACTGAACCTCCTCCAGAGGAACCAGCCTATGAGGTAGAAGCCGGCGAAGTTGCCCGGGACGGCCGCGATCAGGCTCCCGGGGTAGAGGTAGCCGTGCTTGATGGAGTCAGCCAGTAATGTGCCCAGGGCGGCACCGACACCGGCGGGGATCGGGCCGAAGACCACTGCGAAGAAGGCTGGGATAACGACGGCCGGTCTAAACTGGCCGAACCCCCACGGCGAAGGAATGTAGGCCGTCACGTAGGAGCCCACAGCGTAGAGGGCGGCGCACATAACCGTGACCATGAGCTTAACAGAAGGCCTCTCGGCGCTCAAACCTCACCAGATCCTATGATCTTTCAACGATTTGATAAGGTCCCCACACAAACTATTTGGGGCTTTCTACTCATTTATTGTTGAATGAGCAGTATAGCGGCGGTTACGCCTACGATCTGTCGGCTAATGGGCGTCGAGCCCCCAGGGCTATCCTCGGCGGAGGCGATTCTGAGGGTCCTGAGCGACGCGAGGGCAAAGGGGATAGAGGGGCGGCTCAGGAAGGCGTTCATCTATGCCCCCGACGCCCTAGGCGAAGGCATCCACAGGGACTACGAGCCCCTCTACAGACACGTCAAGGAGCTGGCCCCAGTCGAGGTCAAGATGCGCTCCGTCCTCCCGACATACACGCCCGTCTGCTTCGCCTCCATGTTCACAGGCGCGGAGCCCGAGGCCCATGGCATCATGAGGTACGAGAAGCCTGTCCTAGGATGCGACACCCTCTTCGACGCCGTGAGCCGAGCCGGCAGGAGGGTCGCCATAGTCGCGGTCAAGGACAGCAGCATCGACCTCATCTTCAGGGGCAGGGCCGTAGACTACTACACCGAGACCTACGATCCAGAGGTCGTGAGGCGTGCTCTGGGGCTCATCGACGAGGGCGCATATGACCTGATAGTCGCCTACAACCAGGAGTACGACGACGCGATGCACTGCTCGACGCCCAGAAGCCCGGAGGCGATCGAGGCCTTCAAGCGTCACCTCGAGGCCTTCAGGGTTCTGGGCGAGGCTTTCAACGAGGCGTCCGCTGCAGAGAACAGGGTCATCGCCTTCTGCCCGGACCACGGCACCCACGTTGACCCGGCGACCGGAAAGGGCGCCCATGGAACAGACGCCGCCGATGATGTCGATGTCCGCCACTTCTGGGGCATAAACAGGGGCGGATGACGCCAACCTTTTCAACGTCCAGACGAATAAGTGGTCGGATTCGAGACATGTACAAGGTCGTTTTCACCGTCGTAGACGTCAAGGAACCTAAAAGCCTCGACGGCAAGCCTACCCACGTCTCCGGTCCGTGCAAGATCTACAGGGTCGGCGACAGGATCACGATCACGAGCAATCCGGGGAGGCTGGTGCTCGAGGAGACTGACGGTGTCTGCCTGGCGGCCCTCAGCGCCATTATGCCCCTCACATCGGCGATGGAGAGAGAGGTCGTGGAGCCCTGGGACTATGTTGACAGGATCAAGTACTTCAGCTGCCCTGACTCGGAGCGCCCCGTGGTCTTCAAGGTCGAACGCATCCCCGTGAAGCAGGGGGAGACGCCGCTCAAGAAGAAGGGATAGGCGGGGACTCAGGGGGCGATGGAGCCCGTCCTCGACAGGAACTCCGCGATTATCTCGGGCTGCCTCCTGATGGTCTCAAGATTCTCCCCCATAACTGCTTCGTAGACCGTGCCGAGCCTCTCATCCACCTTCGCAAGCGTCTCCTGGTAGAGCCTCCCCTTCGCCAAGGCGTTCTCGCAGGCGGGTGAGCAGGGGAAGAAGTGGCCGGCAAAGTAGACGTGGGGGTCGACGCCGCCTGCCTCCTTCAGCTGCCCCGAGGCCCTGTGCTCGACGCTGACCCCGTTCATGCGATCCGCTATGTACCTGTCCGTGCAGCACTCCGGGTATCCGAGGAGGCGCCCCATCCTGCGTATCCAGTCTCCCTCGAACTCCTCAGGGTACGCGAACTGCATCCGGCCCCTGAGCGGTGAGGGGTTCCTCCTCACCTTCTCCCTGAGCTTGCCCCTCTCCCTCATCAGCCCCTGGAGCTCCTTCAGCGCATCTCGATCCCTGTACAGGTAGACCTCGTGGATTGTCGGGCGTACCTCGACCTGATTGATCCTGAGGCCGAGCCTCTCCGCCCATCCCATCAGAGCCTTGTACTCCGGGGAGGACTCGACCACGCCCTCGAAAGCCTTCGACATCTCCTTCTTCAGCGCCTGTACAGTGGCGATCCTCCTTCGGGGGTCCTGGATGCCCCTCAGCGTCTCGAGCCTTGGGCGCATTGAGTCGTCTATGGCGGCACCCATCTCTGCACCTCTCGGGAGCTCGGCGGGGATCGTCGTCTGGGAGGCGTGGCGGAGCCCGAGGTGGACGACCGCCATGTTCTCAACCTTCACCCCCGCGCTGATCCTCCGATCCTCGAGGAGCCCAGTGTAGTCGAACTTGGTCAATGTCCTCAACCTAAGAGGGCGTGAACCTGTTAAAAAAGGTCGATGAGCCGTATAGATCAGAAAAGAACGCACTAGATCGAGGATGCCTCCCCCTATCTGGCATCGCATGCGCCTAGATTACCCCAAGGGTTTGTTTAAAGTCAGGGCATGGGTTTGGCGTGCGTGCGCATTCTACGTCTGACGAAGTTCAGTTAGTCGTGTGGAGATCATCACGAGTTTGAAGGCGAGTAGTTCATTTCGCCGATTGTTTCTCTCTACGCTTTTTTCTTCTCTCCTCTCTCTCCTTCTTGGTCAATGGTTTGTTCTTAGCGGTATGCATACCCAATTCAATCGCCTCATAGAACAGTCGTAATGGATGATACATAAATCTATGCGCGTACGATAATCACATTTCGTATCGTTGACAAAATAATAACGTTGATTTTATTATGAGGATTGACGGAGTAATACAACATGTCAACAAAGACGATCCCATCGCCCGAGGAGCACCTCGGCTTCAAGGTGGGGACCGACAGGAAGCTAGCCGACTGGCCCGCCATCGTCGAATACTTCAGGAAGGTGGCGGCGGCGTCGGACAGGGTGAGGGTCGAGGACCTCGGCGAGACCACCGAGGGAAACCCCTTCGTAATGGCCACCGTTTCGTCGCCCCAGAACCTCAGGAGCCTCGACAGGATCAGGGAGATCCAGGCGAGGCTGAACAAGGCGGCCGGCGTGACACCGGAGGAGGCTGAGAGGCTCGTCCAGCAGGGGAAGACCGTCGTCCTCATCACCTGCAGCATCCACTCGACCGAGGTCGGCGGCAGCCAGATGTCCATGGAGCTCCTCCACAGCCTCGCCGCAGGTGAAAAGCCCGAGGTCAAGGAGATCCTCGACAACGTCGTGCTCCTCCTCGTCCCGTCCCTGAACCCCGACGGGAACAGGATGGTCGTCGACTGGTACAACAAGTACCTCAACACACCATACGAGGGGACGAACCCCCCCTATGTTTACCACAAGTACGCCGGCCACGACAACAACCGGGACTGGTTCATGTTCACCCTCAAGGAGACGAGGATGGCGGTGGAGAAGATCCACAACGTCTGGCACCCCCAGATCGTGTACGATATCCACCAGATGGGGCAGAAGGGGCCGCGGCTCTACGTGCCGCCCTTCATAGACCCCATCGACCCGAACGTCGATCCCGTGCTCCAGAGCGGCGTCAACTTCATGGGCATAAGCATGGCTGACGCCCTCGCCCTCGAAGGGAAGAGGGGCGTCACAGTCGGCTGGGAGTTCGACGGCTGGACCCCCGCCAGGGCCTACCAGCACTACCACGGCGGCATCCGCATCCTCTCCGAGGCGGCGAGCGTCGACATAGCGTCCCCGGTCACCATCAAGGTCGAGGAGCTCCAGGGCGAACGCGGCTTTAAGCCGCTTGAGAGTAGGTGGACCCACCCGATGCCGTGGAAGGGCGGCAGGTGGACGCTCAGGGACATAATCGACTACGAGCTGACGGCTGCGACAGCATGCCTCAGGAACGCGGCGAAATACAGGGAGAGGTGGCTCAGGAGCAGCCTCGAGATCGGGAGGAGGGCGCTGAACCCGGACGGGGGGGCATACGCCTTCCTGCTGCCGCAGGCCCAGAGGGACCCAGGAGCAGTCTACGAGCTTCTCGAGGTCCTAAGGCTCGGAGACGTCGAGGTCCACGAGGCATCGGAGCCCTTCACAGCCGACGGCGTAGAGTACCCCGCCGGGACGAAGGTCGTCCTCGTCGCCCAGCCCTTCGGCAGGTTCGCGAAGACGATGCTGGAGAGGCAGGTCTACCCAGACCTGAGGGAGAACTCAGGCGACGCGCCGAAGGTGCCGTACGACGTGACGGCACACACGCTGGGATTGGCCATGGGCGTCGAGGTCGTTCAGGTGAAGGACGCCTTCAAAGCCAATCTGAGGCGAGTAGAAGACCCCAAGAAGCCCGTCGGGGCGATCCACGGTGAAGCGGAGCCCTTCTACATTTTCCCCCCGGAGCTGAACGCCTCGGTGAAGGCGGCGAATCTCCTGCTCGCCAAGGGCTTCAGGATGTCCCGCACATCCGACTGGGAGCAGGTTCAGGACAGGGAGTTCAAGCCCGGCGCCTTCGTCGTCGAGGGGGGCGAGGGACTCGCCAAGGCTCTGAAGGAGGCGTCGAGGCTCGGCGTGAACTTCTACGGCGTCGATGACCTCCCCGACGTAGCCTTCGAGGTGCTCAAACCGAGGGTCGGCGTCTACAAGGCCTGGCTGCCGAACGCCGACGAGGGCTGGCTCAGGATGGTCCTTGAGGAGTACGGCTTCGACTACCTCTCACTGACGCCCCAGGAAGTGAGGCAGGGGAAGCTATCAGAGCTCGTCGACGTCCTCATCTTCCCGGACCTCACGAGGGACGCCATCGTCGACGGCATGAAGGGGCTGAGGGGGGCGACGCCTGAACGCTACAAGCCAATGTACCGGATCGGGCTCGGCGAGGAGGGGAACAAGGAGGTGCTAAGGTTCCTCGAGGACGGCGGCTGCGTCATAACGCTGAACCACGCCTGCACCTACCCGATCAGAGACCTGCAGGCGTCCGCCGAGAACCCGCTCGAGGGGCTGAAGGAGCAGGAGCTCTACATCCCGGGGAGCATACTCAGGGTGAACGTCGACGAGACCCATCCTCTCGGCTTCGGATTCGACAGGGAGGCATCCGTGATGTTCCTACACAGCCCGGCCTTCAAGGTGAAAGATGGATATGCGGCGGCCAAGTACCCAGAGTCGAACCCGCTCCTCAGCGGCTGGATACTGGGTGAGAAGCTCCTCCACGGCCTCGCGGCAGCGGCCGAATTACCCGCGGGGAGGGGCATGATCATCCTCCTAGGCTTCCCGCCCCACTTCAGGAACCAGTACAGGAGCACCTTCAAGATGCTCTTCAACGCTATCTACTACGGTGCCAGCGGCGCATAGAACGCTCTACATTTTTTCCGAATCCAAGAAAAAGGGGTGAGAAGAGCGACCTGCCCTTACTCCTCGATTATCTCGACGTTCGCCCTGGGAACTGTAACGACCTCGCCATTACCGAGCTTGATCTCGACTACTCGGACCGCGCTCTCAGACTCCAGGATCTGGAGCTCCACTGGAAGGCGATGTACGATCCCTATGGCACCGAAATAGGGCTGCCGTATTATCCTAATCGGGGTGCCTGGGATCATGCCAGATGAGAGCTTGTCCTTTGTTATCTCCTCGGTGCCTGGGTGCGGTATGATGATCTCGGGCCTCAGTACACCGGCCCTGATCTGGGTTGCACCGTTGACGCAGGCGTTGTACCCCTCGAAGCTCTTGAGGAGGTTGAAGGTGTTGTACGACATCGCCATCTTTCCGAAGCCCTCCGTGATGATGAGGGTCAGGCCGACCTCCTCCTGACCCGTGATGGCAACGCCTATCTCCTCATGGGTGAACTCCGTGAGGTCCTGGTGCCTTATGCCGCCTACCACGATGGCGGATACGCCGACCTCGACCGCCTTCTTCAGCGCCTCGAAGGTGACCCTCGATCCACCCACGATGACCTCGCCCTTGCAGTCTGAGTTGAGCTTCTCCGGCGTCAGCTCGTCCTCTGGTGTCTCTACGGTGACATAAATCTTGCCGTGGGTCTCGCCGCCTATCCCGAATATGCCCTGTATGAAGGCGGCATTGGTCTGGATGACCGCGCCCTCACGCGGCATGACCTCCTTAACCTTCCCCGGTATGTACGAGTCGATGTCGACGGGGACCGGTGCCCCCCTCACGATGACCTGACCCGTGATCTCCGAGATGGACTCCACGGTGCCCTCGATCGTGGACGGCACGCTCTTCTTTATGAGGCCGAACAGCGCCGAGTAGAAGGCCAGGTTCTCCCCCTTGGCAACCTTGTCGCCTACCTTCTTGAGCATGAAGGGGGGTATGTCCTCCGCCTCGACGCCTAGCAGCGAGGCGACCTTGATGATCTCAGGTTCGCCGCTGATCTGGGTCCTGGCTATGACCGTGTTCCACTCGACTGGGTCGTTGACCTTGACGAACACCTGCCCCTGTATGGGGAGCCTCCTCAGCTTGTCGACGGTCATCGACCGCTTCACCTTTAATCCTGGCGTATACGCGTGGGCTTCCTCAGATGTCTCCTTGGTCTTCTTGGGCATCATCCTCACCTCAAACTAGCTCCTTGAAGGCGTCCTCCGGGTACAGCTTCAGCGCCGTGTACCATTTCACGAGCGTATCCCTGCGGGCCGAGTCGTCCTCGGGCAGCTGCAGCGGCCTGCCCCTCGCGTCCAGCATTATCCCGGCCACGCCGCCCATGACCGTCTTCTCCACGCTCTTCCCAGGGCCGGCGCCCACGTCGAAGCTCTTCGACGGGTCGATCTTCGCCTTGGCCTCGGAGGCTTCGTGGAACTCTATCAGCTTTACTTCGCCGTAGTTGAGATCCTCGGCCACCGTCTGGCCGTCCGGCATCGTGAGCTCGACCTTCATGACGTGCTCGCCCTCCTTGCCCAGGCCTGAGGCGGCTATGCTTGTGCCGATCCTGACGAGGCAGTCCTTGTCGAAGATGTTCCACGCCGCGTCGCGGTAAACCGTCGAGAGGACGCCGAGGTGGGGCATCATGAAGACGCTGTCCTGGAACATCCTCGTCACGCCCTCGGGCAGCCAGGCGTCCGACACGATGAACATCGGCTGCACCCTCCTCGGCGCGTGGCTGAGGAGCCCGCCTGTGCCCGCGATGATGTCTATCACCGCCATCTTGACGTACGAGTCCTCCACCGCCTGGTCGAACATGTCCGCGATCGTGCGCTGCACCTGCACCCCCTTCAGCCTAGTCGCTATCGTCCTGTGGTGCTGCAGGCCGAGCCTCAGGGCCTCCCTTGCGACGCTGTGCTCCACGATGAGGTCCTCGAGGGTCTGGGGGATGGTGGTGGGCCTGATCATCTTGTTCATCAGCCTGCTTGCGACCTCCTCCTCGTCGAGCTTGAATGGTATCCACCTCATGATGTTCCGGATGCCAGCCTCCTTCATGACGTTGGTCACCGAGTAGCTCATGCCCAGGTTGGCCGAGACGCTTCGGACGAAGCGGCCGTCGATGACGGAGTACACGTTCGTCGTCGCGCCGCCGAGGCCCACGCCGATGACGTTCATCTTGAAGCTGCTCGCGATGAGCTGCATCGCCATCCCCTCCCCGGCCGGCGTAGGCATGATGGGCACGTCGGTCCACTTCATCAGCTTAGTGTATCCAGGCGCGTGGCTCATGACGTGCTCCATGAAGAGCTCGTGTACGGCGCGCCTCGCCGGCTCCGTGTTCTCCTGCTCCAGGACCGGCCTTATGTTGTCCACCATCGTCAGGGCTATGCCGTCGTGCAACAGCTCCTGTATCTGGGGCCTCAGGTTCTTGTTCCCGGCGTAGACTATGGGCAACTCGTACGAGGCGCCCAGCCTGGCCTTCGGCTCTGCGGCCTTGATGAGCTCCGCGATCTCCATGACGTGCTGGCCCGCCCCCCCGTCGGTCCCCCCGGCCAGAAGGATCATGTCGGGCCTGAGGCTCCTAATCCTCTGAATCTTCTGGTACGGCTGCCTGCCATCGTCGCGGGAGATGACGTCCATCACTATCGCGCCTGCGCCGAGGGCCGCCCTGTTGGCGCTCTCCGCGGTCATGGTCTTGATGAGGCCTGCGACCATCATCTGGAGGCCGCCCCCCGCGCTGCTCGTAGTGCAGTAGAGGTCCACCCCCTTCTCGCCGTCGTAGGGTATTATCATGCCGGCACCCTCCTTCGAGAGGAGGCGGTGGCCGGTGAGCTCCTCTACCTCCCTCACCGCGTTCTGCACGCCCATGGTGACATCCTCGTAGGGCGCCTCGACGGTCGTCGGCGCCTCACCTGCGACCCAGAACCTCCACTCGCCGTCCCTCTTGTGGAAGAACCTCGCCTTGGTCGTCGTGCTGCCGACGTCTGTGGCTAGAATGAACTGCATCTCCTCGACCGGTTTCCTAAGGTGCGCCATGCTAATTCGTTAAAGGTGCGATATTCAATGCGCTTAAATCTTTCTAATATCAGGGGTCTTTAGAGGTTTCTTAAAATGGGAGGAATCTCCTCCAGCCCTCCCTGCCCTTCTCCTGGCTAGGCTGCTCTGCCTTCGTCTCGGTGTTGGGCTCCTCAGCCTGCTCCTCGCCCTGGGCCGGTGAGCCCCCCTCCTTGACCTCCTCGGGCTTCTTCTCCTCCTCTTCGGCGAGCTTCTCCACGCGGGTCAGAAGCCTATCGATGTTCTCGCGCTTCTGGAATATCCTGAAGAACTTCTCCGTCTTCTGCCCCCAGGCCTCGCTTACGACTGGGACGAAGGGTGTGATGAACGCCCTGCCCAACTCCCCGCCGATCCAGACGAGTGGCTTCATGCTCTCCAGGCTCAGGATCGCGACGGTCTCCATCCCGTATTTGTGTATGACCTGCGCCAACTTCTCGATCGCCTCCTCCTCCTCGGCGGGGGTTATCTCCATATCCCAGTACAGTGTTCACCACCTCTTTTTAGATGAGTTATGTCTTTACCGATGCTGATTTAAGTGTTCTTTGCCTCGACGCCTTCCTTGGTATCGGGCTCGACCCCGGTTTTATCCTCCGGCTTGCCTTCCGGTGAGATTTCAGGCTTTGACTCGAGTTTTTGAACCGATTTCCTGAGCCGGCTTCTCAGCGCAAGGTAGGCGGCTACCATGCTACCGAAAAGGTAACCAATGGTTAATTGGATCAGGAAGTCGGTGTTCAGATCCAGTCCAAAACTGAGCAGAATGAGCACCGTCATCACCAATGAGAAGAGGGCTGTCTTTATGCCGACGCCGAGTTGTCCCCTGGTTGTCCTCCTACATACGAGGTAGGTTGATGCCGCGCTCGCGGCGATATAGAACAGCCCCAGGGACTCTATGGGTAACTGGGGGAAGTAGGCGATGAGCTGGAGCCAGAACCAGACCAGGGAGCTTGTGAGTAAGCCTGCTGCGAAGTAGTCGAATATGACCGGTGCCCGCTCAGCCTGGGTCAAATCGCGATCAGATGCTCATAGCCGTCGCCGCCAGATAAGAACTTTACAGTCATCGTCCGCTCTGCGGACGGACGGCTCGCTGTTAAATATTAGTTGGATCCCCTATCCTCTTGCTATGGGAAGGAGTCGAGAGAGGAGCTTCAAGAACTACCTCGCCGGAGCTGCACTCTCCTTCAGCGTAGTACTGATTATGACGCAGGCTGTCGCCCTATATTTGGGCGGGCTGAGTGAGGAGGAGGCCATGGGACTGGGGGATCTAGCCTTCATCATTATGCTCATCGCCAACTTCGTGGGTGGAGCGCTAGGCAGCTTCCTCGTGGCTCGTAAGGTGGGCGAGGATCACCTTCAAGTGGGGATGGTCACCGCGATATGCGGCTACATCCTCGAGTCCATATTCTTCCTCTTCTCCGGCGAGGGACCGTCATCCGATGCCTTAATCATCGTGAGCCTTCTCATCGGCGGCGCGATAGGCTCACTATTCGCGAAGGCATGGGACGAGAAGAGGAGCCTTGCAGAGAAGAAGGCAGTCGAGACCACGCAGACTCCTGGCAAGTCTCAGGGTGTGGAAGGGCAGCAGACAAAGGAAGAAAATACTCTATTTAGAACATCTAAATATTAAAATGGCACAATTATGTCGCAAGATATATTAAGTTGGCTCTGTCTGTAAGGGGTTATTCCTTCGAAGGGAAACCCGAATGGCTAAGAAGAAGATAGTGCTCGCCTACTCAGGCGGCCTCGACACCAGCGTTATGCTGAAGTGGCTGCAGGAGCAGTACAAGAGCGACGTCGTGAGCGTCACCCTCGACGTGGGTCAGGGCGACGACCTCAAGAAGATAGAGGAGAAGGCCTGGAAGCTCGGCGTACTCAACCACTACACCTTCGACGCGAAGCAGGAGTTCGCGGCCGAGTACGTCTGGCCCGCCGTCAAGGCGAACGCCCTC